>Ga0099797_100244_pt1 | contig 35699 bp, 19 predicted proteins | sample Uncmet_Sort48C_1_FD_89871 | JGI IMG/M metagenome (GOLD analysis project Ga0099797, IMG submission 89871) | Marine eukaryotic communities from CALCOFI LINE 67, Pacific Ocean - C012_Sort48C_1 | ecosystem: Environmental > Aquatic > Marine > Oceanic | place: Pacific Ocean: Monterey Bay | collected... | reverse complement strand
GTTGACAAAAAATCAATCAAAAACCACGTCTTCAAATAATTTGAGGCGATCATTCCAGGTACAGTGATTAGAAATGTCTTGGACTGATCAAAATATGCTGTTCTGAAGTTTACTAACATGTCGACGAAAAATACAAAATCTATACACCATGCAAGGAATTCGTTCACTTCAGATGGATTGGTCGAAAAGTTAACAAAGCACAAATTCACTGGAATAGTAATAACACTATACAAAATCAGTATTCCAACAAACAAATCCCATGCCATTTTCATCGGGAGCATCGGATGAAAAATGTATCGATCTAGAAGTTTTAGCGCGGTATCTTCTCCTTCCACAGCTCCTACGCTCAAAAGTGTGTCATACAATTCAAGACGTTCGTCGGACTTGGTTTTGTGCTTTCGAATGCTCTTTAACTCAGTATTGTCGTCTGACTTTATTTGTGCAGGTCTAATAGTACGAAATGTATCGCGATAACTGAATCCCGTATGACTCGTCTGCTGCGCTGAAAACCCTCCGTGTACTTTCTTGACCAGGGTTTTTGCGTCTGCAAGAACTTCATCGAACTCAGGATCTTTTACGCTTATTAGTTTTTCATTTTGTATGTATTTTTCTCTCGTGTTATTGTCGCTAAAACGGCTAATTTCCCCAAGCACCATTGTCGCGAAATAGGAGGATTGTTGACGAAGTTTGGCATGCATACTTGGGCATTTTTTTCTGAGTTTCACAAAACTTGCTTTTGAAACAGTGAGTAAGTCGCAAATAGATGTAGCACAATAATCCAAGATATGACATTGATCATCGCATAAGAGAGCCTCGTGACCAAACATTCCCCCATTTGTAGTAATTGAAATGATTTCAGGATGCTCGTTCATACATTTTGGGCTACTAATGTATTCTGACTGCCCCAACTCCATGCTTTGACATATTGATGAGTCGATATAATGACATAAGTTGCATGTGCCATTTACACGGCCTTTCCGAACCAGATAAACATCGTGACAAGCTTGGCCTACCATTGAAAGAACTTCTCCCGTCAATGCCAAGTACGGGCGTGCATGGGTTACTACAATTTCAATGAATCTCGTGTTTTCCTGATCCTCTCGCAACATGTTTACAGACTGAATGACATCGCCATAAGCTTGCATCAGTAGTTTGTGCCTTAAATTTCTTGATAGACTACAGAGGATCTCCACTTCTTTAAACATACTTTGATAACGCCAAAGATATTGGTAATGCCGGCGTATCTTGGATTTCAATCTTTTCGGCAAACTTCTGGCCTTCATGTATTCCTTCAAATCGTTCATTCGATCGGAAAAAATCACTGCCCGAGGGTTCATTTCCACGATTATATTGTTGACTGTTGCGATAATTATACCAAAAACCATAGCGCCAACCACTTGTGATAAAATAGAATACCCCATCTCTAAGGTGGACGTAGCGTGAATGTCACCATATCCTACAGCCATCATTGTAGCAACTGTCCAATAGAAACTCATATAATACTGGTTCCACACAGACTTATCTGCCATTTGGTGCCACATTATCCAGCCATCTTTGGGGATGGGTTCCACGGTAGAAACAAAAAACCACCCACAGCAAAGAAAATGGCACGTTGAAAAAATCATGAAGATTAGTCGAAGCAAAGGAAAAATGGCAGGATTGATGTCTAGCGTTTCTTCCATTAAACGGGTCACTTTCTTCAATTTCATCAAAATGCTAGTCAGTTTCAATAAACGTGCTAACCGTAATGTTTTGAACAACTTCAAAGAGCGTAAAGCTGCAGCAGTTTGGTTTGCTCCATCCGTAACATATGTGCTGGCAACACTATCAAATGGGAAGGTGCTCAAAAAGTCAATTGCAAACCAGCCCTTTAGGTAAACACTACATACTTCTTTCCGTCCGATTATAAGATCGGTCGGGTCTCGCGCAAAATCTTTATGAATGGCTGTATTGAATGTCATGCCCATGTCCATGAAAAAAACGATGTCACATATTACATTCAAGATCTGCACAAACGCTTCTGGTGCAACCAGTAAATCAAAGCCAATAAATAATGGGATGGAATAGACACTATACACAATCCAAATGCTTACAAAAATATCCCAGTTTGTCTTTTCTTTTGAAAGAGGGTGAAAGACATAGTCTTGAGCGAAAAGTGGAATTTTCTGCTGATTTAGCGCCCGCTCTAATTCCAACCGCTCCTCTTTGGACAGCTCGGCCCTAGCCACTCTGACAGAGTTGTCCGCACTTTTTGTTAGATCAGCAGCAATTTGGGCCTTCATGTCGACCCCTGATATGGTCCGTCTACGGAATATTTTCTCGTCTTCTTTTTTTTGCGAATTTATGGCTACAGCTGCTTCGCTGTGTTGTGGAATGCTTACAGACGTCGAGCTTTCCGATTCTACTTCGTTAACAACGTCTAACATTTGCTCGTCCGCCTTATCATCTATGTCTATGCTCTTAAAACTAGACCAGAATTCTTCTGATCTCCTCGCAGCGGCTTCGTACATAACGTGATCTTGTTCTAAAACATCATGTTCTGCCGGGGGAAGGGGTTGGCCACCCTCGAGTGTTTCTTCTGTGTCGGTTGTATTCTCAGCGGCATAATAAGCTTGCACAACTTGGTTCGACATCCTTGAATACGCGCGCGCGGCACTTAAAATAGCAACGCGATGCGATGATGTCAACAAAACAATTCGAGCTAGCTTTTCGCAGCGTTCCGTTCATGACCCCACGTGCGCATGGCGCTGCAGTGTGTCCAAGCATTATTTGCTCGGTCTTTGCCGTCATTCAATGTAACGAATACATTGAGGCTTGTGATGATGTCTCGTGACGATAATGTTACGCGTAGTTGACGGCTGAGGTTTACACTGGCTCAGCGGGACGCCAGTAGTCAATTCAATAGGAATTTCGGAATTTCCATGTTTTTCCAGAAAGACCACTACGAGTACATTTCATTGTATTCTTTGCGCGCGTCGATATTTATGTAAAACTGAAATACTTTTATTTTCAATGAATCTCAGTCCATGCACATTCATGACCGTGGCTCATAGTCTGGCACGTCAATGTTTTTGCTTTCGACCACGATTAGATTGCTTTGACTTGAGACCATAGTTTAAAAGCAAGCGCACCGTTCCGAATTTACATCTATAGAAAGATTCGGTACAAAGCGTATCGGACCAGGATGAACACGACGACAATATTGTCTGTGGCTTGTTTGTGTTTCATCTTCGTTTACGATTCGACATCTCTAAGCCCATCTATTCCACCGAAGCATATCGTCGACTGTAATGTTTGTAAAGAGCTGCTATACATTGGCGCCATTAACATTGACTATAGACATATGCGGATCAAAGACCAGCCCATACATGCTGAAGAAATGAAAGCTAGCCTTGATAGTGCTCTTCAGCATACTCAGTGGACGAAGAGTTACGAATTCGAATATTCCGAAGGCAGTAACGATTGGAAGTTAGAACTTCTTCCTGAGACAAAAACTGACAAAAAACGCAATGAGTGGCACGACACCCTGCTTCTAGAAGGAGCGCAACGTGTGTTAAAATCGAAGGGACAAGATATGGCAAACTACTTGACAGGCTATGTTGGTAATGGCGAAAAGGCCGCTGCTTATATTGAAGAAATGCACTCTACCATCTGCTCGAGTATATGCAAATTAGATGGGTCTTTCGGATCTTCAATGACTAATGATGAAACTTGGGATGTTGAAAGTAGCGAGTCTGGTATAGATGATGGTGGTGAACATATGTGGAAAGAGGTGGGGCTTTGACAAGGATATGCTTTCCCGCGCGTTTGTTTTAAAAAATTACGGCCTACAGTATCAACCAATTAAATACAGTATAATAATAGTACAAAATGGTAGGCCTAGAACTGCTACGCTAGATCTTCTAAAAAATTTTTTCCCTTGCAATCTTGCAATCGGCGGGTAACTACGAATAATTGAGAAAATCCAAGACTAGCTTCCCAAAGAGCAAGTTATTGGGCGCCCAGAAAATCCACAGATCTTGAAAATCTACGTGGATCGGTCTAAGGCGCAGTCACGCCAGACCGAGATAGGAAAGCGGAACAGATGGAAGTGCCTAGTGGGGTTGTACAGGATCTTCTTAGAAATGGTACGGCGATTTTATTAGACGGTGGTTTAGCAACGCAAATTGAAAGTATGGGATATAAACTCGACTCTGACCTCTGGTCTGCGTTGTTAATCAAGACGCACCCTAGAGTGATAGTTGAAGCGCATAAACGGTTTTTGCAAGCAGGGTCTCAAATTATTATTACGTCTAGTTATCAAGGCAGCAAAGAAGGGTTTATGGAAGTGCTTCAATGTAACGAGACGGAGGCAGTGGCGCTTCTGAAATCGTCTGTCGAACTTGCAAAAATTGCTCGCGCCGAGTATTTATTAGAGTACCCTGGGGGGTCCAAGCCTCCTTTGATTGCAGTGGCAGCATCCTGCGGCCCCTACGGCGCAATTTTACACGATGGTTCCGAGTACACTGGCAATTATTCTCACATGCGCGAACGTGCTGTGAATATCATCGAGAACTTTCATCGTGACCGTTTGGCCCTCCTAGATTCAACAGGCGCTGATATAATAGCTATTGAAACTATTCCAAGTGGAATGGAGGCAAAAATTTTACTCCACCTTACAAAAACACTGAAAACACCGTATTGGATTTCATATTGTTGTAAAGATGGCTTTCATCTTTCCGATGGTACAAAGCTGTTTGATGTTGTTCGTGAGTTTGTTGATGAAAAAAACTGTGTTGCTATTGGGGTCAATTGCTGCTCCCCAGACCATGTTGATTCGTTGCTCACTGAAGCGAGGCGAGCACTAGGAAGTAAGCATAAGCCTATTATTGCTTATCCAAACAGCGGGGAGACTTGGGACAGCCATGAAAAGCATTGGGCCGTCGATAATACCGAAAACGACAGAAAAAACACTTTTGAACAAAACTGCTGCAAATGGGTCGAGCATTATGGCGTGTCGATTATTGGAGGGTGTTGTAGGGTCAACTCCATGCAAATAGCCAAATTGAAGAGTGCACTGCAAATTAGAGGGGCTCTTAAAGAACAAGCGGCAGATGAAAAGATTCTGGTCACCACTTAATAGCAAACCTGTTGCATGTACGCTTTCCAGTTATATATAAAACTAATATATCGTAGCGGTTATATTTTATATACTAAACATTGTTTGTTGTCAAAATCACGACTTCATCCTCCAAATGGGATCCTGCGCGATTTCTGTACAGTGGCTAGAGTTGGTTAAAGTTTGCCGGGTTCTGTTATGAAAACTGGTAGCAAGGGTGATATTTGAGGAATTTGATGTGGCATGGTAACTGAAATAGATGTATTTTCAAACCTCCGAACAAGTTCCTGAACGATTTTCCACGCAGTGTGGTCTGAAGTGTTTAAGGCTGACCGGGTCCTGTTTGGAGAAACGTTGTGAGGGTTGATGTTCAAAGACTGAGAAGTCATGTCAGTTGCATGATCACATAGCTCAGTCACTGCTGATTGTTGCCGTGTAAGTCGAGGACATTCTTGTATGTCGCTCTGGCGGTGGGTTTGCCATTGTGGTATTTGCGAGATCCCAGCGGGTTCCGCGTCGTCTGCTTCAGTTTTACATATGACTTATGTATATTTAACTAATAATAGGTATAGTAGCATACGAAAACCACAAAAGATATCATATATCAGATGAATTATGCAGCGTTTTTTCTTTATTTTTTGCCCGCCATTACCGCCTTCGTTTCCCCGCCTTTTGTTTATACTTCAACAATTATTTTTCCAATGTTGGCATTTGTTTCCATATAATCGTGTGCTAATTGTGCTTCATCCAAAGCGAAGGACTTCGAGTCCAGAATAACTTTGTACCGGCCCTTCGAAAATTTTGCTATCGCATGTTCTGCGAATGATTTAGTGAGCCTAGCTTTGTACTCGTCGGACCGAGACCGAAGGGTAGTAGCTTGTAAGCGCAACCTCTTCCGGAGCATGAGTGCAAGCAAGGGTCCCTCGATGTTTGCCCCTCCCATCAGCCCGTACAGCGTCCATTTACCATCAACAGAAAGAACATTGACATTCTGCTTCCAATATGAAGAGCCTACACAGTCAAGAACACACTGAACGCCAGCATCCCCAGCCATTTCTTTGATTTTAACCCCCCAGTCTTCTTCTTTATAATTTGCACCACCTGTTGCACCCAACTCCACGCTTTTAGAAATTTTCTCTTTCGACCCTGCTGTAGCAAATACGCGGCAGCCTGCTTCTGTTGCGAGCTGGGTAGCAGCAGTGCCGACGCCACTTCCGCCTGCATGAACCACAACAGTGTCTCCAGTCTCGACCTGTGTCACAAAATGAAGTAGCTGGAACGCGGTCAACCACGTTTCGGGGATACCGGCTGCGGTACGAAGGTTCATACCTTCTGGTATAGGCATAAGCAGGTTCTCATCCACGGTAACATATTCAGCATACCCGCCTCCGTTCAATAATGACATCACTTCTGTCCCGTTTTGCCATTTGTCATTGCCATCGACAACCACCCCACTCATTTCGAGTCCTAGAATATCAGTCTGCCCCGATGGCACAGGGTACATTCCTTTACGTTGGAGCGTGTCCGCACGATTAATTGCGGTATAACTTACCTTCACCAACACTTCCCCCACCTTTTTCACGGGAACCGGTCTCAAGACGGTCGTCAACTTTCCTGCTTCCGCGATGACAGCCCTCATCGCTTGTGCCATTTTGAAATTCAGTATTCCTTGTTTTCTGTCTACACAAGATTAAACGTAGTGGGCAAGTAAGTTACTGAACAGTCGAAACGATTTTGTTTAGCTGGTTACCCCGCGTGGAGTGAATGAGTGCATTGAGCACCTGAGAAATGTCAACCATGAAGCAGTGAAGAAAGCAGTGGATGATCAGTGGATGCCTCATCGCTCATCGCCTCATCGACAATTTGTTACAGAACTAATTTGTACTTATTGTCCATTGTCAAGTATTATAAAATAGTAACTAATAGAAGTTTTCAGTGACCGCTGAGCCACTCGCTGGAAAGCAAATCCCTTGCACTCAAACGTGTACTTGGGTCAACGCTCAGAAGAGCCGCCAAAATCAGTTTGCACTCTTCACTGACACTTGCAAAAACGTCCTCGGGAAATGTCACCTTTTGTTTTAATGCAGCCTTCACTCCTCTGCATAAACTATCGTCTTCGTTGTCGCTATCGTCGAAAGGCATGTACCCGCTTATGGCACAGTACAGAGTGACTCCTAGAGCCCACATGTCTACAGCAGATGTGTACGTACCAGTGTCTCCCTCATGAAACATTTCCGGTGCGACGTATCCCGCTGTGCCCAAAAATGATTTTGAATTGGTCGCAGCTCGACTCAGACCAAAATCAATGAATTTTACTGAAGAGAGGTCATTTTTTTCTTTCAACAATATATTTTCCGGCTTGACATCCCTGTGCATGACTCCACGGTCGTGCATGTATGCCAATCCTTCGCCGAGAGTTTTTGCAAGCACTTTCACTTTTTCTTCGCTCAAACCATCTGGAGAGTCTATTAAATGTTCGAAAAGCTCACCTCCTTTGCACACTTCCATCAATATGTATATTCGCGCCGGCGTTTCGTAGCACGCGATGAATGTTGAAACGCTCGGGTGTTGTAATCGCTTCATAATTCTGACTTCGTTTCGCGCAAGACGAATAATCTTCTCCTTGCGTGCCATGGAAAACCGTAATTTCGTCTTATCCAGCACTTTGCATGCTACTTTAATTGCGGGATCTATACAGGATATACACTCGTGTACAATCGATGATGACCCACTCCCGAGGGTCGACTTTTGTAGTGTCCAATGTCTCCGAAAAACAATATCGGTGCTCGAGGGTGAACTAGTGTGTAGCTCCGTTGTCAGTACCTCGAGCAAATTTTGAAATTCTTTCGGAACGCAAAGCGGCTCTGCAAACGTGATGCGTTCGTCATTATTTCCTAGTTTTCTCGGCGATAATAGTGAGTGGTGATGCAATAATCGCACAGGGCCCTTGGGCTGCTTCCTCTTGGGGGAACACATTCGGATCAATGTTTCGGCTTTCGAAAACTCGTCTCCTGGAATAGTGCTTGCAATTACCCCATGAAGCAACTTCCCTACCTTTTCTTCAACTCTTTGACGGATCGATTCTTTCAAAGGAGTTCCTTCCTCTGTTTGAATTGGTAAAGGTACCCTGGGTACAATGCCAAAACTAGTCTTGCCTTCGTCTACGTCCTCTCGACTGCCCACCTCACGGCTATCCCACGTGCTACACTGGGTGTGCGAGGTACTAAAAGACAGGCCTGCCTGCGTACTACTGCCGCTGCCCATGACCTGTGAAGAGAAGTACCCTTGGTTGTTTCCAGTTCCCCAAAACACAAGACTTTCCGGGATTGTGCGGCGCTTGGAAATGATTACGCCGGGGTTGCCTCCGTCCATAAACAGTCCAATAGTCAATCATTGAACTTCTGATACTGATATCTGGAAAGGACCGTGAGTGCCATCCACAGCAAGCTCTGCTGATCGATGTTTGAAAACATATCACAGTATGTAGTACTGTACTGGCATGTGATTTTCAAAGACAGGGTTAAACATTGTTAGTATAATACGAATGTCCGTCCGTTTCACCGGAAAGCTAACGAAATAGATAGAGTAGTAGTAGAGTAGTCCAGTATAGAAAGTGAGCTATTTACATTTGCTCCACTTTCATACTTATATACTTAGGGTTATAAATAGGGTATAATATTTCAACTTTTGTCCTTAAAATTGAGGCTGTCGCAAAGGAAGATGATCGATCCGGCCGGGGTTGGCGCCCTAGCGGTTTCTTCATCTACGTAGTTAGAGTAGAAAGTTGGGGACCACGTCCACCCCACCATTATTAGTATACAGAGTAGATAGGATTATATTCCTCAATTGTAAGGAAACTTGTACAATATTTAAATTTTATTTATAACCCTAAGACCCTAAGTATGTTCATGGAAAAGTGGAGCATATGTAAATAGCTCATAGAAAGTACTTATTTATTCATATTTGTGAAAGGGGCAACACTTTAAAAACTGAGTTGAACGAACGAGGGAAGATTACATCTTCAATCAGGTGCACATTTAATCACAGAACCATGTTTTATTTCTTCATTGATCGCACAAGGGAGGGAAGAGATTCACCACGAGTGAAAGCATTGATCATGATCTCGCTGACATAAGGTCGGTTCAGAGGAACTAAATGTCCTGATCCCCGAATTGATACGAATTGTGCAGTTCTATTCGTGATTCCCGTTCCCCACTCAATCACATAACCAGCCATTGAGTGCGCCCCGTCTGTTGTCCATGGCCTCCATTTCTGTGTCATCCGCATATCAGCGTTAAAAAGTGGGACAAAAACATCTTCCACGTTCGAAGTTTGCAAACCGCACGCGTCGACGTCCCCCTCATATACAAGGACCTTTAAGCCGGCTTTCAGAGCTCGAGAGTAGATAGGACCCACAAACTCTTGGTTAGATGTATAATTAAAACCGTGTCCGTTGTCTAAATTAATAAAAGCTGTATTGAGAGGAGCCCCTATGGCCTTTAGAGTTTCGTTCAGTTTGAACCAGTCTGCCATCGCATGGCCAAGGCAAGGAGAACTCACGCCAGAGTGCATCCCCAAAGCATGCCGAGCTGCACCAGCAGATGCTCTTCGAGTACGAAGTGCTTGGTTAATCCCATGTTTGTCAGCCGCCGCCTTCATATCTCCAGATGGACACGAATTGTAAAGATTGTATGGAAAAAACTGTCCCACCTCATCTGCCATCTCATTTATAAGAGCTTTGCATTCACTGCCTAACTCGTTTGTGCCATGTAGCTCGGCCGCAGAGCAACCTTTTTGAATTTCTGCGTAAAGAGAATTGCTAAATTGAGAGTGACCATGAAAATATTCAACGTCGTAAAATGGTCCCGGTTCCACGTTTGGGTATTTGAACAGCCCGACATTGTCGAGGTCAATGCACCAATCGACCTCCTTCCCTTCTTTAGGGACACACCCTGTCCAACCATCACCGATTGCCCACCCTTTGAAGTTCAGTCCTGGGATGGGGTTGGACATGAATTCATTCGCAAATCCAGGAAGGTAAATTCCGGCATACGATTCCCCAGTAAGAAAAATAGGATTAGAACGTAGTTCTGGAAAAACATCCATGAACAAAGTACGGTGAGCCGCATGATTTGCAGCAAACACGGAGGTATCTGTCCACGGTCCACAGCTCGTTGCATTCCCAGACGGTCCTTGCTCAGAGCAGAAAGAAAGCCCCATTGGCGGAGGCGAGTCAATCGCAACGACCGTGTGCGTTTTCGTCCAGCGAAAGGGGTTGAATTGCGGGGTTGGGATCCCAGTTTTGCGGTACTGTTCGTCATAGCTCGTTTCCAGCAACCGAAGCGGCCCCCACTCTTGGAATAGCCCAAACAGGGAAGAGGCGCCAGGCCCCCCATTATACCATATGAGAACTGGATCCACGTCTGGATTCCCCTCGCTTTCCACCAGCCAATAGTGAAAATACATTGTCCCAACTCCAGAAGGTGGAGTTCCAGCATCCAAATACCCTGTATACTGTTTGCTAGGGAGTTCCGCAGCTTCAAAATCCACTTGGTTCCTGACCCAACCTGGCAACGATTTGATTTCAAATTTTGATGGAGGTTGGTACCCAGCAGCAACTTCAAAAAACAAAATTGTTGCTGTCGTGACAAAAATAACAAAGTTAGCACTTGACGATATCATCGTGTTAGAGGTAAGATGCTCTAGTTTTACTTGAACTTTTGCTTTGTGGGGTGGTGCGTCTGAAAACGGGGGGAACAATGTACTCCAGCAAACCCTTTTCCCTGTTGTTCTTGCTTACGTCTATACCTGCAGCATGCAGGCCATGTGTCATGAACAGAATAAGATAACGTGTTTGGAGCGTTCGAGCTTCGGATTGCGTCCACTCGTCCACCAATTCGTTCGAACTGACTGATGTATTTTGTTATTTTGTTCATCATATTAGACTATGAGACTCTCCAGAGACTATGAAGTACAGTAATTAGCTTTTTTCTCCGGCTTGATTGCTTCGACTACTACTGTATTGCTTACTACTACCACTCATTATTGAAACAACAACTCGATATACTTACTCCATATCTCCATCATAATTTTATCATTTTTCTTTCTATCTAGAATCTAGAAATATACACAAGAGTTGCACTTGCTTGATTGAGTAAACACAGGAAAACAAAATGGTGTCCGGACTAGTTTCGGACTTGATTGATTGGGGCGGGAATCATGAAGTAAGAATTATGAATTAGGCGACAGCTTTGCCACACGGTGTCGTACATTAAGTCCCTGTCAAACGGACCGGCCGGGTGTGTCAGTTAGTTCCTCTTTGACCCTTCTTTCGAAGAGGACGCAAACACAATATGCAGAAATGGAAGCGCTTTACCTTCTTTAAAAAGGAGTTGAGGAAAGACAGCTCCGAGACCATTCGTGGGTTGGATATTACTTCATGCATAGGTTGGGGACCGAAGAAACTCGATGATCAGACTTCAGATGATCCGTCCTTCTTAATTTTTGGGGACTCTGCCGGCACTCTTCACATGGTCGACGTATTTGCGTCGGGTGGCAAACGGTCAGTGCGTGCCTTCAGCAAGCGCGTCAACCTTATTTTCGCTGCAAACAGCGTTTTTGAAACCGCCGGTAATACCACTAGCAAGTCGCGGATGCTTCTAACATTAGGTAACGCGCCGGATTCAAGGACAGAAGAGGAGCGCACATTTGCTGCGAAAGTGACAGCTGCCACGTTTGTCGGCTCAACCTTACCCAGAGAGGAGGAAGATGTGGAAGCCGTCGACGACGGTAAAATGCAACTGAAACTTTTCCGCGTGACTGCTGTGGAAGGGTTGAAACTTGAAAATTCAATCCCGTTGTTTCCTTTATCTGACGATTTAGACAATGTGTCTGTGGTTTGTTGCACTGCACTTGATGATCTGTCGCAAGTAGCTGTTGGGCTTTCTAATGGAAACGTCATCGTATACCGCGGAAATTTGTTGAAAAGCAAGAAAGGTAGCTACGATCGAATCGTGATCGAAAACGCTCCAGACGAAGTAGTCAAAAGCTTGCATTTTTTTTCCACGAACTGTTTGACGGGAACCGCCCCATGGGCACCACAATCCGAGGTTACGCTGTTCGCAGTGTCTAACAAGTCTACTAAATCCTACAGAAACTTGTCTCAACGCCGACAAAAGCTCGCTGAATTAGTAAAATACAATACTCTGGAATATTCTTCCGCCCCAACGATCGCTGGCGGAGATGTTCATGAGCCGCACACGTGTTCATGTTTGACGGAAAGAGGCCTTTTGGTCGTCTGTCGAGACCACGGTATTTTTATGTACGATGCTGAAGTGAGCCAAGCCATGTATTCTCTTGAAGGGCCGAAGGCTAGCGTGTTCTGCTATCAGCAATACCTGTGCTTAGTAACCGTGGAGCGGGGAATGCATCGCTTGAGTGTTTACGATTTGACTTCTAAATTTGTTGCGCTAACCATGACTCTACGTTCTGGCGTAGGTGTACATAAACGGAGGGCGGGTGTAGCGGCGGTGTCGAGACAGTCTAATTCATTTTCCCCGCATCGGGAGGAATTAGAGCTGAAAGCTTTGCTCATGTCAGACGGACAAGTATTGCACTTAATGTCTGCGGGGGGATTATTGTTTCTGGTAACCACCACCCGGCGCCTTTACTGCTTGGAAGAAAAAACATTAGCCGACAAATTAGGAGATTTGTACAAGAAACATATGTATTCCGTTGCATTGAAGGTTGCATCTGGAACTCACATTGATAGCAGAGAAATTTATGTGAAATCAGCAAATCATCTGTATAATAAAGGTGATTTCGACCAATCCGTGCAAGAATACATTGAAACTATTGGCTATTTAGAATCTTCCCGAGTGATCAGAAAATTTCTTGGGGCTCAACAGATCGGCAACCTGGCTGCATATTTAGAGGCATACCATCGGCACCCAGAAGCGGAATTATCAACCAATCACACGACTCTCTTGCTTAAATGTTTTACGAAAATGAAGTCGGTCGAAAAACTGAAAGACTTTATTGGGTACGGTCGCATCGAGAGCCTTTCTGGAGCGCAAAGTAGGAATTCGTTCAAGAGTGGGAACACTGTTTGCTTTGATGTGCAGACGGCCATCGCTGTCTTGTGCGAAGCAGGTTACTCTTCAGAAGCATTGTTTCTTGCGAAAAAGGACAAAAATCACAAAGAATATATAAACATCCAACTCGAAATCATTCGTGACTGGAATGAAGCACTGCACTATATTGGTAAAATTCCCCTTCTTGAAGCTGGAAAAACATTGAAATTGTATGGCATGCTTCTGTTAGAAAAAAAGCCAGAGGAAACGACAGAAATGCTGATGGAAATGTGTACTCGTGCCCCGGCGCGGAAGGTGCGCAAAGGGAAGGCTGCTCTGGAAGACGATAGTTTAATTTATGCATTGGAAGCGGAAAATTTCATATCTTTATTCGTTGACCACCCATGCCATTTAAAGCGGTTTCTTTGGAAGGTGGTAAAGGGCCCTGCGATGGATGAATCGCACATTACTGGATCGGAAAGTAAATTAGTGTGGAATACGTTAGTCGAACTATGTCTTCGTGTTGATATTGCGAAAAAAGAGCTCACAGGGCAACGTGCATCTGTTCAAGGAGTGGCCCCGGAAGATCTAGTGATTCAAGAGACAATGATGTTGCTCCAGGATGCTGAGGCGAAGTATGACATGGTCCATACTTTAGTCAAGGTGCAACAGGCACGTTGCAACGAAGGGCTGCTATATTTGTATGAGAAACAAAAGATGTATAGTATGATGCTGCAGCACTACATGGATATTGGTGACAATCGAGCGGTTTTGCGCACTTGCAAAAAGCTCGGGGACCGTAACCCTCATATTTGGGTGAAAGTGCTCAATTATTTTGCCCGCATGGACTCGCCAGAGTGTGATCCGTACATATTGCAGGTTTTGCAGTATGCTAAGGCGGGGAAAACTTTGCCAATTCTGCTTGTAATTAACATCTTGTCCAAGAACGACAATTTACCCGTATCCATTATTCAAGATTATATATCTGCACAATTGACCACGTCAATAGAAAACGTGTCGGAAACTGCAAAAGAGGTTGCGCGCTTGAAGACGAGTACAATTGAATTGAACGAGCAAATTACTAAACTTAAAACGAAAGGTCTCGTGTTTCAAAATAACAAATGTCACTTGACAGAGCATTCTTTGGAAACACCAACTGTTCATTTTATGACGGGTTACAGCTATGGCGTTGATAATATTCCCCAGGGCCCAGATGGTGAACTAGAATGCCCAATCAAAGGACCAGAGCATCGGCGTATATGGGAAACACAGGATGCATTAAAGAAAAAGATTGACCACCACGAAGAATTTTTCAGAGAACTCTCCCACGCAACGAAAACAGAGGGCAAAGGCCTCAAAGTTGTCGGAGAATACTTTGGCAGGGCAATCCTATCCAAGGAGTAGGGATGTGGACAAAGAATTACAGCAGTGTCACAGTTGAAGATGTTAAATATCCCACTCCTAGCATTCTGATATACATATTATAAAACTAAATATATAACTATTTTCTTCCATAAAAAGTGTCCTTGTATAGTTTCGTTAAAATGAACTTTTAAAAACTATATCATAACTTATCATATATAAGATACATAACGTATTATTATTGACACAAACATTTCTTTATTATTTAATTTCAATACACAGCCACTGCTATATTTTGTTTTCAGATAACAAAAAATGTGTGTGTGTGTATATATATATAGGACCTTAGTTGATACAATTTTAATTCGCTTTCCTCGAAAAATTCTTTACGCCTGCGCCTAGACAAGACAGCAACACTGTTCCATTCTCGTGATCCGGTTTAATTTTGAAGACCACGGAGAAGAAATCTTTCAAATGTCGCAAAAACTGGATTGTGTACCGAGACAACTTTCCCAATCGAATTTTGGATACATTTTCTTCGCTCAATGCCATAAATAATAGATAAATCGATTGAAAGCTTGTGTCAACGCACCCACCATTCGCAACTTCTTCGCACATCAACTCTGCGGCGTGGCGTCCCAACTCTTCGGGCAATGCTGCCCCCCCAGTCGACGCCGCTTGCTCGGCGCACAAAAGAATGCCAGTGGTGGACTCCGTTACTAAAGACAACCCAAAACCTGGTGATTTACCCGACTCGTCTCCTTTGTAATGGTCAGTGTAAATGTAAACATCTGGTATCCAGTGATTCAGAAGACCCCGTGCACTGTCAACCATGCGATTAGCAGTTTGAGGTGAAACTCGGGTCGAGTAGGCGAGACCTCGCATCCGTCGGATTTTACCTTCGTCAATATGCAAAATAGGCGCTATCGATTTTACGACTGGCGCAGTAAAAATAACTTCTCCCCCTCCTTCAGGTGGTGCACCTCGCTTATTAATCTTCAAGTTTAGTGTTTTCCCTAAAGAAAATGTTCTAACTAAACCAGGCAAAAGAGCACTTCGAATAGCGTCCACAGACATGTCTCGATTGTCGTTCGTGATTCCCAGTAACTTAATAGTAAACGGGTTCTTGGCGTAGAGTGCCAAGGAAACTAGCATTTCCAAATAGTATCCTACAGAACGTTCTGTTCCACAATCGTGGGTTAGCTTCCCCCCAATGATCATCCCAGGGTGGAAGTACAATGTTGTTCCAGTCACATTTATTGAAATTTTGGTCCCATTCGTGAGACTGTCGAGCAAGCGCAGAACGTTTGCTTCGAACGGCCTCATACCTGGCCGCTCATCTCGGTCCCGAATGTTTTCTATTTTGATAGGGCGGCCACTCAACAAGGAACAGACTAAGCGTTGTCGGAAATTTTGTGTTCCTTTGAAGAGCAGTACACCGGCGCTGCCTTTGTCTTTTTTCATTTTCTTTTTAGTCGGCAGTAACGAACTCTCTTTTTTCCCTTGCCCGGCACTCAACTTGGCAAGACCGGGGGTCTTCCTCTTCAGTAGAGTCGCATCCATGGAAGAAGGCAATTTTCTTTCTAGTCTTCTCAAACGTACTTTTTCTTGTTGGCCTCGGGTCACTTCTAAATAGATTATCATTTACCTACCACATTCATATTGCGTCCCGTTCACGAGTCAAGTTCTCACATGTTCGCAACTATTTCTGTCTCAGTCTCACGTACCCTGACACCCTTATATGGATTCCGCATTTTTGTTGTACGAATTTAGTACAGACACGTTCATGACACTGCTCTATAATGACCTCATGACGATAAAGACATCCTTGGCCACAATCTGACGGGCAGGATGTGGAATATGGAGTAAGTATTGGAAATAGTAGTCTAAAACATTATCGTGATGTCGTTATCTCACCTATTACCTATTAAATGAATTTGGGCACGGACCTTCGACTCTATCAACTGAAGTATTGAATTTTGATGCACAACTAGTTGAGTCACATTAACACTGAGATATGGTTGTACTTACTGTCTACTGGTAGTCTGTGCATGTAAGCACGAGAAGGATGCTGTATGCTGTTGGATTACGGATGTATGAGCGAACGCGCGAACGGATGCACGACGTCAATGCATCGTGAGATTGTGAGGTGATTGCGTTCACTATGCTGAGGAGAGCGCTTCTTGTGGAGATCTTTTTGGATGAAGCTATTCATCCTTCCCTTCACATTGTGAACATTGTTGGTCACAGAAGATCGAGTCTTCTACACGAAGAAGAAGGGCCTGGCGTTTTTTGAGCGCCGAAACTGGAAGAAGCTATGTCGGGTGGTTTGGAAGATGTGTTGGGTTTGACCCCTTCTTCTTCTGTTATATCGTCGAAGAAGCATCGGCACATGAAGCGCTTAAGAGAGAAAGAAGAGGAGGAACTAAGGGTAGCAAAAAAGGCTATGGGGGAGAAACTGAAGAAAGAAAAGTCAAAGTACGATCGCAACCCCTCGGGTGACGATGGAAAATTGGCACTTCAAAGTCGAGACAAAAAATTAAACTCCCGTGTGAAGCGTGACGAAATCCGGCATGATGACGCCCATTTGAGCGCAGCGCGCGCCGAAATATTGCATTCTGAATCGGTTGGTTATTTGGAAGCTGAGGGGGCTGAGCGGACGTACCGCTTTAAGCAGGCCGCGATCAAGAAAGCAGTAGATGTCAATACAGCAACAAAAAGCTTTGACTTGAATTTGGAGAAGACAGGGCCATATACTATCGACTACACACGGAATGGTCGTTTTTTAGCGCTAGCTGGGGCAAGTGGGCATGTAGCATTGATTGATGCTCTCAAAAACAAGTTATCTCTAGAACTTGATGTAGCAGACAAAATTCATGATGTAAAATTTCTGCATAATAACACGATGTTTGCCGTCGCGCAAAAGAAGTATGCATATATATACGATGACAATGGAATCGAGCTGCATTGTTTGAAGCAACATATTGAACCCACACGGCTAGAGTTTTTGCCATACCACTTTTTGCTCGTCTCGGCTGGGCGTACTGGTTACTTGAAATGGCAAGATACTTCTACCGGTGAGCTGGTGGCGGAGGCGAGGACAAAGCTTGGTTCGTGCTCAGTCCTGTCGCATAACCCGTACAATGCTGTCGTCTGTGCTGGCCATGCCAGTGGGACTGTTACCATGTGGTCTCCAACAATGAGCGAGCCGTTGGTGAAAATGTTATGTCATCGCGGTCCATTGACTGGATTAGCTATCGATCGCTCTGGTACATACATGGTAACAACAGGAATGGATGCACAAATGAAAGTATGGGACATACGCATGTATAAACCTGTACACGCGTATTATACTAACCGGCCTGCCACATCTGTGGAAGTGAGCCAACGTGGTATTATTGGTGTTGGCTTTGGGTCGTATGTTCAGTTTTGGTCTGATGCATTGTCAACGAAAGCCCAGGCTCCTTATTTACGCCACCAGTTCCGCGGCAGCAACGTTCGCTCGATTAAATTTCGACCGTACGAAGACATATGTGGCGTTGGGCACGAAAAAGGGTTCTCCTCATTGATTGTTCCAGGAAGTGGCGAACCAAACTTTGATGCATTTGAGGCCAATCCTTTTCAAACTAATAAACAACAACGGGAGGCGACTGTACATGCGCTGCTCGATAAATTACAGCCAGGCATGATTCAACTGGATCCAACGAATATTGGCCGTATTGATCGTGCTCCTGCAGAAATCATCATGAAAGAGCGCAAGGCAGCAGAAGAAGCTAATGCAGCGGCAACACAGAAGCCCGTCAAGTTGAAAAAGAAAGCCCGTGGAAGGAACAAAATTGGAAAACGGTTGAAGAAACAACATCAAAACATCATCACGGAAGAACGAATGAAAATTCGTGCAGCTGCGGAAGAAAAGCGGCGTTTGGAAAAGCAACAAAGAGAAGAAGGCAGAAAGTTTACGGATGGGGCCTTGGGTATCTTTGCTCGAAAAAAGCATAAGATGTAATTACCGCACCATGATACCCTTGTTCCCCCCCCCCTGCAATTATTTGCATAATTTATATTCAGTATAAGCTAAGTACAAAATGTAGACCGATGATTCAGAAACGTTGCGCTCGTGCGTGCAAGTATGGCATCCCATTCATTCGGCTCCAGCAAACAACGGTAGGGGTGGTTGTTGCTCCTCTTTGTTGATTTGAGAAAGTTTAGCCGTTTGTTTGTCGAGTTTGTTCTTATATTGACGGGGGGACGCATTTTGGAGTGATAGAATGGAGAGAATTGTTTCTGTCCTCGTACCAAAGCCAAGGAAAGTCGAGATTTTCCCAGCATCGTCAACAGAGAGTGGCGCTGACGTTGTTTTGACTCCTCCAAGTTTTGTTGATATCTCCTTGCCTCCAGCTGGAGCTTATGTCCCGCCGTATTCTCTTTCCACTGCGTCTACTGATGCATCCCATGGTTTTGACCTTAAGGAATATGTGAACGCACTGGTAGAACCATTGGCTGACTTGTGTGATTCCATAAATATACTTTCAAGTTGTACTCACTCAAAGGCCCGGGAAGGCTTGGTTCTGGTTCAACTTAGCGTCGACAAATCTCTAGATTATTGTGAACAAAGTTACGAAATTACAATGACATCATCAGGGACTGTCCATATTATTGGAAAAGACCCGCCCGGTCTGTATTTTGGTGTGGTGACCCTTGGACAAATATGGAGAGTCCTGAAATGGATGAAAGATAAGAGCCAGAACTTGGTGCTTGGTGGGGGGTTTAGAATTGTCGACTGGCCATCTATGTTCCGAAGGGGCGTCCTGTACGACATTTCAAGAGGTCGAGTTCCCACGTTAAGCTTTTTAAAATCGCTCATAAAGTTGCTGTCGCGTCTTAAATACAACGAGATGCAACTGTATTGTGAGCACGCTTTTGCTTATAAAGAGCACGAGGGGGTATGGAAAGGCTGCAGTCCATTAACTCCGGAGGATATTTTGGAGATTGATTCATTTTGCGCGTATCGACATGTTAAACTTATCCCCAATCAAAACACCCTAGGGCACATGCATAGATGGTTAAAGCACTCGAAGTACACCAAACTGGCTGAGTGCCCTAGCGGGCACTTTCACCCATTTTCTTTGGATCGCGAGCCTTTCAGCTTGGATGCTTCTGACCCGGGGTCCTTCGACTTAGCAACATCTTTAGTAAGCGAATTAAGGGAAAACTTTAGGTGCAAGGACACTGTGAACTTGAATTTAGACGAGGCGTTTGATTTAGGATTAGGCAAGTCAAAATATGGCCCATTAAATATGAGTGGTCACGAATTGTACATAGACTACATGAAGCGCTTGCAGGCGTGGTGCTACACCAAAGGGATCAAAGAGATGATGATATGGGGTGATTTTTTCAATTCTAGACCGCAAGAATTAGCAAGTGTTCCTAAGGAAAATTGTACTATTCTGGAGTGGGGGTACGACGACAATCACCCCTTTGAGGCTAACTGCTCCAAAATCAAAGAGAACAATCTACCTTTTTATGTTTGCCCTGGAACATCATCGTGGACCTCGTTCTCGGGACGCACAACTAATTCTATTCGCAATATTTTTTTAGCAGTCGCCGCTGGAATGCGGCATGGCGCGAAAGGATTCATGATAACGGATTGGGGCGACAGCGGCCATTTGCAGCCTCCGTGTATTTCATATCTTCCATTTATTGTTGGTGCTGGTACCTCTTGGGGGACTGAAGATGGTCTTCAAGAAGCAAGCGCGGAGGGGCTTAAGTCTTTAAGACGACGTAATGGTTTGTCGGCAATCATTCCGAAAATAGTATCAGCGTGGGAAGCTTCGTTGTTCTTCCGCATCTTCGTCGTGTCCGTTGCAATTGTACCAGGATCATTAGTATTTGGAATATTTTTTTGCGTCTTGCCTCTTTTCCTCATGCCATTTGAATATTTTTGCTGCTCTCTAGACAGTGATTCTTACAATCGTTACATAGCTTCGCAGGAGGACCTCGAACGCCGTGTTTCAACTGTTGATGTAAACTCGAAGAACGACAGGACCGCGTCTATCTTTTGTGGAGCTCCTGATCGATACTACAACCTTCTCGATTGCCATGTCTTTCCTGGTGATGACCACGCTGTCGTGGGCAAGATTTTGTTTCAAATTGGCGACGTATACAGAATTTTGGCGAAAGAAATCCCTAATGGGACCTTGATGTTCTGGGGGACGATGTTAAATGAATCATTTTTTAATAACCGCTTAACTCGATTCATGTTTGACATTTTTTGCGGGTTTCCTTTCATGAATGTTTTTTTTGGCTTTTTCGGTTTACTCTACGGAAGGTGCGTTACCCTTCTCATCTTCGGAATAACTCCATACAGCATTGTTTGCACAAAACATCGAGTTCGTGAGATCCTTGTCGAGATTGAAGAACTAGAAAAGCATAGTACACGGGATGAAGATGCAGCTTTAGTTGTCGCTGAGTTGCACTGGATTGCAGACATGCTATTATTTTCGTGTAGTATATGGGAAGATCGCATCTGGGTTGGCATACACCAGCCTCTCTCTTCGCTCCCTTTGCAATCGCGTCGTCTAAAACACAAAACGTTGCTTTCTTTGACTAAGAGGCACAAGCGGCTGTGGGCAGCACGAAGTAGGTTTGGTGGGCTTGGCGAAAGCGTGCGCTATTTAGAAATGATATTGATGGAACTGTCTGACGGCGAAATTGCTCTTTAATCGGTACCAGTAGACTACGAGTACAAAGTATTAATATTTAATATTCAACATTACATTACAGCAGAATATAACAAATCGAAAAAAATAATTTGATCATCAATAAATTCAAACCAATATATATGGTCAAGTGTGCATCTGTGTTTCGCGAATAAGACTGTTTAGGACCTCTAAGAGCCAAAACTTTGGAGATTTCTCAGACGAACACTATAGACTGTATTGGGCCGATTACAAGGCATATCAAGGCGCGATATCCCCCTTTGTATAAATAAGATGGCGGAAGGATATGGTCCAGATGAAACCACGTTCTTCGCTGGCGCTGACGATCCTCTCTGGAAATCTTTGGTTTTTGGCGCGGTGAGTGGCACAAGTGTAGTGCTTGTAGGGCATCCCCTAGACTCCATAAAGGTGCGACTACAGACGGGAGCGACGAAAAATATTTTTCGAAATCTCTACAAGGGGATTACACCGCCTTTGATGGCGGTTGTGCCATCGTGGGTGGCTGTATTTTTAGCGTATGGGTCGGCTTTGAAATATCTTGGTGACGACAGGATGACCAGCGTTGCATTGGCTGGTGGGTTCTCTGGACTATTTTACACCCTTGCCGTGTGCCCTTTTGAGTTTGTTAAGGTAAATGCGCAGCATGCACAAGTGAGTACAAGTATAGCCTTCCAGCGCTTAAAATCTACTGTAGGTGTACGAGGGTTGTATCGTGGCGTCTCAGTTTGTTTGGGTCGCGACGTTTCCCAAAGTATGGCTTATTACATTTGTGCCGAATCTTTGAATAGAAGCTCCTTCATGCGCAAAACCTTCAGTGATCAGTGGAGACCATTTTTTTCAGGGGCTATGACAGGTGTATGTCATTGCATGGTCGAATATCCCTTTGACACTATCAAAACTAGAATGCAAACAAATTTAAAGTTGAAGTCTTATTCAGAGTGTTTAAAAGATTTTTTACAAGATAAACAGCAAATTCAAACGGCGAAGAAAGCTATTTTCCCAATGTTGACACGTGCCGTACTGGCGCATGGATTTAGTTTTTTTGTCATAAAATCTTTTAAAGATATGACGCAATGGTGACCATGTTTCGAAGTAACCTCTATATTATATATTTTTCATACGTGAGTGAGCAATGCCAATTTGTTATCGTGTTTTGGTATGAGATTTCAGAGTCTTGTGAAGTTTTAATTTTTTTATATATCATAATATAAATATTTATTATTACTGAAGCCAAGTGTTGTAATTGTTCGTACAGTCTAAGGTTAGGCTCTGCGTTTGGTAACTTGTGTGCAAACATGAGTATTAAGTCCCATTGTCCGCGATGAGGGGAAGGGGCTACGATATGGTGCATTCGGCATCTTTCTCGGCCTGCCGTCTGATTTGACGACTCTGCTCTTCGAATCGCATTGCGTTTAACATCATTTTACTAGTCGCTTCTTGAATATCAGCCAATTTTTCGCCACGCTCTTCAAGCTTTCGCATATTTTGCGCCATGATATCTTTCGTCCCCGAAATCTGGTTCTCTGCAGATTTAGTTGCACTTACGTTGCTAGGAGGTTCACTCAAATTGTCTGGAATAGATCCCAAGAGTTCAGATACAGATGCCTCTTGTCTCGCTTCCGTCGACGTGGTTGCGAATATTTTATTCAAATCTGCATTTTTTGAACCAAACATATTGCCGAACACAGATTTTTTTGATTTACTCTTGTTCGCAGCAATTTTAGAAGCAGTGCTCATCGCAACACTTCCGTCTGGGGGTTCCATCGTGAGGGACGGCTCTTTGCCCATTCCTAAAGTTGGGAGCGATGCCAAGGCCATTCGATGAATTACAGAAAGTTCGGTGACCAAAAATACATCTCCTGAGTCCACCACTGCAACATGCCGCAAATAATCACTTACAGATACTGTCAGCAACCGCTCTCGCACAATCACCTTCAAGCGCGGCAATGATAAGACAGTAGCATTATTCATGTTGTCGACGCACAGAAGAACTCGTGCGCTCTTAACCTCTCCACTTCCATTTCCTAAAACTACGCATGCACCAGATGCGACGCTAGTTCCGTCCAATACAGCCTCCGCTAAGGACTTTGCCTTCACGGTTCTCAGTCGAGAGTCTGCATTACCTACAACAAGCTGATACACGCGAATGTCATGGCCCGCTACTATTACACCAAATCTTCGAGCACGGGGAGCCTGGGTACAGCTCGCGTTCGATGCAGCGCCACCCGAAATATCCGAGTGCGCTCGATGGTGCTCAGGCTTTTGCAATGTGGTGTGGGTAGGCTCAGTGACCCCGGTAGACGTTTTCGCACGATGGATAACCTGCTTCGCGTTACCACCGCCCCCCTCGTCCCCCTCGCCCTGACTTGCCTGCTTGTCGCCTGCCTCAGATTCCTCTTTCGTTGCTGGATTTTTTTCATCCGTATTCTCGTCTGGTGATACATCGACAGATATTTTTCTGTAGCGCTTGGATGCTTTTGTAGGAAGAGGTGCCAGACCTTTCTCATCGATGACCAAAATTTGCGTGACCGGGTCGCTATGATCGGCCCCAGAAATAAGTATGGATGGCGAGCCATCACGAAGGTGGCAAATAGCAACAAAGCCGTTAGCCATACCAAGTATGACCACAGGAACAAAAAGACCATTTTCATCTGGCAAATTTGCTGTTTCCACTGCTCTAATTGGACCGTTATTGCGGTTGGAATGTTTTCCAAAAGTTAACCCAGGAGGCCGTGGCATAGAGATATTGATCAACTTCCCATTGTCCACGTCTAATATGCTTCCTTTTCCACTGCTGTCAACAACGGCCAACAGCCCTGTCTCGGCATGCAAGGACAACCCAACTATGCGAGACGTATGGACATCTTGAATACAGTTCATCAAGAACACGGCCGACCCCACACGTGTTTGCACTTCAGTTTGGCCATTCGCCTTATCTAAAACTGCCGCGGATGGAGGTTTTACCGCACAAATAAGGGTATCACCGGACTCCGTTCCGACACATAGGACTCGCGCGGGCAAGTCCAACTCTAGTGCAGTAATGGCCGGGCGTAGAGGTGATTTGTACCCTTCCGCTTGGCACAATAGCCTAGGTTCAAATTCATAAAGAAGGTCCAAGGAAGAATTTACAACACCCTCTTCTTCAAGCTCAACACTCACTCCATCCGTGGGCGCAGCTGCAGCCCACAAACACAGAGTTCCATCCACATGGCCCGACGCAACCAACGAGCGACGTCCTGACTGACCAGATTCGTAAACCCCACCACGCACGGGATGTTCCCAATGAGGCTCATTACTTGCATACTTCGGGGGTGGACTCGCAAGCTTGATTGCCTCCAGCACATGGTTTGGACATAACCCACAGTCTTTCATTACAATCACCATACTGCGCCGCAAAGGGGAAGGGAAGTGAAGGAGTTCGGGCGTAGGCTCGGGTGGGTCACAGGCGATCGGCGGCCACTTTGCAAACGTGTTGTTCAATTGACTCGGCAAGGCTTGGATGTACAGTCGTGGGTGAATTCCATCTTGAGGGTCTCCTGCTAAAGCAATATAACCGGAAGGATGGTGCGATGTACCGTTGGGCATTTCTGACGGGTCACATTTCGGAGGATATGTGAGCAATACCTTCATGATTGGACTAGAGTCCCATGTCGGCATGAGGGAACTAAGCACCGGCCCATCCTCCGTCATCGGCAAAGCAACATCCCCACAAACCCAATCATTTGCCGAAGGTGACTTTTTGTACATGGGGTTTCGGCTTAATATAGTTACACCACACGTTTCGTGGCCACCGCATATAACCAAATGCCCCGGTCCATTTTTGGCGCGCATATCTGTAGCCCACAAGACAGAAGTCAAGCGCCTCGGCATCGATATTTCGTCAAAATGAAGTGGCTGTACTTTTCCGCTGCCTTTGTGGGACGCATCATACACAACGACGACACCATTCACATATCCTGCAACAAATTGATGCCCATTAGGGTGCCAGGCAATGGAAGCTAGCGATGGAGCCTGTACACCGCGAAAGCTGCCGCGCCTGTTGCCGCTGTTGCTCGTAGTTCCCCGCAAGACTTCTTTCGGGCAAATGTACCGCTTCTCACAACGCCTTTTTGAAATATTCCATAGTGCGATTCCACCAAATTCATGAGCGACTAGTATTTCGCCCATATCTCCTGGGTTTGTTGCAAGTCCAATGATTTCATCGTCGTTATCATCATCGTCTGTCTCAATGCCAAATTGTTCCCCACTGATAACATAATCTGAAAACTCCATCTTCATCAAGTTCAAGACGTGTAAGCTGCCCTCATCTGTTCCTAAATATAGAAAAGGAGCCGAAGCTTCCGCAGGGCACAAATGTGCCGCTGACACCATAGCGCCCGTCCAGCCGGGTTTAAGCTCTGCGCGCGTCCGTTGTTTTTTTAGGTCAAACAATCGTATTAGCGTGTTCGCGTGCACAACAATTAAAGTACTGCCGGTGTGCGAAAACAAGAGAAAGGTTGCCGCTGATTTGAAACCAGGGTTGATAAACGTGGCCTCCACCCCAGACTTTCCGAACACTTTTATTACGCCCGTATCCGTACCGACAGCTACTAAGCCTTGGACTGGGCAATAGGCTAAAGATCTGACCCCTTCGGGAAGCCCATGGTGGCCTACTTGCCGAACGAAAAAATCTTCTGAAGTGACGGGCAATTTATTCGCGTCGGCACGAGACCCTACTTGCTGCCCTTCCGACGCGCCAGTGTCGCCCTTACCATTCTTATTTCCCATTATTTGTTCAGAGCGCCAGATTTTTGAATGACCGTCAATAGTGGTTCAAACATCTGTGAATGGAGACGTACACGATGAAACGGAAAAAGTCATGAGTGGCATATGGACAAGGCTGTTGTCGGCGCAGGATGGAAGTAAAGAAGGATTGAGTTACTCAATTACAAGTACTTGGATTATGGATCATGTCGACGCACGACTCGACGACGAAATCTTTAAAAATTATTACGACTTACTAGATACCACTATCCACTATCACCAGATTATTAGAAGACTAAAATAACTACAACAGATCGAAAGACCGCCATGTCGCCATGTCGGTATGTCGGTATCCACGTATCCACTGATCATTCGTTCGGATGACCAACTGCAATGTTCCAGAGCGGGAGTTCGGCCGATGGTATTACCGTGACGCGATGAGGAATTTGAGATTCTTTGCGTGGCCATTCTTTGAAAGGTATAAGGACCTCAGATTCTTGTGTCTGCTGCGAAAGTTCATAAGTGTGCTACACGTTTCCATCGCTCGCGCCGTAAGTCGTATGTAGACACGAGCCAGGAGGCATGCGTTTGCAACTTCATCTTCTGTTCGTGTGGGTACTTGCCTTACAACAGCCGTGGCCAAAGAGTGTGGCCCTTTCTGCAGATGTTTTAGGCTCTTTATTCCCAGCGTTATTGTTGGACTATTCAAGCCACATGTCGAAAGGCTTGAGTATGGGGAAACAAAAGAAATATCTTGAAGCGCATTCCCACTTTGCCCGTGCTTCGTTGCTGGCAACAAATAAGCGCCAGAAACAGAAGGCGTTAACGAACGAAGCCTTGGCACTGTTTAGGTTGGGAAAACAGTGGATAATAAACGAATCTCCTGCTGCCTCAGAGACATTAACAGAGGCAGAAGAACGTTTTGAAACACTTAGGATCTTGTACCCGGATAGGAGCAGCTTATTCGAGAAACACATAGAGAAAATTGAAAAGCTGAAGAAGACGCAAGCACCAGTATTGGCCACAGCGCCCAAACATACTAGTGTAGAAGAACAGTTAGATGCCTTCGAGCGAGATAGGCGAAGAGATCGTCAACAAATGAAACGGCCAACGCGACATACGCAAACGCACAAGGATATCGAGCGCGTCCTTTTCGCCGATATAGTAAAAAATGGTGATAGCTTGCCTCATTATTTAGAGAAGCGCACGGAGCCAGTAATTATCGAAGATGGACCTGCAGCAGATTGGCACTTTTATACAAACATGTCATGGTCTTACTTAAAAGAATCGTTACCAGAAAAGTTGGAGGTAGTTGTTCAAAAATCTCAGTTCAACTTATACACAAACAAAAACAAACACAGCGATGTAAAACATTTGTCTCCAGAACAGTTTTTAGAAAGTTTGTTAAAATTTAATGAAGGAGACGGTGTCGTCCCAAAGACTACATCCAATGACCCCAACAAATTGTATCCCTATTTATCTCTGGAATTTTTTGGCGATAAGGGGTTACAAGGACAGGGTGGTTTAGATTTGAAAAACGTGGGCCATTGTAATATTCTTCATGATGCTCAGGGAAAATGTGGTGGGCGCATGCAAACCATTTTTTGGGCCGGTGCGAAAAATGTGACTGCTATTACCCATTTCGATCATAATGTTAACTCATACTTGATGTTACTTGGCCGCAAACATTTTTTGTTGGCGTCCCCAAAATATGTTTCATCTTTATATATACACCCCGCACCTGGGATGCACCATAGACAGTCGCAATTGGAAGACCTTTATAATGTCGATTTAAGAAAATTCCCAAAATTTAAAGACGTAAGATTTCAGGAAGGGGTACTTAACCCAGGCGAAATGATTTACATACCGCCGCTATGGTTTCACAATATTAGAAGTCTAGAAGCTTCTGCTGCAATAAGCTTTTGGTCCCATCCGCCTGCTATCGCAGATCCATTAAGCGCATTTACAAGTGCGCCAACTGGGCTAGATGATGTAAGACGACTATCATCGTATGATTTTCGGAGAATATTGAATAGAGATGCCATTTTAGAGTTTGTTATGGAGCTTTTCGGGCGTGATCATAACCAAGCAATCACGTTCATTCGGGATGATATACTAAGCAGCAAATACATGGTTGGGTCCAACATGGAAGACAAGCACTGTCCTCGCGAAGAGAGCATGGAATGTCCACCGTCTAAATTATCGTTTGCTTTACTTCCTACAGTGAAACGTGCGATCAAATCATTCGCGAAGGAAAGGGCCGACTTGATTCTAAAGACACCATTAAATAAGACTGATGGGTTGATCATGTTGTCGTCCACGTCTGTTGAGATTATGGTTCATCATGCAGTGCACAATGCAATGCGGAAGAGCCAAAACCAACAGAGTGGTAGTTTTGGCCACGGCGACATAGCAAGTAGGTATGTTTGCCAATTTTTAATGAAGTGCATCTTGGATCCAATGCTAAACAAGCCTCATGATATCGATGGAACTCAGGGTCCCAAACCAAACGAACTTACAGAATTGTGAAGAATTCATATAATAATATACTACTACGTGAAGAATTAATATTAACACTCTCCTATCGCTCCCGGAACCCTAGGACCTGAAAGTGGTACTCCATGACGCGCGTTAATGTCAACGTGGCCGCGTTCAAATTCCGTATGAGCGTGTTTTGCTTTCTGTGCGTTCGCATTCTTCACACACAAGGTGAACAGTTTCTTCTAAAGAATTCATTTTATTAATTAAAATAATAATGCTATTATTTTAATATACACCATTAGTAGTCTATAATAAAATTAGTATAATAAACGGCAGCACTTCCATGTGGGCAGAGGAAACCGAGTCAAACTCTTCAGCTGCAATTTATAAGTTGGACCGACAACATGTTTTGATCCGTGCAGAGCACAAAATATTTCTACATGAGAGCATAATAACCATGACGATGATTGCATGCCCAACTTACTGCTGATGCATACTAAAACATGGCGACGACGCAGCTTGCTACTCTGGGCAGTAGCAACGTAGTAGAAGAAACTATCGCAGGACTGCAAAGGGTTCGCCATAAGTTGGAACATTGTATTGCCCTGCGCCAAAGATCTGGTATTTTAAGCGAATTAAACGTATATGTGCTTGACTTATTGAAAAAGAAATACCTTAGAACTGCGACTAAACTGTACACGTTGGTATCCTTTAGTCACCTTGATATTCAGACTCATGAGTCCATTTCTGAAAAATTGAACTTGCGCGTTGCAGTGTTAAAAAGCCTTTTTCACGGAAAGTCTAGGGCGATTCTTACTAGGAACATTGAAAGAGACCAGTTGCACCTGGAAACCTCCCAGCTATTACTGAATATTACTCAATGCCGCGCCGATTTAGTAGCAACTCGCATTGACCATTCACGCCAACAAAAAAGTCTCAAAGATAAGATACATCGGCTCAAACTAAGAAATGCCACTAAAAGTGAGCACTTTTCGCAGGACACAGCGTTATCCAAAGGTGCCATTCGAGCTTCGGTGCATAGAAAAGTAGCCGGCATATACAAAGCGAAAATTAAAGCCGTCGTTATGAATCAACAACAACAGTGTAAGCAGATTGAAGACAACATGAGAGAGGATGTTAACGTTTTCTTGAACAATATGGATGAAAAATATAAACAGGAAATTCGACAAAAATCAGCAGGAAGATGATCCAATGACTCAGGACAGAATTAATGAAAATCAAGATGAAACCTTAATGACACAAGACGGGTCAGAGTCCGACTCTTATCACAAAAGGAGAAGCCCATCGACTAAAAAAACGGCATCTTTAACACATTCAGGCCACGTGTCCTCAGCAAGCAGACCCCAAAGTCAACAGAACATATATAGAGGTGACACCGTCTGGGGGAAACACTGGATTCCATGGTGATAGCGTGAGCTCTCGTATCATCAACACTTCTATTGCGAATTAATTACCAGTTTTTATTTCATAAGCCGTACTATGAACAGTGACTTGGCCCTTGGCCCCTGTAATCCTGTAATACATATTATTATTATAGTTAGTTACCATAAATATTTAATAGGTAACCTCTTCGCGAAGTTTTACTCCTCAGACTAAGGTTTCGAGAACAAGGTAATAGGGGGGGCTAAGGCAATTAATTCGAGAATTTTTCGGCATCTTCGCGATGCGTGAATATACGCGGGGCTATTGACATAGCCATCAGCTCTTGAAATAACAGTTTGCAGGCATACGGAATGTGAACCTGCGAAAATGTAACGTTCCGGTCCTTGCACGATGGAGCTTTACAAGTGAACGTTTGTGTGTCCAAATCAGATTCGCAAAAGTAACCACAAGTGTCGCAGACGTGGACACGGTAAGGATCTGAATTCCAGAACATCCGATCCCGAAGAAAAGCAGTTGATCCATGTGAAATCATACAGTCACGTTCCATCTCTCCAAAACGAAGACCCCCTTCTCGTGCACGACCTTCCAAAGGTTGCCGGGTGAGACCCACGACTGGTCCACGTGCACGAGCATGGATCTTGTCGTCCACCATGTGCTTCAGCCGTTGGTAGTAGGTCGGTCCTAGAAAGATTCGCGCGTTCATCGGCCGCCCCGTATGACCGTTGTACATCTGCTCGTTCCCACGCTTTTGATACCCATATTCATGCAATGTTTGCGATACATTTTCAACAGTCAGGTCCGAGAATGGAGACGCATCACCTTCCTCCCCAGACAGGGCACCAACCTTACTCAGAAGACATTCAACCAAATGGCCAATCGTCATGCGACTTGGAATGGCATGAGGGTTGACGATAATGTCCGGGACAATACCATCCTGTGTGAAGGGCATGTCTTCTTGTCCATACGCCATGCCCATGGTGCCTTTTTGACCGTGCCTAGAGGCGAATTTATCCCCGACCTGGGGGACCCGAATATTCCGGACTCGAACCTTCGCAAACTTATAGCCTTTCTTGTTGGTTGTCACCATCACTTTGTCGACTATCCCACTTTCATTCGATCGCATAGCGGTCGACTCGTCTTTCCGCTTGACACGCCGCTTATCACCTGACCCCTGGCCACGTATCATTTCGACCATAGGTTTCGTTTTCCCGATCAACACATCACTCGCAGAGACGCGCATACCTGGAGCCACAAGGCCGTCTTCATCTAATTTGTCGTAATTACCTTGTTTCAAACCTGCAGTTTCGCGGGTAGGTTTCTCGAAAATGGACATTGATCCACTCCCAGTCGCTTGGTCACCCTCTTCGACGTCATTGAACGTGCGGTAAAACATGGAGCGAAAGAAACCCCTATCCAAAGCAGACTGGTTGAACAGTACACTATCCTCCTGATTGTACCCACCGTATACCATGATGGCGACAATTGAATTGATTCCGGCAGGTAAAAAACGAAAGTGCATATATTCCATGCTGTGGGTCGTGACCAATGGAGATTGTGCGTAGTACAAAACATGCGCCAACGTGTCCATTCGCACTTGGTAGTTGCTCGCGTAAACTCCTAAGGCCTGTTTCCCCATAGCACTCTGGTAAGTGTTTCTGGGACTTTGATTATGATCTGGAAACGGAATAATAGAGGCACAGATTCCTAATAGCATGGCCGTGTGGATCTCACAGTGTGTGTAAGTCTCGGAATATTTGCCCGTGATTAATTCGTCTCGGTCCATCGCGATCATGATAGTTTCTTCCTCGGCGACATCAACATACTCGATGAGACCTTCTTGGACCAGGCCACTGAATGAGAGAGGGTCATTCGGGTCTTTTAGCCGGTCTATGTGGCTTTTCTTAACTAAAAGATCTTTGTCTTTGACAATAAAAAGTGGTCGCATTGTGCGCCCTGCGTCAGTAAAAAAGCGCACCTCCTGCATTTGCATATCGCGTACAACTGAAGTCTCAATATTATTTGAATCGCCCCCGTCGCCTTCCACACTCCGGCGGAAACTGCGGAAGGACTTTACCAGTGCGGCTGGGTTTTTTGTTAGGCCTACCCATTTGCCATTCACAAACACCTTGGAATCAGTCTTGATGTCTCGTGGGTCAATCTCCTCCAAATCCTCAAGGCCGTACTCTGACAAATTGTCAATGGTGTGCTGTGCTGGTTGGCCAACGGAAACATAGCTCATCAGTGCCAAGTTTTTCACTAGACCCACAGATTGCCCTTCCGGTACCTCTGCAGGGCATATCATCCCCCAGTGAGTATTGTGCAGCTGTCGGGGTCGCGCTTGCTTCCCACTCCGCGCAAGTGGTGTGTTGATACGGCGTAGATGCGACAGAGACGCCATGAACGTTAAGCGCTGCAACACTTGCGCTACCCCCGCTTTCACACCTCCTGCATTCGCCGATTTCTGCTCTCCCCAGTTCCCAGTCGCAAGCGAGTACCGCAAACCATTAGTAATTATGCGTGCTCGTATTGCCATGCTAAGGTTAATCTCTTTCTGTTGATCTATTTGCTTCTTCATGTATTTGTGCATTTCAGAGGTTAGCTGTTTGAACTGGAGGCGGAAAAGTTGGGCACACAACGGGCCGGCCAAATCTAATCGTTTGTTGGCGTAGTGGTCGCGGTCGTCTTCCTCCAGACGACCTAGGGAACAGCGAAGCAGTTTGTTCACCATGTAGCCCAAGAAATAGGCTTTCTGTGTCTCTTTCCCACGACTTTGACTCATGTGGGGCAAAAAATTCTTTTGGAGGACTGACTTTTTGCAGTAATTCATCCGGTCTTTGCGGCTCACATTGACAGCGCTCCCACGGCTCCCGATGTAGTCCAATGCCATGTCTTGGGTTTTAATGACGGCAGCTTCTTCCAAGGAGGGCCGAAACCGCTCCATCATTTCACCATCTGTAAAATCGTAACAAATCAGCTGCAGAATTTCTCTATCAGCCTCAAAGCCTAAGGCACGAAACACAATCACTACAGGCACTGACACGCGTATGTATGGAAGTTGGCAGTAAATTTGGTTGCCTTCGTGGCTTTGGCCATTGGGACTCTTGGCAAACATAGCCAGCTCCACCGGCTGGGGCGGCCGAGTGTTTCCAGGCACAGCGGAACGAATGTCTGCAGTCCAGGTGTACTTTTCTCTGGGTTTCTTCTTAAAACAGTACACCGTGTTATTGTTTAAGCGTTCTTGTGCCACAATGACTTTTTCTCCGCCATTGATGATGAAATACCCGCCTTGGTCGTAAACACACTCTCCTAACTCACCCAGCTCCATGTCATTCTTATTGTGCAGGACGCAAAAGCGGGAGCGGAGCATAATTGGAATTTCGCCCAGATATTGCTTCGGAATCTCCCGCGGCTCCCCCACAAGATCATCGGGATCTTCTCCCCGGATCAGCCTTTCCCTTCGAATCCTCTTGTCGCCCTGCGTCCGGAACCAAGAGCCTTTCACGTCGACATATAACGGTGCTGCGTAGGTCAGCTGTCTCAGGCGCGCTTCTCGCGGGTCAAAAGGCCGTGACACCCCGTCTTGCTCGGTGATTGTCGGGTTGCTCAGATAGACTTGGTCAAACTCAACACGGTAAAATGTGTCCGCTTCTTCGTCATCATCATCGCCAGGCATGTATTGCTTGGCAGGATATATGTCGTGCCTTTTGAGTTCGATCACTGCCTCCTGCAAAGTTGACTCGATGAACTCATCGAACGAGTCAAGCTGCTGTTTGACCAAACCGCGCTCGTCGAAAAACTTCGTAATGACGACCCACACATGCTCCTTGTTGATGGGCAAATCCGTTGCGTCGGAATCAGCAGGATCATCCACGCCACCACCTATCCCGTCATCACCATACTCCTCATCGCTGAAGTTGACATCATCGTCTACAAGTGCTGCCAGATCCTGGTCGTCCATAGTGGTCTTCGGTTGTGTTGCCGCCTATCGATACGGTGCAGAGTTCACAAACTCGAAAGCAGGCGCGCACAGAAAACTGTTCTGGAAGCTCTGGTGATAGGAGTACGAAAAGACGCTTCAATGAAACCTCTAGTGAGTCTATTGCAAAGGCGACAACCCCTCGCCATACCTGCGTGTTGAGCTCTCTGCAGCATTCATGCCAAATCGTGAGCAGACTGTGACATCAAAACCAAATACAGCTCGTTCCCCGTTCATTCGTTTGCTGTTCATGATTCATCATTTACAATGATATCATCGGGTATGTATTATGCAGACGCACGATGGAACGGAGGGACACACCAAGGACGGAATCAAAACACACGCTTAGAGCTACTATTGTGACTTGTTTTGTTTGTATATGCACATCTATTAAATTTTATTATATTGGTCATTGGCATTGTATGGCTGAGGAGGAGGAAATGAAATATACATTACACAGCATTAGTGTGGCGGGGTCATATCTTCTGTGTCGTACTTTCTTTCGGATTGATGAACTTGATCACTACTTACGAGTCCCTCGAGTAACTTTCCTATATTACGGGGATAAGACTACCGTACGGTAGAAGGTACTGGTACAGTAGACCGACTTCTCTCCTGGATCGGATGGATGATTATTTGCTCCATCTTCAAACAAGTCAAACGGAATACAGGAAGGAAAGAAGTGAGTGCATTGAAAAGGTCGCAGAGTTGAACCGAGGGCACGTCGAGTGACCCAGGGCAGAAAAAGAAGGCTCAGGGAAGCACCAGGGATTAATCCCCAACCCTTTGTGTACGTGTGATTGGTGCCATCAAGAAATGTGTCTCGGGCCGCCAGAATATAAAGAGATTGGGCCGAGGGCCCGTTGCCTCGGGAAAACGATCGGTATCCTGATGTGCTTTCACATAGTTTTTGCGTTTCTTCGAGTAATATCGTACTCTTTTTTTGCAGCTATATTCGATTTGTACATGTGTGCCTTGGGATTTTATACATTACGTCGCTACTGTCGACACCCGAAAAGGAAGCCCGGTATGGATTGTTGGCTGCACTGCGAATCCCAGCAGTCTCTATTGAATTTATTGGCAATCATAGCGTTCAACTTTGGGTTAACGATTGCGACTTTTGTGGAAATGATATTAAGCCCTCCAACGTACCCCCCGCCTGTAGGCATATATGAGTATGACTATAGAAACTTGTCTGTGCTCCAGTGGCAGTGTGGCGTCGTCTTGTGCGTGATACTATTTTTATTTTTTGCAGCTGAGCTCATGTTGGGCTGGATGTTGTATTCTAGCTTGAATAAGGAGTACGAGGATATGCGTTATCAAAGCTGGTTACGTCAGTCGATGGGTGTAAACAACCCTTCTGTTAGCGGTTTTTCTGGCGAATTTGACTCGGATGACGAAGTAAATTATGACTCGAATACTTTAGTTCCGCCTGAAGAATCATTTCCCGGTAGAGGGTTTACCGTCGGTTCTGGTGATGACGATGTCGGCGAGCCTTTTCCTAGTTATATGTCCCGTGCGACATAGTTGCAGTCGTCTTCATTCGACCCACCTGACCGCACTCATTCAACCAGAAACCAGTGATATCCCCTCTACTAATCAAAGGTTGACCTGACAAGGTTTGTATATGGCTGAAGAAATGTTTTCTAACTTAATTATTTGTATAAATATCTAAGCAAAAGCAGAAATAAAAATCCTGCATACAGAGGCTTTTAACTCACTTATCTATGATTTAAAAAAGAAAAACTCGAAATGGACACCATTACATTTATTTTTACATTGAATCTACTACTTTTTGGCGTCATATCTTGCTGCCTTTCTCTCTCTCCGCAAAAAGCCTAATT
>Ga0099797_100243_pt1 | contig 35707 bp, 20 predicted proteins | sample Uncmet_Sort48C_1_FD_89871 | JGI IMG/M metagenome (GOLD analysis project Ga0099797, IMG submission 89871) | Marine eukaryotic communities from CALCOFI LINE 67, Pacific Ocean - C012_Sort48C_1 | ecosystem: Environmental > Aquatic > Marine > Oceanic | place: Pacific Ocean: Monterey Bay | collected... | reverse complement strand
GGCATGGTATAGAAAAGTTATCAAAGCATGTGCATTGGAGCCAGATTTGGAACAATTATCTGAAGGAGATTCAACAGAAATTGGTGAAAGTGGTATTAATTTATCAGGTGGGCAAAAAATGCGAGTGAGTCTTGCACGTGCTGTGTATGCAAATAGCCAAATCTATTTGTTAGACGATCCATTAGCTGCAGTCGATGCACATGTTGCAAAACATATATTTGATAATGTCATTTCAAATAATGGCTTGTTAGGCAATAAATTAAGATTATTAACCTGTCATCAGCAAGCATATATGAAAGCGGCAGATCGATTGATTTTACTAGAATCGTCTTCGGAACAAGTCTCTGCATGTGAAATAATTGAAAATAAAACACCTGCTGAGGCCATGCAAGATGGTAAAACAAATAGTAAATTAGGAAATTTAATGTATACATGGGAAGAAACGTATGCTACTACTGAAGAAGAAGATGAAAAACAACAAGAACAACAACAACAATCACCAACAACACCAACAGTATCATCTTCATTACTCAGTACTGAAAAAAAAGACGAGGGAAAGAGCAAAAATAGCAATAAGATAACAGAGGAAACAAAAGTAACAGATATAGTTATAAAAGAACAATTAAAATATGTTAAAAAGACCATTGAGAAAGGTAAATTAATTACCAAAGAGGATCAGGCTGAAGGTGCTGTAAGCAAAGGAACTTGGTTAGCTTATTATTTAGGGCTTGGAAAGGCCCTGGCATTTTCTATATTAATTACTTTCATGATACGTGAAGGAAGTAAGCTTGCCATGGATATTTGGATGTCTGAATGGGCTGATACCAGCGATGCAAATACAAATGGTGATAAAACAGCAGATATAAATGCATATTATGTGCAAATTTATATATTATTTGCTTTCATTGCCTTGTTTGTATCAGTGATTCGTTCTATATTATTAGTCTTTGCATCTATACGTGCAGCAAAGAAATTATTTGCTGACATGTTTCATTCCATCATGAGAGCACCAATGTCTTGGTTTGACACTACACCTACAGGCAGAATTTTATCACGATTAAGTTCAGATGTTGAGAAAGTAGATGATAAAGTTCCTCAACTTTTAAGAGATGCAATAGATGATACATTTAAACTGATTGGCGTCATTGTATTGGTTTCTATTTTGACACCAACATTTTTAATACTGGTACCATTTGTCGGAGGTTTGTATTACCGTGTTCAATTGATGTATAGACGAACTACACGAGAATTAAAACGATATGCATCTACACGAAGATCTCCAATCATGACAAATTTTAAAACTACATTGACTGGTTTGCCTGTTATAAGTGCAATTGGAGATATGGATAGATGGATTAAACGCCACGATGATGCAATTAATGATCATAATCGTTTTTATTATTTGAATCTATCCTGTTCGCGTTGGGCAAATGTTCGCTTCGAAATCATGACAATCATTTGTATTTTATTTGTTGGTATTTATGTTATTGTTGCGAATGTTAGTGCTGGTATTGCAGGTGCTTCTTTGATGAATATTATGTTAATTACAAGGACCCTCACGACATTTGTACGGACAACAGTAGATTTAGAACTTGCTATGAATAGTGTTGAGCGTGTTGATTATTATACATCCTATTTACCAGAAGAAAGTCAAAAACAAAATCAAGATTTCCCAGATGTAATAATTCCAAAGAAATGGCCCTATGAAGGAAATATAATATTTGACAAAGTTTCCTTACGTTATCGTGAAGGACTAGATAATTCATTGGAAAATCTATCTTTTAATATACCAGCTGGTAGTAGAGTTGGAATTGTTGGTAGAACAGGTGCTGGTAAATCAACAATTGCTTTAGCGCTTTTTAGAATGGTTGAAATACATTTAGGTAATATAATAATTGATGATTTAAATATACAAAAAATGTCATTAAAAACATTACGCAGAAGCTTGAGTATTGTTCCACAAGTTCCAACATTATTTTCTGGGACATTACGCTCAAATATTGATTGTGATTCAAAATATTCAGATGATAAACTGTTAGATGTATTAGGCAAAGTTGATTTAGCAAAACATGGATTAGATTCTCCAGTTGACCTGGGTGGGACGAATTGGAGTGTTGGGGAAAGGCAACTTATATGTTTAGCACGTGCTATATTGTTAGACTCAAAAGTATTATTATTAGATGAATGTTCTGCATCAATTGATCCAGAAACAGATGCAATTTTGCAAAAAATGATACGTGTTGCATTTACTAATTGCACCGTGTTGACTATTGCACATCGTTTGGATACGGTGATTGATTCAGATTACATATTGGTCATGGATAAAGGAAGTTGTGTTGAATTTGGAAGTCCACAAGAATTATTAAAGGATAAAGATGGGTTGTTTACTTCCTTGTATGAAAAATTCAATTTAAAGGGATAAAAATACGATCATCGTAAAATAAGACAAAAAGAATAAGAGTAGTATATTAATATCCCTTACAATTTTAAGGTTTACTACAGATAATAAATAAAAAAAATGATGTAAAAAAAAAATATTGCTCCCACATTAATACTTCAATTACCATGTGCACATCATTATCATCAGCATCATTTTTTTTGTGTTTGAGAGCTTAATTAATTAAAATTAATTAATAATATACAAAACATATCAAACATATATCGATATATATATAGAGAGAGAAAGTGTATAATCTTGTTTTCATATTTTTTTCCTTTTTTTTAAAATCATAATATATACACACGCATATATATATATATATATATACATATACAAAAGATGCAACAACCTACTACTAATAATAATACTACAAACAATGGAAATATCAACAATGGAAATAATGGCAAAGATAGAAATAATTCATTTGATGCTATGATTTCCAAAGCTGACAGTTTATTAGCAGCTACGGATGATATATTATCTGACAATAATAGTAATAGTAATAATTTATTGCCTGATGGTCCAAACTCCTCATCCAGCGGTGGTGCAATTGTTGGTGATAGGCCATCAACTAGGCCGGTTATTTTCAATTTAGTAAATGCAGTGGTTGGTGCTGGTGTACTTGCACAACCATATTGTTTTAAAGAAGCCGGAATGGTTGCTGCTGGCATGTTTTTATGTACAACGGCGTTATTTACGCAATGGAGTTTATTTATGATGGCATATGTTGGTGAAATTAGTAATAAAAAAGGATATAGCGAAGCAGTAGAATTTTATTTTGGTGCAAAAGGTGCAATGGCGACGGATTTTTTCATTGCTTTTCTTAATTTCGGTACAAGTATTGCATATATTGATGTAATAGGTGATATAATATGTGGATGGTTGGGTGGAAATGCTAAATTTGGTGCATTATTATCTGTATTAATTTTTATATTATTTCCACTTTGTTGCATACGTACATTTGATCAATTGCGTTTTACTTCCTATTTAGGCAGCGCGATTTATACAACATTTGGTATTGCAGTAGTGATGATTTATTTTAGCCATTCATATGAAGATACGGTACAAGCTGCAATTGATAGTGGAAATGCAAATGAAAAGCAAGAAATTGGATTTACAATAGATTTTGCACGTATCATACCAATCCAAACATTAGCATTTGCATGTCATACCATTTTATTTCCTGTTTACAGTGAATATATGAGTTTAAAGAATGCTACGACAAAATCATTTAATAATGCGGTGACAATTGCAATTGTCCTTTGTTGTACTTTGTATTTATCTATTGGCATTTTTGGTGCAATGACATTTCAAAGTTACACAGCAGGTGATATCTTATTAAATTATAGTAAACATAATGGTTTCTTTCCAAATTTTTTACAAGCCGTATTTGCCGTATCATTATGTTTCACATATCCATTAGTAGTATTTCCATTACGTGATAGTCTTGACAAAATGTTAATGAAAATCGATTGGTTTGAAAATTTTGTATTTAATACTGATCCACAAACAAAATGTTTAAGTCAACGTTGGTATGCTGAAACAGTAATTGTATGTCTCAGTGGTTTTAGTGTTGCAATTGTCCTTCCATCAATAGAAGTTATATTTGGTATTACTGGTGCATTAGCTGGCACGACGCTTTGTTTTATTATCCCTTCATTTATGTATTTAAAAGCTACGAATGTATATAATAATAATGTTAGTGGTGGTAATTATATGGAAGCAATAGATACGGAAGGTGGAATTGGTTCCAATAGTAGAAATAACAACAATGGTGTAAATATAGCTCAATGGCGTTTACGTGCAAAAATTATTTATTATTGTTCTATTCCATTAGCAGTTATTGGATTTATTTTAATTTTAGTAGATTTAACAAAAGAGGATGAAGAAGTAGTTTCATTATGTAGTGGTACGAAGGAGTAAAAAAAAATATAAAATATCATATTAATATATATTATATATATAATTTATGATGGTAAAATACTGTACACAGTATAATAATTTATATGAACACATACGAACTTCGTATAATATACGAAGTACGAACTTTGTACGAAGCTTCGTATAAAAATTTTCTCTTATCATACTCATAATTTAAATACGAATTCGTATTAATACACATATATAATACGAAATATATAATATACAGTTCGTATAATTTACGTAATATCAGCGCATATCAGCTTTAATGATTAACTATATCTCACTATGATACGAAGCTCGGTTTGTACTAGATACTAGATATTTAACAACATGCAACACATTCCAATTCTACCAATGCACCTAATGGCAAGTTTGCAACTTGAACAACTGCACGTGCTGGTAATTTTTCCTTGCCAAAAAAATTAATATACACTTCATTAATTTTACCATAATCATCCATGTTCATAATAAATATATTCACTTTACATACATTCGCTAATGTGGTTCCACTACTTTCCAATACTTTTTTTAAATTTGAAATTGCTTGCGTCGCTTGCTTTGCTACATCGTCTCCACCAACTAATTCTTTTGAAGTAGTATTTTCTGGATTTAATGCAACTTGACCAGAGACAAAAATAACTTTTTTCTCTGTTGCAATAATAGCTGGTGAATACACCGGCACTGCACTACGTCCAGCGATGATATTACGTACTCCATTGTTTTTCACTGCAGTACAATATATCTCTACCTCGCCACTTAAAGGCAATTGTTTTACTTCAAATGCAGCTCTTGCAGGTGGATTAGATTTAAAAAATTCTTTATATGCTTCATTGACTGCAGCATATGATTCAATAGAATTCAATAAAACAGTCACTTTAACTACATTATCCAATGATGAACCAGATGCTTCCAATATAGCTTGTACGTTTTTCAATGCTTGGCGTGCTTCACCAGCTGGATCACCTTTCGATACCAATTCTTTTGTACCACTAGATGGATCCAATGCTAATTGCCCAGCAACAAAAACGAGGTCATCCGTGATAACTGCTTTGCTAAATAATTTATTCCCCGGTATTGTCTCTCTACTACTAGATCCATCTTTCAAAGCAATGCATTCAATCTCACACAATGCACCACGTGGTAATCGTTTGACTGCAAAGCATGCTCTAGTCGGCGGTTTGTCCACTCCTTGCAATGCTGCTTCATATGCAGCATTTAATGCACCATAGTTTGAAATATCAGTAAGGAAAATTTGAACAAAACATGCTGAACCCCAACTTGAGCCAGACTGTGCTAATAATGCTGATACATTTTTCAAAACTTGTGTTGCTTGTGCTCCAACATCATCTCCACCGACTAATACTTTCGGTCCAGTTGCATTTGGATCAAGTGCGACTTGGCCTGAAATAAAGACATATTTATCATCTAAAAGGCATGCAGGTGAATATGGTGGCATACCTTTTGAATTGCTTATTGTCACTTTACGTATTGATTGTTGTGCTACGACGGATGACATGATTTTTATTATAATAATGTATCTTGATATCCTATGAAATTTTAAATTAAATATATAATAATAATCAACACTGTACCTAAGAATTTTTTTTATATATATCAAAAGCTTTTATGTTGTGAAAAAAAAAAAAGAATTTGTGCTATTTTTTTAAAAAGAAAGAATATAAATGGTTATATTATTGTTGTTCGTATTGACTAATAATTTTTTCTTGAATGAATATTTCTATCATTTACTCTCTCTCCACACTCTTTTCAGTTTTCTCTCTCGTATAAATTCTATAAATCATCCACAACATACCATTATTAATAACATCCCGGCATCCACATATCTTCTTTTCAAAGTGATTGCTGTGTCAATGCTAAATAAATAAAACTATACAGTATGGGGTAGCCAACCAAAACGCGTTTAATTTCCAATGAACATAATTCATCATTTTTATCAAAATGCTGCAGCTTCCTGTAATGTTTTGTAATATTTTTTCTTGCCATTATTACAATTGGCAATTAGAAAATGAATACCATCTAATCCTGATGCATTTTCTACACAATGCTCATATGTACATTGCACACTGTCACCATTTATTAGTTTCCAATTTATGAAATTCTTTTGGATTCCTATAAAGACAAGTTTGGATCCATCACAGAAGTGAAATATTAGATCAGCATGTGTTTCAGTTTTAATTGCTTTTTCTAAATCATGTTGACTATTAAATATTGCAAGTGATCCATTTTGAACAAAGTGAATTTTCAATGCACCTTGTGCATGATACTTAAACAAATTTGATATTTTCATCTGGTTCATCAGGAGATGCAATTTGAAAAAAAACTTTGCTTAATCTTCTTTCATTATTAATTAGTCTTTGCAAATACAACTTTTGTATTTGTTGTTCCCTCCTTGTGGGTGTATGGATTGTTACCTGGACACTGTCAGATTCTGGTACACCTGTGTACATCATTGTTACAGATTGCTGTTTGAAAATCACTCTGGTATGGAAAGAGATGAATAAATAAAGGAAAAATGACCACAATTGCCTTTGCTCCACATAGTTGAAAAGCTCAAACTTGACTACACAAATGTGACAGCAACCCTTAGAGGTGGATGACAATGAAAGGTATAAAACAAATAAAATCTACCACAAAGAAATATGGAAACAAAATTTAGCAACTACAGATTCTGTGGTACAACTTATGGACAAAGCACTTGAGCAAAGAGATAGAAAAATTGAAAAATGGGTTAGGGCTATGAATGATCAGTTTTTAAATGAAATATATAACCAATTGAATGGGGCTAGTTTCATCAGAAAAGAAAACATCTACAAGCAAATGGATTTGTATGTAAACTGTGCTTGTTAGTAGCTGTAATGCTATTTAAATATTTAGTGTATTTTATAGGGTAGCCAACACCAACACCTGTAGCTATTTGCCTGTTAGAAAACCTTAAACTCGAATTTTAATTGTTATTATACCTGGTATTTGCCTGGCCAGCTGGAGGATGATTGAAAAAAAAAAAAAGAAGAGAAGATTATAGCAACGTGCTATAAAATTAAAGAGTTAGTTATATTACTCGTCGACTATATATAAAGATACAACCAGACAATATATTATCCAAAAACTTGAAAACGATTATATAGTGCTATATATATATAGTTCTTATTCTAGTTGAATAATAATAATAATCAATTATTAATAATCATTGCACATTTTTGCTATCCTATTTATTAATATAATTAGCCGTCGTCGTCTACATTTTTTAACAATGAATAATGGCAATGATGGTTTGAATGAATCATTTTTAACACATCAAAAAAGAGTTCAATCAAAATCACTTGAGATTTTTGGAACTGACGAGGAAAACGATGTTTCAAAAGATAATAATAAAACCGTCTCGAAAATACCATATCATTTTGCAATATCACTGGCGTTGATACTTATATTTTGTTCAGTTATTCTAATATGCTTTAAAGATTGTATATTTGGCAACACTAATAATGAATTAAAATATAACGATAAAACATGCATTGCATTATGTGAACCAGTTTGTATTACAATGGAGAAAGAAAATATATGTTTTAAAAATTGTTATAAAGGATGCACCGAAGGTGTGAAAAATCTTGTTCGACCAGGATCATTAGGTAATTGGATATTACCACAAGCAATTCAACACGTTGGAGTAACAACATCAAATTTAACAAAATCTGTAGCGTTTTATACAAATGTAATGGGTGGGGTAGAAGTATTAAATGCTGGAGGAGATGGTTGGAAAGGTGATGATGTTTATCAATTATTAATGCAAGCAGCTTTAGTTCGTGGTGGAGTGGCTGCATCGTTTGCGGCAGATTTATCTAAAAGTGGATCAAGCTCATTAGATGCTCGTTATGTATCATTTGGATCTATGATAATTGAATTATTAGATTATCATTCTGATGAAGCTGTATTGCAACGATCGCTATTTCCAAAGTTTTCAGAATCAAACGTAGCTCCATCTGTTGCAGGAAATATGCATATATCATTTAATGTACGACCAGAAAAGAACTTAAATGAATTTGTCGTTGCGCTGGAAAAATCGGCTCATCAACAAGGGTATGATGAAGTAATATGCAATCGCTTAGTTCCTGTAAAAATAGGGGTAAATGGACATGCGGATGTTAAAGGTATCCCAGTAACAGACAACAGTTTTGAAGTAAAAAGTGGTGATTTCCAAGGTTGGTCATTGGCTTATTGTAAAGGGCCTGATGGTGAACAATTGGAATTTAATCAAGTCAAAGGTAAAGCGAAAAAAGTATTTGATGATGCATTGCGAACATATTTATCTGGTGGTACAAATAAATTGTGGTAATAAAAAATTATCTTGTGTGTGGGGATACGTTGTATAATTTTAAAAAATATTTTATGGTGATTACGTATTAAATATTATACGTGTATATTTTAATTTGTAATATATATACGTAAGGCACCAAAGCGTGAAAAACCTTAGTCTAACAATTATGTCGTTGGCGGGTGACTTACAAGAAATTGAAAAGTTGATGAAGACGTTAGAAAAAATATTGTATTATTGCCAGTAAAAATATATATCGATAATAATTGATGGAAAGAGATCAGTAAGAGAATGGTATATAAAATCCATATTGTAACATAATTATTGTTTTATATAAATTGGAACAGTTTGAAGATTTACCTGGTTTCATATATATATATATATATATATATAGAAGTTGTAGAAGAGAGCATTACTTTGTTTGTAATATATATATAGATAGATAGATAGATAGATAAAATGGCGGAAGCATTGGATGTAAACAATTTAGACTCCAAGTTAGAGGATATGAACGCAAAAGTTGGGGAAATAAAAGAACAAGAAAATGATGATATGGATGATGTACAGGAAGAAGAAGAAAATGTAGAAAATAATGAAAAGACAATAGAAATTGTAAATGATAATGCTGATAAAAATGAAGAAATAGGTGAAGATGCAGGGGGGAAAGAAGATACTGGTAATATCGAAGGAAAAATAAATGAATCAAAGATGGAAGATGGTGATAACGAAAAAGAAGATGTAGTGGAAAAAGAGGAAGAAGAAGAAGGTAAAGAAGCAGAAGATGCAGTGGAAAAGGAAGAAGAAGAAAAAGGTAAAAAAGGAGATGAAAATGGCAAGGATGATGAAGAAGAAGCAAAGGTTGGAGATGCTGCGAATGTAGAAAAAGACAAAGATGGGGGAAATGCATCTGAAGAAAAAAAGGAAGAAGGAGCTGGAAAAGTCGAAGATGGTGCTGTCATTGAAGGACAAGAGGATACAAAAAAGGATGAAGCTAAAGAAGAGGAAGAAGAAGAAAATGATGGTGCCAACGATGATGTAGAAGCAAAAGATAATCAGGAAGGCAAAGAGGAACCAGGGGAGATAGGTGCATTAGAGAAAAAAGATGAAGAAAATATCGCGGAACAAAAGGAAAATGCAGAATCAAAAGCAGAAGGAAAAGAGGAGAAACAACAACAGGGAGAAGAAGACCAAAATAAAGATAATACAAATACTACATTGGAGGAAGGTAAAAATGAAGAACAAAATCAAAAAGTTGTAGAAGCAAAAATAGGCAATGAAAACAATGTAAACAATAATACTACAGAAGAAAAACAGCATAATTTACAAGGAATCGAAAATATGTATATACCACCTCCGCCACCACTTACACCACCACGAGAACTTACTAGAAGTCAAAAATTACATGTATTGAAAATGAAATTATTACCAGTTGGCACTCCAATTAAAGATTTTAATGATGAATCATCACCGAAAACAACTCCATTGTTAGAAAGAGACGAGAAAGGGCGTATATTTGCGCGTTTGCCTCCTCCACCAGATAATTTAAGTTTAGATGATGTACAAGGGAAATTAGATGCAATGCAAAACGATTTTAAGAATATGAAAGAAGGAAAAGGTCGTGGACGACGACGTGGTGGTAGAAATTCACGTGGAAACAGAATAAATGGTAGAAAAAAATCAAATAATATCAATAATAATAGAAAACGAAGTCCAAAACGTGGTAAGCAAGGTGATGGTGGTAATGTGCCGCCACCATCATCTAGCATGGTAACACCGTTGTCACCAGAGCAAGAAATCGCTGAAATTAAACGTGTTAGAGCTCAAGGTGATAATGTTCAAAAATTAAATAATAGCTGGGGAATTAATGTTGAAAATAATAACAGAAGGAGAGGTACTGGTGTTCGCAATAATAATAATAATAGTAATAGCAACAGAAAACGAATACCAATACGTCGTAGCAAGCAAAACAATGGAAAAACTGTTGCCAGTGATAAAATGAAAGGTAAAGATGCTAATAAACGTAATGATGATAATAAGGACAACGTTAATAAAACAGGAGGGGGGAAAGAAGGAGCCGAGGAAAACGAGGAAAATGATCCATTACACAACGTTTTTTCTCGTGTCCGTGAATTGTTACAATTGAATTTAACTCGTGTAATTGATATGTTCCGTTCGATGGATTCAGATAATGATGGTGTTTTGACAAAGAAAGAACTTGCTATCGGTTTAAGAAACATAGGAATGGAATTATCACGTGGTGAAATGAAAAATCTATGGAATACATTTGATCGTGATCATTCTGGTAGTGTTGAATATAAAGAATTGTACCAGATATTAAGGGATTCAAATAAATCATCCGTTGATGCGGAACAGTTGTTAAATGATTCTCAAAGTAATGCAAATTTAACTGCTAAGGAACGTCGACAAATAGAATATCAATTGCGTGTGCAACGTGGTAAGAAAGAAGCAGATAGAGAACGTGCAGCTGCAATTAAACGCATTATGCAAATTGAAAAGGCACGAAAAGCCGCTGTGGAACAGAAGAAACTTGCAGATTCTGAGTTATTAACTCAACGTGCCGTGCAATCGAAAACAAATTCTGTTGCCTCGCGACGAGCTCGTGCTTTAGCACGAAAACGTATTGCAGAAAGAAAGAAAAAGAAATTATTAGCAGAAGAAAAAGCAAAGGAAAAAGTAGAAATTGAAAGGAAACGGAAATTGATTGAAAAACAAGGTCTAGCAGAGTTAGGACATCAAAAAATTGTAAAGCGTTTAAATCGACAAATAAAAAAAACATATATGGCAAAAGCAAAACAGATGGAAATAGAAGAAGCAAGAAAGGAAAATGAAGAACATGTTGTAGACAAAGTTGAAGCGGAAATGAATGCATTTAAAGAAAATAGAAGGCATAGTGATATAGCACGTGAAACTAAAGAAAGAATAAGGCGTCAAAAAATGAAAGCTAAAAAAGTTGTTGAAGATGAAAAACAATATCAACGTGATAAATTAAGAATGTATCAAATGCATCGTACTTATATGGAAGAAGCTGGTGCATCTGTCGGTGCAACAGTTATGTCGCCAGTTCGAGTACCAAGACGGTAAGTTATACCAAATCTGTACATATATATATCTATTACTCATTATGCAATCTATTTACCAACCTTTTCGGGCGATAATAATGCTGTTATGCATATGACTTTTAACATATGCATTCTGGTTTTGTTCCATTATTTTTCTTTTTTAATTCCGTGTGTGTCTCTTATATATATAAATATTTACATATAGTCGTGGTTTAGTAGCATCTAGGAATGTTTCATCGACATCATCTAGTTCTAGTAAAGTTTCGAAAAAATTCTTATACAATGAGTGCGTTTTATTAATTAGCATGAAAATCTACCAAATTATATATACACATTTTACATTGACATTTAACGATATACTATATATATATACCCATTCAAATAACTAACATGATGTTATTATATATTACACAGTTTAAGACCCCCAAAACCAATATTAAGTCCAGAAATGATAGAAAAAGCAGAGCAGGAATTAGGAGCTAGGAATCGTAATGATAGTTTACAAGTTTTATTTGAGCAAGCAAAAAGAATTGAAGCACCGTCGTTTGTTCCTGGTGATAATGTTTATCTACGACCTGCAAATGAACGTACATTGAATTTATTTAAAAAAGGTCATTTAGGTGGCCCATTGCAAAAATCTGTTTCATCCCCAATTTTACGTGATACGAATCTAATGCTAGGTAAAAAACGTACGAATAATGGTCCAAAAGGAAAAAATCCATGGAGAAATAGAGCACCAGTACCAATTAAAGATGTTTCTGTATATGCAAGCTCAAAAGATATAAAAATTAAAGAAGAAGGACCAAGATGGAAAGAGTTTAAACGTACTGATTTAGATGCAAGTGCAGGTTCTCCCATTTCATGGCAAGCAACACAACGACATCAACAACAAATGGCCAATAATAATATTAATGGAGGTGGTGGTGGTGGTTATAGTCAAAAACATACAAACATGCTTAAAGCGAAAAAACAACAACGTAGTAGTAACAACATCTTGAGAAAAAGTGGATCAAATGTTATGTCGAGCGGTAATTATTTAGTTGACAAAGGGGTTTAGAAATTTTCAACGAAATGATGTAGTATATATCGTGACAGAAAGTGTACGCGAATAGAGCTGATATTTTTGAGGTACTAGTAAAAAGTAAAAATGTAAAAATGTATGTATATAGTGCCTTTGAATTAAATTTAAGTATGAATTTTCATATTCTTGTTGTAAATTTATTTTACTTTTTTTTTTAAGGAGTTTATTGTGTTCTTCTCTCGTATGCTGTGCTGTTGGTATGGATGGGAGTGCTGCTGTGCTGTGTTAATGTGACTAGGGATGTTAGTTACAAAACTCGTTATTCTAGAACCTATTTTTATAAATAATACGAGTACATAAAATGTGTGCATCCGGTTCGGCGGCCATATCAAATGGAATATTACATGGGAATATCATTAACATCCGTATGATGAAAAATTAAATGAATAGAAAGCAATACAGTATGAATACATCGATATAGTATGTTACAATATATTTTTATAGAAACGAGGATCGACACACATATTTAAAACAAACAAACAACAAAGATCATTTCAAATTATTGTTCCAAAATTATTACCAATATATATATATATATATATATATATTTCTTGGTTTATCTAGATAGATTTGGTGGTTTTTTTTTTTTGAACAAATTTAATTAATTTTACGATATGGATAAAATGACATTTTTATTTCCTTTGTTGATATGTTTAATATTTATCATCTTTTGCAATGTGGTCCATGCCGAAATATTTTCTGGTAGCTTTTTAGTAGGTGTCGAAGAAAAACTAATTAATGAACAAATGAATTTAGCAGAATATTCCACTCCAAAAATATCCCGAGATCCAAATTTTATGGGTATTTGGTCTTGCACTATGATTACTGGGGGTAAACGTTTTTGTGAAGAATTTGATGAATGTAAATGGGTTACAATAGCAGCCTATGGGTATCAATGTAGGAATAGGCGAAGTGAGGGCGAATCAAGTAATATTAAAGCTGGTAAAATGTGCACTCGCCCTGCTTCTGATAATGATTGCAATGGTAACATACTGTCTCATGAAAAAGATTGTATTCAACTACCAGGTTGCTACATAAATGTTGAGAATACCGGGAAGAAACAAGATTTCCCTTTCTCCATATGAAGGGAGCTTATGAAATGAAAACAATAACAACAGCGAACAGTGGAGATAAGCCAAAATCACCCTGGGCGAAAAGACCAATTAGTAAGGAAAGGTTATTGAAGATAAATGAAGATAAACTTTCAAAAAATAACAAGGGTGCAAATACATATAACGATGGCGATGTTCGTCACCGGTTATATCAAAACACAGTAAGTTTAGAGGATTTTCATGCACAACCAATGCTTGGAGGTGGTAACAATAAGAAAAAACGAAATGTTTTTGGGAATAAAAGTGAAGTATTGTGAATCATTTAAATTTTCTTTTTTTTTATATAAATATATATAACAATTTTATTTTTTAACTGCTCTCAACATCCTATGATATAAATCCCGTGTGCTCTCCTTGTCATCATCGTGATGCATCAACATGCTTTCGTTTCAATGACTTCTTTTTCTCTTTTTTTATTGATGGTTGCTTCTTTTTCATTTTATTACTATTGCCTTCTTCTTCTTCTTGTCCCTCTTCATCCTCATCATCATCATCCTTCTTCTTCTCTTCTTGCTTTTCTTTAATTATTGGCGCCAAATGAAATGTTGAACTGAAATACTTCCATGCTTCTTCATTATATTTTTCTATCAATTGAGCTAATTCCTCATTTCCTTTTCCACGTGCCGTTTCAGCAGGTTTCTCGCCCCATTTATTTTCCATCAATCGATCTGCTCCATTTTTCAATAATAATAATGCTATGTTTCTATGACCCTTATATGCTGCTATATGTAAAGGAGTAAGTCGTTCCCCATTTGCTTGATTTACATCAGCGCCATAAAAATTTATTAAATTATTTACTATATTAATGTTGCCATTATCAACGGCTATCATCAACCATGTTTTACGGCTTTTTTTAGCAAAATAATTTACATATTCACGTACTGTGTAACAAGCATTGCCTTTACTTAAAATAAACTTTAACATGGTCAGTTTATCCCCTGCTTGACCACATATCTGGAAAACTTTATTAAACTGTCTGAATCTCGCCTGATTTTCCACATCATGAATCCATTTGACTTGACGATCATTTCTACGGTTTATAGGCGTATATGTCCAAGTACTTTCGGAATCAATGTAGGTTGGCATGTTATATTTCATTGATATTTCCAACACCGCACGCCTTACACCATCCTGTCGTTCTTCGTAACCAGATCCAAAAATACTATAAATAACATCACCTTTCTCTTTTTTCTTACTACTAATACTATCTTCATCGTCCTGTTTTTCAGGGTATATTACAGGGACACCAAACAATTCAATAATACATTCCAGCGTGGCCAATACGTATTCATACGTATGATCTCCATCCACGAGGATGACGTCTGGTACCACGCCACATGAATGTAAAAATTTCATGGATTCAATGCTATCTCCTTGAATTGGGGTGATTCCTTCCACCAAACCATTCGCTGGATTGATTCGTTCTTGTCCCTCCCATACATTTTTTAAAAATGTTTCCAACATTGGATATTTCGCCATTGCCTCCAATTCTAAAGGTAAATATTGATCTGATTGCTCATTGACTAAAAAATCGACATCAAACTTATCTATTGCAAAAATTTGTGCCTGTGGAGCAAATTTACGCAATTGTTTGGTCATACCACCATAGAAAGAACCGATTTCAATGACGCACCGTGCTGGATGAGAGGTAAATATTTCTCTTAACACGTGTTCGTGACAATCGTAATACCACGTGAGCATGTATTCTTTGGCATGTGGTTTTGAAGTTGGAAATGATATTACTTTAATTTGAAATTGGTTTTCTATCACGGCATTTGCTTTAGCATCCATTGTAGGCTTTGCTTTTCCTACATTAGTTGTTGTTGTTGTATCAACACGCATGTTTTTATTCTGATCTACTTTTTGATAATTATTATTATTGTTGTTATTATTATTATTATTATTATTATTATTATTACTTCTAGCACCAAATGTATTATTATTGTTGTTCAATGATGATGATGATGGCTGTGGTTGAACTCTTTGTATAGGTTTCTGATTGCCAAAAGTACCAACATTATTAGGAAGATCATATGTTTGAACGTTTGTAATTACATTTTTATACATTTTTTTCTGATTACCAGCAGGACCAACCCATAGAAATCCCCAACAAGGATCCAAGCCATTCACATTATATAAACGTTCATTGGTAACGGAGTTCCATATGTATCTTTTCCCTGTGGAACGGGAGACGTGGGACGACCACGGTTTGGGGAGGGTCATCGAATGCGATGGCGATGGTAATAAGCTCGACATGTTTTTACTATGATTCTCTCTCTATATTTTTTTTTCTCTTATTCCCTCGTTGTCACCCTTCCACCACTTCACTTTAGATTATACTAGAATGTTTATTTATTGCTATTAATTTAATAATAGATTTTTTTTATCCAAAAAAAAAATAAAATAATAATTTTTTTTGATATGGCCACTTTAAATTCCCTTAATAATAAATTTAGCTAAATTCATTTGATAGGGGAGAAATTGTTACTTTATTCGTATTATCCAGCATTCTTGAAATTGAGTCATTTGACATTTGAAGCGGACTCAAAGATGGTTACACAATTATTTTCACAACAACCCGGAACCGTTATTACTAATATTTTCAAATATAAAAAAATAAGAATATATAAAAATATTGGTGTATCGACATTCCCTTTTCCTCATCCACACCGTCCCATTTACAATATCACAAGAAAAATAAAAGACATCTTTATTCGTATATTGGTCATATTAATATATGTAAAGAAAGAAGAAGTTTTTATTGTAGTAATAATACGTTAGATATAGAACGAAAAAAATAATATTTATATTTGGAAAATTAAAAACATGTCGAAGTCTGCTAAAGTTGGTACTAGTAGCAATTATAAATTGACACAGTAAGTTTATATATAACTACAGTATAATAATCCATAAACTTATTCAAACTAACACATTAATTATTTTTTAATTACTATATGATCAATCTATCTAGTGCGGATAATCCATTAATAACATGTTGTGGTTGTGTATGCTCTGAAGCTTGCTTGTTAGAAACGACTGGAGAACCTAAAGTATGTGGATGTCCGAGGTTCATTTGTAGCTTTCTTTTTACTATTATTGATATACTATTGACTCCGTTTTTAGTTACGATGCACTTTTTCAAAATTTACATTATACCATGTATAACAATCTGTTGCTCTAGAATATTTTGTACAATATGTTGTGCATTAAACGTGTGCAAATGCAGATATAGAGATTGTAACTTTCCTGCAAATGATGCATCTCTTGGGGAAGTTGATATCATTAAAAAAAAACCAAATTTATGCAACTTAAGCTGTTGTTGTTTTAAAATCAAGTGTGAATGCCACGATCCTTTTGCAACAACTATTAAATGGAAACGAGCAAGAAATTTAGGAAAAGATATTGAAACTGGAAATGCGAAACATTCAAAAGAAAAAATGAGATTATTTGCTGGTAAAATTGAACCTAGTGATATTTGTCAAGGTAGTTTAGGTGATTGTTGGTTACTCGCAGCTATTGCATGTGTTGCGGAGGAAAATTCAGATAAAATCAAATCATTATTTTTAACAAGAGAAGCAGATGCATTTTCATGTTATCAAGTGCGTTTGTTTGATAAACATTCGCATCGATGGAGAACATTGACTATTGATGATCGTGTCCCAGTAAGAAGCGATGGGGCGCCATATTTTTCAAATCCACATGGGAATGAATTATGGGTTCTATTGCTTGAAAAAGCATATGCAAAAATGCTTGGTAACTACCATGCACTGGAAGGTGGTTTCTGTGCTGATGCATTTACTGCTTTCACTGGAAACGATTCTATTGTTTATTTAAGTGAAGATGAGACTGGGGAATCATGGAGTGGTGGTAGAGATGGTTTATCTACGTTAAAGCGAGATAAAATGTTTTCTGTGTTGAAAAAATGTTTAAAAGCAAATATGCTAGTTGCAGCTGGTTCTAGGCATGATGGGAAAACGGATAAAGATGCACCATCTCAAGGAATTGTTCATGGACATGCATATACTATTTTAGATGCTGCCACATGCAATGGTGAAAGTATTATTAAATTGAGAAATCCATGGGGATCTGGAGAATGGACGGGCAAATATTCCTCGTTGGAAGATCCAAGTTGGATGAATTCTGTTGCAAATACATTGCGTGGGAAAAAAATTGTTCATGAGCCTGGGACATTTTGGATGCCATTCACTGACTTTTGTAAACATTATAGTCATATTGATATTTGTGTAATATCAGTCTCCGTTTCAAATTTGCATTTGGAAGTAAACGAAGGTTCTGGAGTTTGTGGATTAATTGTTGGTGTATTAAAAGGTTTTATAACATTTTGTTTATGTTGTAGAGGCTGTCGAACTATTTGGTTTCCACAACGAAAGACGACGAAACAAATTGTTGCTGATTATATCGTGAAATCATAAGGAATGTATGATATGTAATTTTGCGGTCTGGTATTCAACAAAATTAAATAGCTGATATTAATGCGGGGCTAAGTTTATAAGCTTGTGCATGTTTATATATAAAACACGCGCACTCACAGTATTTTATTCGTACGAACTTCGCATCAAAAAAAAGTAATCCATGAAGTGTATCAAAAAGCATTTATAAGTGTTGGTGTAGTGGACAGCAGTGAAGTTAAAAGTTCGTAGAAAAATCTACACACACGTAAAATCAAAAGGAAACTATTTTTAAAAAAAATACGAAGTTTACAGTTTACAACCCTCTTTAAAAATATATGATGCATACGTACTGATATATTTTTTGTATCGTACAAAAATGTTCATTTTATGTATCATATGCTGTGCATATTATTTTAATAAACCCGTCTTCCTACACTAACTTCCATTTGTCATCCAAGCAGGCATATTTACCCCTCTGCCACGGCCTCTGCCACGTCCTGGTGGGGCAGCATTACCAGGAGACCTTGGTGGCATCATCCCACCTCTTGCTTGGTTCATCCTCCCCCGTCCCGGAAAACGTCTTGGTTGACGACCACCTCTTGGCTGCATTATCATCATTCCTCTTGGTGGGATAGCTCCAGTTGGACCAGTTCTTGGCGGACCAGGCATCATGCCTCTTGGTTGTATATTGCCCCTAGCATATTGTTGTGGTTGTTGTGGATAACGGTTGTTTCCAGGCGACATTTGCCATCCTCGACCCATAGTATTATTAGGACGGCGTTGGTGAATTGGTGGTGGTGGTTGAGTACTTTTAATGTTTTGTATTAATTGTAAAAAATATTTATGATGAAGCGATCCTGGTACTGCAAACAAATAATTTCTATCCTGTTGTGCTCGTGCGCGTAATTGGAACATCAGGTTAGGATTTAGTGCACACATGCGAGCATTATCCCTAATTAATTGTTGATGCCCAGAATTTACTGGCACTTGCTTGGCTTGATTAATCGCATTTGCCAGATTTGCAAGATCTGTTATACTGCCCATTGATGCGGATGCCGTGGATGCAGGTGTGCCAGTATTAGCTCTAGGGTTTTGATATCCCCTATTGTTTCGCTGCATCATCATCACTCTACTTTTACCAGGGCCAATAGAACCTGCCATTAGCCTTCCATTGCCCATCATATTGTTACGGTTCATAGACGTTGAATGAGAATGTGAACGACTGTTGCTTCGACTTCTTCCTCGCTGCTGACTTACGCTATGGCTATTGCTTCTACTGCTGCTGCTGCGATGTCGTCTATTACTTGTTGCAAAAAATAATCCAATCATATCGTTTTGGTAATCTTCTGGGATAAAGCCTTTATAATTTATAATTGTTTCACCATCATCTAAAAATTCAGTCAATATCAAGAATAAAATTTGATCCTTTACTTTAATATATGCAGCCGGTTTATCTTTCTTTAACACTGCTTTAATTTCATCAAGTGCATTATCATCATTTATTTTTTTAACACAAAATGTCGATATAGCATTTCGCGATTTTTTCGACTTTCCTATTTGTGCATTTACTTGGTCAAGCCCAATTCTTCCTTTTATTTCAATAGTTGATGGAAATTTATATGTGCTAATATTTGGTCCTGTGGATTCGCTGCTTCTTTGATGAAATTTGATATTAGTCATATTTACTTTATAATGTTCAGGATTATGGCCTTTGACAATTTGACCTTTCCAAACTTCTTCTTCTTGTTGAATGTTGATTTTTTTTGAAATTGGTGGCTTTTGCTTTTGAAAATTAGTGGACATAGATTTCTTGTTAATTCCTTCATCATCATCATCACTTGTATCCATGTAATCCGCAGCAGTAGCTTTGGTGGACGCAGCGGTTGTGGTAGTTGTTGTAGTGGTAGATGGATGGATTGCTTCTAATCTAGCATTCATTTCTCTACTGTGCTCTGATCCAACTTGTTCTTGTGCCTGTTGGATTGTTGATTTTTCATTAGAACTATTTTTTCCATTAGTGGCACCAGATGAAATCTCTAACATTGGAGAAAATATTGTAGGTAATATGATTTCAGGATTGCCTCCTGCTGGAGAATTAGCAGTGATGATTGAATTTTTTGGCAAAGTTGGATTTATAATACTCTCTTTGATTTCACTTGCTTTCCGTCGTAATTCTTTCCTTTCCCGCCGTTGCTCTTCATTACTTAATTCAAACGCATTCATTAACACCAATTTATTAATTGGTAATCTTCCAGAGAAAACTTTATCACGCAATTCCCTTTCTTGTGCCAAATATGTTTTCAATGCGCGATATCTTGCTCGATATTCTTCTGAGCTAGTTCTAAATGCTTTACCTAGCTCGATTTCAATTGAAGCTGCAATTTTTGACGCGCTATCAAGACGAGCTTGTTGCTTTTCATTTTCTTGAAGTGCTTTTCGAAGCCCATTTCGTATTACGTATCTAATTTGAGGAATTTCCTCAGCACTCTTCTTACCACCTTGATTATTCATTGGGGAGGTATCGCCACTTTTTGTATCTTTACTTTCTGTATCGATTCGAATTCTTTTCTTTTTGTTCTGTTGTGTGGTATCATTATTGCTACTTTTGTTACTACTACTGCTGCTTTTCCGCTTTTTGGTAGTTGTAGTAGTAGTAGTAGTAGTAGTAGTAGTAGTAGTATCACGCTTTTTTTTCGGATTGGTGCTACTGCTTCCAATTACTTTTTTTTTACCACCATCTGCATCGTCTCCACCATCTGCATCATCTCTATTTCGCTTTTTTGTCGTTTTCTTTTTCTTTTTCTTCCCTTTCCCATTATATTCCGTTGCTTCTGCCACAGCATTGTCAAAATCAAACGATCTAAACTCAGGTTTGTTTGGGCATGGGTCAGTAAATGGTATAATTTTATGAAAATGTTTTTCTGAATTATTTAACCACCAGTACTTTTGCGAACCAAAGAAGTAAAATAAACTTTTTTTTGCCTTATTTTTTTCTCTTTCGCTAAATATACTAGTGTCTATACCCTGTGAATTAGCCCATTCCCGTTCTTCATCCATATCCATAACAATTCGAGCGGGCCAAAATGGAAAACAACACCTTTTTGCCCATTTAACAATTGTTGAATGGTCATCAATAGGTAACTCTTCATATTTCTTTCTCATCTTTTTTTCACTTGCAGGTGAATCCCGAAGCCATTTCCAGTATAATTTTTCTTCGCAATTAATTTGAGGACAGTCTTTTAAATAACCATTTACTTGACCTATAATTTTATTCTTTGTTTCATCTTTAATCTTTTCCCATTTTTTCCAACTTGTGTCTAAAATTGCTTTTAGCTTGTCTGTAAACAGTTTCATCTTGTCGTACGTTGTTTCTATTATCTCATGATTTTGAAGCTCCAATCTTGCAGTTTCTAAATACACATTTTTTAACATATAGTACTCTACAACATCGTCTTGTTTGTTTTGATCTAATTTTTCGATCAACACTACCTCTGCTTCAAGTGCAGCTATTAACCTTTTACATTGATAAATCGGCTCTAATACATCTTCATCATTTTCTGCAAATTGAAATGGTAAGTCTTCAATCCAAGTCGTATCAATACTGTTGTTACTGATTACTTCCCTTCTACGTTCAAGAGTATTACTTTCATTAACAGCTTTTCGTATTCTATTTGCATTCGCGCTTCCGTCATTGTTCAATTTAATTATACGTTCTGATATTGTCTGTAACGAGTTGCAGTAACTTGAGCTTCTGTACTGTTGACATGCTTTTACTAATTTTTTAAAATAATCGTAATCAATAATTTCCTTGATAGAACTTGACATAGGGGTTGTCGTTGTAGTAGTAGTAGTAGTAATATACGATGGATCAACCAATTTTCTTGCATTGTTTATGTGATCTTTTGCATTCAATAATTTCTTCTCCAAAGCTAAAATTTTGCTTTTAATCTCGGGAAGAATACCTACTAGAATGTTCCCAGTAGTGCGATCAAACGGTACAAAATTGCTAAGAGTTTTTTCGATTGTTTCCAAAGTATACGAACGTTCCAAAAACATCCCTGAAGCAACAATATCATCTAGCCATTGTTTCGATTGAAGTAGTTTCATTAATTCTATTTCAAAATTACTGGTTGGGTATTTATTATTAGCGTCATCAGTTCGGTTTTCAGCTTCATTCAGTTTTTGTAATAAATCTTTTTCGTTTTGACATGTTTTTGCAGACGTGGATAATTCATCTTGCAATTGTTTGCCTTGTTCAATCTTATTCTGAGCTTTGTTGATCAAATGGGTAATGTCGCTAAGTGATATATTATTATTTGCATCTGTTAATCGCTTTTTCAACACGTGCAAGCTTTCCAATGTAGGACGTGGTTGTTTAAATACTTGATCAGATTCATAATAAACTATCCTTAAAGAACAATTACTAAACTTTTTATTTAATATTGTATTCATATTTGTATCTCCTTTATAATTGTTCCTAAGAGATGGTAAATTTTTATACTTAAATTTCAATTTCTGAAATAGTTGAAACTTCTTTTCATCCATAGGTGCTTTGTTTAGATAAATTTCGTCAAAGTTTTTGATCCATGCATGGCGTAGGCAACGACTGTGGACTTCCATTCTTAATGTACTGTTAAACAATTCCGTACTTTTATTATTTAAATCATTTAAAACGTCAAAATTAAACTTTTCCTTATCTTCCAATGCTGATTTGACTTTGAATTCCCAGTGGATAGTACCTTCGTACATACTATTCAGTTGTTCTAATTCATTGCATATCACTTTACTATTTTTAATTTCCTGAATATATTTTTTTATGTCCTCTACTAGCCATTTTTTTTTATTATTTATCTTATCATTGATACCTCTTTGGATCGATCGGCCAAATTTATATTTTTCTTTTATTGTGTTCAATTGTTCTTTGTGGCCATATCGTTCAATCAGCGATGCTATTTTATCACTACTTCTTCTCAATGTTTTTAATTCATCGACACTTATTGGTTCTGTAGCATCATTATTGACGATAGGGTCGACTTTTTTCAGCCATTTATTCAACTCTATCTTATTATGAATGTCCCTGCGCTGTTTGCGAAGTTTAATTGGATGGCATTTCAACGCTTGCTTCAAGGATGTTAATTTTTCAAATGTTTCAGGGGTCAAATCTTCGTTTTCCATTTCCTCTTTGACTTTCTGTTGCAATTTTTTGGTATTGGCAATAATCTTAGCAATCATATCCTTTTTTTGTTTCAGATCATTATGCAATTCATCTATCAACTTGATTCTGCTATACACAATTTCTAAACTGCTTAAATTTAGACTCTCCTCGTAGTCTAATTCATCATCACTGCTATTATCAGTATTTTCATCATCATTATCATCATCATTACCTATGTCTGCTTCATCAATTAATCGCTTCTCTTCTTCATACTCCTCGCACAATTCAGTTGCTTCATCAAATAACTCGACCATTTTGATAAGATTTTTAAATTTCAATTTATGTTCCGATTCAACTGGTATGTCCATCAATGAATTTTTTAATTCGATAAATCGACCATTTATCGACAAATTACTTAATGACATTTTTTCCTCAATTAATGTTTTATATTGTATTTCTTTTTTAGTTGCATTCATTATGTGTTGTACTAGAATATCATAGATTACCATTTTAACTTCATTATGCAAATTTGCATTAATCGCTTTTTGTTTCAATTCTTTTAAGCCTTTTAATGTTGCTTTAATTCCTCGTGTATGGTTTGGATTCTTATTATTACTTTCATTTCTGTTTGTTCTACGCAACGGTGGTACGTTTTGAATCGCTTCTTGTTCCCATGTATTAGCTTTTGTATAATATTCATCAATATACATTGGTAAATTTTGACATATTGATTTTGGTACTTTTGCATTGGTTAAATCTTTTAATTTTTTTAAATCGACTTTATTCCCTGTTTTAATATTACCCATAATTATCAAAGCTTTTAATGACCAATTAATATGTTTTTTTCTTTCTTCCAATATTTTATAATCAACGATAAAAAATAATCCCTTTGATCTTTCTTTATTTTTAGCAACTTCCAATAATTCATTAATTTCCTCAATCATGGAGTTTAAACTATTAGCTTCTTGTCTCATACTTTTCGCTAAAATATTATTTTTTCGCTTTTCCCAACTAGAACATTTTTCAATGTATTTTTTAATCAATTTCAACCGAAAATCTTTACGTTTTTTTGCTTCATTCTGCTCAGTTGTCAGTGTCTCGTAACCTTCAAATGTATGCAAATATTTTACTGCATTATTATATACTTCTTGGCATTTCAATAGATTCAATTTATCTGGAAGTTCGAGTGGATCAGGGTGACATTCCGCTGCTAATTCTTTTGCTGTTTTGTTTTCTTCCAAATATCGTTCAAATGATTCACAAATGTAATAAATTCGCCTGGTTTCAAGTGCAAGTGCTTTTAATCGCGGGTCGCGGATATACTCATCATCGTATTCAGTTATGATATTATAAGTATCTTGAAATCCATCAAATCCCCATAATTGAAAGTATCCATCATACAATACATTAAAGACTTCATTGCGTTCGTCTTTCACTTCAATAACAGTGGCAGGATATGAAACATTTCCACTATCCTCTTCAATGATAATGTTTACACGTGAACCAAGAGATAATTTTTCTTTTTTAATAGTATCTGCCGTGTTGTTTGTGTCTGCCGCTTTGGTAGTGGCAGTAGTACTAGTAGTAGTATTCGTATTGTTGGTATGACTGTTTTGTTTATTATTTTCTTCTTCTTCTTCATCACTGCTACTATCACTATCCCCGAAAATATTTTCAATTTCCGATAAATTTTCTTCAATTTCTTGTTCTTCTTTTCTGGTCGTCATTGTTAATAATAATTATACCAACAATTGCTTCTCATAAATAATAATAATAATTGTTAAAATATATGTGAATAATAATTGCTTCAAGTATATTTACAATATTATATTGTAAAGTGCTAAATATAAATGTAAAATACACGAGCACGACGAAATCAAAGCAAAAAGATATGTTTTATTCATCGAATCTATAATAAAATGTGATGATGGGTGGTGACTACTGGTGTGTACATACTAATACTTTTTGGATGAGATGATAATCGCTATAATTTCAATAATACCTGGTACTATAAACATATATATGGTGGTCAAAAACCTGGTGCATCGTATTCACCTGCTATGCACCTATGATACATATTTGATTGATACTGTACTGTAGTAAGTACGAAGTGGACCTAATATCAAATAAATATAATATTACAATGCTATGTAGTGTATATATCTCTATAGCAGGTGAATACGATCCACCACCTTTTTGAACAACATACTATATAGGTAGGATGAGTATACGAGATCTCGTAGCGGACACCCACCACACCCACGGAAGAGTAAAAAATTTACGTGATTTTCTAAATTTTTTACATTGTAATAGTACATAAATAGCATTGATGTGATGATAAAGTACATGAATAAATATCCATTTTTGATATTTTAGTATATTATATATTATATTACATCAAGTCGTCTCTATTTTGTAATTGTATAGTATGGATATAATCTTCCATAAAAATGTTATTTATGCATAAATATGAATGGAAATTAGGTAAAAACTACGTATCGTTTTTCCAATTAAATGTGAAAATTTCACTTCGTCGGTTGTTTTGAATGCCAGAAATTATGTTAAAATATTGAAAATAGATATAGATGTGTGTGTGTGTGTCTATGTCTGCATTTTATTTTTTCCTGGTATATCTATTTATATTATATATAATAGCCAAGCGAGTTCGTATATATATATATATATATATATTTCAACAAATAATTACTTACGTGTGTGAGAAAATTTGTGTGTTTGGAAGAAAATGACGTCCATTGTATCTCCATCACAAAATGATGGTGGAAAAGATAAAAATGATGAGAATAATAATACTATAGTAAATAATAATAAAAGTGATAACAATAATAATAATAAAATTGAAACTGAATTACTTGAAGGGCAAGAAACCATTGGTGGTATAAAACTAGAAACATATAAAAGGTTACGACCAACTGGGCAAGCATTGGCACAAATATTTGAAGATGCAAAAAGGCGTGATGAAGCACCAGAGGAGGAACCTGTATATTATTGGGATGATGATTTTGAAGGTAACCCGGATGAACTGGAGGCAAAAGAAAAAGTATGGCATAATATTCATTCTATGGGATATAGTACGTTTAAAGGTATGGAATTTGCAGGTGAAATTGCAGCTAATTTTTTTGGATTGAATCAATCCAAATATCAATGGATTATAGATGCAAAGAAAAAAGAAGAAGCAGAGAAAGAACGTGCGTTGTTGGAATATCGTCAACGTAAATGGTTATTAGAGCAAAGAAAATTAAAACGAGAAAAAGAAAGAAGAGAAAATATGGAAGAAGAAATAGTAAATGATGCAGATGCATTGGAAGGTGGTGGTGGTGGTGAAAAATAATATACGAACGACGTATATTTTTATAAAAATATATATTATATTAAAATTTTACACACATACAAACTGAGAGTTACGTGTGATGCGCATGTATAAAATCATAAAAAAATCTTTTACGAAACACGTTTCCGTTTTTTTTAAATCAATTTTAACACAGTCACTTCATCGTTTATTTGAATACGTTTGTTGTCTTTCTTTAACTTGTCCATAAATATATTTTTCAATTCTTTTTTTGATTTAGTTGTTGCATCTTCTTTATTGAATTTTTTATATAATTTTAACACCAGTTTTCGTATGCTTTTAAAATTGCCTTGGCGATCTTCTTGATTACGTAACGTAGTACGTATTGTACTTTTCCATGATTTCCATTCAGTAATTTCTTTCTTATCGTTGTTTTTTTCAACTATTCCATCTTCTTCAACAACTTTTTGTTTCTTTTTTTTTTTATTATTATTCTCTGCTTCATCATTATTATTAATAATAATATCAATCGTTCTTTTATTGTTGTTGTTGATCTTTTTATCATCATCTTCTGTTTTTTTAACATTTGTATTATTATTATTATTATTATTATTTGTTTTTGGATTATCTTCATTATGAATTTTATAAATAATATCCCATACTTTTTTAAATTCACTTTGTGCACCTGGTTGACGATAACTATTTTTTAAATAATTCATAAATTTTTTCTCTTTCCTTGGTATGTTATCTTGATTATTTAAATAACGCAACATATCAACAATGGTTCTTGATCCTTTCGAAGAAGTTGCAGCTTTTCTAACACTATTCATCCATTTTTCTTGTGGATCTACTTTGCCATTTTTTTTCTTATTGCCCCTGTACAAAGCACCTTGGTATTTTTCTGCCTCGCTTATACAACTGGTATGACTACGATATTCCTCCCCAGCAAATACTTTACCACAATCAACACAACTTAAATACCAACAATCCCTACACCGCATACAATGTTTATCAACTGCACTTTTTTTCAACGTTTCTTGGCATACATCACATATAAAAAAGACCATCTTTCAAATCAAATCTATAGTGACGCAATATAACAATAACAAATTATATAAATAAATTACTACCCAATACTAGCACACGAATCCGTTCCTTTATGTATATCTCTTTATATCCTACCCGACTGTACATCTTTATCTTTTCTCACCATAAATAATACATACCAGTTGGATGGTCCATATTTATTAAGGAACATGAATAATAACATAGACATACCATTAGTAATTATACCTCTCCAAAAATGATTGATTTTTGTGCCAATCTATATGTAGGAATTATATGGTGGACGACGAGGTTTGATAGTAAAATATTATTTTTGTATAATTTTGTACATATTTTATTAAAGTATGTACGTTCGTAATAAAATTTTATTTGATAACACTGGAAGTGTCCTCTCTCTCTCAGCTCAGATTAAACCGGGTCTTAAAATAAAGAAGAAGAAGTTATAAAAACAAGCAAGAACATTTTTTAGCATCCATCATTTCCTTGTTGTAACAACCGCCTCCTCCTACCCCCATGTGAATCGTCCACCCTGTATTGCGTTCCCGTCAACTTCACATCTTTGGAATAATGTTTGTGGTCTTTGTCTTTCAATTTCTTTAACTTATTTTCACAGCCATCAATGCATTTTTTGTAGTTTACTTCACCTAGGCAACAATTCTCATTATCCACGTAGGCTTTGACTTTCAGCTTAGCACCAATCAAATAGCGTTTTTCACTTTCACAACGCGGCAACTCGCTTTGCAAATACCCATTTTTATCTTCGGTGTTTAGATTCACCACGGCAACCCATTCTTTTTTCGTGCCCAAGGCATCCATTGCAACCCGTTGTATCGAAATATCTTTGGCTTCAAACAATGGGGATGGGCATGAGTCATCGGTCACCCAATAGCGCAATTGCTTGGACAACCGCAACATTTCTGTATCCATTATATTGATATCCTGTTTCAAATACTGTACGGCCACATTTCTGATGTTGGTATCCTTGCTTAAATCCAAATGGTTGTATCCTCTACAAAAGAATTTCTTCTTCTCTTTCAGCTTTGACGAAACCCACTTCGAACCACCAGTACATGTCGCTTGTGCAGTAGCTTTAGGTTTCATTTGCATCACGTTTTGTATATTGTTTTTGCCAACCCGTGCTGCTGTCGAACGTTTCCGCAATACCTCCATGGTTTCTAAAAACGATGTTTGAATCGGCAGCGTTTGTGTATACAAGCTTTCAATTAAATTGTAAAATTGTGCCATGGAATGTTGGTACGGAATAAACAATTCACATAATTTCTTTTTATCTTTTGCACCCGGGGCATCCATAATGCGTGGACCACATGTTGAAACGCTTTTGAAAAATGCATTGACTAAATTTGTTGCTAATTGTTTTTTGCTTAAACGAATACGTTTCAATGACTTTAATAATTCAAGCATACCATTATGTAAATAACCTTTGTATTTAATGGTATCTGTCACTTCAACATATAAATTATGACGACTATAATTGCCACCAGATGATAATGCAAATGGTACAATTTCACCACGCTTTAATTCACCAGATGGATCTTCACAAACTTTTAATGTTTTATCATTACGTTCTTTACAACATATATTTGGCCAAAATGTTTTTGCTTCTTTAGGAATAGATTGTATTTGAAATAAATTATCTAAATCAGATGTAAAAGAACAAAATGATTTTAATAATTCATCACGATTTGTATCAATACATGTTGTATCTTCAATTTTTTCCATTTCATTTGATATTTCAATAGCAGGGAAAATAACTGTACCTTTTACACGTTGTTTTTCACAGGATGATTTTTCATTTTCATTGTCTTTTGATTTACGATCTTCCATGTATTTGTCATGTTGTATACGTATTTGTTCTTTTTGCCATAAACGTGAATTTTTGATAGATAAATCGTTTTGTTTTTCTTTTTGTGATACTAAATCTAATTTGAATTGTTTTATTTGATTTGCAATTTCTGGATTGTAACATTTTGTACGATTTTTATCTGTTAAGAATGGTCGTACACATGGTTCGCATGTTGATCTACTACCAGCGCCACCTGCGGAGTATGTATCTATTGGGCATTTGAGGCATGTTTTTCGTCTGCATATGCATTTATATCTATTACTACATTGTTTTGTTGATGTTGTGTTGTCATTCCACCAATAATTACCACCACTCCAGACACTCCAATAATGACATCCAGGTGGAGCATACGACGAACTCACTCGCTTTTTATATCCCCAATTTTTATCAATATTATTCTTTCTATTATATTCAGCTGCTAATTTACATTCTGCTTCTGTTGTTATTTTATGATTACACGTACTAGAATCACGTACATGTGTTGTATCTTCGTTATGAATATATCCAGTGCCAGCTTCACAAGAAAGTGGATCTTTTTCTGCAGCACAACTATTAATAGAAGTAAATATATTTAAATTTGTTGCTGTATATGGTGTCTCTGGTGGACATGGTGTACATGTTGGGTTGATACCACCTTCACTATATGTATTGATTGGGCATTTGATACATGTTTTTGTTTTGCATATACATTTAAATTCATTACTACATTTTGTTGTTGAATTTGTGTTGTCATTCCAATAATAATTATTACTACCACCACTATCATAATAACATCCAGGTGGTCTATACGCCATACTCACTCCGCCTCCAAATCTTTCATCATTTTTATCAATATTATTCTTCCTATTATATTCAGCTGCTAATTTACATTCTGCTTCTGTTGTTATTTTAGATAGACCACTACATTGTGATGCATATCCAGATGTAAATATACCAATACCATAACCAGGTTCACAAGTAAAATCTTCCCCACTAACAACAGATATTAACAACAAACATATTATAAATAAACTTATTTCTTTCATTCTAATTCAAACGTTGTCAAAGAACAATTAAATAAATACAATACAAACAAAGTTTCAAAACGTATATTCTATGTTATTCGTTTCAAATTATTGTTAAATCTTTCACCCCTGCAAAATGTATCTATCTCGTATTTATATCACAATCTTTACTAACTACGTATGCTTTTACAAATATAATATAAATATAAAGGATTTACATATATTATAAAAAATAACACAACACAAAAAGGGAAACAAACAAAACAAACATACAGCAAAAGGCTGTCGCATCTCGCAGAGCGCCCCTTCTTTTCATTTTTCTTGCATCAGTTTTTCTAATTTTGTAAAATCCTCCTTCTTTCTTCGCCCCCCCCCTATCTAAAAGAAACAAAGTATATAAAATATTATACTAAATTATTTCTATAGTAAATAGTTTTATAATAAATAACAACAAAATAATAATAATAATAATTTTCACCCCATTAAATAAGTAGTACATTTACATTTACAACTTTGAATTAGTATATTCGAAATATACATATACATATTTGTTGTTTCTTCTGTATATATATAATAGTCTCTCTGTGTGTGTATCGATATACATATATTGCTGTGTACGGATATATAATAATAATAATAATAATAATAACAATAATACTAATAAAGTAGCTTGGTGGTCAAAAGGAAAGGAAAAAAAAAAAAAAACATTACGTAAATATGAGTGCTCGTATACACCAAGCTGTTGGACAAGTACGCCTTACAAATGTTGCAGTTGTACGTTTAAAACGTGGTGGTAAAAAATTCGAAATTGCATGTTATAAAAATAAAGTTATGAATTGGAGATCGGGTGTTGAAACAGATTTATCAGAAGTATTGCAAGCGGATGGGGTCTATGAAAATGTAACACGTGGAAATTTAGCCAAGAAAAAAGATTTATTAAATATATTTGGGACAAGTGATTCTGAAAAAGTTTGCTTACAAATTTTAAAGCATGGTAAATTACAAGTGAGTAGTAAAGAAAGACAAGTAGAAATTGAAACGATGTTTAAAGATATTGCTCGTATAGTGACTGAGAAATGTATCAATACGCACACGAAGAAACCATTTACTGTTTCAACGATTGAACGTGCAATGAAAGACACTTTACATTATGCAGTGAAACCATCAAAAAATACAAAGCAACAAGCTTTGATTGTTATACAACAATTAAAAGAGCATTTACCAATTGAACGTGCACAGATGAAAATACAATTTACACTATCGATTAAATTATTAAAACAATTGAAAAGAGATATGGCTAAATACAATTTAGTGTATCTTGAAGAAGATTTTTCAGGTGCAAATTGTACTGTGACATGTAATATCAATCCTGGTGCATATCGATCCTTGGATGAAACATTGAAAAGTTTTTATAAATATAATCATTTACATGTAAGTGAAATTGATGTGTTGAGCATGGCGACTACTGCTACAGATGATATTCACAATGTTAGTAATAATAACAATAACGTGGAAGAAGAAGATAAATTAACAGATGGATTTGTGAAACTTGATTTAAATGATAATGATGTTGGTACACTTACATTTCCATTGAAAAAAGATATCCCATCATCATCATCTTCTTCTTCTACTACAAATAAAACTGATTTTAGTGATGTAATTGAAAGTTATAACAATGATGTAAAGAATAATAATTTTGATACATTTAATAATACAGATACAACAACAATAACTGGTAATGCTACTGATGGAAATGTTGTTAATGACAATGTTGAACAAACGATTATCAAGAATAACAACGATTACAGTAATAATTATAATAACAATAATAAAAAGAAGAAGAAGAAGAAGAAGAAAAATAAGCGAAGGAATAGAAATATGGAAGATCAAGTAATGGACGATATGATAAATAATGATAAAGGCGATTTGAAAAAAGAAGAAACTGAATTGGAAGTTATTGATTTATGTGGTTATACATATGAAGCACATCGTGGTGGTTGGTTACTACGACCACCATCTGAAGCAGATATTGCAATAACAACAACAACATCATCTGATGGTACAAAAAATTTAATCGATCCAGCGGAAGAATTGAAAAGGATAAGAAGAAATGAAAAAAATTCATGGAAATTATTTGGTGAGAAAGAAAAACCAGGTTTATGGAATCAAAAATTACAAGGATGGTTAATACAAAAAAAATTTGAAGATCGGTTGGAGTTGTTAGGTGCAATCAGAGTGTGAAAAATTTTTTGAAAGGGGGGGTGTTAACAATATGCGCGAGAGATGTAAAAAGCTGTTTCTATTATATATATATAATGTGTACACGAAATATATAAATATATTAATGGTACACGATGGTCGTGGTGTAAACGCACATTTTAAAATCTACGCGAGCAAAACTTTTAGACTCTCTCTTTCAACTTCTTGATTCTTTAATCGTTTGTCTTAATTTTCTTTTATCACTACTTTTAATCTTATTTCTACTACCTAATTTTCTACTACGACCAAGCTTCTTCTTTCTTACAATTGCTGCACGAACACGTTCTTTAATTTTCTCGTCTGCTTCTAAACGTTTTTTTTTTGCCCTTTTAAAGATTGTCTCTTCTGATTCTTCCACCATTTCCTGTTCTTCTTCTTTCTTATCATTATTGTTGTTGTGGAATTCATTAGATGCCATATCAAGAAAAGATGATGATTCTTTTTTAATATCCATCCCTTCAACTTTTTTTGTTGTATCTGTCATATTATTATTGTCGTCATTTATTTCACTTTTAACCTTGTTATCCTCCCCCTCCTCCTCCACCACCTCTCCCTCTTTGTCATCTTGTTTGATTTCTTTCAACATAACTTCCATTTCTTTTTTTTGTTCACGACTAAATCCACTTGCTTCAACTTCATCATCTAAATTTGTCTCGCGCTCATTGCCAATATCTTCATATTTAATTAATTGACAATCGGAATATCCTAATTTTTTATTGAAAAATGTCCATAAACCTTTTGCATCTCGTTCAAAATACATGCGTGCATTTTCATGATTAGTAGATACCATTTGCGGGAAATCAATCAACGTGACTTCTTCTTTTTCACTAATTATAAAATTAAATTCATTAAAATCACCATGAATTAGACCGCATCTGGCTAAACGCAATAAAATATCAGCACAATCATTATAAACTTTTTGTGGATGTGCAAATTTACCAACTTGTGTCAATGGATAACCTTCGACTAAGGACATCAAGACACAATGACGACTATGATCAACTGGTGTGGGTACTGGAAAATCATTTTTATACAATACTTGCATGAATGCATGCTCTTTGATTGCAGCTAATCGAGATAGATACAACCAGGAACCGCCTTTCCGGTTTCCAACATAATCACGTAAATTTCTTACATTTGTAAAGGACGTACGACCTAAACGATGAATCTTTAATGCCATTTGAGTGCCTTCTTCATTACATGCTAAATAAATATCCGATTCTTTACCAATACCAATTTTTCTTCCTAATGCAGTTAATGATCCACGGTTTAACATTGCTTTGATAGCTAAAAAATCATACCCCATATAAGTCAATCTATATCCATCATATTTTCTCCGGTCATGATGTACTAAAGAATGTTTCAATAATGTTGTTAAATTACGATGTACACCACCATGTTTTAATCCAGCAATAGATACGATCTTTTATGGTATTATTATTTTTTCGTTAGTAAGAAAACAAAATAAATAGTGGCTTTGCATATATATATATATATATATATATATTGGTAATATAATAAAAATGTATATCTATACCGTAAGAAACATTTCATGGGACTGTGAATATTTCAACATATAGAGCAAGAAAAAAAGTTTGGATTCCTTTAATCTTGATTTCTTGTTCCTTTCCGGAGTTGGTGCGGTCGTGAGTTTCTGGACCGGACACGGCTGGGTGGAAAGGGATTGGTGGTGGCAGAGTAGATAATAGGTAAAAAAAAAGAATTTGTGTGTGTGTGTATGTGTGTGCTGTTTGTAATATAACGGAATACTTACTAATTCAACTGGTACAATTTCATGATTTCTCATTCCCATTTCAATTGCGGTTAATACCCTAAAATCTTCTTTACTTAAATATCTTAATATTTTCACATCTAACTTCATGTTTGATTTACGTGATATATCAAACAACTATATAACAACAATTAAAAAAATATAATAATTTACTATTATAATCTTCCTTATTTACAAAATAAAAAAGAAAAAAGAAAAAAGAAACAAATGGAGTTATACGAAATTTCGTTGCAATAATGGAATTCAATTCTCTATACTATTACAATATGTATAAGCAACAACACGTCCTGTTTTCTTTTTCGATTGATTGTGTTATTGTGTATTATAATGACGACATGGTGTACTTTACCTGTACTTATTATGTTTGTTTTTTATGAGTACTCTACAATGTACTTATAAAATACATGAAATGATTGGACGTGCTTGATTGAGGAATTTTGTTGATTTTGCGGTAAATTTACCTTAACCTATAATATGAGACTCTTTGACTCATTCGATCTTCTCTCTGTTTCGATTTTAGATTTAGATTTAGATTGGGTTGGTTTTACAGACTTTTTTTTATTGCTGCTGTGGTAATCTGGTAATCCAGCCTGGCCACACCAGGTAATCTGGTATTTAATCTGGTATTTTAATAATAGTAATAGTAATCTGGTATAATAGTATTTTCCATATAATACTCCATACTGGACCAGAAGTTTTAAAAATACTGTGCAGTATTATTAATAGTATTGTGCTAGTTATAACATTAGTATTGAGACAAAAGTTTTTTGAGTTATCTACACTATAGCAACAACACTAATAAATAAAAAGATACTATTATACCCGAGACGCGACGACACAATATTTATTCAAATATATAGATATTTAATAGTGGTAGATAAGT
>Ga0099797_100241_pt1 | contig 35769 bp, 32 predicted proteins | sample Uncmet_Sort48C_1_FD_89871 | JGI IMG/M metagenome (GOLD analysis project Ga0099797, IMG submission 89871) | Marine eukaryotic communities from CALCOFI LINE 67, Pacific Ocean - C012_Sort48C_1 | ecosystem: Environmental > Aquatic > Marine > Oceanic | place: Pacific Ocean: Monterey Bay | collected... | reverse complement strand
AAAAAGAAAAATCAAACCTAGAAAAGTAAAAACTAAAATAAAACTTAGTGAAACAAAAAAACAACTAGATGAAGAAGATGAAATTCCTAGAACAGGAAAAAAATGTCCTAATGGATATAATACAAATAAGGATAAAACAAAATGCAAAAAGAAGAAAGAAAAACAAATAGAAACTAGTAAAATTGTTAATAATTGTGAAACACTTATAAGTCAACTAGAAGGTGTTGTTGATAAATTATCAATTGAAGAAGAAAAATACAACAACATTTTGAAATGTTTTAGTGATAAAAATCGAGAATCTATTAAAGATGACTACAACTTTTTATATCCTATATTAGATGACCCGAATTTTAATTTGAAAATCGCACAAAAGAAGGAATTTAACGATACAAAATATATTCAACGTTCAAGTGAAGATTATCAAAATATTGAAAAAATCACGGACGAGTTATGTGGAGATAGAGAATTTGAATTAGCGCCCCATCAAAAATTTGTAAGAAACTTTCTTTCATATAAAACTCCGTATAATAGTTTGCTATTATATCACGGTCTAGGGTCAGGTAAAACCTGTTCATCTATATCTGTATGCGAACAATCGCGATTGTATTCCAAACAGTTAAAAAATACAAAACGTATTATTATTGTAGCATCGCCAAATGTTCAAGAAAATTTTAGATTGCAATTATTTGATGAAAGAAAACTTCGAAACATTGACGGTAATTGGAATATTAAATCATGCACTGGAAATACTTTCATAAAAGAAATTAATCCAATGAATATGAAAGGTTTATCTCGAGATAAAGTTATTAGACAAATAAAAAGAATTATTAACAACTCTTATTTATTTTTAGGATACATTCAGTTTGCAAATTGGATTGAAAAGAAAATGACTGCAAAGTTACGTAGAGGACTAACAATAGAACAACAACATATTAGAAGTTTAAAACAAATCGAAAGAGAATTTTCAAATAGATTAATAGTGATTGATGAAGTTCAAAATATAAGAAATACAGAAGATAGTGCATTAAAAAAAACATCCGAAAATCTTATTAAACTTGTAAAATATACAAATAATATGAAACTATTACTACTTAGTGCTACGCCAATGTTTAATCAACCTCAAGAAATTGTATGGTTGTTAAATTTGATGAATATAAACGATGACAATTATTCAATAAAAGAAAGGGAAATGTTTGATTCAACTGGAAATTTACTTGTTAATGAAAATGGTGTAGAAGTAGGAAAGGAACTACTTATAAGAAAAAGCACAGGTTACATTTCATATGTAAGAGGTGAAAATCCATTTACATTTCCATTTCGATTATTTCCAAATGATTTTAATAGTCCACATTCAATCAAAAAAATTATGAGTGATGACCCAAACTGGTATCCTTCTAGGCAAATAAATAACACACCTATATCTAATCCAATCAATACCTTAGACCTTTTTATTACACGTTTAGGTAATTACCAAGAACAAGTATATAAATTTGCAATAAAATCCTTAAAAAAAAGATATCCAATATTAAATAGTCAAAGACAAGGTATTCAATATACAGTATTAGATCCATTAATACAAACATTAAATTTTTCATATCCTTCGGATGGTGATGAAGAGAGTTGGAAACAAAATTCATTAAAAGAATTATATGGAAAAAATGGATTACAAACAACGATGTTTAATAAGATAGATGAAAACAAACGTAGAACAATAGATTATAGACAAAATACATTAAGTAATTTCGGTAGAATTTTTTCACCAGAACATATAGGAAAATACAGTGGTAAAATATCAAAAATTTGCTCTACTATAAAAAAATCAAAGGGTATTGTATTGATTTATTCTCAATTTATTGATGGCGGTTGTGTTCCATTAGCACTTGCGTTAGAAGAAATGGGTTTTAAACGCTATGGAAAAAGAAGGTCATTATTAAAGAATCCAACTGCAGAACCAATAAATGCTTTAACTATGGAACCTAGAAGAGAAGGAGAAACATTTCATCACGCGTCTTATATTATGATTACAGGAGACCCAATATTATCACCTGATAATAATTTAGAACTTATAGCATGCACGAATGAAAATAATACTAATGGAGAAATAGTAAAGGTTGTTATTGTTTCAAAAGCTGGTTCAGAAGGTTTGGATTTTAAAAATATTAGACAAGTTCATATTCTTGAACCTTGGTATAACATTAATCGTATTGAACAAACTATTGGGCGAGCTGTTAGAAACTTAAGTCACTGTTTACTACAATTTGCAGAACGTAATGTTGAAATTTATCTTTACGGCTCCGAATTAGAAGATAATAATGTTGAACCTGTAGATTTATATATGTATAGATTAGCTGAAAACAAAGCAAAAAAGATTGGTGTAGTAAGTCGTATTATTAAGGAAAATGCTGTTGATTGCTTATTAAATATTGATTATAATAAAATAGATGCAGATAAGATTATATCTTTAGTTACATCAACAAATCAAACTATTGAATTTAATATTCAAGATAAACCCTTTTCGTCTTTGTGTGACTATATGGACAATTGTGATTGTAATTGTTTACCCGAAAATATCAAAATAGAAGAAGAAGATGTAAAAAGAGATACATATGATGAAACATTTATAGTTATGAATATTGACAAAATTTTACACAGAATTAAAATGTTATTTAAAGAAAAATATGTTTACACAAAAGATGAATTAATTGTCAGAATCAATGCGATAAAATTTTATCCAGAAGACCAAATATTTATGGCTTTAACACAATTATTAGAAGATGATAATGAATTTATTACAGATATGTTAGGTAGACTTGGTAAATTAGTTCAAATTGGAGATTTTTACATGTTTCAACCTATAGAAATAGAAAGTAAAGATATTAGTATATTTGAGAGAAAAGTGCCAATAGATTATAAAAGAAAGTATTTAGAGTTTGAATTACCAGATGAAATAGAAGAAGTTGAAGATAATTCTCCAATAGCTTCACCAATAGGTGATACAAAACAAGAAAACGTCGAGTTTGATGATGATGAAAAGAAACAAGAAGAATCCACAAAAGAAAAATATACTTCAAAAAGAAGAACCCAAAATAAATATGATTTATTAGTAAATCAATTATATCAAAAATTTCGAATTATAAGCAGTCCTCCGAAAATATTAACAAGTGATACTAGAAACAAATGGGAAAACAATTGTGGATGGACTATTTTCAACTTAAAAAGTTACAATAAAGATATTGATACAAATACATTAATAAAACTATCATTATTTCACTTTTTAGATATTCTTACTTTTAATCAAAAACTAATTATTTTAAACAATATATTTTATAAAGATAAACATTCAACATTTGAAACATATATATTAGAATACTTTAATGACTATATGTTACAAGAAGATTGTATTGTATTATTTAATAAAGATAATGCTTTACCACTTGTGATTTTATTTAAAACAGAAAAAGGATGGGTGGAAGATGATATGAGAAAATCAATAGACATTATAGAAAAATTAAAAGAAAAATTTAAACATATTATAGAATTGGATAATCTTGGTAATCCAATTAGAAATCCAAATATAGATGTTACAGATAGCTATGATATTGGTGAATTAAATGATTTTATTGGTTTTATGATATACGATGAAAGATACAATGTAATATTTAAACATAAATCATTAAAATTAAGTTCAAATAGAAGAATTCAAAAGGGTAAATCATGTGATAAAGGATTTACAAAAAATGATTTGATTCGTATTATTAACAAACTACATAAAAATGGAAAAAATAAAAAAATAAAATACATTATGGAAAAATCCAATAAAAGGTCATTAATTACAAAAATATATGGAAGAAGTTATGTGGGTTACAATAAAAAAAAAGCAATACAAAGAATACTTTTACATGAGGTAAATAGTAGTGGTAATGAAATATTATCTGAAAAGGGACAAGTTATAGGAACAAAACAATTATGTATTGAAATAGAGCTATTATTTAGATACTATAATTTAAATAAATTAAATGGGAAAATTTGGTTTTTATCAGAAATAGAATCAAATATAAATAAAATTGAAAACATAGGAATATAAATATAATGTAAATATATATATAATGAGCAATAAACAGGGGAAAATCTTAAAGGGCATTTATATGCAGAATGTGTTAACTAGAAAGGTTGTGTTACCCTTTGTTGTTTTAGGAGGCAATATCAAAGAACTATTGTCTCAAAAAGTTGCGGAATTATATGAAGGTAAATGTATTAAAGAAGGATTTATTAAAAAAAAATCGTGCAATATTATTTCTTACAGTGCTGGTATTTTAAAAAACAAAAATGTGGTATTTGATGTCGTATTTGAATGTTTAGTTTGCCGACCATCAGAAGGTATGAAATTTAAAGTCACTGTTAAAAATATTACCAAGGCTGGTATTAGAGCAGAATACAAACAAGATTCACCCATTGTTGTATTTGTTTCTAGAGACCATGCATATAAGAATAAAAAAATTAACTCTATTAATGTAGATGATAATATATACATTAGAGTTATTGGAATAAGATATGAATTAAATGATGAGTTTATTTCAATCATTGCAGATATTGATGAAAGAAAAATGAAAAGGCCGAAAATAAATATAAAGACCTCAATCTAAATAATAATTATAAATGGAAAAATCTCAAAATTTGATATATATTAGAGATACAATTCAAAAAATGAATAAAGTTCATCATATAAAATTCTTTGAAATACTAAAAAATAATAATATACCTTATTCCGAAAATAGGAATGGTATATTTTTTAATATGAATCTTATTGATAATAAAATTGTATCCGAAATAAATAACTATATTAATTATGTTGAAAAACAAGAAGCCAATCTTAAACAAACTGAAAAACTTAAAAATGATTTCAAAAATGAATATTTTAAAGATAATAAAGAGAAATCTGAAACTAATATATATCAGAATGTTGGATAATTTAGAACAATATTTCATGACAAACAATAATATTATTGAATGGACCAATAATATTGTTGAACAACATAAGTATAATAGGAATGACAATATAAAGTCTCCAAAAAAATCTGTCAGTAAAAAACAACAACAATATTTACATATTAATAAAAAAGATGGATTATTTTGGGCATTTTATTACATGTTAAATGGTGAGTTTTCGTATATGACAATACACAATGAATTTTCCACAGAAAAATTAGAAAAAATTAATTATGTCCAAACAGTTAGGGAAAACAAGGATGTATTGAAAAAATATAAGTTGAAAAATGTATATATTGAAGACCAATTATTAAATACTCCAACTATTGATATTAAAACTTTTTTTATACTATGTGTATTAAATAATATTAGTTTTATTATTTACAATAAACACTTTTTTTGGAAACATATATGCAGCAGTAATATATTTATAATTAATAATCAAGAAAAAGATGTTTATCTATATAGTGGAACAACTGTGGAAAACGAAAAAGAAAATGTCACAAAAAATCGGGTGGAAGTTATTAATGTGAACAAAGTAATTGGTAGTATTTCATCCTATAAAATGGTAGATTTAAATGAAATTTGTAATAAATTAAATATTAATATGTTTCATTCATCAGGAAAGAAGAAAAAAAAGCAGGAAATTTATCAAGAACTGACACAATTAATATAAAATTGATAAATATATAAAATAATATGTTGTATTTTATATATATCAAATGGCTGAAAATGATGAAAAATCTAAAAAAAAGACTAATAATAATGAATTACTACGTAATCATTTCTTAATATATTATCAGTCTCAGGATAGAAATGATGAATTAGAAATAAGATTCGGCACAAATTATAGAAATCCTATTACAAAAATAAAGTATAATAACGTAATACAAAAACTAAAGTCTCTTGGGTTTAGTATAACAAACACAACACATTTAAATGTTATATGTGAATTTGTGGATAATAGAACCGGTAGAACAAAAATATCAAATGTTAGAACACAAATATCAGGTGTTCATAACATCAAAAAATATTGTAGCACAAATAAACTTGATTTAGAAAATACCAGTATTGGATATGTTGAATTTGTTCAAAAGTTTCGTAAAAAGGTTGCGGATGAAGTCCTTATTCCTATTGATTTTAAAGACTTTGAATTTAGAGTTAATTATAAAACAGAAAGAAAACTTAGACCCAATAGTTCTTTGGCACAAAATGTGATACAAGCATGGGATGATTCTAAAAAGGTGTTTAGACTTATTGAAAGACTACGTTTCAAACATAATGATTATCCTGTATTTTTCGACCTAAGCACAGTGAAGTCATCAAAGAAAAGAGGCTCTCGTCTTATTCCAGAATATAATATTGAAGCTTCTAACTTATTTAATAATCCCGAAACATATGAAATAGAAGTTGAATTTGATAATTCTCTTAGATATAGTTCCATAAACGAAATGAATAGTCAAATTATGATGTCTACATTTAAATCATGTGTTAAAATGGTTCTAGCTGGTTTGCAAGGAACAAATTATCCAATATCTTATAATGAACAAAAACTTGTTTTAAGTGAATACATGAAACTTATTCATAGAGAAATTCCAGATAGAAATGTTTACACTAGTGATTTTATTGGACCTTCATCTATAAGTGTTGAAATGATACATGTAATTCCAATAAATGAAGAAATTGGTGCTGCTAACATAAATATGCCATATACTGTTACAGAAAAAGCAGATGGTTCTCGTGCACTATTATATATATCAAGTATTGGTAAAATTTACATGATTAATACAAATATGGAAATCATATTTACAGGTTGTGTATGTAATAATAGTGATTATTGTAATACACTCATTGATGGTGAACATGTAGAAAGAGACAAAAATAATAACTTTATAAATTATTTCCTATGCTTCGATATTTATTATGTGAACGAAAAATGTGTTATGCCATTTCCTTTTGTTGAAATGGAAGGTATGGTGTATACGAAGAAAATATCTAAGGAAATTTTCAGATACAATGTATTATTGAAAACAATTGAAGAATTTAATATACAAAGTGTTACAGGTAATAAGGTTCCATTATTTATTAAGGCGAAAACATTTTATAAAAACACTAGTAAAAGTATATTTTCACAATGCAATGAAATTTTATCAAAGGTAGAAGAAGGCGGATTTAACTATGAAACAGATGGTTTAATTTTTACACCAATAAATACCGGAGTAGCATCTAGTGTTATTGGAGAAGACCCTGTTACAAGAAAAACTACTTGGAACAGGTCTTTTAAATGGAAACCACCGGAATTTAACACTATTGATTTCCTTGTAACTACAAAGAAAGATGAAAATGGTCATGATTTAATCACAAACGAATTTACTGAAGGTGTTAATCTAAGTGGTTCAAATCAAATAAAAAAATATAAAACATTAGTATTACGTGTTGGTTTCGATGAAAGAAAACATGGATTTACAAATCCATTTCAAAATATTGTAGATGATAAACTACCCGAAGTCGTTGCTAGAGACCAATCTTTGTATAGACCGGTTCAATTTCAACCTACAAATCCAACACCATCTTATCCTGCATATTTGTGTAATATTTACTTAAGTGATAATAATGAAATGCTTATAGAAGATGGTAATGAAGTTTTCGAAGATGAAACAATTGTTGAATTTAAATTTGTCATGAATGCCCAAAAGTTTTGGCAATGGATTCCTATTAGAGTAAGAAATGATAAAACTACTGATTATAAAAAGGGACGAAAAAATTATGGTAATGCATATCATGTAGCAAATAGTGTTTGGAAATCTATACATAATCCTGTTACAGAAATTATGATACGCACTGGACAAAATATTCCAGATGAAATTGTCGATAATGATGTATATTATAATATGTCAGGTAATAAAACTATTACTCGTTCTTTAAGAGATTTTCATAATCTTGTTGTCAAAAGAGAGCTTATTATGGGAGTATCTAGAAGAGGTAATACACTTATTGACCAATCGGTTGGTAAAGCAGGTGATTTTTCAAAGTGGAAGGGTGCAAAACTTAGTTTTATATTTGGTATTGATTATTCGAAAGATAATATTGAAAATAGAATCAATGGTGCTTGTGCTCGTTATCTTAATGAAAAAATGCGGTATCGTTCATTACCCAAGGTTTTATATTTGCATGGAGATAGTTCGTTAAATTTAAGAAATGGAGAAGCGTTTAGAGATGCAAAAAGTAAACAAATTGCAAATGCTGTTTTTGGTCAAGGAACTAGAGATGTTAAAATATTAGGGCGAGGTGTTCATAAACAATACGGCAAAGGATTAAATGGTTTTGATATTGTTTCAAATCAGTTTTCAATTCACTACTTCTTCAGCGACCCCGTTAGATTGAATAACTTTTTAAGAAATGTCAGTGAATCTTGTAAAGAAGGTGGATATTTTATTGGCACCTGTTATAATGGTAAAAAAGTATTTAATCAACTAATAAATAAAGAAATAGATGAAAGCTTGGTTATCATGCAAAATACTAGAAAAATGTGGGAACTTACTAAAAAATATAGCCAAACGGAATTTTTAGATGATGAATCATCATTAGGATATACTATTTCAGTATATCAAGAATCTATTAATAAAACATTTGATGAATATTTGGTTAACTTTGATTATTTAATAAGAATCATTGAAAATTATGGATTTACTCCATTGACAAAAGAAGAAGCTAAGCAATTGGGATTTGTTTCATCGATTGGTTCGTTTCAACTATTATATAACAAAATGAAATCAGAACTAAAAAGAAATCCACAAAAAAATAAAAATAATTATGGAACTGCCGAAGAACTAAACAGTAATGAAAAGAAAATATCATTTTTAAACAACTATTTCATATTTAAGAAACGACGACCTGTTAATGCAGAAGCTGTGTATAATTCTATTGTCAAAACGAAACCTAAGGTCAAAAGAAAAATTAAGTTTAAGAAAATTAAACGTAAAATTAAACTAAAAATGAAAAAATAATATAAATGGATAGTGTAATATTATATTAATTTATATGTCAACATTTAGAATACCAAAAATATATTCAAATATAAATGAAAAGCATTTGAAAATTAAACTTACTAATTATCAAATAAATCCATACATTAATAAGAGCTTATCTAAATACTTAACTCATATTAAGGAAAAAATTGAAAAATATCCAAGTGAGTGGAATTACAATAAAAAATATACTAATATTTATGAATTTATACACACAAGTCTTAATATGAATAATCATTGTATAAGTAAATTAAAACCCATATCAAGGGCTTTTTATAAATTAATAGAAATAATTAACACAATGGATTTATTAGAAAACTACAAATGTAAAAATATGAAAACATTTCATATTGCCGAAGGTCCTGGTGGATTTATTGAGGCTTTTTCTTATTTAAGGAATAACAATAATGACATATATTATGGAACAACATTAATTGATAAAACAGACAAAAGTATACCATATTGGAAAAAATCATTAATTGTTTCAGATACAAATATTATTATAGAAAACGGCTGTGATGATACCGGTAATTTATATAATAAAGATAATTTTTTACATTTTAATAATAAATATTATGACCAATTTGATTTTGTAACTGCAGATGGTGGTATTGATTTTTCTGCTGATTTTGATAAACAGGAAATCATGGCTATTAAACTAATTTTTTGTGAAATTTTTTACGCCATATCCATTTTGAAAAGTGGTGGCACGTTTGTATTGAAAGTTTTTGATATATTTCATAAATCTTCAATCGAATGTATATATCTATTATCTATTATGTTTGGCGAAGTATATATTATGAAACCAAAAACGAGTCGAACAGCAAATTCTGAAAAATATGTTATATGTAAAGATTTTGATACAACAAATAGAGATAGTTTAATCGATAAATTTTACAAAATATTAATGGTATATAATGAAATGGAAGATAAAATTATGTTATCTGAATTTTTAGATATTAAAATGAATCATTTTTTTATAAATAAAATTCAAGAAATAAATAGTATCATAGGAAATAAACAAATAAAAAATATATTAACTACAATGAAATTAATTGAAAATAATGAGAAAAAAAATGAAAAAATTGCATCTTTTAAAAATGAAAATGTGCAAAAATGTATAAGCTGGTGTATTAAGAATAACATTCCATACAATAAAAAATTTAAACCAGCAAATATATTTTTAAATAGAAAAATCTAACCAATTCTATAAAATTGATTTAATTAATGCTCTTTATGTATATGTTACATAAAGAACAAAGATGCCTCAACTAATATTGAGTTCAGAAATCAAAGGAGAGTTTCCTTCGTTCGTTATAGACATTGAAGATGAACAACTGCAACATCTTAGTTGGAGTGATGTATTGGAAATTGTTTCCATGAAGCTTAAAATCCCCACAAAACGTATATATGTTAAATTTATAAATGGTAAGCGTGTTTCTGAAAAAAATTTAAATGATTTTACATTTAATATTGATAATTATCGTATGCAATATGCTAATAGTGATGTTAAAAATAATGATTATTGGTTCTCATTTGGCACCAAGATTTAAAACTTCTCGTGTTTCAAATTCACCCATACATCCTCATTTACACTAATCGCCAACAAACCTTTGATTCTGCGATTGATTTCCGGAAATGGTATATTTACCTCTATCCTCTTATCTTCGTTTATATACGTCTTAAATAAACCATATAGTTTTTTTATTGGTTCATACTTGATATTTAAATCAAAACTACTTAGCTGTTTCAATATTTCCTTTACCTCGTTTTGACGCTCCTCTTTTGTCCTATACACAATTTCCTTCTTTACCCTCTTCTTCTTCTTCTTTACCATATATAAAATACTTATTTAGAAATCTTTAATTTTTTATTGCGTTAATATATAATGAGTAAAAACAACAAAACACTAAAACACGGAGTTACCATGAAGGATTTAAAGAAAGGGATTAAGAAAAAGGTTGGTTTTCATTATGTTGACCCAAGTAAGATTGCTGAATTTAACAAGAAAAAGAGAAATGATAATATGGCGGTTGATTCTGCCATTGTAATAGGAGGGAAAAGAAAGAGGCGTTATAAGAAGAAGTCTAAGAGAACAAAGAAACGCAAAGGTAGAAAAACAAAGAAGCATAAATCTCAAAAAAGACGCAAACGTAAAACCCGTCGTCGTTAATTTTTTCCCTCAATTGTAATAATTATTGCATTATTTGGTATATTTGTTACAATTATACCTCTCGTTTGTGGTATACTTGGCCTATTTAATATTTGATGTATATTTCTCCTAATACAATAATGAAAACATATTATAGTCATTAATATCACACATACAACTATTACGGATACTTTAACATCTAACGATGTTTGTAATGCTCCTCCCATGTTTATTACTTATTCATAATTATAGGTAATAAACATCAATTTTATTTTTTTGATTGTTTGAATAATTTAAATGTCCAGAAAATTCCAAGTAAATACACAGGTAATGTGGTTAATGTAGGTTTTTTGTCTGGTGCAATTTTTAATGACTTATAAAGAAAATGTCCTAGAACTGGTATTCTAATAAGTGCATATACGTATTTTTGTATATTTTTCCAAAATTTTACATCGTTTTTATTTACAATTTGTTTATGTAAATGATAATATACAAAGTAAGATGGGATATTTGATAATTCAGCCCAAAATAATATTTTATCACCCAAGTAATACTTTGGATTTTGATGAATTATATATATACTCGTTAAATGATGATAATGATAAAAAATCTGCATTATATTTAACTTATCATATCTTAATGCAAAAATCATATCATACATAAAGTAACCAGTAGATATATTTTTTGAATATTTATACAAATGTGAATTATAATAAAAATTCAAAACTACAGAACATACTGCATGAGTTAAGCATACCATGTTTCTTGATTGGGACCTACTTAACTTTTGCCTATATATTTTTTCAATAATATTAAATATAATATAATAGCTAGAGGGTTCAATTATATTTTTTATTAATTGCGTGCTATAACTCATTTACATATAAGATAATGTTATATTTATATGTTTTTTCTTTTTGATTTACGTTTTTTTTGTTTACGACTACGTTTTCTTTTTATCCTTTTTTGAGATTTACGCTTCTTTGTTTTTCTACCTTTGCGTTTCTTTCTTTTTCTTTTCTTACCACCAGTCAAGACATTTGGAGTTTGGGGATTATTATCATAATCTATAATAAACTGAAAAGCTGCTGATACACTTGGTCGGGTAATATAAAATATATCTTGATTTACTTCCATAATTTTAAAAAACCTTGCTGGATTATCGGGGTGTTCCAGTGTTCTTTCACTAAGTCTTAACGCCGCAAATCTATTCAGACTCTCAGTATGCTGTCCATCGTGGGAATTTGGATGATGAAACAAATCTACTGTAATTGGACTCGAAAATATTGAATTATTATTATGATTAAATACAGCTAATTCATATTTATTAGAAGCTGATGATGACGATGAAGCTGCTGCTGATGATGACGATGAAGCTGCTGCTGATGATGACGATGAAGCTGCTGCAGATGATTTTAAACTACTAGAGGAATCTCTTCTATTTGTTGTTAGAAAAAATGTAAACCAAGAACGAATAAAATTAGGTCTATTTGTCATGATTTGCGAGCCATCTCTCCTCTTCAATCTACCTCTTACATTTGTATCAAATTCAATGGTCCATTCTCTTCTTGAACCATCTACTCTACTGTGTGCACTCGGTAGTATGCCTTGCACATTTTGAATATTTACACCAACACTGCCTCTTACTATTCTAGACTGCGCGGTCTGTGGAATAGTTGTATCTCTACCCAATGCACCACAAACTATATTTGTCCCCCTAGAACCATTTGAATATGTCCCACATAATCCTGTAGGAGTTGTATGTGCCAATAAAAAATCTGAAAACCCAATTGTTCCTAATTGTGGTAACTTAAATCGAATAGCCCGCTTACATCTTTGTGATTCATTATCGACATCATCTGTATGACATTGGATTAATGATGCACTATACATATCAACCTGATTATCAAAACTTAAATTTACATAAAATGTTTTATTATCTATTGTGTCTTTATGAAATCCAAAAGGACGAGTATTTGGGTCTGTTCCAGCCGAACGACCTTTATAGTAATCTAATGGTATACATACTACATTATCACCTTCTTCCATAACACCATTCTGGTTTGGTGAATAAAGTATTTCTCGTATAATTTGTCCCATGTTATTTTTATTTATTAAATCAATAATATAAAATGGTATAACTCTCGCAACATCTTTCATCCTATCTATTGCTTCTTTGTTATTAAAAAATTCAGATGGTAACAAATCAAATCCAATACTTCTTAAATAACTATTTGATAAATCACCTTGAGAAGGTATTGTTAATTCTATACGAATTCCTTGTTGATTATCCTGTTTACCACAAATCTTACAACCATTGGGATTATTTCCATTATGTGCGTGAATATAAACTTCCATAAATCTAATCACTCCTGGAACAACTGCAGAAGCCCCACGAGTCAACCCTTTGACATATATTTGATATAATTGCATTAATCTATCTAAATTTCCCATCATAGTTTGATATGTTCTACTATCCAAACCAACATTATCCTGATGTGAAAAAGATGAATACCCAAATAATGGAACATCATAACTTCTAGGAACATGACCGGAAAACCAACCAGGTATATTTCTTGTAGAAGGTTCATAATTAACAGACATTGATATACCATTGTTTCCTTGGTCTTGCGGAGGAACACCTTGACCTCTAGGTCTAGTCGGTGAAGTTTGTCTAGTTAATGTCGCGGGCTTTGACACAACAGCAGCAGCAGCACCCCGTGGTCGCACAGGTGACATAATCATAGCATCTTCATCAGATGAAGATGCCTCAGCTGCCGGAACTAACCCTTTACCTGGAGAAATATCCATATCCTTTACTTGAGGAGATGAAGCTGATGAAGCTGCTGCGGCAGCTGCGGCTGAATTCTTACGTCTATATCGTGGAATTGGTGTCTTAGGCGGACTATCCATAACTATATCACTTTCTTGACTGGCATTTTGCATAGATATATCACTTCCTTGACTACTTGAAATATCAGGAACGTTAGAATCTCTTCTATTTCTTCTTAATTGAATATCTAATCGTTCGGCTCTTTGTCTTCTTATATCATCCGGAACACCCAATTGTTGTTGCAATATTTCATTCTCCATACGAGCTGCCTCATCTAATGCATCTTGTTGCACATTTCTCCTAATTCTTCGCTGACTTTGTGTCAAACTAGAACGTCTACGAGTCTTTTTCTTTTTATCCCCCTTTTTTTTTGCACCTCCTCTTTTTCTTGTCATATGTATATATTAACTAACCATTTTTATTTGTAAAATATGGCATAAATTTATTTAATATTTTGTGTGTAAAATAATTACTTGAACGCTCCAATACTTTATCCAACTTTGCAACATAATACTTTCTATTATATTTTTTGCTTTTCAATAATTTTAAATACATCTTTTTATAATTACTATTTAATTCACATAAATATCCTTCCACACATTCTATCATATTTCCCTCTAAAAACATTTGCTTATTCGACTTTATTGTATAACCTTCTAAATTTCTACTAGAATTATAATATTTGCAAAAATAATACCAAATAACATATGGATAGATGCAACATATACCATGATGGTCTCCCGATTGATAATCCGCTCCATAGTAATTATATTTTTCACTTTCATCATAATTTATAATTGTTTCACATTTGCCTCTCAAATATTTCATATAACTCGTCAAAAACATTACATCTGTCGGTTTATCATAAATAATAGTTCTTTTTTTTTTGTTAGTTAACCTATAATAATAATAATTGTAATATAACAAGTCCTTACCATGTGAATTAATATAATAAAAGTTATATGTATTATTAGTAGGAATACCTATTAAACAACATGTGTGACCTACATATATATTATAGTCTTCATCTTCATCTAATCCATAATCTACAAAATCAAATACCATAAATAATATACGATTTTGTTTCATATTTCTTATTAATATAGTATCCAAAAATTCCTCTTTTAAAATACTTTTTTTTCCTACAAATTCTGCCGCTAATATATCATCATAATTTTCCCACAATCTTCTTGATTGACTACACTTCCAATAATCACAAAACGGTTTAAATGATATTTCACATTGCACAACTCTTAAATTATTTGATATTTCTTTACAAAAATTAGACTTATTTTCACTTATAAAATAATTCAAAGGACAATATGGTTCTGTAGAGGCCAATCCATTTTCTTTTATATATTGTAACCACTCATTGATTGATTTCATATTAATAACATTTAATGTTGTTATTAATATGTTTTCATAATTGTATCAATTTAAATATTTATCGTGCTTTTCTCATAACACCACCAATACGAATTCTTTTAGTTTTCCAAGAACTTCTCTTTTCATTTGAACTTCCAGCATTTAATACTCTAGAACCTACACATCCTGCTGACTTTATTCCATCACAGTGGTCAACATTTACATTGTATCTATTAAATGAATTATAAGGTTCGCATTTTTCACCATTTACACATTTTGAACCAGTAATAGCATCATACTTAAGACGTGTTAAACGACTACTACTAGAAACAGAACTATTAGAACTGAATTTTTTATTTTTTTGTTTAAAACTTATCTTATTACAAACAGCCACACCATCCTTTGTGGTTGCACAACAATCTGATGCAAAAAAATCGTCACCATTACCATCTTGTCTAACAAAAACCTTACTATTTTGTTTAATTGATTTACACTTCTTTCTTAAATATTGTGCATAATCATGACAATAATCTAAATTTCTTTGGCCATTTTTATTATTTATAGAGCGAATTCTTTTATCATAGCATACATCCTTACCCATAGACAAAGAATGTGGGTCTTTATAAACTTCTTGCATTTTTGGGCATGCATCTGGGTCATTTATACAATTAGATTCTTTTCTATATCCAGGCAAAGGTTTTCTAAAATTACCAGTGCAATATTGATTTCTTGTAATTCCGCTGCAATTTCTAACATCTTTAAACTGAGTTACATCACAATAAGTATTTTCTATAACCCTTTGACCGTTTAATGCATCTTCCAAAATATTCACATTTTTATAATTATTTTTTATCTTTATTTTTTTCATACGGGCACCAACCCTTTGAACTCTAGAATTAATATAATTATAACTTGGCATATTTATATTAATAAAAGAAAAAATAATATAAATATATAAGTCATGATTGCATATATATTTTTATTTCTTTTAGGAATATGTTTTTGTTTTTATTATAAATATAAGATTGTTATTGAAGGATTAAAATGCGACCCAAATAAACCTAAAGTATATCCCACAAGAAATGGTAAAAGATATGGAGAAAAGGGATATCAACCTTCAACTAAAGAATGTCAAAGTTATTATGAAAGTGATGCATCTGAAAATTTAGATTTATATGAAAAAGAATTAGAAAAAGTAAACAAAGAATTAAATGAGACTAAATCTAAATTAGATGAACAAACTAAAATGCATAGTGATAATATTAAAAATACAAAAAAACTTATTAATTCATTGAATTGTAAAAGAGATAGACCTAGAAAAGGTGATATTGATTGTTCTGAATCTGCTAGTGAAGATGAAGGCGATGATGAAGGTGAGGGTGAAGAAGTTGATTTAGATGGAGAAAGTAGAAATGCTAGAAATAATGCTGCAAAAGCACAAAAATCCAGTTTTCCAATTTAATTTATTCATAATATATATATTATTATGAATTACCTAATGGATACAATAAATATAATATTACTAGGTGGAATATTATATACTGTTTACAATTATATGTTTCTAAAAGAAGGTTTAGAAGGATGTCCAGCCAATTCTAGTGATAAATCTCAAGATAGAAGCCGAAGTGCTAAAAGAGAAGAAATAAATAATACGATTTCTAATCTGAAAGCCGAAATAAAAGATGTTAACTCACGTATATCTAAACTAAATAATAAAGTTGCTGGTAACAAAAGAGAATTAGAAAAAGTCTCTGATGCTGCTGCTAGAAAAGCAAAAGAAACTCAGAAAAAAATGGATGAAGTTAAAGGTTAAGAATTTAATTCAATATTATCAAAATTTTGTGATTCACTTTTTCCCTCCAATAAAGCAACCTTTGTTTCATCACTTTCCACTAATTCATCATTTTCTTCATATAATTCTGTATTATCCACATAATTTAATAATTGCTGATTATTATATTTTGTATTCATTAATCTTACTATTTTATTGTGTTTTTTACATAAATAAAAAAACAACTTTATTGAATACACATTTATAAATGGACTTGTTATAAAATATAATTCCTTCATTCCCATAACACATAGAAAATAATACACATAAAAAAAATTATTAAACACAAACATATTGTAAATGATTTGTTTTTTAAACAAATTTAAATATAATAATTTCCTATTTACGTTACATAATGTGATATGAAAAAATAATATTTGACAAACATTATATAAAATACACATTAACAAATCACTATAATACACCGAAAAATAATATTCTTTTTCAAATAACATTTTTGTAGAATTTATAAATTCTTTATCATTAAATGTGACTGCCTTTATAGATAACATATTATTTTCCACATCAAATAAATATAAACCATAGCCAAAAATAAAAGATAATACATACGATATAAAACCTGATAAAATATAAACTATTTCAGATGATTTAAATTTATAACTTTCCAATATTAATTCCCTACTAAACTTATATTTATAATTACACTCCATACATTGATAATAACCTTTACGACTTATATTAAGCTGTCTCCATTTATTTATACAACTCGAGTGAACCCATTTACTTGTTCCATCACACAAACATGGATGTATAAATTCATCTATTTTATCATTTTCTAAGCAAATTCTACATTCTTTTTCTGTTATCATATTATATATGCCTAGTATGGATTTTTTAAATGCTTTTTCTGGAACATTAGGAAGTGATTTTCTAGGTCCCAAATATAATTATCACACGAAAATTAGGTCTCCCAAAGAATTGGGTATGAGTCCAGATGGAAATATGGGTGCATTAGCAAAAGATGTTGCTGGTATTATTTCATATGTTGAAATTTTAGTAGACGGTGGTGGAAATGCAAATAAAACAGGAAGACCTTTAGGAGATAAATTTTTTCTCAAATTACCTACCAAATGTAAAGATGTAAATACCGGTAAGGAAGTCGATAGATACTTTTATGTTGATAATCAAATAGACGGAAAAATACCATTACCTGGTTTTGATGTTAGCACTGGACTTAAAGGTCTCCTTCCCGGTGCTGTTTCTGATGTATTATCTCTTAATCCAACCATGTTGTTGAAAGGTTTTGTAGAAGGTGCAAAACCTTTGTGTAAAGCTGTTACAAAACAAGTTATTAATGATAATAATCAAACATTCAGAAAAACACACCATGTTGCTATAAGTGACTTAGACCCGAGTGAATTAAACTCAAAAGATAAAGAAAAATTATCAAAATTTAAGAAGGATGCTAAAAATAATAATAAAGATGGTCAATGTGAATCAGAAGGATTTGCAAATATCGATTCTTTTCAAAAAGTTCTAGATAATGAATTACCAAGAACATATATTTTCGGAATTAGCTTGTTATATCTTTATATTTTATATAGAATGATGCACAAATAATTCACTTCCACATATAATTTATGTTTTCCTGTTGTGATAAAAATGCTGATGCCATATAAAATATACAACCTATTAATATATAAATACTGTAATGTATTTCTTCTTCATACCCCAAAAAATTAGCTATTTTATTATGTGGTGAATTTTCTGAGGCTGGAAATAAACCCCAAAATATACTAAATAACATTAACAATGAAACAATTACTGTTTTTAACATTAATATATAATTATACTTAGTTTATATATTAATTATATTAACGCCGTCCTCGTGTTAAACTTCTAATATATGTCAACACATACTTATTTTTTTTTGTAGGAGACTTTCCACCATACTCTCTTCTTCTTTTTCTCCTTTTTGTTCTCTTTTTTGTTCTCTTTTTCGCTCTCTTTTTCGCTCTCTTTTTCTTTAAAAAAGATTTCCTTTTTCTTGTTTTATTGTTCATATATACTACCTTCTTATATTTTTTCAAACTACGCCTTTTTAATTTATATCCCCCCGCTTTTGTATCACCTTCAACCATCGTAAAACCATATAACTCAAATAAATCCTTTACTGTATTATTAAACATTTGAACATCTTCTTCTTTTACCCTAATTCTTAAGCGTTTCACAGCCTTCAATGCTGTATTTTTTTTACGATTTTCCAAAAATTCTATGAGCTTTTTTATAGCATTTTTCCATTGTTTCGTTCTTACTCGCAATGGGTTTCCATCCTTTATTATCTGACGTTTTAAACCTATATTTTCCAAAAGTTTGATATTACTATCCAATTGCTCTTTTCTTTCTTCTTCTTCAAATCGCTCCAGTTCCATTCTTTCATCTCTTACTGTTCGAAAACTTCGCTGAATTTTTGTTGCCGCATCATTTCTTTCCAATAATTCCCTTATTCTATCTTTCATTTCATCTGGTGGAGCATAATTCGGGTTATTAAATATATCCCATTCACCATCGCCCAATTTAACCTCTTCTGGTTCTGAAACACCTGACATGGAACTTATGATTTTTGGCCATACACTTCTTTGCAATTCCATCATATTTAAACCTTTAACTAATTTTTTTGCTGTGCTTTTTTTTTTCGCCCACCCATAATTAGGAATAATTATTCCCATATATTTATTTACAAAACTCGCACGTTCATCTGGTTTTGCAAGTCTATTAATTCTTAAATCAAAATCACCATTTGGATAACGAATGACCGCAATAACTGCTTTAGGTTCTTTATGGTCAGATAATACACTTCTACTTTTTTCAAAATTTTCTTTATTTCTTACTGGTCTACTCAATGCATACTCTATTCTAGTTTCCATCCAATAATATTTTTTTGTCAAATAATTTGGTAACTTTTTTCTACCAAATAAACCGCCACCTACTTTTTCCGTATCTCGTGGCGGCGGTGGTGGACGCCTTCGCGGTGGATCTGGAGGAGCATTTTTTCTACTACCTAACATGGCTATTATAAAATTATCTAACTCATTTACAGCAGCTAAAAAACTTTGATAATTTGCATCACTTGTTTTTTTTTCATTTTTTCTAATCTTTAACCATAATTTTGCGATGCGGTCTAATAATCTTTTTAAATCATTTTTATCCCTTTTTGCTGTCCATCTATATACTCTTTTAATATCTGCATTTGGATACACCTGAAAAACTAAATCTCTATATCCATCTTTAATCGTTCTACTTATAGGTAAACTATTTATTAGTTTCATATATTTTTCTTTTTTTACCTTCGCTGCTTGAGTTTTTTTCCCTCTAATTTTTGCAACATGTTGCGTTTCACCTTTGTAAAAATTATTATCAATAACTATAGTATTTCCATCAACTGGATAATCCGCTGTGTAATATAATAATTCTTTTTCATCTTTCCAAGATGGGTGAATACTACTTAATTCTAAAAAATTCGCTCTACGTGGTTCCATATAATTACTTTTTTCAACTACCACATAAACAGTTTTTCCAATATATTCTTCTTCTAATGTTGCACCATCTTGTATTAAAAAATTTAGTTTTTTTAATCTTTCTTCTACATCTATATCTATATCTATATCTTCTACATCTACAACTATATCTTTTACAACTTCATCTTCATCTTCATCTTCATCTTCAGCTTCATCTTCATCTTCATCTTCATCTTCATCTTCATCTACAACTTCATCTTCATCTTCAACTTCATCTTCACTCATCTCCAATTCCTTAAAATCTTTTTCGGCTAATTCATCTCTTCTTTTTTTTTCCTCTTCTAAAAATTTTTTTTCTTCTTCTGCTTCTTTTTGATCTAATAATTTTTGTTTTTCCTTTTTATTCACCTCAAATTTACTTTTGCCTTTAATAGGAAAATCAATACTTACTATTGTATGAAAATCCATTGTATGTTTTTTTTTAGATGCCTCGTCCTTTACTTCTTCTTTCATATCTTCCTCTTTTAATTCCTTTATATTTTTTTTATATCGTGCCTTTTTTTTTGTTATATTTCTTTTTTTTACCATATATATATATTATACAAATAATTTATTCATATTTTCAACTTCGGGCTTATGTGTTTCTTCCATAAACAACTTTTCAATTAATGTATCGTTTCTTAAACGTATAGTATAGGTTTTCTGTAAACTAGACCTTCCTACCCTACCAAATGCCTGTATCATTTTCTCTTGACTTATATTACCTAAATCTTTACTGAGATAACCATGACAAAACTGATAATTTGTCCCATAAATATAATCACTGGATGCAATAATTAAATACAATTTCTGGTCTTGTGCCAACTTCTTCATAATTTCCTTATACTCTACACAATTACTTTCAGAAAACACACCTATACCCATCATTAACAATATCTTTGATTCTGTGCTTGTATTTTCCAAAAACATGATTTTTTCCACAACATCATCATCAATATCACTGGTAAATGCTTCTTCACTTTCACTATTCCACTTTCTCTGATGCTCTTCACTATTTGGAATATACATCTTTGGTAAACTTACAGTTTTTAACATGTTAGTTAAATGTTTCATTTTCTTGATATATGTTTGCTGAAATTTATACTCTGAACTATTTAAATTCTTTGAATGGTCCTTCTCCTTCATTTGAGAACCCAGCTTTTCTAATCGCTGAATTTCTTCCTTCTCTACTTCACTCATCGTATTAATAATCACTCTATTTTCTTCTATTCTTTTAAATATGGGCTCTAATACATCATTTGATATTTGACTCACCTTCAAATAAAACAATGCCAATTTATTAACATCATTTGTCAAAAAGATTGTCGGTCCATTTGTCAACGTCGATGCATCTTGAGTTGTAATTTTAATACAACTTTCATACATTTTTTGACGTTTTTCCATAAAATGATTATGTATTTTCTCATAATTTGATTTCAACTTTTTCAATACAAACAAATAATATATTTTCAATGTATTTGTATTAATATCATTAATAGATTCAAAATAATTGTTGATGGTATAAGGCTCTTTTATATACTCTTTTTTATGGATATACATCAAAAATTCACATATTTCTTTTATATCAAAATGACGCAATAACGTTTTATAATTTTCAATATGCTTTACACTTTTCTTTACATCTTTAAATGAACTAAATACATTATGTGGTAATACTGCATATCCCTTTGAATTAACAATTGGAATGGTTTTAGCATAATCAGAACTTATTACGTTATGCACTCGCATTGTTGGAAACTTTGCATTAAAACCCATAATAAAGTTTGTCAATTCCTCTTCCTTAGGTAATGTAGCAGAGGATAAAATTACATTTGGAATAATATTTTCCTTCCAATTTCTCTGCAATATATCGTGGAACTCATGTTTATCCTGGTCTAATGATATTGTCGGCTCATCCCAATACCAAATTATGTCCTCCTTTTTATTAAAAGCACACATATAATACATAGAAGGCAAATATGATTGAATATCTGATATAATAATTTCAACTAAGTCACCTACACTATTATCTACCCTAAAAATACCACCTGTTTTTCTATTTCTGATTTTCTCCTTTGCCGCAAAATAATGCAACCTAATATCACTTGGGTCCTTACAACCAAATGCAACAGCAATAGGTATTTGCAACGAAATACAACATTTTGCCAATTGCAATCCAATATGCTTTGCAGCACATACAAATATAATTTTGTGTTTTTTAACCAAACCTAAAGGTGTTAGTGTTTTACCAGTTCCTGTTGGCGCTTGATATAATACCAACTTTGAATCAGGTGAATTACATGTAGTAATAATTTGCTTTTGATGGTCAAATAACCGAATACATTTATGTTGTTCAAATTTTTGCGTCATTTTCATGATTTTTGAAAAATTTTTGACATAATCATTCTTTATAAGCTTCTTTGTATAAAAATTCAAAATTTCTGTAATATATGCTTTTACATACTTATTAAAATGAGTCATTCTCAAATTCAATAAATAGTTCAACAAATATACATAATTCGCCTTCTTTTCACTTTTAAACAAACTATTTATAATTTGAATAATATTGTATTCAAATATATTATTTTTTACAGTATTCACTTTTTTATCAAAATTTTTAAGTTTAATTATATCTGCCTTTTTTAATTCCATTTTTTTTTTACATTTCATATTAAAATCATATTCAAACAAATTTTGCTTTTTATTTGCTTTCACCAATAAATCTTTGAAATATTTCATATACACATAATAGTGATACTTATCCACATCTGTTGTAACTTTTATATAGTCCAAGAATGTTTGAGTATTTTTTATAAATATATTTACATCATTTCCAGCATGATGAATCATTTTAATAATATCAAATTCACGGCCAGTTGTCGGAACTTCCAAATTATTCCATTCTTCCTTGGTTAACTTTGTTTGTCTTAGGTCCATAATAACTTATATAGTAAATAATAATAATATATTTGTTTTTATTATTATTTTTCAATTTTTAATCAATATTTGTTATCATATAATTACAAAACTGAGATTTTGCCTTATATTTTAATATATCTAATTCTGTTGATGTTGTTGGAAAGGACGAAGGGCTATATATGTCTTGTAAACACAACCATTCAAAGAGTCCACCCGGATAAATATAAATATTATCAAATCCTAATTCACGCAATTTTAAATACTTTTTTTCTACATTTTTATCATTATTATTTTTTCCATATATCACTATTTCCAATGTATTATTTTTTAAATTCGTATTTATTATTTTTTCCTCTTGATAAGCACTTACCGTATTTGGTATTAAACATCCTTGTTCATTCAAAGGCAATGTATTAATTAATAATATATTTGCCTTTTTTTTACTCAATAATAATTGCATATCCTCATAATTAACCTTTTTCGGAGATTGCACATTTCCCATTCATATATTTAAATTAATACATTTTTTCTTTATTCTTTTTTTATCTCATATTTCTTTTTAAATGCTATTAAAAAATAATATATATATTATATTAATGGACATTGTTACTTCTTATAACTTTTCATATATTCCTTATTTTTTTGTCTTCTCCATTTATGTAAGAATACTTTTTAATATATTAGATACCTTTCTAATCACTTTAAATAAAAAATATATGAACTATCCTGAATATAGACAACAATATATTGTTAAAAACATTGTGAAATCATTTAATTTGGGTGCAATAACATTATATTCCGTTCCATATATCATATATCCTGCCTTTTTTTATAATTCATGGGACAATAAGATTTTATATATGTGTGGACTCTTTTATAGTTCAAATGATTTTGTAGCACTAACTTATGTTAAAAAATTATCACCTACTACAAAAAACCATCATAAAGTTACAATATTTTTATCTTTTGTGTCATTAGGCATTGATTATAAAACATCTTCACTGGGTCGAATGTTATTTGTATATACTTTAGCATCTTCAAGTGCCTTTATAGTAAACTATTATTTAGGAATGAGATTTTTAAAAGACAGAAATAAAATGAAGGAAACAAAAACTTTATCTAGAAATATTTATGGTATTAGTTTACTTTCTAACTGGAGCTGGCATATATACTGGTGTATGAATTACTATTCTTTATTAGAAATACAGCATTTTATATATTTTTTTGTTCTTTTTTGGATAGTAAAAGACGATATTATTTTATTTAAATGGTTGTGTAATTAACTAGGCACATTATTTGCATCTTTACTATACTTTGGATACCAACCACTATCATATACTTCTTTAGTTCTCATTAAACATCCCCAATAACTGTGACCACTATGATTATTATTTTCCAATCCACCACTTATCAATTTAGATTCATCACTATAATTAAGCTTTGACCTATCTGTATTTTTTATCCAATCTTCAAGCTCTAATCTTTTTACTGTCATATACATATCATGAACCTCCATTCTTGAATCTATTCCATACCCTATATCCATACTTACCCAATCCTCGAAACTCCTTGGCTCTTGTATATTTGTAATATTTTTCGCCGTTGGAATATCTAAATCTTCTGGATTTTTTGAAGTTCCAAGTTCCTTTACCTCTGTAGCCATTGGTAAACTATTTATTGTATTTGATAACATACCTTGCACTAAACCCATATAAATTTTTATTTTTATTTATTTATATGGATATAAAAATCAATTTTTTATTGTAAATTTCAAAAAATCATAATATGGAAATTTATCCTTTTTATATGCTTGCACAAATAAAACTCTTACCTCTTCGTTATTTTTATCTTTATATGAAAATAAAAATGGTTTATTCCATGCATCTCTTATATTAGTTGTCGCGGGTAATGAATTGAAAAATCTAGAGCTCTTTCTAAACAATATTACTTCCTGATTATTATTCCAATCTACACGCATTTTGGGATATCCTACATTATTTTTCATTTGTGAATTAGAACCTCCTCGTCCAAAATAACATCTACCATTTCTACTACCAGCACGAATTAAATACAATCCCTTTGTTCCATAATTTCCAGCAAAAGAATAACCACCTCCACCTATTTGATAACCATATGCCCGTGCAATTTCCTCTGCCTGTTTTTCATCCGTTGGTCTAACTACATTCTGGTATGTTGATTGTTCTGTATCAGAGTAATCAATTAATTTTTTTTTGAACTGTGGCCACCGATTTTTCCAATATAATCCACTCATTTCAATAAATTTCCAAAATGGAAATGTATCCAAGTCATACGTATCTTGAGTTATTAAATAATTACCTTCAAATACACTTTCACCCTGTTTTCTAGAATTTTTATCCAATATACTATAACCGCGTTTATTACTTAAACTATGGAATTCTTCCGCATGTTTAAATGATAATGTCTTCAAATTAAGAAGCTTTACATTAGGATGCACTAACATTCTTCTGGCAAATTCCGACCAACACTGTTTTGATTCGGCTACTGGATAATCTGGAGTATCCCCTGATATTAATTTTGTTGCTGTATATTTATCTACCCAATTCGCATTAGAAAACTTTTTTTTACTCCAACTATCCATATGATAAATGCTAGGAACCTTTTTTGCTTCATTATTTGACATATTTTTCATTTTCACTAAGTCCTCAATATTTTTAACATAATCTCTATGGGATAAATTTTTATCAAATTTTAATAAATTAGATTTTGATGACATACTACCGTATATTTCATGTTCTGTTTCATTTTCTTTAAAATTTCCATTTACATCTTTTGTTTTTTGCAAAAATTCCATTGGTGTTAACCCTTCTTTTAATTGGCCGAAAAATCCAAACCCCCATTTATTTTTATTTTGGGGATTTGCTAATCCGTTTTCTCTACCACCACCATATTTGTAAAGTTTTTGCAAACACGGGTCAGATGTTTCTTTCCAATATTGACTTCTATTTTTATCATTAATAAGTCCTGCTCTATTACAATCATTTACATCCATATTAAAACATATTTTTACCCATTTTTTTGCAATATCATAATCACCTGAATATATTTTATTATATATATCTTGCATACTTTCCATTACTCTATTAATATCCATTTTATGCCAACTATCTACTAATGCTGCCTCTCCATTATTAAATAACATTCTATAACTTGTTACAAATCCCATTTGTTTCCATAAAGACTCTAAACATTTCTCGCTATGTGGTCCACCACCTTTACTTTTTAAACATGGGTATACCTGTTCAAACCAACTGCATTGATTGGGTCTAATTAACCCCCATGCACTTTCACACTTATCATATATTTCCGCTTTTCCCACTTTTCCATATTTAACTTCACTTGGTTTAGGTATTGTTATTGGAACTGTTACTTTCTTATTATCATACTTAAATGCACATGCCTTAAATGATGGGTCTTTTAATGAACGCATACCAATACATTTATTTCTGTCATTTTTATGAGCAGCACAATTTACACCATCTCCAAATATTTCAATATTTTCACACGATGTAGTTGAAACATATTTAAAACTATCATAAGTCTTACCATTATCGGGTAAATCTGTTCGTGCATATGCTTTACCATCATCGGCGCAAAATCCACATATGTCTTTGGCTTTTACACCAAACATTTCAAAATTCATTGGACTGCAATCATTTACCTTTGAACATATATAGCGCTCTCTCATTTTTAAACATCCACTATATCCCGAGTCTTTAATACCTAATGCATTCTTCTTTTCTTGCAATGCCGTTAACGATAATATTCTTGTAGGATTTTTCTCATTTGGATAACGACGCTTAATATAGTCTTCTTCATCTTCTATATCTTTTTGCTTATCGCCATTTAATTCAGATGGAGGCACCCATTCGGATGAACCACTTCTATCTACCCCCTTCTTACATAAACTCTGTTTTCCTCCATTTCTTTTTAAGAAGGCGCCTTCTTCGTCACCATAATGAAACGGATGACTACCTTCAATATCATCTTGTAAACAATATCCACATTTCATATTACTTCTTAAGTTTTCGCAAAATTTAACAGACTGACATTTTTCATCTTCTATTTCAAAACTTTGCTCTCTCCTTTCCACACTTTTATTACCTAATGCCACGCCTGTTTCAGGTAATTGTGAATTATCAAGCATTCCAATTACTTTATCTTTACTTGTATCTGGTGCTGCTGGTTCACTTCTTTCATTTAATTCTATACCATCTACTGTTTGTATTTGATTTAAAACGGCTGTTGGAATAGAAAAAGATTCCTTACTTATTAATGTGCATACAACTATAATTACAATTAATGCTAAAATATAAATATATTTCATTTGCGTGTATATATTTATATTATATAATTTTTACAATAATTTACAATGCATTTACTATTCATTTAGAATTTAGAATTAGGATTAAACTCTATTGATGCATTTTTTAACCATGCTCTATGACCGCTACCCATTTCTCTTACAACTATAATAGCCTTAGTTATTACTTCTTCCTTTTTTGTTGTAAATTCAGTATAAGGTATTTCTTGTGTATTCCATTTCCAACCTCTACTTACACAATTTCCTGACCTCCAACAATTTCTTCCACCAACATCCTTATTATATATAACATTTCTACCTGACCATAACACCAATCTTACCCAACTAGTCGGATTTCCCCATCCTTGGTCTTTACCATAATATTTTACTTTTAAAGAACGTGTTTTTATACTTGGTATTTCTCTTGCTCTATTATACCAATTGTTAATTGTTCCACCAATGACTTTCCCAGTTGGATTATCATCATTTGCCAATATAGATTTCCCTTGTGCCCACCTCCAACGACTATTTTTGGCATATACTTGTGTATTCCATGGTCTAGCTTTTTCTATATGATATACTAAGCCAGGTATTGGTCCCTCACAAGTTCCACCATAAGGTTCGCAACCTTCCTTGCATATTAATTGACTATCTTGATATCCCGCCTCACGCAATGGGTCTATATGACCACAAAATGCGGCTGTTGTTTTAAAAGGAAATTTTTTACCATTTTTTGAACCTCCTTGACATGTAAATAAACCTACGCGTTTTTCCGCAGTATAATTATTGTAATCACAATCAAATTTATGAACTGTTCCACTTTCAGAACCATACAGTCTATCCCATCGACTATCTGAGGTTGACCAATTCCATCTATTTGGCTGCATTCCCATGTAAAAACCCTTTCCTGGTATTTGTCTTTTCCTAGAACCCCTATTCCAATGATAACCTTCCTTCACATTACCAACCTTATCTACACTATATCCTCCTGTAAATGCTTCTCTTTGTAATCTGAATTTATCCCCCTTATCTGTTTTAATTAACTTAAAATTTGCATGTTTGTCATTACAACTACCTAGTCTTCCTAAACCATTCCATTCATTTCCACTATTATTACCACCACCACTTTTTTCTATTACAATAGATGATACGACATCATTAAATCCATAATTTACTAAGCAAGATATATTTAAATTTCTGTTTTTTGCATCAAATACTCTTCTTGAACCCCTGAAATTAGAATGTTGATATAAAGTCACTTTTAATCCCTTAGGAACTTTCAATGAAGACATATCATCATTTCTTATACCTACAGCTCCTACCCAATTATAACGACCGACACCTAAACATTTTTTCCAACCACCATAATTGCAGTGTTTGTAAAATGTTGCTGATAAATTTTCATTTGTTTTTTTATCACATCGGAATCCTGATTTTTTTCTAAATCTATAACCAGATGCTGCATATCTACCTCTTCTATACCAACTAATTAAATCTGAAGCACATCCCGGAGGTGTCCGACTATTTACATAACGTCCACTATTCCAAATATATGAACCGGTTGGTCTAAATTTACACATTTTTCCATATCTTCCATCATTTACAAATGCAATGTAATTATTATCGCTATCTTTTGCTATACGCGTTACCTTTAAACCGTAACGATTCCAACGTATCCATGAACCATATATTTCCCCAAAATTGCGATTTGGTTTCCAAGGACAAAATTTTTCGGAACTTATATCATTATTTCTAGCATGTGTTGGACCCATTCTATATCCATCTCCTCTCCCCCAAACAACCTGACCCTGACCTCCTATTTCTACACTATTTACATTTGGATGTAAACATAATCCATGATAACTCTTTCTAATACCTGCTTTTCTCTTTGTTTTATTTAAACTCATCCAGTCACTAAACTTATTTCCTGCAATCCATACAAATTTGTATACACTAGGATTGTTTTGAGTTGGATAAGCTGGAAGTAATGCAAAATGAGCACCTTTATTGGATAATTCACCACCTGAATCCCAATATCCTCCACCGTTTTTACAGCTCGCTGCTGTCATCATATCACCTTTTCTTCTTTCATGTTTCATAAAATCAACATTTCCAACACTATAACACGTTCCACCTTTTCCAATAGCAGAATTTGCACCCACACAATTTGGGTCATTTTCACCATTTTTACACCATCGTAACCTAACTTTACGAAATTTATCTGGATGACATGGTTCTGTATTACAGCGCCTCCATTCTACCTTTGACTGATAACCTTTCTGATTATTTCCATATGGACATTTCATTGCATCTTGTCCCTTTGATGGAAAATGAATTTTAAAATCTTTGTATTGCCATCCACCATCGCAATTTGCAGAACAATTACTATAATTACTCAACGTATAAGAACAATCTTGTGGTTTTTTATATAATTTATTTACGGCTTCAATAGATGCCTCACAATTATAGTCTGTTGGTGAACAACCTTCTGAACTTTTTTTACAATGTCTTAATATTGTTAAATTTCCAGTATCTATCCACCCCATTTTATCATTTCCTAATGGATTATTTGGTATAGATGCCTTAATAGATGGAAATTGTGGCCAACCAAAAGAATATCGCTGTCTTCCCCTTGACATTACTGGTGTATTTTTTGGTATTAAACATGATGCCTTTTTAGTTCCAGTTTTTTTATTACATGTTTCTTCATCTTTTATCAAATTTGCTGAAATACCTTCAATACAATCTCCTTCCGAATGTGGTTCTCCATTTATATCTTTTAAACATACCCCCATAGAGGGGCCTCTTACCTTGCTACTATTTGTTTTTGTATTCATATAGTAATCCCACATAACCAATGCCTTTTCCAAACCATCAATCGTTTTTAATCTATATATAACACCCCTATATATATGTTCTTTTGCTATATATTCAACATAATCTCCTACTTTTATTTGTGGTGGTGGTGGTGGTTCTTGACCAAAACCACGCAATAATCTTGTAGCTCTTACTCGCATTTCGTATGTTTTACCACTATGCATCACATTTTGTATTTCTCTCAAATATTTTTTATAGTCTTCTCCACCTCGAGCAAACTTATCTGGAGCTCGGTCTTTAGTTTCATTATACCACTTATCTGCTTCCCTATTTCTTAACATTGCTGGATTATTTTGTTTTAACCAATCTGTCAAATTAAAAAAACCCTCTTTACTTCCAACAAACCCTTCACAATGAGGATTATTATAATAATTTTGATAATCACTCACAGTCCCAGTTTGTGTCATTCCGGATATTTCACCCTCTCGAGTTCTTTGACACTCTCTATTTCCATAACCTGTTTCATCTTGATGAACACATGGATTATATTTATATCCTGTTAACCAATTCCAAGCATTATTTGCTTTACCATAACATTTGTTTGTTATTTGTTCAGCTAACTTTTTAAATTCTGTATTTATCCAAGGAACTGGTGCCAAACCACTCATACCATTCGTTTCTGGTGCATTTAACTGACTTCTTCCTATATTATATTTCTCTCGGTTATCACTACTACTCCACCATGATGCGTTTTTCTTACTATCACGTCCACCAGCATTTTTATACAACTTTTTATAACATTCTGGACTATGATCAGGAACTCCGGTCCAATATTGTGGTCTTACACATGGATTATCCGTCATAAATTTTCTACATTGTTTCGCATTTAATGTTCCATATTTAGCCAACTCAGGTCCGCCAAAACAACTGTCTTCAGGTTCATACAACGGAACATTTCTATCATCTATTTTCTTTATAGGAACTGCCTTTCCTAAAGTTGGACAAAAGCCACATACATCATCAGGTATTTTATCCGCATATTTTTCAAAATCATCACATGACTTAATTTGCTTACACATTCTCTGTCTACGTTTCTTTTTACAAAGTTCTTTATCACCATAAAACCACATGTTTTTGGGACATGGCTTTCCATCTGGGTCACTTACTCCTCCCAATACAGATTCTGAGCCTGAACCCTTTGCTCCACGATTTGTCCACATGACTCTTCCCAATCCATCCTGATTAAAATTATCGTCACAATATCCACAATTAGGTCCCATATCATCACATGTTCTTTTTGGGTCCTTGCAATATTTTATTTGTTGCTCTACTGCTTCTTCTCCCATGTTTGACATTTGCTCTATTTTAAATCCTGGAGCTGTAATTAAATCTTTCAAATTTTTTTCTAAATTTATTGATGCTTTTGCTGAAGGCTCACAATTATTAATTTTTGTTTCCTCTATTTTTAAATTTCCATTTTTATCCATTGTCATTTCATCTTTCACACCTATTTTTATATAGTCACATCTATTGTCTATACCACAACTTGGACTATTCATTTTTATTTTCATTTTATTATACTTTTCACATCTCTCTTTTGCCATTGCATTACCATCAATTACATTAAATGGTAACATTGCCTCTTTTTCTGCATTTGTAAAATAAACAACAATGACTATACTTATAATTAATAATAATGCTAAAAATAATAAATTATTCATATATAATTTATTAATATAAAAATTAATTAAAGTTCACAACAATTTCAACCTTTTCTTTCTTTATGCTTTTTGATGCGCATATAGATAACTCCTCTCGTCTCTTTCTAGTCTTTTTTTTACTATCTTTTCTATTTTTTGATGTGCTATTTCTCTTATTCATATCACACACTATATGTTTCATATTTTCATTAATGTAACTAATTATCTTATTCTCTAACGCCCATCTAAAAAAATTTAATTGTCCAATAGTTGTCTGAATGTATGTATCTTTTCCATATGGTATATTTATTCTATCCCATCTACAAAATGGGTCAAAACGCTTCTTTGAATATGCTTTCAACTTTAACTTATAATCTATATATACCTTGAATCTTTCATTACCCTTCTTATATACCGTAAAATTCTTCTTGGCATAGTTCGTTACAAACCAATCTATCAATCTTAGTGATATTTCTGACTCACCATTAATTATGGGTAAAATTTTATCCAAATTATTATTTTCTTTATAAAATAACATCAAATTATTCAATAATAAACTATTTTGTGTTATATAATTTCCACTCATATAAGATTAATTTACGTTCACCTTTTAAATGTTTTTTTACTCTATTGTTCTAAACTTTCATAATTACTGTTTTTTGGTTTTAAAAAATTCTCTTGTATATTTAAATCACTCAAATAATTATTATTGCATAAATAAGGATTAAATGTTCTCTGTTTTACTTGTTGACGCTCCATTAGTCTTTGTGCACATATTTCCTTATTGTTTATTTCATTATTATTCAATTCTTTTAAATTATCAAACTGGTTATCCCTGATTCGTTCCTCTATTTCTCTTAACTTCATCTTTCTATCCGTTTTTTTCATTTTTTCATTGTTTATTGTCCATTTCCAATTTTTATAATCCATAATTATATACACACTATATTTTACTTATTTAACTTTTACATAAAAAAATCTATTTATAATATAATGAACTTTAAAAAAATACATCCATTGTGGATTATTTGTATTTTTGTTAGATTATTACTCGTTTATTTACCTTTTATTCGTAAAATATCAAACATCAGTAAATATATTATATTATTTATGGGTTTAGGATTTTTATATAAAAGCATTTTTGGCTCTAATAATGAATTTCAAGTTAAAAAAGTTTTCTGGCACAAAGTTAGAATTGTCCATGCAATACTATTTATTAGTGCTTCTTTTTATTTTGAAAATAAAAAATTAAGTAGTTTTTTACTACTTTCTAGTGTTATATTTTCATTAGTTTATAGATTTTTTAATGGACATTTTAAATAATATAAAGATTTACGTATACTTAACTCTATAATCGACCAATATGGTTAGGTGTGAAATTTCTTGTGAATTTTTTGGTGGCTTTACAACTGAAATTGACTTAAACTACATGGATAGTAAAAAAGATATTTGCGAACAAGTAAAAAGAACCCTAATTACAACATTACAAATAAATAATTTGGTCGCCCTTGTTGATAAAGCTGAAAAAATTAACTTTCACATTCATGATTTTGAATTTGGACAAATTTTAATGATGGAAAATGATAAAAAAATTTGGATTTGTAATCATACTCATTGTGAAGATGATAATACAAAAGAACAAGAAAATGTTGTTGAATCCTAATTATATTCATATACATAATAATAACACCAATTACAAACATTCGGCATTTTTTTATTTTTTGTGTGTTTCCATACATAATCTCTATAACACCTATTATTATCGCTATATGATTTGTTTAATAAAATATTTTTACATTGAAAACATCTGTCAGGAAAATAACTTAATATTTCCCTCCTTAAATCTTGACATCCAAAAACCTTACTTGCCATTATGTATTTATATATAATTTATATTTTAACTTTTTTAATTTACTGAATATGAATAATAAGTCTGTCCTTTTTATTTAATTCAGACTCTAAAAAATAATGTTTACTGCTTCTTTCATTTACTATTTTTAAAATATTGTCAATATTAATATCTTCCCAATTTTCTTTACAATTGCCATATTTTGGGCCTTTTCCAAATAATCTTACATCGTCTATTATTATAATAGCTTCCTCTTTATGACATTTCATTATATGCATCATTTCCTCATATAAAGGACAGTCTTTTTTTCCCTTTCCTGTATCACCACCACTCCAATGACCATCTAAAAATATAATTGACTTTCCTTCTACTTCTGGTAATATTTTACCCAACACTTCACCACTATCACCCAAATAAAATTTGATTTTATTTCCATCATATTTCTTTTTGATATTTTCATAATATAACTTATTCACTTCTACTGTATACAAATGTATAAAGTGTGGTTCCATATTTAAGATTGTATTACCCATATATGTTCCTGTTTCTATAAAATTTATATAATCTTTATAATTACACTGTAATAATTCCAATAAATCCAAATTAATACTAGGCATTATATAATATAATTTGCATATATTATTTAATATTATATTAAACAATATAATTATTCTGGCATCATTTCTGTTCCCATTAGACGGTCCATAAACATTTCTAAACCATAATTACACTTTCTGTGTATATGATGTAATTGATGATAACCTCCATTATTATTTCCACTATGTGCGCCCAATATACCACTACTGAAACCCAATAATGCCATTACACCATTGTGGAAATAACTATGATTAAATATCATATGAGTTATATAGACATTTCCCATATTTATAACAACCATTTCTAATGGATGACAATAAAACGCAAAAACACCCAATGTTTCTTTAATCTCATGATGCGTTTTATGAATATTTCTATACAAATATTTATTATTGTGACATAATCTATGCAAACTATAAAAATATATATCACTAAAAATTATCTCTAAAACTAAAAACGCCATTTCTTTGAAACCCGGCTTGAATACAACTTCGTGTGGAAATAAACTAAATACCAAATAATGTGTTATTGGCATATATAAAAAAACATTTTTTGCAACCAACGGTAATTTATTCTCTATTTCTGGATAATTTCTATATGATTCTTTATTTCTTACATAATCTATGTAGCAAAATAATACATATAAAAAAGGTGCTAATTGCACAAATAACAAATTCATTAACATATTTTCCATTTATATATTAACATCTTTTTCTTTTATTTCTCTAATCTCTTTTTCTAAATTTATTATTTTTTCATTTTGTAATGTTACTATTTCCATTAAATCACGCAATCCATCTTTTAATAATCCTACACCATAACCAGTCATAAG
>Ga0099797_100240_pt1 | contig 35781 bp, 18 predicted proteins | sample Uncmet_Sort48C_1_FD_89871 | JGI IMG/M metagenome (GOLD analysis project Ga0099797, IMG submission 89871) | Marine eukaryotic communities from CALCOFI LINE 67, Pacific Ocean - C012_Sort48C_1 | ecosystem: Environmental > Aquatic > Marine > Oceanic | place: Pacific Ocean: Monterey Bay | collected... | reverse complement strand
ACACACGCGTACAGAGTTTAATGAACCTTCTCATCTTGTTTATATACTGTATATTCAATATTTACATGCTAATGTGACAAACAAAACTATTGCTAATTGATAGGTATGAGTATTAGTATACTAATAACTATGAAAACTATGTAGAATTGATATATGATATTATAGGAGAATTATAAATAAGCTTATATTTTATAATATTAATATATGTTGTTTGAGAATTGATGAGTGATGGAAAACAGATTTTTTTTTCTTTTTACACTATATTTAGACTTTCGACTTTATAAAAGTTTAATTAAAATGTATATTATGTAGATTATAAAATGACAGATTTAATTTCTACAACGGGATTGTAATTTGTACAATTTTAAAACCAGCCGTCGAAAAGTGTAATTTGTTCTTCGTTGTACATACTCGTATCATACTTGGCATTTTTCATTGTTGTGTGTATCATAGTATGACACATCTTTTATTTCAACGCTTTTTTCAAACGCCTTTGCAACTGAGCTTTTAAGCCTGTATGATCTAGACCAAGCTTCTTTAACTCGGCAAAAAACTATTACGATGAAAGCCATCCAATGGCAGGTATAAACACTGAGCTGGTGTCTAGCTCACTAATCAAACCATATTTTAAGCAAATAGATCGTGATGTTGATGGTAAAATATACATTGATGAAGTACGAGCATTTTTTAAAAAGGAAATAAGTATTACTACTGTAGATTTACTACGTCATAGGGGCTTAAAAAATGGTGCTGCACCTGCTGATTTTGATGGCAAAAAGGGTGACAAAGCTGTGGCCGATCGTCTACGAGTATTGAAGGTTACGCTAGAAAATCTTGATGATGATTTTGGTCAAGTTGACCATGATAAAGATGGTTACTTAACAATGCGGGAATTTGGGCATTTGATCCAGATGCACACAGATCAAGCGTTACGTAAATCACAGACACATTTACATCAAGATATGCATGAAGATTTTATACACCCAAGCTGGAAAGAAGATTTGTAAGAGAAATACCAAACCGTATAAAAATAAAAAAAATTTGGATATTTTAAAAAATGTGATATGCTTTTAAATGATGAGTAACTTACGTATTAATAAATGTTAATAGTATGATAACTATTGTATTTTGTGGTTGTATAGGTGTAAAGACGCCAGATAGTATTGGACCGGCGAATGCTTTATAGGCCAATGGACAAATCGGTTACGCTGATTAAGTGACTGGTGCGACGTATAGAGACAGCATGTACGACAATAAAGCCAAATATTCTAAGCTTACTATGTGGCCAGTAATGCAAGATAAGGAGATTGCTGCACAATGAACGAAATATTCGTTCATACGCCTCAGTAATATTTTGGAAATTGTAGACAAGAAGTTATAACGCAGTATATAAGGTTTAAAGGGGCGGTATAAAATTTTATTTAAAATAATGTGAGTGTAAGAATTTATTACTCGTATAAAGAAACCACAATTAGATGATGATGAAGAAGAAAACAACAGCTACGAATACTAGACTTTAAGAAAGAAAGTATAACTTGAAGGAACGAGAGAACGAACATCTCACTTATATTAATATATATATTTACAGGGAATAAAATTTTATATATTTTTATATAAATGATTTACTCCGCGTGTACTTTTTTTTACGAGGAGAGATATTTTTTTTCAAATTTATTTTCGCACTCTAACTTACTTTCAACTATTTTTGTCCTGTTCCAAATTGAAAATCATCACTTAAGCCGTGTTTTTCTTTGTAAAAATCAGTTTCTGCTTTCATTTTCTTATCAATTTTAGCTTGTAATTTTTTTTTATTCAAAACAACACGTTCCACAATGTCTGTTACAGTCAGTTTGCTTGGTGACGGTATTAACTTAAAAATACCTTTTGTAATAGCACCTTTGTAATATTCATCATGTTCCTTATTTGATTTTTCGCGGATTGTATTCGAATCTTCATCTGTTGAACCACGCACTACCACTGATATGTTCAATGCGGCAATAAATTCTTCCGATACATTCCATGGAGGATCAATAATAACATCATCAACATATTTGCATTGCAAGACAGATAATGTACGTTCTTGAATGTTCATGATTGGATAATTCTCACCACGATGCCTATTCACTTTTGCATCGTTATCGATACCAACTAATAAATAATCACCTAACTGCCTAGCTAATTTTAATATTTCAACATGGCCAGCGTGGAACATGTCCCAGCTACCGACGATGTACACAACTTTCATATTCGGTTCAATTTTACGATGTGGTTGGGAAAATAAATGAATTACACGGGAGGTAAGATGAAATTGGGATGACCGATAATATCCAATTACATGATCTTCCTTTGGAAAATATTTCGTTAACTTCGAACCACTATTTTTTCGAGCGTTCTTATTTCCATTTTCTGCTTGCTTTCTTTGATGATGAGACGTAGTCATTAGCAACATACGGCCAATAATTTCTGTTGTTGATACACCCTCCGTTCTAGGTATGGAACGAAACATTCCCATTTTTTTCACGTGACCATATACATCAACGCCATCAACGAAACATGGATCATCGCCGTGCACTACATAATCAATATTATACGTTTTAATGACCCAGTCTAAATATTCACGTGTCATAACATACGGTGTTTTTGGAATTACTTCGTCCACAAATTTGCAGCCTCTTACACTAGCGCAGCGTTCTTCATCAGTCATCAATGGCGGCGCGCCTTTTGCCTCTTCAATACTTTCGCTACTGTTGACACCCACAACGAGTGTTGTACCAAGTTGTCGACCAAGACGAAACGCGTTTGCATGGCCATAATGCATAACATCAAACGCACCTTCCATAAAAACTCGTATTTGTTTTTGTTTACGTCTAGAAGGTGACCGAAGTTTTTCTCGTATCACATCTGAATCTTCGTAGTAGGAAGATGCGCGTGATTTCACCGAGGATGGTGGGGAACGATCGTCTAGTTTAAGATCCTTTTTACGCAACGGCGTTTTATTCTCTGACGGCCCGTTGTTGGCTGTATCCGCATTGTCAATTTTTAATTTACTATTATTATACAAATACGCTAACCCACCAACTGCAATGCCAGTGGTTAATATAGTACCAACTGACACTTTGTGGTTTAACATATTTTCAATCTTGTCCATCGTGCACGTGACTTACGTACTAGCGCGTGCGTTTGCAAAGCAGGAAAGGAGGGGGTTTGTACATCGTCGAGTTCCATTGTATCGTAGCATATGGATAAAGTAGCTGCTACAACAACAATAAATAAATAACAAGAGATAGGTGCATAGTAGTGCGATAATAATAATATAAAGTGTGTTGTTGTTGTGTTTGTTGTTTTTTTTAATTATTATTATAATAATAATATATTATTTTATTTTTGCACTTTTTAAAAAAAAAAAAAAAAAAAAAAAAATTGATGATGTTGTTAATAATGGTAAGTAAATGTGATGATTATAATGATGTGAGATGATAATAATAAAAAATAATAAAAAAAAGTAATAAAAAAAAAAAAAATATATAAAAAAAAAAAAATAAAAAAAAAATTATTATTATTATATTATGATAATGATGATGCACTTTATTTATATTATTTATAAAAAATCTAAAACTACTACTAACTGTACTGCTATACTACTACTAAAAAACAACTGCCAACTACGAATATATAAAACAAGAAGAGAATAAGTAAGACGACAAAGGGACATGCAATCGTGCAATTTAAGTGGCTGGATCGACGTGGCCACCATGACACAGAATTGAGACTGCAGTGCAGCGAAACACCTCTCTCCAGACAATTTATCAATTTATATTATCAACAGTGGTGCAGTGACGTTTGATCACAAGAATTTTCCTATACCACGACAGCACAGCATTACAGCTGCTACACCGAATATAATAATATAATATACCTCTTTATTCACAGTGTATAATAGCACAGAAGAAATGGGAATTCCAAAATAATATTACTATTTAATTATAATGTAATAAGAAAAAGAATATAGCACAATAGTAAGAAGAAGAAAACGAAAAGAAACAATTTTTAACAGCAACAAGAATAAAAAAAATGAATGGAGCAAATTCAACAATTATTTTTTTAATAATATAACAATAATAATATAATAATAATAATAAATAATCCTTATATATTATTATATTATTTATTTTTGTATACTGGAGAGTGCTATTATTAATTATTATTAATTTATTATTATTTATTATTGCACTCTATTAATTATTATTATATTATTATTAATTTTAAATTATAATTATTTTATTTATTATTATTTATTCCAATTATTATTATTATATATTATTATTATAAATATAATATTATTTATTATTATTATTATCTATCATCTATATTATAGCACAATATAATAAATAATTCGAAGATGAAGAGCATTTGATATTCAAGGAGGATGGATCACGTTGGTTGGTGAAAGGAGACAATACATTTTTACTAGGAGATATCATACGGAGTAAACTGTTCGAAGCAAACAATAATAGTGTAATATGGCAGCAATAGCAAGTGAGGAGATTCCCGACGCAGAAGCGTTGACAGCATTTTTTACAGCTGTTGGATACCCTGAAAAAAATGCGAAAAAATATGCAAAATCTAAAAAAGATTCTATTGCGTTATACGGCACGTTAAAAGAGGCTGGTATTGATTATGAAATGGGATCTGCATTGGCAAATTTGGTCTATGAGGTTGCAAAATCTGTTCCAAAAACTCACTTGATGTACCGCCCAGTAGTTGCAAATATGGTGAAAGATGCAAAACTTGATACTAAGCAACGAATATCTGCTGCAAGTAAGTTTCTTAAGAAAATCACACCACCAGCAGAGTTAGACATATCTAAATTAGAGGAAGCGTGTGGTGTTGGCATGAATATGACCGATGACGAAATTGTTACATTAATTGACCAAATCTTTGAAAGTATTGCTGATACATTGCAACAAGAAAGATACTTGTTTGGAATTCCTAAAATTTTACCACTAGTACATAACGGAGACCCACGGGCAAAATGGGCTAACGGGGGTACCATCACAAAAACAATCAAAGCAAAGTTGGAACAAGTATTAGGACCACGAGATGAAAGAGATGCAGCGATGGCAAAAAAAAATAACAAAGCAAAAGGTAAAAAGAAGAAAGAAAAGGCGGAAAAACAAGCGAAGGGGGGCAAAGGCAAAGGTAAAAGTGGTGATGGTGAGGAAAAAAAAGATTATGATGATAATGCATCAAATAAATTTCGTGAAGCGGCACGTATGGAAAAAGGTTTCAGAAATACTGAGGAAATGAAAAAAAAACATTTTGAAATTACAAAAGGTATTGTTCGCACTCGTTTCCCACCGGAACCAAATGGCTACTTACATATTGGCCATGCAAAATCGATGAATCTCGTCTTCAAAGGCGCGTATGAAATGCTTGGTGGGGTGAAAGGCCAATGCAATCTACGTTTTGATGATACCAACCCAGCTGCCGAATCAACAGAATATATTGATTCTATCAAGGAAAATGTCAGCTGGATGGGATGGAAACCATGGTGTGTGACACATTCCTCGGATCATTTTGATACGTTGTATGAATTTGCAGAACGTTTAATATTAGACGATAAATGCTATGTTTGTCATCAGTCCGGGGATGAGATCAAAGCATGTAGGGAGTTAAGACAACATAATAAGCCTGGGTATGAGAGTCCATTTCGTAACCGCCCTGTGGAAGAAAGTTTAAAATTATTCCGTGATATGCGCGATGGTAAATTCAAGGAAGGCGAAGCATCTCTGCGTATGAAAATTGATTGGAAGCATCCAAATCCATGTATGTGGGATCCAGTAGCTTATAGAATTAAGCATATGCCGCATCCTCATGCGGGTGATAAATGGTGCATCTACCCATCATATGATTACACGCATTGCATCATTGATTCATTGGAACATATTGATTATTCATTGTGTACCTTGGAATTCGAAGTACGTAGAGATTCATATTATTGGCTTGTTGATGCATTAGGTTTGTGGAAAGCGTTGCAATATGAATTTAGTCGTTTAAACATCGAATATACCGTGCTATCAAAGCGTAAGTTAAGACAATTAGTAGAGACGAACATTGTAAATGGATGGGACGATCCACGCTTGCCAACGATCAATGGATTACGTCGGCGTGGCTTTACGTCGGAGGGCATCAATGCGTTTTGTGATGACATCGGCGTTAACAGAAATGACAATACAATGGTAGAAGTAGCTCGCTTACATTATTGGATCCGTTGGCATTTAGATACCATTTGTGAGAGGAGAATGGCTGTATTGAACCCATTATTAGTTGAAATTACCAATTATGAAGAAGGTGTTGTTGAGGAAATTGAAATGCCAAATCACCCAAAAGACAAATCATTCGGTACACGTAAAGTTATATTTTCAAAATACGTATATGTTGATCAAAATGATTTCCGTGAAGTTGATGAAAAGAAGTATTTCGGATTAGCACCGGGTAAAGAAGTAAAATTAAAGTTTGCTTACAATATCACATGCACTAGTTTCGAGAAAGATGCTACTGGTAAGGTTACAAAAATTTTAGCAACATACGATAAAAATAACACGAACAAATGTAAAGGCATCTTGACATTTGTTGCATGTGGTAAAGGTGGTTTAAATGACAAACCAACTAGTGCAACGATTAATTTATACGAAGAATTATTTACAGTTCCAGTACCAGGCGCAAATGGTCGTAAATGGACAGATGATCTAAATCCAAATTCTTTAACAACTGTTACTGGCTACGTGGAAACTGCGTTAGCAAACACGAAAAAACAAAATCGTTTCCAATTCGAGCGTCTTGGCTTCTTCGTTGGTGATGACGATTGTACAGCAGATAATTTGATTTTTAATCGTACATTAACTTTAAAATCAACCAAAGATTTTGGCAAAAAAAAAGGAGGGAAATAATCAATTTCTGTTTTCTCCATTGTGCATTTGGAACATTATACTCTTGGGAATATTAGCTCTGTGTGTATGTCTGTGTATTAAGTGCATAATATATTATATATGTATTAAACATTATTTTGCAAACGTTTGGTACATAAGTTGGTAGATACGGCGTATGATAAAGTATAATCTTGTGTGTGTTCAGAAACAAAGAGAGTAAAAGTAAGCTATATATGCTATACTTACACTGATGACTTTTCATTGTTTTGTATTTTATTTATATTATTATAAAAAAATAATCATCTTCTGGAAAAATATTATTATAACACTTCTTTTTTTATATAGTGAATAGTAGTATAGTTTAGATACTGAAGACACCCCCTCTCGTCACTGATTGATTTTCCCCTTACTGTGATGACTATAACTGAATGCCCGATAATTTCAGGGATAGTACGAATAGGTCCCACCACAATACCACATTTTACGTGCTATTCCCATGCTATTAGGTGGGACATTTGTTTTTTTTTTAAGCGTTTTCCCATAAGATTACCACGAATACCCTGCTATTTTTTACTACATGCTGTGTCCATGGTATTTTACCTTAAAAGACTACGTACTTATTTTCTCTGATATTCTTCTTTTTTTTTCTATAATAATTGTTGTATTTTGATTCTTTTTTGTTTATTTTTATCAGGAATGGACAACCTCGTTCTGTCTTAAATGTTTTGGGATATTTATATTTTCAATATAGACACAGCAGCCACTACTACTGGATTTTCCAAAAAAAAACCAGTACTTTCGCCACCACCAAGGGCGCTATTTGGTATTTGGTGGCCACTAATTTTTATGGTTTAGAACAACCACCAACCAATAAACAACTGAACGCACGAATCTTTAACATTACGCACGGTACATTTGTATTTTGTAGTTGGTTGATTGTTGTGCATTTTATATCTATCCTTTGTTTGAAAAGTAAAAATAAATTATTTGCATGATGAAAAAATTAATAACAATTATCTATTTTATTTATGTCACATCCTTTGAAAATGTGAATTCCGTGGAATGGGATTGCGCTTCTACATCAAACCAAGGAACATTTACACGTTCAACAGATTGTACGATATCTGGTAGTAATCATGTTAATGTAGCAACTACTTTGGAAATTAATGGTACAAATACGGATATGAATAATTTGATTACAATAACAGCTGCACCCACTCAGCGCCATCGTCATTTTTATATAAATGAGAATGCGGAGAGTGCGGTATTGACATTACGTTATCTAAAGTTGGTTGGTGGGGATACCACCTATAAACTCCCTGGTGGCTCAATACATCTTGGAAGAAGGACATGCGTGTTAAACCTACATTCATGTATTATTACGAACAACAAAGCTACTGAAGGAGGTGCGATATTTGCATGGGGCGGCGGAGGGAAGAACGTTGCTATGAAAATATACAATAGCATTATAAGCAATAATGAAGCCTCCTCTGGTAACGGTGGTGCACTTCGTGTGAGAGATGCCGTCGCTACAATTGTCAATACGACGATTGATGGAAACCAGGCTACAATTGGTGAAGCAGGTGCCATGTACATACAGGATGCCGATGTAACGTTGGAAGGAACAATTGTATCAAATAATACAGCCAACTTACGAGGAGGGGCATTTTATATCTATGGTGCAGTAATTATTATGCGCCAATCTTCTTTCATATCCAATAGGGCAAGGATAGGGAAGGCATTTAGTAATAACTATTATTATGGCGACGACATGTATGCAATAACAGCAGTAACCATATCATCAATAAATGTTTATTTCAACAATCCAGGCAATCCACGCGGAATTGCTGCGGTTTCATACTACGGGACACCGACTTGGAAAACATGCAATGCTAATTTATGTACCGAATCACCATTTACTGGCACATGCAATGCTGTACACAATAGTAATTCGAAATTAGGAGTATTATGCAATTTGAATTGCTCCGCAAACCGATATGCACCATCAGTTTCAGTAGCAATATCAGCCCCATCTTCTTCAGATACATGCAAACCATGGCAAACATGTGGTGCTGGGTATAAACGTGTAAATGGAAATGCAACATCTGATGCTAATTGCGTACAATGTGGCCAAGGACAATTTCAACCTGCAAATCAATTTAATGGCACTTCGTGTCAAGCGTGGCAAGATGCCAAATGCAATGCTGGGTATAAACGTGTAAATGGAAATGCAACATCTGATACAACATGCATACAATGCGGCGAAGGACAATTTCAACCTGCAAATCAATTTAATGGCACTTCGTGTCAAGCGTGGCAAGATGCCAAATGCAATGCTGGGTATAAACGTGTAAATGGAAATGCAACATCTGATACAACATGCATGCAATGCGGCGAAGGACAATTTCAACCTGTAAATCAATTTAATGGCACTTCGTGTCAAGCGTGGCAAGATGCCAAATGCAATGCTGGGTATAAACGTGTAAATGGAAATGCAACATCTGATACAACATGCATACAATGCGGCGAAGGACAATTTCAACCTGTGAATCAATTTAATGGCACGAGTTGTACAAATTGGAAGCAATGTGATAGTAATGAATACATTTCATTTAATGGCAATCGCAGAACGAATCGTATTTGTGTGTTGAAACCAACAACTACAACAAATGCACCGTCAGTAACTACTACAACAAATGCACCGTCAGTAACTACTACAACAAATGCACCGTCAGTAACTACTACAACAAATGCACCGTCAGTAACTACTACAACAAATGCACCGTCAGTAACTACTACAACAAATGCACCGTCAGTAACTACTACAACAAATGCACCGTCAGTAACTACTACAACAAATGCAACAATAGCAACATCAGCGTCAGTGTCAACAGCTGCATCAGTATCAATCGCTAATACGACATCAATTGCACCATTGCCAACTGTAGCTACCACATCAGTGACAGTAGCAGCGACAACGACGAAAAGTTCTGCAACATCACGTTCAAGAAGAGCACCTAAGGAAAATGGTGGGGAGGAGCAGTTATCAACTAGTATCAAAAATACATTTTCGACATTTTCAATAATTATTGCATTTATCATGGCAATGTGTAGTAATTTATGAGAAAGAGGGGTGCAAAAAGTAGTCTTCGCAGTAGTCTACAGTGCACAGTGCATTTCACTCTTGTAAATTTAAATTAAAAAAAAAATACCTTGAAGAAGGAGAGTTTAATTATAATTAGCACCTCTCACTTTTAAATCCTCTTTTCCAACCGAACCCAAAATTTTAAAATTCCGAAAAAACACACAATAAAAACTACCATTTTTTTGTATGTTAAGAGGTATGTAGTCGGCCCTATCAAAACATTTTATTTTAATTTGAGCCGGCTTAAAATTTATTATCATTAACTCGGATAACAATGTAAAGTTAAAAAATTGGCTTTCTTGAAGAAAATAATAATTTTAAATTATTTAATTTTTATTAGTATTGAATAATAGTAATCCTGTGTTAATATTTATGTTATTATAGACCCTCGCTTTTTGTGTGTGATTTGTGATTACTATTAACACTGTACACTATTGGATTATTTCCTGTATTATTACTGTTAACTGGGTTCCTCACTCTCTTTTGAAATAATAATAATAATAAATTATTATTAGTAGTAGTAGTACTATAAGACTTTGCATACAGACTTTTATTTCAATTTCAAATGTAAGAGAAGTATTGTACAAGGTGTGGTATAAGTCTGTTCGTCTCTTACATAGTTTCATCCATGTTTTTCTTTCATTTAATCACATTCTAAGTCTTTCGCAACAATGGCCTCCATAGACGGGGAATGGACATATTCTAGATCATCCAAAAATGGTCTGGATATCAGCAAATATACGCATGTCTCAGGACTTACATTTGAGTCACCATTCCAGTTATCCGGTACTGATTTAAAGCAAGTTCTTGAAGGAACTTATGAGGAAAACAGAACAGCTAAAAAACGCAGAAGAACTTTAAAAGCACAAGTACAAATCGATACAGGAAACACCAAAGAAGATACTTTTGTATTTCAAAACTTAAATAAAGATTTAAAACGAATACAAAAATCTGTGGAAGAACAAAATGACAAAAAGTACGCTGGTATTATCTCATCTGTGAACCGACAACAAGATAACATCAAGGCTATTAAAGCAAAAATGGCACAAGAGACAAAGAAAAAAAGAGACGTCAGCTTAAAATTGACTAAATTGATAAATGGGCTAAATCGTAAAAGAAATGAGCTCAGGAAGAGGCAAGTAAAAAGTGAAAAATATTTTTTATCTTGTTGTCAAGCTGTCGAAAGTAAATTCTTACAAGAAATGGGAAAGTTAAAAGACAAGCAAAGTGACTTTCAACAATATATCAATTCTGAGATGCAACAAATACAACAAGGGCATAAGATTTTACAGCGCCTAATTAAATCAGAAGGCGAGAAAGAAACGGAAACTCAACGACGTATTGGTTTTGAAATGCAAGAAATAAAAAACAAACAAACAAGTTTAAAGGAAATGGTAATAAACTTTCAACCAAAGCAAGTAAATGTTGCTGTTGCAAATGATGCAGTCTTCAAACAGCTACAAAAAGACATTATAACACATGTGCTTAATGGCGGCTTAAAAAAAGCCCGATGGATAGACGTAGCTGCAGGTATGGACTGCGGCGAACGATATAAAACCCTCACAATTAAAACATTCTCCTTAACTAACAGTATTATTGAAAGTTGGAATAATTATATTCCAAGTGGGAGCATTTCCCTAAAGGATTTTAATTTCAATCTCAAAAGTGTTGTAATTTTTGAGAGGAAAATTGTTACTGGCGTGGAAAGAGATGAATTAATAAAGGAAAAACGACCAAGTCTAATACGCGTGTCGATTGATATGCGTAAGCCAGTAAAACTTGATTTTTATAACACAGAGAGTACTGGAAAAAATGCAATTTTTATTGCATTATCTTATTTTCGTCGATGTGAACAGATGGATAATCTTGGTAATTGGAGAGATTATTAAAAAATTTATTGTTTTATAAAACCAGTAACATTAGTCTACTTCACCAAGTTCAAATAAACTTGCAGTCTCGCATATATTTCTCCAAGATTTGATTATAGCATCCTTATTGTATACGTTTACACTTTCACCATTTGCAGAAATCCACTCGCTATGTGCTTCATCTACAGTATCGCCAAAATAACATTTAACAGTAGCTCTTGCCAATTCTTGTAAGTCATTCAACGTACTACAATTTTCTATGCCTAATTCACTTCCTAATTTAACGCTGCCAGTTCCAAGGATGTACGAACTGCATTATGTTAGTAAATGAGATATTAGTTGAAGGTCATTTCGTTTACTTACCCTACCTTTTTGTCAAGGATATGATTATTGCTGTTCAATAGAAAACTTGGCTTCTTTGGGTTCAGAATATTGCCATACACATTCATATAATAAAATTTACAAAATTGTTGTTGGTACGTTGACAACAGGTTCTTTATACCGCCATTTTTCAAACGTCGAAAACAACCTCTACGGCGACGGAAAGCAATTATATAATTAAATGTACAATTTAGTCTTTCCATTGTCTGACATGTCCAAAGACCTAAACTGCAGTTGTAATTTTGTAAAAAATGTTCTCCATATTCATGTGACAAGACATTGAATCGTATTGTATAATGACAAGTTACTTCAAAAAGAAGACAATTTTCAACAACAGAAATTATGTAATTAACACGTCTTAAAGATTTCAAATTTTGCTGCATTTCTTGCCAACGGGCATTCATTTTGTCTTTATACTCCAAGACTTTTAAACCATAATCTTCTTCTTCGTCCTCACGGCTTTTTGTTGGTTTTACACACGGTATATATCTTGACTGTATACATGCCATTTGCACACTAAGCATAGTTCCATACAGTAAAAGGTATGAAAATCTCTGCTGATCCTCCAATTTTAAATGATCCCAAGGTGTATCAATATTATCAAACATTATATCAAACGTTCCATCATTATTGGACGACAAAATTGTTCCTGTATAATATTTTGTCCAGCCTTGACTAGTTGCTTCAACACGCGCACCTACTGTTATCGAAGGTAATGTGTTTGTAGAACTTCCATTACTGTCTTCAACAAATTTTATTAAACTTTCATTTATTTGTTTTCTTACTTGCTTTCCACAATGTACTTCAGACATAGAGTCTAAAAGACATGCCAAATACATTGTTGGCTCTTGTCCAATATCTTTACTACCTTTACCACTAAGTCGTGGTTCCTTTTCAATTTCTCCTGCAATAGTCTCATCATCTATCCATTGTCTGATGAATTTTGGTCCATTGGTACTAAGCCATTCCGTGGATTTTGTATGTTCTCTGCTCCTATTTCCAATTTTCTGTAGCATCTTTTCACATATTGAACCTAGGGACCCGTCTAGGTGCTTACTTGGCGCGAGATCTTTTGCAAATTTAAATACACAATGAAGATACTTCAAATAAATTATAGAATATCCGTGCAAAGGATCTAAAGAGTTAAATGACGATTCCATGAGACATGCTTCCCCTGTTACGCCATGTTTACCCAAGGCAGCTAATTCTAATCTTATTTTGTGCAATCTCTCTTTGTGTATTTCTTGCACAAGTTGTTCAATTTGTTTCTCCTTATATTTGCGTTGCAATGGGCTTTCCTCCTCTCGTATTAAGTCAATTAATTCAGACCTTAGTTCTCGAAGTTTGCCGTCACCACTTCTTCCACGTTTACGTAATTCTGCCTGTAACTTAGATTTTTTCATTTTTTTAATATCAATTGGGTCTAATTCTATTGCAGCAGAAGATCCATCAGGAAGATTGTGCACACTGTGGCCTCTTCTTCTCTTCCCTCTTCTTCGCCTTTTTGCTGGATTTTGCTGCGTTGAAGGAGTGTTTCTTTTTCTAAACCGTCTTTCTGCCAACTGTATGGCGTCTATACCAGGATGTTCAGCAAGACGTCTTTTTGCAGTGTGGGTTATTTCTCTTCTAAGTATTTCTCTAGACTGCGATAACTGCCAGTTAAAATCAGCATTTTGATCTTCTGGAGCTATAGCTTCGCTTCGTAACTCATTATTCAAACGTTGAACTAAGTCTGTTTTGCTTCCTGTAGTATCGCAGCCACGACTTGCTAGTTCCTTTACTAGGTATTCTTCCGTCATTAGTTCTGGGTCCGGCTGTACAATATCTTTTCCTACAACCCATGTTTTAAACATTTTAAACTTACGACCGTGTTCTCCACCCATAGGACTATTCACTCTGCTTAATTTAGAAACATCACTGTGAAAATACGTACCATTGCCAGCAACAGTACCATGTAAATGTTGTTCCATTTTGGCATCGCAATTCATTATAATACCACAATCATTTTTAGTATCTTCCAAATATTTTTGCAGTGCTAGAACCTGGATATTTGCCTCTCTATATAAATGCGCAGCAAATTTGCTTGTTTCAGAAAATGAACCCATTGCTAATGGCAAACAATTTTCTACAGTATCACAATAAATACCAAGGCATGGAAAACGTATGGAGATTAATAAACAATCTCCAGCTGGTACAGGACGACCGTCTGCTGACAATGCTAAAAGCTCCTTTGGATCAGTAGTTTCCATTAGTTCTATATCCCATTTGCCATAGCAAAGGTTACATGAACTTCTGCATCCTCTAAGGCTGCTCCATATTCTTCATCTAGCTCCTCTTCCTCAATTTCTTCGTCCTCAGAGTCACTGAAAAGGCTGTCAAAATCGCTGTCGCTGCTATCAGTGTCCCAGTCATATATTTCCTCCCAAAAGCCAATCTCAGTGTCACTGATATCGCTGTCGCTATCGCTGTCGCTATCGCTGTCGGAATTGCTGTCGTCACTATCAGTGCCATACCTATGTATTTGCTGTTGATTACTCATATTTTGTTCCAAATTTGATTTGATTTGGTTCCAAATTTGACTGTTATATTTGTACGTACTATTCAAAGTTTGTCAGTATATTAGACTGCCAGAAAGCCAGACCGTCAGAACTGTAAGTTAATAATAATAATAGTAGAAGTAGTATTTTCAAATATTTGAATAATACTAGTGACTTCCTTCAAAAATAACGGCGAAACGCTTTAAACCCTATTAGCAACACTATTTAAATGCTGGTGGAAAAGAATCATCCTTACTGGTGTCACACGGGCGCACACACACAGCCATATCCACTTCGTTTATGTTCAATATTTTACAACCTTGTACATCAAAAGGGAGATTATCTCTCCTACTTTCAGTAACGTTGAACATCAATTAAGTTGGTGGATATGTGTGTGTGCTGGCATCAACTAGAATAAAGTTGAGAGTAACAATTTGTAGCATAAGCAACCAGTATTGCATGAAAAATTATAACGTTTACATAATTTGTTTTAACTTAATAATGAATTCTGATAGAAGTATATATTTATCTTTGCTTCCTGACAGTTTCAACAGCCTTTTTTTGTAGGTACATGTGCAAAAGAAAAAGTCCATTTGGATGTTTTTGCCAATACTATTCCCTGTTATTATTATTATTATTATACCCAGTAATATATATCTTTGCGAAGAACGTTGGGTACTTGATAGGATTTTACTATACTTACTACAATAATAAAATAAACAACATGTGAAGGCTGAAACGGTGTGTGTTTTTTTGGATTTGGGAAATTTTGGGTTTTAGATAAGGAAAAGTGAGAGGTGTAGTGCAAATGAATGTACTTTTAATTACTATTATTATCTGTGTTATTATATTTTTATAATTAATTTGTATGAATATAATTTATTATATATTATTATTATAATCCATTATAATAATATTATTAATTTATTATTATTATTTATTATTATATTAATATAAATAATTATTATTATTAATTATAATAGAAGTCGAGACATATTATCATAGGACCTCCTCTACTCTCTCTCATATATATTATACACGTAATTACACGTAAGGGTAAGCTCGGAAACGCAACCAACAACAACTTGTACGACATAATAGTACGGTCGCCTTTAAACCATTAAACAAGAATATTTAGAATAAATAAACATTTGCTTCGTTTGATACAAGCCCTATTGAAATAGTATTATATTACAAGGATAAATAATGACAACTATTGCAGATCAACAAAAAAAACTTGCTATGGCAAAAAAAGTCAACGACGGTATGGATAAAGTTACGGCAGGTACAAAGACTGCTGGTGGTACTTCCGTTGTTGCTGGCGCTTCCGTCGTCGCTGGTGCGGGCACTTTATTAGTGGCGTCAACCGTGGGCCTTCCGTTGGCTGGAACGCTAGCCGTGGGTGGTGCAATAGCCGGCGGTGCGGCAACGATGAGATCAGATAAAGTTGGTGAACAGGCTCGTAAAGTAGGTAAAACTGCAAATAGTTTTTTTTCAGGCATGGTAGCGTTCAACAACAAACACAACATTACAGGTAAAGCATTTAAAGCGGCAAATCAAAGCATTAAAAAAGCCCAAGAATTAAACGCAAAATACAAAGTGACAGATAATATTACTAAGGTGGTTACAGTCACTGCAAAAAAAGCATCGGACGTAAATGAAAAATACAAAGTAACAGATAATATTGGTAAAGCAGTAGCATCTGGCTTGGATCAAGTGTCGAAATTAGCTGGAGACGAGGATGAGGAAGAAAATGATAAAAATAAAAAGATTGCTGCGCCAAAATAAATCCATGCTTTAATATTCTACGTTAAACATTACCTTGTTAGATTTTGCTTGTTGTTAATTAATGTATATGTGTTGTAGTGCATGTGGCGGGGCATTTATTTATGCCTCGAAACCACTCTACATTTGTGAAAACGGTCGTAGTCGTCTATATGGGTGCTTGTTTTGTTGGTGTTGTTTGCTGTTGCATGACGTGCTCTTTTAGCGAATAAAACAAAATAAGCACATAAATATTATTATTTTCTTTTAAAAAAATAAAATCGAAAAAGGGACATTTTGTACCGAGTACTCGCGTTCTTTTTAAATTTAAAATATTTTATATTTTTGATTTTATATTTTTTTAAAATTTATAAAAATATATATATATAACATATTTCATCATAAAAAATAAAAAACCTTTTATGACACTGGTTTTTTATATCATATAAATAACTTACCTATGCATGAGTTATTATATAATAATATAAACAAGATATAAAAATAATTTTATATCTCTCCTAGATATATTACCATAATTACGAGTATAATATATTAAAGTTAATGAGTAAGAATTAAGTATATTAAAGTTATTAAAAAATATTTAAAACAACACAAAAGAAGATTATAATATAAATAAAAACTTTATATATTTTTAACTTTATGCCTCTCAAAATATTTTATTCACTTACATTCTCTTCTAATTTCTTTTTATGTTCTCGTGTTCTTTCATTTATAACTGTTTTTAATCTTGCCATTGATATTTTTACTTTTTTAAATCGGCTAAAACCTTTCATAATTTCACCATTTCGTTTCGCTAAATTTTTTTCAGTGTGTAACATATTACGCTCTTTTAATAAAACAAACCATAATTTGTGTAAATCTTCAAAACTTTTTAAGCGTAACTCGCTTGCTTTCCATGATCTACCGACCGGTATTGGTTCCCCGTCCTCATTTTTTCTTACATCAACAAAGTCACTAATGCCCCCATTGCTTATATTCCGAATAAAAACATTATTTCCTACAACACTAACTGCTTGTCGTCGCAATTTATGAGACGCTTGTAAATATTGCAAAGATGATAATCCAGCTGCTCTCCAAAATGTTGACATGGTTTATATATGTATAAATATATTTGTAGTTACTATATAGATATTGTTGTTGTGAAAACTTGTAGATAATTACGGCTGTCAAGAACGTATTGATATGGCATGTATCCTTGCAAATGGCTTTGACTAACGACGAAGCCAAGCCATTGACGTCGAGCAGAACGAAAAAAAGCATCCATTTATTCATTATAATACAGCACACTATTGTAATATAATAATAATAATAACAATTAGCACATCATCACCACTCAAGACTGCAGCAATACTGATATGTGTTATATTTAAGTACAACACTTGTAGTCTAATGTAGAAGTTGCCTATCTATGAGCTACTATTATTTTATTAATTATTCTAAGTTAAAGTTAAAGTGTGTCGATTTATTTATATTTTTCGTGATTAAGGTTTATAAGCTCTTTTCCCGCACGTTGTCTCGTGTGGATTTATTTATAACATCCTTAACACTTAAGGTATTTGTACGGGAAATCACCAATTGGAAATATTTGTTGTAGTCTCCAAGTACAGTATGACGCGAAACAAGGATTATATAGGTACTTTATTAGATGTAAGTCATCTTCTGGTTCCCAATGCTGTGTGCGTTATAATAAAAAGTGAAGGCGTGTGTCATTGTATACTAACAAGTAACATCTCCCTATAAGAAAATGAAGGAATCATCAAACGTCAATCTATTTTAAATTTATTAAAGGGGCGACGACGAGTTTTATATACAGGCTTCGAATATATGCTGCGACACCAATCACTGATGCCGTCAACATTGCGTGGAGAGGAATTCATACATACGCGCACATATACACGCATTTCCGTGTTGATTGGCATACATTTTTAATATTGACTATTGGTGAGTTTGATCATGCAAATAGTTGTGGTTTGTAGTAGTAGTAGTAGTGGCAAACGTTCATTGCGTTATACGACCACGGGAACAATATATATATATATTATGTACATATTTATGTTAGCAAATTTCTTTTCGGGTACAAACGTAGTTTCTGCTGATACAAAAATGAATGGCCACTTAGATGAATTAATACATGTACAATATAAAATAGATAAAGGATCTATTATTGTCCCATTTACAGCATCTTCTCCATGCGTTGTAGATAAGGATGATGATGTTAGTAATAGCAACAAACAAAAAAATACAAATAACAAAATAAATAATACGTCGGCATGTCAACCCCCTGTTCAAGCATTACATTACAAAGTAGCAGTTGTGAATATTTTTTTCAACATGGATCAAATTGAAAATATACGAACAAATTTAAATGTAGTTGATAATATAGAAATTAATCGTATGGTTATAAAAAATTTGGTTTCATCTCTAAATTTAATTGGTGCATTGCGTTTGCAATGTAACGATATATTATATGAATCGTATATTGACGATCAACTAGGAGAAAGAAATTCGTATTCGTATAATTATGACGACATGTTTTATAAATTAAGTAAAATCATAATACCAACAAAGATGGGAATAATGAAAACATCAAAAAAAATGGCACCTTTTGCTAAATATTTACAGCCGTTTTATGATTTATTCATAAAGAAAAGGGATAATAGGAAGTATTATTACAACAGCAGGAACAATGATTGGAAAAAGAAGAAGCATAATAATATGCAACATATATTTCAGTCATTACTATTATTGTCCTACACAAATTCGAACGGTGAGACAATTCACTTACTTCCAGAGAATAGATTAAAAAAATGCAAACTGCATATTTTAGCACAGTCAGAACAAACGTTAAGGCCGCCTAAAGATATTAAAGTGTTCGGAACATCACTTATCGGCGCGTATAAATTAAAATCAGCGTTGAAAATTGCTGTCAAGAATAACTATGATTGCTCAGATGTTCACAAAACTACAGATAATTATGGGAAACAAGTGACAAATTTGTACAATTTATTTGAAGATTTGTCTCTTCCAACAATATCCGTTATCCATAATAACCATGTGAACAAAGACAATGGAAGAAAAGCCACAAAGTTTCTTCAACTTAGTGGTTCCGAAGGGGAGGAAGGGGGGGAAACTCCACCAGAAGAACCCAAAAATGGTTACGAAGAAGTAGAAGGTATTTTAGATCAAGTAAATGCTATTGTAGACCCAACATTTCAAGAAATTTTAGCTCCTTTGGCCGATGCATTTATGCAATGGCTGGCGGATCGTTCAAATGAAGAGCTCCATTCAACAATGCCAAATGAGGCCGGGTCTACAATTGAAGATTCCGTTACCAGGGAAACTCAGCCTGCGCTTGATGTTGCTGTCACAATGAATATTGGCCCGGCATTAGCCGATGCATTACCCGAGGCTATTGATGGAGTTGTATCGGGTGATGCAGCGCAATTGGCTGCGAATAAAATTTCTGAGGCCACAGTGCCACCGCTATCCGATATGCTGAGCCTTTCTACAGTTAGTGCAGTTGCAACACAAGCAACAGATTATGTAGGGAATAAAATTGCTAGGATAACAAGTCACCAATTAGCCCTAGCTTTAGGCAAATCAATACCGAATGCGGCAGTACCGGCTATTGTGCACACTATCACGCATAGCCCATTACAAGATTATTTTTGTTATTATTGCTATACGCATAAAACATATTGCCAATACTGTAATTATGCTCCAAGTCAGTTGTATTATGCTCAATATTATGCAAATTTTTATTCCAGTTATTATCCATTGTACTATGCTGATTACCACGGTTCCGTTTCAGGTACGAAAAGAAAGAAAAGGGCGAGTGCAACTGACACTCTAGTATAAAAAAAATATAAGTAATTAATTCTTACTCATTAAGTTATAAATAAAATTTAATATACCCCATGGGTCCCCATAATATAATTAATTCTTACCAAGTACCTCATATATAAAATATATAAAATAATATATAAATATTAATAAAAATAACCTTTTTATATATGTTTTAAATATCAAAAAATTGATTCAAAGTACGGGTGCATGATGTGAAGTAAATTGGTACCAAGTTAGATATATATAACTTAACTTAAAAGAGCTTTTTAAAAAAATACGTTAATATGATAATGATATTTCCTTGCCCTTAACTTGTAAGTTCTTACATGGCACGGATATATATTATTATGCCTTACTTCTTCTTGCTAGAGGTTCCTTTAAATCTTATTAAATGCTGGCCATATGCCTTCCTAATAGATTGTAATAACGGGACTAACACGTCTACATCACCTTCCACAAGACGATCTTCTGAAAAAAGTAATTCTACTGGCATATTACTTTTCTGCCTCAAAACTTCTAATCCTCGACGGAAATTGTTCAAACATTGTGCAATATTTTTTGGGTTTGGGTTTACTCCACGAATCTGACCACGACCATGACTTACTGCTTCAATTATACGACAAAATTTAACGCCATTTCTAAACTCTGATGCCGTATCTTTGTGAAAATCATCGGGCTGCTCTACTCGAACGCCTAAGGAGCGTATCCATTGGATAAGCACATCTTCCGCCATCATTTCTGATATTGTGCCACCGTCGTTATTGTCATCTTCGTGTCCAAGTAAATTTAACTTTTGGACTCTTTGGTGGTGGCGTTCTTTCGCAGCATTTAATGCTTGCTTGGAATGTTCCGTCATCGTAGTCACGTAATTATTTTGTGTCATCAGTTCGGCTGTTTTGCTGTTTGAAAGTGGTACAATATCCATCGACGAGTCACGGTCAACGAAAATGCTACTTAGGGCTTTCATATCGCTGGCAGAAGAAATACTTTGACCACCATTAGACAAAATTCTACTTGTTCCAACACTGTTTGCATCAATTTGTTTCCTTTCTTCGTTATGGTGGGGAAATATATCGGAAATATCGTCATAAAATGCTGAAGACATAGTTTGATCGTGTTGCATTGATGATAACTTATTGCTATAAGTGTTTAATGACGATGTGAGTTTCATAGACGCTGATGCAGCAGCAGAGTCGGCATCTAAATGTGCAGTTTTTAAGACATCAGGATCATTCTCTACATCATCTTCCATTCGCCCCACTAGTAACGCAGCACCAGTACCGCTAGGTGGAAAAGCTAGATGGGGGTGGGGCAAAGACATGTCCTCCGGTGCGGGTACATGCGAACCAAAATATGGTGTTTCCTTCCCTTTTCTAAAAGTTGGGCGTGGAGATACGTCATCGAAGAAACGGTGCAAATCTTCAAATATCCCAAGTATATGGACACGCTCGCCTCTGTAAATTTCATCTCCTTTTAATGCATGGCGTTTTCCCATTCCTTTTAGATTCCGTATAGCTTCAAGTGCCTTTTCTATGTTTTCGCGTCTAATAGTTGGTTTCAAAGGTTTCTTGTTCCATCCTCGTACCTTTAATCCACTTACTGCAGCAACGGTACGACATAGAAGTGTACCATCGCGTACTTCTTTATCAATTTCTACAAAATCACGCGGCACAACTGTGTTTACTTTCAAAACATCTAATGAATGCAGCCATGATAATAATGATCTTTCTAATTGCCATTTTTCTTCTGCTGTATATTCCTGCGAATGCGCAACTTTTACTTTTTCTCGCTTGGCAATGATTGCTTTCGTCATACTTCTGAGCTCAGCTGGGTTAGGTGCAAATGAATCCATGACACGCTTTAGATGCCAAAGAAGACCCCACAAAACTGCCCGTGTGCCCTTTACAATGGCTTCTGCTTGAAACAGGTAAGGACTTGGAATAGCTGAGTACATTCTTGCTCTCAAAACGGCCAAAGCAGTGTCTATATTATTGCGTGCCTGACGAACACTGTATGGTTTCCGTTTGACACTTGTCATCAGCTCTTTTGCATGTTCTGGATCTAACATTTGTACAAGCGCGCATAAAAGTGTCCCATTGCGTATGGGATCCTTAGTTATCGACAATGGAGAACTGTTGCTGTTTCTTTTGTATTCTGGAACAGTAAATCCCATTTGCATCAACCAGCTCCTTAACACCCTTTCTTGGTCCCCGCTAACCTCTTGGAAGGTATATTGCACATCTGTCATATTGCCACCATTGCTGGTTTTGTTTTGTGTCTTGCTAGGATGAAATATTAGTACATTTGGATTCTCGTATTTACTTTTTCGTAGATTTCCACGCCCCAGTGGCGAGCCAACATTTTTCCCGTTGTTAACAGACATACGAGGATGTGGGGATTGATATCTGCTGCCACGATTATTGTTTCCAGTATTCATATCAACAGTCTCCGCTGGATCGAGCAAACCAAATGCACCTTGTTGTATCGCTGAATTATCGTGGCCTAAGAGATCGCGATGTATACCTAATGATAATTTGCTGCCACGTTGTGATGGGATCTTATGATGGCTGCGTTTTTTCTTGGCAGACGAAGTTCTTGACGTTGATGCTTGTGCTGCGGCTCTTCTTGCTTGTGCTACAGTCTCCTTCCTTCGTCCCTGTCCGATTTTTGCCTGTGGCATTCGCGGGCTATATTCCCGTTTAATGTCCTCGAGCAGTTGCCATATAGTCATTTGATCGCCATTCCTGATTTTTGGGGCAGCCCATAAATGACGTGGGTTCATTTTTTTTCTATTTCTTAAAACTTTCAACGCTACGTTTATATTCGCTGTGCACGCTGCAGTTGTTCGGGGATGCAATTGGACACCTTCTAACGATAAGCTGCCTTTTACACTTTTAGATACTTGATTCAAACCTCTGCCTCCAGCTCGAATTTCCAGGTGTGCAACTAATTCACACAATAAAACACCATTTGAAAATGCTGTGCCAATACTTTGCGCAGTTACCATACGTGGTTTTGTTTCCGGGCATGGTTTCACACCATATTGCCGAATCCATTTTAATATTTCGTTTTGTTTAGCTGATAAAGCCATACTGCTATTCCGCGGTAAATGTGTTCGTTTTGAATTTGGTGAGACTGGTGCCCTACTGTTATGTGGCCTAGGACTATGGATTGTTGTCGTGTTGCTGCTAAAATTACTGCTGCTGCTATTTCCGCCTCTCCTTTGTCTTCTTTTTGAAGGGGTGCGAAGTTTACTTTCCCACGGCTGCCTATCCTCAGCTGCTTTTAATGCAGAATTACGCCTAGCTTTTGCATGTGCTGATATGGCTATTTTTTCCGCCTCGTTAAAAGACGGTGCATATGCACCACTTGCAACACTACTATCGTCGTAACTATTTGCAAATGTGACCGTTTTTGCATTCCCACTACCATTCTGTTGATAATTTTCTCGTTTTAACGCAGTATGGCGCTTTCTTGTACGACCAACTTGAGACGGGGAAAAACCAAGTTCATACAATTTTTTAATTGATGGTGCATACGTAGGATCCCACATGCCATACGCGACCATTCCATTTTTATCCACGCGTTCAACACCCTTTATAAAACTTTTCCCCCTTTTTGAATGGATTTTGTGCTTGGCGCTTGGAAGTTTGCTAGTTGCAGTCCGTGGGCGGTTCTTACCGGTCGCGGTTGATGCGTTCCAATTATCATTTGGCACCCAAGCCTCCGTGTGACGTTTCAAACGAGCACGTGTTGGTGACATATGCGCTGCTTCTTTCGTCTCCTCTGTATTCCTACCATTTGCCTCAGCTTTCATCATTAGTTTTACTTTTCTTTGAAGTGCATTTAATTGGTGATCAGATAAACCACTAACATTTTCTAAGTCAACAATATCCATTCCGTCATCTTCATGCCTGACGTTAGATTTACTATTTCCATGATTGACATTACTATTCCTATTGTTGTTCCTGCTATTACTATTGCTATTCGAATTGTTATTTATTCGGCTAAAAGTTCGTGAAGTTGTTCTACCAAATGCAGACGGGCTGGTTGGTTCAGTTGGTAGTGTACCACTGATAATTTTGCTTTGCTTTCTTTCCATTAATACTCGAAGATTTCCCATTAATAGCCTTAATAACTTGTTATTATTTTGTTTAACCTTTAATGCTATATCTACAGGAGCCATATTTGATAAACTAGGAGACATTTCGTTCCACATTCTAGTCTTAGACAATAATGATAATGCACTGGCGACTGTATTTGGCACTGGTAAATTTTCTCCTGGTACGGATATCAAAGTATGTATAACTTCAGCTATTGTTTCATCGCCTTGCCTCGATAAGTCTTCTAACGCATCTACCAATATAGAACTTGGTAATCCTAACGAATTTAACCAATAAACTATTGCTTTCTCACTTGGAATATTTACAACTATTGAATTTTTAGACAAGCGATTCGTTTTGTGTAACGAGCGCCCCTTCGTATTTTTCATTCTCCCTAGATGTGTGTATATTGCCGCTTTACTAGTTACTCTATTTTCATTTATATTATATCGAATGTTCACTTCAGTTTGCGGTGGAATCGACTGTGATGGTTGCTGAAAATTGTGAATGCAATAATTCAAATTACTACACTTTACTATTGTGCACCAAATACAATTTTAAAATTATTAAAAAAAATTTAATTATATTATTTATTATAATAATTTATTTTTTTTATTTACCATACATCATTATACTACTACAAGAGTCGTTAACTGTATTCCTAACGTCCTGTAGGATAAAACCTTAATTGGTGCTGGTTCAATTTATTTATTTATGAGATAAGCTGCGGGTCAAAAGTATGTAAACACCTTAAAATATAGTTAACCTTAATTACGGAAAATTACATCATAAGCCATACAACACACACAGGAGATTTTTTATTATTTTTTTTTTTTGCCGACATACAGCAGAGTTTTTTGATATACGAAATTAAAATCTTTCACACTCACTACAATACACAGTAATACGGGTGTTATTAATGTATATACTGCACGTCTTCGAAGAAAGCCTTGCGGGCTTGTGTTCAAATTGATATAATAGTTTTATTTTTATAACACGTGCATATAATATTTTCAATGCTGTAGACATCACATAAAAATGAAATGCGTGTGTGTGATAAAAGATCATTTGTTATGCCTTTTTTTCGATGTATAACTTACACCACGGTGATAACTTATACTTTGGGGCTGCCTTTTTTTTTTCTTTATCATCACAGTTTATTATTACAAATAATAGTAATTGCTTTTTTAGCCAATTATTATTATAATATTATAATACACGTTGTCGCGTAAACAATAATAAAAAATATAACAATACACAGTACATAATAATTACGCAAATTCAACTCGCGTACGGATTACACCTACCATCGGTCACATTGGTTTCATTATCTTTTACTTCTGGTTCTCCCAATATATTGCATCAGAAGCTTAGATAGAATTGTATCGACTGTGTACAAAATTACATAGAAAGTACAATGTCTCAGTCTCTTATTAAAAAAGCATTTTGTTTTGCGCAATATAGTTGCATAGGAAGGTTCGTTGCGCGTAGAATTTTACGAAGTAAGGTTGACCCGAACCATCTTGTGTACAGAAATACTGACCCAATCCATATGGATGTATTTAGGCAATTATCTATACATGAAAAAAGTGTAGAAAAATTATATGAAATATTTTGTGAAATTGATAGAGATGGAAGCGGGGAAATTTCACATTATGAATTCTTTCGATTCTTTAGGCATAAACGTTTTCCTGATCGATCTAAATTTTCAAAGAAAGTATTTAAAGCATTTGACTTAGATGGCAGTGGTGAAATCGACTTTCAAGAATTTGTTTTATGCCTATGGAATTTTTGCTCTTGCACAAAAGATGCTTTATATAGACTAAGTTTTGAATTGTACGACACTGATCGAAGTGGTTACTTAGATGAAAAAGAAATGCGAAAAATATTGCGTGAACTGTATGGTAAAAATAATTATGAAAAAAATCAAGGTACAATACACATATTGCGGGAACTAAATAAAATGGATGGGGAAATAAATTATGTACAATTTACCGAATTCGCAAGGCGCTATCCTGCTTTGTTATTTCCAGCGTTTAGGTTGCAATCTTGTTTGCAACAAAACATATTAGGAACAAAATTTTGGGAACAAGCAGCACTGAATCGAATAGAATTAGAACGACAAGTTACTCGAGATTTGTTATTGGAGCAAGGTACGTTTGGCGTTTCAGATTTTAGGTATAGCGATTTAATATCACATTTAAACAGATGCGCTAAAAGCAATGCAGGTTCCCTTTTAGATGAAAATGTAGCGCTTACAATAGATGAGAACGAAAAACATAAAAGTTTCAGCAATAATCAAGAAACAAAGAGGTCCCCACCATCCACAAAAAGTACTAACAATAACAATAACAAAAAGAAAAAATCTTTAAAAATTGATACATCTTCTCCACAAAATACGAAGAAAAAGGTTGCCTATGGCCTTTCGCCCACTAGAAATGGAACCGCTAAACAATCGTACATCTTACCGAAAAATAAATTAGCCGATCGTCCGCATCGTTCCAATGGTTCGCCTGTAAATAGTAAAAAGAAAAAAGATAAACGAAGAAAGAAGAGGCATAAACCTGATATACAGTTGTTAACATGTGAGCATGCGTGGATTTGTAAAGGATGTGGTCAAATGAATCCAGAAAATACTCATACTTGCTATGTATGCTTAATAACATATCAATCACAATTGGCGGAAGAAAAAAAAGATGGACTAGATTTACTAGTGTATTGAAAACGTTATTGATTCTATTACTTTCATACATTTCAAACTACGCGCTTGTAGTAAAAGGAATGAAAATAATGAAGTTCGGTGCGAAATAAAAAATAAGCCAAAACTCAACTTTACAAAAAGCGTTTTTTGAAATTCCTATTATTCTACATTCTTATGTGTGCGTGAGTGTATTATGTATATATATATGGTATTTTACACAACAACAAAAATAGCTTGCATTTCATTTTATTTACAAAGTGCTCTCACTCTCATTTGCCAATTTAAGCAACGTTTCTTGTGCCTTAATGCCATCTTTAATATCAACAAAAATATGGTCATGATGGTATGCAGCAACTACATTTGCTGATATGTTTGCTTTTGCTAGTGCTTTTGACACAGCAGCTGTTAATCCCACCGCCTCTAAGGCAGAGTGAACCTCCAGTGTTAGCCATGCAGCAACATACTCATACTTCAAACCATCGTTTACATATCGATCGGCAAGCTCCTTACTAAGAACTAAAGTTATACCCTCCTGTTCCTTGAATTCCATTAATATTTCAACTCGCGGAATTCTTTCATATAATTTTTTAGCTTTTGGTTCAGATGAAATAAAACAAAATACAAACTCCCCATCATTCAAAGTTGGCTTCATACCTTTTATCAGCTTTTCGATATCTATTTCACCATGTTGATTTGCTGTCATGGTGGACTTATTCGCCGCTACCGTGGGTATAGCTCAACCAATTTTTGTATTCCTTCGTAACATCTGATGTGAAGAGCGTGGAATAGCTCCAAAAAAATAGTAATCTCAACACATCTCATTCATCTAATGCCTACGTATTAGTATACTAATACGTATATTACTACTAATTATTATATGTATAAAAAAAAGCTCTATTATAAATAAAAGAGCTTACTATTACTATTAATAATGTGGCGTTGGTATTTTTTTAATCTTTTTTATTTACTATTAGTTATACTGCTGATGATTGGAATAATATCATCATATATTAATAATTATTCATTTTACATAATACGGAATGGTTATCGTGCTTTTTGTATCATATTATATTCGTGGCATCATTCTTCTTCTCTAAGGACGGTGAAACTCTCTCCCGCTCCATCTTCATCAAATGTTGTGTATCTTCTACATGTTTTGAGGTTGTTCCAGTTTCACGATATACAATTCCAGTTGCAAATATCAAGTATTCCTGCTTTTTATCAATAATCATTGTATATATACCAGAGGAACTAAACAATAAAATTTGAAGAAACATAGATCGTTTTGTAGAGCGTTTCATAAATGAATGTTCCTTACCTTGTATAGTGTACTCCAATAAAATTAAGCCTTCGTTCGAGTTTCCAAATGTATTTAGATAAATATTATATATATTTAACAATGTGAAAAGAATTCCAATCGAAATAACAAGTATGCGACTTTTTAGTTTCAATGCATCCATAAATACAAAACCGTTGGCAACGAGCGCATAAAGAATTCCATTTATTGATGAAAATGAATGGCCTGGTTGCATAGTATCAATAATCCAATTACAAAGCGTATATAATAAAATAAGAACAACATTTGGCTCACGTAACAATCGCTTCACAATCACAAGTGATACATTTTTATAATACAATATACCAAGACATATTAATACAATCGTACAAAACACGACAGTAGCTATTTGTAACCCAGCATTTTTATCGCCAGAGGCAACATACAATATCAACGCAATGAAACCAAATAATCCTATTCCACGTTGTCCCCACTTTACACGCCCTTCAAACCATTCATCGATTGTACTATCTACGTGGTTTGATGCGATTCCATTCTCACGATATACAATTCCAGTTGCAAATATCAAGTATTCCTGCTTTTTATCAATAATCATTGTATATACACCAGAGGAACTAAACAATAAAATTTGAAGAAACATAGATTGTTTTATATAGCGTTTCATAAATGAATGTTCCTTACCTTGTATAGTGTACTCCAATAAAATTAAGCCTTCGTTCGAGTTTCCAAATGTATTTAGATAAATATTATATATATTTAACAATGTGAAAAGAATTCCAATCGAAATAACAAGTATGCGACTTTTTAGTTTCAATGCATCCATAAATACAAAACCGTTGGCAACGAGCGCATAAAGAATTCCATTTATTGGTGAAAATGAATGGCCTGGTTGCATAGTATCAATAATCCAATTACAAAGCGTATATAATAAAATAAGAACAACATTTGGCTCACGTAACAATCGCTTCACAATCACAAGTGATACATTTTTATAATACAATATACCAATACATATTAGTACAAATGTAGAAAATACAACTAAAACAGTTAGTAACCCAGCATTTTTATCGCCAGAGGCAACATACAATATCAACGCAATGAAACCAAATAATCCTATTCCACGTTGTCCCCACTTTACACGCCATTTAAGCCCTTCATCGATGTCACTATCTATACCCAAAATTTTAACACTTGTACGCCTTCCTTGTTTACCGGATCCTTGCTCAGAACCTACTGCCCAAGTGTTACGAGTACGACTTCGTTTCCTACCACATTCACTTTCAGCACTTCCAAGTTCAATACCTTGGATTTCCACAGTTTTTTCGCTCATCCCTATTGCCAATAATATGTGTATGCATCTACGTACGTATCTATATGTATATGTGGGTGTGCGTCTATTGTATTTTGTTATTCGTGTGTGTAATAATGAGCTAGAGCCAGTGCGACATTTTTTATTATTATTAAAAGTAAACAACCTCCTCCACCTAAAAGACGACTGACAGAAAAAGTAATATGTATATATAATATAATATATATATCATTATATGCATGCATACGTATATTATTTTTAATTATTATCATCCGGTTGCACGGTTATCTGGTTATATATTGGAATTATTATAGTTAAAAACATTTAGTAAGTCTATCAAATGGTGATAAATTTATTATACTTCAATGCAATAATTTAGTATACTTTTGGTGAAGAATTAAAACTTTTTATTATTTTTGGAATTTTTTTTTATATTTTTTATAATAATTTATTTTTTTTGATAAAAAATTTTATTCTGCTCTCGTTTGATAGGTAACTTTTATGGTTATTAGTGTACAAAAACATGCCGTATCAGAATCGAATATTCTGATAACCAAATAAAAATAATAGAAAAAATGTAACAATTTTATTTTGAAGAAACCCACCAGCGCGCCATTTTCTAGTATGCTAAACGCACATGCGTTTATCAACATGTGTGAGGAGTGTAAAACAAGCTAAATAAAATATTATATAATTCCAAAATTTTACAACCTCTCCCCACAATTTCCATACTCGTCTTGAAGTAAGCTTCTTCTTCTAGCATTACTACCACATGGTTTGCTGTTTGGTTTGTTATCACAGGTTGCTGTATAGGTGGTGCCAATCACTTTGTAATGATAGCCTACTTGTAGACCTGTCCACGCATCTTTTACAGGTTCAATACCATTTGGGTCATCGGTGGGCAAACATTTAATTGCTTTGCACACCCTGTAATCTTTTGTATCTTTGCAGCAATCTTCATGGTCTCGCCATATTTTCACATCAATGGTTGTTTTTGGTATATGTGGTTTTAACGCAACATTGTTTGCTGCACCGCATTGTGGTAATTCTTTTTTCAAATATCCATTTGGTGATGTGGCATCTAATTGTACAACAAATAAATCTGTACCATCAATATTTTGTAATGAAATATCCTTTGCGGTAAACATTGGAGTAGGACAGTCGTCTGAAATCTCATAGCGGGCTTTTTCTCTTAATTCTGGAATCATCTTGGGGGGTATGTCCCACGGTGTCATAATTGCTAAGTTAATTACTGTCCCTGGATGATTTAAATCAATGTGAGCGTATCCTGTGCAAAAGGTATCAATATCTTTTTCATACTCAGATACGTCGCTCATGGTAACAAATGGGCATAACGCATCAGAAGCACTCCCTAATCGGCGTTTTCTTTTCTCATTTTGTTTTAAAATGGCAAGAAAAGTGTTGGTTTTGTTGGCTTGCTTTTGTATGATTGCATCTTTCTGTTTCAAATCTTGAATCTCATTATGTGATTTTGCATCTTTCTTTTCTAATACTGCATCTTTCTTTTCTAATACTGCATCTTTCTTTTCTAATACTGCATCTTTCTTTTCTAAATGCATAATTTTACTACGTGATATTGCATCTTTCTGCTTCATTTCTTGTTTCAGGCCTTGAATTTCATCTTCTAATTTTTGCATACCAATATTCTCAGCATCAGCATCAGGAAACACAAATGCACTTGCACTACGTATTACATTTGTGAAACTATTTAATATACCTGACCATACTCCTAGCATTCGTCTTCGCCTTCTACGCTGCAACGGTTCTAATAACGCATTTACTTCATTGTAATATGTTGCTAACATATGTTCATATGGATAAAATAGCTCACAGAACCGTATTGCTTCATTTGTTGGCAAACCAAATTCACGTGGGCCACATAACAAGGTAGTTTCAAACAAATTATTCACTTTTTGTTGTAATTTATCACCATTTTTTATACCCTCTACTGCCTTGTTCATACCCTGCTGCAAGTATCCATCTTTTTTCAATACGTCTACAATTTCCCCATATAAATTGTCTACTGTTATATTACCGCCTTGCGCCAATGCGAATGGCACAATATGGCTACGTGGAACCTTCCCTGAGGGGTCGTTGCATGTCTTTAGATGTTGAAAATTATCTTTCTTGCAGCATATATTTGGCCATAAATCACGTCCCGTGTATTTTGGAAGAGATGGTAACCTTGGGTATAATTTTTCTTGTAGTAATTTGATAAAACGCGGACGAAAATTACAAAAAGAACTAATTAAACGGTCACGGTTTTCATTTAAACAGTATTTATCATCAATTTCTGCATTTGTTGGAACAACAATACCAGTTCGTAATACGCCGTATGCTAATCGTTCTTTTTCCTGTTCGCAATGATGTGTAACATTATATTCTGGTAATTTTGATAATTGATTGCGCAATCGTTGTGCTTCGTTGATAACGTCTTGGGTTGCCCAATCCAACGATAATTTTGCAACTAAGCCATTTGCCTTTTGTTTCACTTCTTCTGACTTTGCATTGGATAATGCAACAGCTTTGATGATACCACCTTGTTGTGTACTTAACGAACGCATATTTTGCATAAGACCATTCATATTAAAGCATTCAGTTGCACCAGACATTGAGACTTTCCCTTGTGGGCATGTTACGCATGTTTTGTGATCACTAGTATATGAATTTGGTGGACATGCTGTGCAATTAAGCTGTCCAGCTGCAGAAAACTTGCCTGGATTGCATGTTTTGCAACTAGTTTGTCCTTGTTCGAAATTGTACATCCCAGACGCACAGCTTTTACACGTAGTAGAACCTGTTTCGTCTTGATATGTACCGGAAGGACATTTTTGCTCGTTCTCGCTACTTGCATCTTTACATGAATGTCCTTGTTCACATGTTTTGCAACTGGATTTAGTAGTTTGTCCTTGTTCGGTATTGTACTTCCCAGACCCACAGGTTTTACAAGGACCAGTAGAACCTGTTTCGTCTTGATATCTACCGGAAGGACATTTGGTACAGGTTTTTGGTTTGCATATACATATCTCATAGAAACTACATTTTTTTGTTGAGTCTATGTTGCTATTCCATAAATAATTTTCATGATCATAATAACATCCAGGTGGGGTGTCATACAAAGAGTATCCTCCCACAGAATAAAATCCTCCACTTTTATCAATATCATTCTTACTATTATATTCAGCTGCTTTTCGACATTCTGCCATTGTTGTTATTTTATATATACCACTACATTGCGATGCAGAACCAGATTTAAATGTATCATAACGCCATACACTTTCACCAGGGTTACAATTAGAACCCTGACCACCAACAACAGACAGAAATATACATTGCAATACTACAAACAATATCACTTTTATATGTAATATTTCCGTATTCATCATATGTAACACTATTTTCGCCAAATTATAAAATTTTAGTTAAAAACTGGCCAGCAGTAAGAATCTTCGTATGTATATTTTGCAACACTTCTCGTAGCGCTCAAACTACAATATTTTGTTAAGTTATTGTTGTTGGCACTATGTATATTTCGTAACGCTTAAAATACAATAGTGTGTTAGGTTATTGTTGCTGGCACTATGTATATTTCGTAACACCTAAAATACAATATTAGCCCAATAACTTTATGAAACGACGCAAAGAAATGCTAATTTGAATTGCTTGGGTCGTTCTTATCGCAATGGAATATCTAAAATGCCGCTGTTGTTTTGTTGAAACCAGTAGCAAGAATCCTTCGTATGTATATCCTACACCTCTGCGTGTTTATTTTTTTCACGAATAAAAATTTTTCACCTCTCTGATATTTTTCAACAGTTGGCAAAAAAACAATAGCGATTGCAAATTGTTCAACAGATTATTCAACAGATGTTGCAACGATGATAAATAAATGTCCAGGTATCTAATAAATGTGTTTTGTGTTTTGTAAAGCGTGGCGGGCGATGTAGATGGTGCGTGTGCACCCTTCATTGGTTGTACATATATATATATATACATTTAATTATTTATTTTGTCCCCCTTCTTTTGTTTGATGCATTTAAAATCATTCCTTCTCTTTTTAACAGTCGGTTATGTATAGTCTAACAAGTATAAATCCTATACACGGTTGGGAATGCAAAAAGCAAACATGCTCGGGTAGAAAAATATTATGTATCTTATACTATACTGAAACATCCACACAAATTACTTCGATTTCAGAATCTATTATTGAAATTATATTTATATGTTAATTTAATATTATTTTTTGCTTTCAGAATCTTTGCCAGCTAAGGCCAGCCTATGTGTCTATTTTATGGCACAGAGATATCGGTTTACCGGCTGGTACATATATACATATAATATATAATAATAATAATAATGTTGTAACTCAACAAAAAGAAAGATAATAATGAATCGGCAATAATAAATTTGAAAAAATAGTAGTATGAAATTAGAATTATTAAAAAACAACAATGAAAATAACTACTAATCAATAATACTAAGATGGAAGAAGACGAGTCTACAGTCCATACAGAGGAGTCATGCAAATACCTACAGTCCATACAGACGGTATGGTCTGGGGACGCGTGAAGGCAAGGGCTTTCCCGTAAAAGGTTCGATTCCTTTTCATACCAACCTCAACGAAGTGGAAAAATAAGGCTGTTTCGTTGAGGTTTGTCGTTTTCAAAAGAAATACGACAGTAAATTTATGGGAAGTGGAATGTGTAACAAGATGCATTCCCACAACATACAGGAACACATCAAGTAACGTATAGCAATAAATAATACAGGACGCGAAGACGACAGTAAATTTTTGGGAAGTGGAATGTGTAACAAGATGCATTCCCACAACATACAGGGACACAATATAAATTATTATAGATGATCATCGGAATCATCAATATTTAATGGAGAAAGAATATGGAATGTTTAACAAGATACATTCCCGGAAAATAAGCATGAAGTACCGTTTAGCAATAATACGGGACGCAAACACGACAGGAAATACGACAGTAAATTTTTGGGAAGTGGAATGTGTAACAAGATGCATTCCCACAACATACAGGGACACAATATAAATTAGTATAGATGATCATCGGAATCATCAAGAATTTACATCAGATGGGTTTTAAATGTAATCCATGAAGAAATACAAGACGGTTTTTAAATGTAATCTGTGTAATAAGAAATATAAGACGGGTTTTAAATGTAATCCATGAAGTAAGAAATATAAGACGGGTTTTAAATGTAATCTGTTCATTAAGAAATACAAGACGGGTTGTCAATTCAATCTGTTCATTAAGAAATACAAGACGGGTTTTAAATGTAATCCATGAAGTAAGAAATATAAGGCGGGTTTTAAATGTAATCCATGAAGTAAGAAATATAAGACGGGTTTTAAATGTAATCTGTTCATTAAGAAAATCTGTGTAATAAGAAATATAAGACGGGTTTTAAATGTAATCCATGAAGTAAGAAATATAAGACGGGTTTTAAATGTAATCTGTTCATTAAGAAATACAAGACGGGTTGTCAATTCAATCTGTTCATTAAGAAATACAAGACGGGTTTTAAATGTAATCCATGAAGTAAGAAATATAAGGCGGGTTTTAAATGTAATCTGTTCATTAAGAAATACAAGACGGGTTGTCAATTCAATCTGTTCATTAAGAAATACAAGACGGGTTGTCAACTCAATCCGTTCATAATACGACTCAAGTCGACTCGATGTACTTTCATCGACAAAAAGGATATTAAATATACGGTTTTTTATCAAAATTTTGGTTTTCCGTATATCATTAATATCAGAGTAATATATTTTAGGACGTGCAGCGATATATTAATTTAGAATAATGTACAGATACAGTAGGAGAGTAAAAT
>Ga0099797_100239_pt1 | contig 35914 bp, 13 predicted proteins | sample Uncmet_Sort48C_1_FD_89871 | JGI IMG/M metagenome (GOLD analysis project Ga0099797, IMG submission 89871) | Marine eukaryotic communities from CALCOFI LINE 67, Pacific Ocean - C012_Sort48C_1 | ecosystem: Environmental > Aquatic > Marine > Oceanic | place: Pacific Ocean: Monterey Bay | collected... | reverse complement strand
ATAAAACACTTCTTTCTAGGATGGATTTAGAATCATCTCATTAATAAATTATTATTTTTTGCACAGTGGTATTCTGCATAGAAGAAAAATACTAGTAGTAGTTTTGTAATTGAAGAGACTCCTCGTCGTCGAACAATTTAAATTGTGCAAGTGTGAAACCAAGTGTCAAGATTACACAATATTGCATGCTATGTCTTTTTTAAAATTATTAGCTGGTAGTAGTAATAATGTAATAATACCCAACGATTCAACGGTCTCAAACTACAAGGTTTTAGCTATAATAATCCTATCAAAAACATTTTCATTATTTTTAAATTTGAGAATACCGTTGCAATATTCATAAAATTAATATCAAAATACTGTACGTTCTCAATAATACGTAGTCTCTGTTGTGTAACAATTATGGCACATTATTGCTCGCGTACCAATATCGTGAAACAGAATTGTATATACAATAACGGCAGGTAGACACAGACAAACCGGGTTACTCGATTATTTATTCCTTAAAAATACTAATCTTCCCCCTATGAAATACATTACTCATCAATGTCAAACAAACTTTTAACTGATTAATTAATTAATTTATCACTGGATGTCAAACTTCCATTATTTTTTATCGCCTTGAGATTTTTCTTTTTATCCCGCCAGTACAATAATACAATAATACTCAAAATGGATTAAACTTATTATATCAAAAAAAATGGATGTAAAACTAATATAATATAATAGTTGTATTCTAATAATGGATAATGGATGTATTTCATTTTTCTGATCTGTTTGTTACTGTTTGTTTACATGTTTATATCGGCTGTTATTTACTTAAATAAACAAATTTCAAAACCTGATTAATCGTCCTGTGATGAATTGCAGCATGAGCATTTCTTCTATGTTCGCGTTAGAAATTTGGACTTTCCAGTATTGTACGAATGTCCGATTCTGCTTTTACTCGTATGTCAACGATCTTGCTCTTAGGCAAGGATGCACTTTGATCTTGCTTCGTCGCCAACTGTAAACGCAAGGCATCAACTTCTCCTTGCAATGCAACATAGGATGCAGACCGTTCAATGCGCCGGGGGCGCACACCAGAGTACTGCGAATACTTCGGTTCAAGAATCGCCACGTGCTCGCTTTCACTCTCTTCAGATGTACCATTAATTTCGTGTTCAATTTGCCGGCGGGAATGAGCAACCTGGCTGGACCGTCGTCCCGACCATGAGGGAAACTGGTTTGTGCGGGAAACGGAATCTGCCCCAGAGTTCTTCGGTAAATGTTGAGACTTTCGTTGGGCTCGAAAAATTTCCAAAACGCCACGTTTTTCATAACGCTCGGAAGCATTGAAAGTTACATTTTTTCGTGGTCTACTTTGTTCAGCCCGTTTACTTGACATTGATAACATAGCCGGACCTACCAACCCTTGAACAGTCCCCTGTATATCTACAGTTGCCCGACGGTCAAAGTGTTTCATTGATTTTTCTCGCACCGCAGGTTTTGGTTGTTTTATCACACGGGGAGTTGAAGGAGAAACGCCACGTGCAATTCGCATTGCGATGACATCGTTTACCGTTAAATCTTCATTTGATGTTGCTACCAAATGCTCCGGAGAGAACAATTCGAGAATGCGACCATCAGGAACTTCACCCTCCACTTCATTTCTTTTCAACTTTAAGTCTCTATCTTCTTCTGCCACAGTATAAATATTCTTTTGATCTGAAGCCTCCGTATCCTTCAGATGCACGTTGAACGACATGTTCTCTTCTCCCCTTTCTGGCAGAGATTTGTCGTGTCCAAATTTTAGCAATTCAGAGCGTAAATACGATTCTTTGGGGTAATTCCGTTTGTACGCGCTTCCTTTGAACGTATTCATAACACGAATACTTCCATGTTGTTTGTTCCAAGACTTTTCTTTAGCCCGGTCAACGGCATAAGCCCCTGGACCACGGAACAAAAACATCTCGTTCCGCTGGGCTTCTGTCATTCCTCTTTGACCTTGCGTTTTCAAACCAAACTCTTGTTTTTGCTCAAGGGCTGTCATATAATGTAAGCGGTTGTTGATCGGGGAAGCACTCGAATGGTTATTTTTTATCATCTTTGCATGATGGGGGATGGCATCTTGCATATCTAAAATGAGCTCTTTCAATTGATCTGTAGACATATCTTTCAAGTCAATAGGGCGAACTTTGCTGTTGCTACGGATGAAGGATGTCGACGATTTTGCTAGATTGTTCACTTTTTCTTCAGTGAACCCCGACAAAAATGGTGTCTCGAGGAGGGATGGTACACCTTTCGTTGGCATGTCTTGTAACATATGCATTACCTCCGTTTCGTTGTGAGTCTCCTGCTCTGACAGTATCGGGGCACACAGCAGTGCTTCGGTCGTTGGTTTTTGAAAATACCCAATAGTGGTGACACTGACTAACCTGCTCCAGCACACGTTAACCGAGTTTATAATTCTGCCAGCCCTATTATTCCAAGGAACGATCAAAGGAACAGTGGTCTGATTGTGCGTTCGGTCAGCAGCAGTGTCAAAGTTCTTTTGCCGCATGCGCGACTTTACACACGAAACCATTCCCCAGGCATAGATGACATTCGATGATCGTGTTAAAGCAACGGAATGACGCCAGCCGGCCGCGACTTGACAGACACTTTCCTTTTCAAGCGACATTACCATAGTTGGCACATTTAAATCTTTCACGTGACCGTGACCAAGTTGCCCATTCGCATTCCAGCCCCACGTATAAACTTCTCCCCGAAGAGAAATTGCAACACAATGCCTTGCACCACAACAGACGCTTTCAAATTTCTCATCTTCGTCTTTGTCTTCTTTTTGTACGCGAACAATTGATGGGACTTCTTTATCCTTAAAATCCCCGTGGCCTAATTGTCCCCATTTACCACTTCCCCAACTGTACAAATCTCCATTGTGTGCATGTGCGACAGTCGTGTTCAAACCGCAGGATGTGTGCTTTATTCTATGTTTTTTTAATTGTTTAATGCATCGCGGTGAGTCTACGTCTCTACCACCCATATACACACCATGTCCAGCCAGGGAGCCCTTCCCCCATGTAAAGACATTTCCGGACAGTGCGAGAGCAACGCTGTGCTGACCACCACAAGACACCTCACCAATACGTGTACGTAACGCATGAACTGCGACGGGAGATGGAGAGTTTTTGACCCCCCCAATACCAAGCTGTCCATGCCGATTTGAGCCCCACGCAAAGACGAGACCTTCCTTTGTCAATGCAATTGTGTGATCATCTCCGCACGCAGCCTGTTTTATCATAACAATTTGCGCAAGAGAGCGAAATAAAGGATTCTGATGACCCTGTCTTGCTGGACTATCATTTAAACATCCTAGCGAATTGAGCTTGCGACTAGAGTTACTATTTTCGAATTTCCCTTGCCCTAATTGGCCCCTGTCGCCCCAGCCCCATGAATACACATCCCCAACAGTGTCAATCCCAATAGTATGATTTGCTCCTACACACACACTTTCAGGCCTGCGACTGCTCTTGGACAATGTCGACAGAAACTGTTGGTAAGATTTCACCCAGCCTTTGGGGTACACCTCGGAGCTGTCTACGTGCGTATCTATGTCAATGCAGTGACAATCGATTGACCGGCCCTCTTCACTCAGAGTCAATATATCAAATGCTCTTCGCTCTTCTATTGTTTCTTTGTTAGACTTATAAAGGTCGAGGGCCTCGCGCTCCCTGACTATTTTCACTCTCCAGAGTTCATCGGCGATCATAAAATTTGCTCGCATCTGCCGCACTTGTTTACGGGCCGCCATACCTCGAGCAACACGTTGAATGATGACTGTCGACTTTTTCACTCGCAAAAATGTTCGCCTGAGACGACATGTCGATCGAAACCTGTGTATAGCGTTGACTGCATTAATTATTTGCCAATACCGCCGCTGCACTAAACATGTCTTCCATGCACCTTGTAACTTTACAATGGCAAGCGTTTTGCCACGCTCTTCACGCTTTATGGATAAGTATTCAACGATATCTTCCCTATGCGCCCTGAGTCTCTTTCCCCTCCACAAAGCTTGGACAAGCAGGACAGCGTGAACTTTTGCCCAGTGTATTCGCATTTGGCTCAAGAACTTTCTTATGCCGTACTGGATGACCTTTACCGCAACGAGCATCCGCAGTACATGACGACGGACAATATAGCCCCGGGATATGCCATGCAATACACGTAGACCACGCCGAATGCGCAAAAATCTACACCGGAACATTACTCTTCTGAAATAAGATTGAATGATTAGAATAGATTTCTTCTGCCGTGTCCATAAGCGCCGGGACAAAAATAGTTTTGCCTCATTTTGTATTACTTGGACTGCATGCTTTCGTTTCATCCATATTTTCCTATAATGAATGCCTTTCCAGGCAGATTGGATCCGGCCAACACCCTTGTAAATTTTTTTCATTTGGTTCTTGGCAAAATGCATCCTGTAAGCTGCCTGCATTTTTACACTTGCCTCATCCATTTTACGTAGCCTAATTTCCCTCACAGTTTCCAGCGCTTGAAAAAAATCCTTTCTCATAAAGAGTTTCGTAGTCCCAAACTGTACCAAGTCTTTTCTTCGCCGTTCATCAAATATTTTAGCATTGTTTGCATCACCTTGCCGGCCCCACTTCCAGTACACAGCCATGACTTTGGTGCTTAGAGCACGATAATCGGTTCCTTCTGGTTGGAAAATTTGAAATTCAGTTTGTGACTTTGGTGCTGCAATTACGATAACGAAATGTTCAAAAAACTCACGATAAGATTTTTGGTACGAGTATCCATCATGGCGTATGCGCACACTGTCTAAAACGCCAAGATATTGCAGTTGATTATATACCTTCTCCGTTTCAAAATAAAATGCCCTTTTTAACTCATTGCTTTTAATGCAACGAACAAATCGAGGCGTTGTCCTTTCAATCGTATCAATCAATTTTGCAATGTCGTTCTCAAACTTTAAAGACAGCATAACATTTTTGCCGGTCAAAGTTGATCTTTGAGTAGCTGTTTCTTTCTTACTATCGGATTGGAAAAAATGTTGCAAGAGCGGCAAAGAAGATTCATTCGTCAATGCACTTTGAAGTTGTGGTTTTAAAAGATCTTTGTTTTTTGCACTGAATCCATCAATACTATATGTGACTTCGTTTGCACTATGTTTAATAACAAAACAACCCCTTTTCTTTATAGATGCCAAGCGAAACAAATCAGCTGGAGAATTTCCTTCCATTGTTTGAGCTTTGCGGAGTTTATCCGCCATTTTGTCCAATATTGTTTCATCTTTCATTTTCCCAAAAAGACACGCGTCACTAACTTGGTGAAATAGACCCAACGGTTTTTTACTGATCAGATCGATCACATTTTGATTATCAGTGAAGGACACTGAGCTGTAATCGATATTTTGTTCTTTATATTTTATCTCCTCGAGACGAAAGACGTGCTTTATGAACAAATTATGTAGCTTTTCGTTTGCATAATTTATCATTAGTTGTTCGAACCCATTTCCCTCATCAAAGACTTCAAAGCCAAATATGTCAAGTAGCCCTAAAAACAAAAAGTCTGGGTTTGTATCAAAATCAGGCGCTGTTCCTAATTCCCGTGTGACCGTCTTTTTGATTCCCACATTTATCATATCGACTATATATTTAAACAGTTCTGCGTACAATGCCTTTGCTAATGACAGTATGGCCTCAGTAGCTTCCGTTTTGCCGATTTTAGAAATCATAACTTGCCCACCCGCTTTGGTCTGTTTCGTTGTCAAAGCTTCTAAGAAAACTTGTTTATCTATCCCAAGGAGGGTGCAAACAGTGTTCAAGTTCACTTCGCTCTCCGAATCTACTCCTTTGATTGAATGGCCGGACGAACTGTTTGAATCATCAACCTCTAGAAAATTTATATTTCCGAGGTGAAGGACAACGGCGACGAGGGAATAAATTTGGGTGATTTCAGCTTCGCTTAAGCCAACTACTTGCAAGGCTTCATGGACAACCGTGAAGTCTTTTTCATCCGACGAATTGGACCCACCCATATACGCATGGGTTATCAAATGGCTGCCACTGTTGCTTAAAAACATGAAATGTTTTGGCTGTTCAAGACCTAGCTTTTCGCGGAGTTTTGGTGGGGCACCGCGGCATAGCTGATAGAAGAAATGAAACGAACGCTCGCCATTTAGCTGATCGGAAACCCTACTTTTTTCCAGCAAAAAATGTTTGATTGTGCCTCCGATAATATGACCGCGGCTGTCGAAAACTATCCGCAAATATTTTCCGAAACGACTAGAGTTATTATTTCGCATTGTTTTTGCATTTCCAAAACTTTCAAGAATTGGATTCGATTGCAGTAACTGTTTTTCGATGAGGGGCATGTGAGAACCGTTTATTTCTTCGAATGATGTTCTTAATTGGTTGACAGATCGACGACGGGCGCTCACAAGGTCTACTGGTACTTGGCTACCAGTTGTCTTCACCGAACTTAGATTTGCAATGTATTGCATTACTTGCTTCGTAGTCTCAGTTTTGCCGGCTCCACTTTCACCACTGATGATGATTGACTGGCTTTTCTTTCCCGAAAGAATGCTTTTATACACGTCATCCGCAGTCTCGTATATATGCGGTGGCAACAGCGAGTTTTTCCGTCCTTTCGCGCTCATTAAATTTAATTGAGCAGCAGTTTTACGCTCTCTGTATTTTTTCATGTAGAAAGGATCATAAATCCCCACACCACTTTCGTCAACGACAAGCGTGTAAGGGTTCATGACAAGGAGTATCTCACCCGCTTTTGTATATATTTGTTTGTTGGCATACCGCTTTTGGATATTGTTCAAAATTGCTGGTTCGTGTAAATGTGTGTAATCGATCATATCATCGATGGTAAAGTCAACAAAAGTATTCATCGGCCAAACCATTTCTATTGCCTCCTGCAGGTCAAGTTTGGGATGCCAGTCTGTTTGCACACACAGCTTTCCTTGTGCGTTCATCCCGGAAATTACAGTCGCAGGAACGTACATTGGTCGGGAGGATACTTGTGTGTCTACCGAGTTTGTTCGATAGTGCCCTAAACCTTCGTCATATGGGTTTTCGACCCAAACTTTAACACCTGGCTGAAAATAGCTTTCGTTCATGGAGTTCGCTCTATTGCGTGCCTTTAGAACTTCGATCTTGTCCATGGTGGAGCGGCGCCCCCCTTTTGTTATAGTTCTTACACTCATGCTTTTTATTTAAGCGAACATAAGAATGTGTGTGAAGTGGGATAAAACAAAAACGAATCAGACGCCGTAAGGACGTAGATGCTGTCGTTCAGCGAGGACGTTCCTTCTTTCTTCCTGTGCAGACGACAATTGCAGGGTCCTGTGGGCGGGCAACTTACACTCCAATATTTTAGTAATACACTTAACATATCTAATACTAAGACATTACCAGATTACCAGGTGCCGTAAAACAATTAAAACATCACCTGCATAACGAATAACTTCGCTAGTCTTTCCGTGATATCTAATTACTGTAGTCAATAGTCGTACAGTACTAGAAACTTTTATGCAAATAATTCGTCAAGGATTTTCGCAGTACAGTACTAAATAGCCTGTGTAAATATGTTGTGAGTACTAACTACAGAAGAATTCGTCTACTCCAGGGTCACAAGACTTGTCGATTCACTATTAAACCAGGATCTAAAACTGACTGCAACGTCACTATCAAAATAAAGGATCGAATAATCGAAAAACGGAAAGAACGACCGCTTTTGCCACGGGAAAAAAAGGCGGGGGCAATCAAAATACCAGATAGCGCAGTTCGATTGAATGCAATAATGTACCCATAGTGACGAAATGTACTTGATGATCGTTCCAGGTCATATTTTGCGGAGAGAAAAACGATTAATCTAGGGAGGGATAGCGCCAAGATAGTAATTTGTAGCGAATGAAAACCACAGTAAAAGAAGGACTAAGAAAAACTTTTAGATTCGCTGGAATTACATGCGAGCATTAAATATCAGAGAGAGAGGCATGACGCAAGAAGCCAGAAACGAGCCAAGCAATTTCAGCTAATGAAACAGGAACACGGTAGAGCAGTTTCAACCTGCCTTAGGAATGGAAAACCGAAGTCAATACGTGGCTGACTAAAGGCACAAGCAATATACTAGTGTACAGTGACAAATGCTGCGCAAACATAGGAATATCTGCGTAGTTACTTTTGCGTTGGTTGTTGTGATGCCTTGGTTCGTAAATGCTATAAAGTTGCGGGGGAAGCACAGTGGTCTCATGGTTTCTCCAGACGTTGCCACGTGGTTAGGTATAAAAGGAAAAAAGCAAGGTTTGTCAGGCACAACAGGAAGCGACCCTCCTTCGATGCTTAAAAGCTGTCCCAAGGGAGCCCCGAAACCGTGTGGAAGTGGTCCACACGGTAATAAAAACAAAGGCGATCTAAAGAAAAACGAACGGGAAGCAATGGCGGGGGCAGCAATGGGACTGATGAAGAAAATTGAAGAACAAATGATAAGATCTCAGGAAAAGGCAGTCGAGAAAAAGAATATGAAGAAACGAGACAGCGATGGAACGAACGACAACAAGAAAAGAAAGAAGACTCTGGTGGAATCACTCTGGAAGAAGAAAGCTGAAAAGCGTAAACGTGATGCAGAGAAAATCTCGTCGGCAGAGCCAGAAGCCGATAATGAAGAGATTGGCGCCACTTCGGAGACGAAGAATGGCCGCGGGATCAGCAACGGCCAGGGAGAGAAAATCTCGTCGTCAGAGCCAGAAGCTGACAATGACGAGGTTGGCACCACTTCTTCGGAGACGAGGAGTGGCCGCGAGGTCAGCAACGGAGAGGCGAAGGCTAACGCACCCCCATTTCATAATGAACAAGCGACACAGTTAAAGGAATCCGAACTGGGAAATCCTGGCAGCCCCAAGGAAAGGGAACCAGGCAAGAACAAATTGCCTTTTTTAGATAACCGAGAAGTGCCTAAATTGGAGAATATTCATTGCCCCAGGGGCAGGCCAAAATGTATTTCGAGCACGAGTATGAAGAGCCATGGTGGTCCGTGGCTTCGACAGTCGCCGCAAGAACCCTCTGGCAATGCATCGCTATGGGGCCGTTTTGCGAACCAATCGAAATCGGAAATAACTGTCGGGCAAAGCATGGGAAACAATGAAAATGACATACGTAAAACTGGCAGCATTTATAAGTCTTCTTCGGATCGAATAGTCCTCGATGCTATATCTGCCGTTGGTGGTGTTGATAGCTTGAGAAGGCTCGAGAAAAGCCGTACATTGCACGATGTTGTGGGACCAGTGGGTGACGAATTTGATGACGGGTATCCAACTTTATCCACCACGCCTAATGTTGGCGAAGTGAATCGCAGCATTTTTGCTCGAACGATGGAGAAGAGAAATCTCGATAGAACCAATGACGGCTTTGAAAATTCACCTGAAGGCGATTACCAGGAAGGAGTAAATGGCGTTAACTATGGCCACGTGCAAACCGAGTGGCAAACACCTCCTGAAAACCCAATGTACGCAGGTTGAGAATATTATATGCTGATCGGTGGCTTGCGGGCTCTTGTTTCAATTAGCCGTCTCCGAAGGTTTTCATTTTCTTTGAAACCAGAAGAGGTTTCTGTGGTCATCACATTTTTTACACACTCTAAGATGTTGCTGACGAAAAAAAGTTTAATTTTTCTCAAAAAAAAAAACTATCATAGATATCATATGATAAAGTGTCTTATTTTCTTAATGGGATAATAAAACCAAATTCCATATTTCTTGCGGCGTTGATTGACATCATACGATCCATGCCATCCATGGTCACTTTGCCGAGCTACGAAAGACTTACTTCCCAGTGATTCTTTCAGGGTTAGGTACTCCTCCATCGTTTTTAGTACGTACTAATATATTTATTTTGTTGTAGTTATTATCAATTTAGGGAGAGGACTAGGCTTTTTAAGGAATTCGTTGGGGCGGTTTGGGGTACATACCAGCTAGATTAATATATATAAACACAGCATTATTGTGTGTTTCGAAGTGTATTAATGTACAGTAGAACTACAGGTACTTAATTCTTATAAGCTTCATGGTCCATCGCATCGAAGAAAACAAACGGCAGATTAAGTCGTCGTGTAAACTATTCGCTGATGTGTCCTCTTGTCGCGAGGGTCTTCCATTCGAATTGTGCGTGACGGAGGTCATTTATTTTCAATTTTCACTTGTAATTGTATGTTGCATTCATTATTCGAATATCATTTAAATTTTTTTTGCGTGAACAGGTTATCCCCAGGAGAGGAGACGCCTGCTCACTTTAAGACCAAGTGACAATGAATGTACACGTCGGTCGTTCTGGCGCGTCCTCGCAATGAATTCAACGAATACTCCACAAAACTAATACCCCTCAATTGCCCTTACATTCTTGATCCCAAATCATATTTTACTATGTCTTTCCGTGAGTTACGCAATTTCACAGAAATGATGAGGGCCTTGGGATATCCACGTCTCGTGTCAGTTGATAACTTTAGGAAGCCTCACTTCGCTTTAGTAGCAGACATACTGTATTGGATGGCAATGAAATATGATCCGAACGCGCACATACCAGATGATATTGATGATGAAAACGAACGCGTCAACTTTGTTATGAAAGTGGCGGAATTATTTGCTGCCAAAGCTGGAATCAAATTGAAAACTAGGCGCTTATATGCAGCTGACGGACACGCCGTGAAGGAACTCCTGAAGATAGCGTCACTGCTATATTCTGCCTTACGCAGCAACTCAACTGCTACAGCCGGCGACGAAGAAGACGAATCTTCGGATGCAGACTTTGCTCTGAACAGTAAATTATCGGATCTTAAAATCACACGATCTTTGGGAACCGAAATCACCGAAAAAGGTGCCAAGTTGTACGACTTACTGTTGCAGGAAAAAGATTTGCGTGAGTCACGGGAGAACGCTTTGCGCCTGCTAAATTCTCTCTCTAACAGTGATGACGCGTCGAAGCAAGTGCGCAAAAAATTGAAACAGCTTGTAAGCAAGGCGAATGAAAATGTACTAGCTTTAGAAAAGCAGGTGCGTGATTTGGAAGCCGATCGAAAAAGTTTGGAAACCAAAATAAAGAAACGAAGGACTGACTTGGAACGTAACCAAAAGCGATTGAAGAGCTTGCAGACCGTACGGCCAGCGTTCATGGATGAGTACGAGAAACTCGAACGAGAACTGCAGCGCTTGTACGAGGTTTATTTAGAACGATTCCGAAATCTTGACTACATGGAACATCAGCTAGATGCGTACAACCGAATTGAGAATGACAAGTTGATGGAGGGCGAGAAGAAGTTGCGACGTCTGCAAAAAGACCTCAAGGAAAAAGAAGACCAATTGATTTATGGAGAAGTTCGGGACGAAGACGACGATTACTCGCGACCTACTGAACGTCCTTCGGCAGCACCTGGGCGACGTGAAGGACGGCTTAGCCGAGAAGGTTTGCATGGCGCCAAGCCTGGAGGACGCGGTGCTCATATTCGTGGCTCGATGATGGATGGCAGTGATTCTGAAAGTGAACCTAGCGATTTGAGTGGCAGTTCTGATGGCGAATCAGACCAGTCGCTTAGTGCTTCAGCATCTGTCAGTGGCAGCTCGAATTTAATTGACGATGACGACGAAGATAGCGAGGGTTTCTCAGATCGAGGTGCGGGGCGAGACTCTTTCAAAAGCTCGGACTCTGACGATGACTTCTAAAGTAAACGAATGAAGAAACCTCATATCATTAGAACGCTCTTTGATATCTTAGTATACGAAAAAAAGAATTCACTGAAAAAAAAAAGCCGAGTCGGGAGCGGAGTTTCTTATTGTAGTTCTCCTTACCTTATCGCTTGTGTTCTACCCTTTCTGTTGGCGACATTGATGTATGTAAATTGTAAGTAAAAGTATAAAACAGATAACTAGACGATCGGCAAGAAGTCGAGGGGGAAGCGGGAGACTATCAACAGGCGGATAAGCTAAATTTATTCGCCCTTCTTGCCTTCTCGGACTTAATTTAATACCCTACTCATAACACTATTTTCATTTTTACTCCGAATGACGACCTCTGTATTGTTGCATTATTGCTTGCACTGTCGTGAGTTTCCCGTTCCAGACGCTCTACTCTAAAGTTCATGGACAGGGCCGCTCATTTCGTAGTATCTTAAATTGCCAAAGATTTTGTAATTTTGTGGAAGAAACGAAATAATTTATGCGACGTCTTGGTGCTGCGGCGCTTAGCCGACGACGTTTGACCAGTGGCAGTGAAGGTAGAGAACTATCGAGGGCATGTCGTTTCAAGGTCAGACTCTACGGAACAGAGCCACTGACGAGCCCGACGGCGGGAATAAATGCCCGGGAACCCTTGTTGTTCACCCCAGGGCCTTTGACAACAAGTCCAGCGGTAAAACAAGCTATGCTTGTTGACATAGGCAGTAGAGATCCACAGTTTGTTGCAAAAATAAAGAACGTGCGCGAGAGCATTCTTGCTGCTGGCGGTGTGTCGATTGACGACGGGTTCGAGTGCGTAATTGTTCAAGGTAGTGGAACGTTTGGGGTAGAATCGGCGTTAGCATCTGCTGTTCCACTTGAGGGAAGTAAAGTGCTCGTTGTCGCAAATGGGGCATACGGTCACCGCATGGCAAAAATTTGCAGGATACACAGTATTGACTTATCTGTTCTTGCGTTCGCCGAGAACGAGGTACCGACTGCCCAAGCAGTGAAAGTGGCGTTAGAGAACGACGTGTCACTGACCCACGTGGCAGTTGTTCATCATGAGACAACGACAGGGTCTGTATCACCCATCGATAAAATTGCACAGGCTGTTAAATCAGTGCGCGGTGACGATGTCACTTTGATTGTCGATTCAATGAGTGGCTTTGGAGCTTTACCGATCGATTTGATTGTTGGGAACATTGATTATTTGGTGTCTTCAGCAAACAAATGTTTAGAGTCGGTTCCCGGGTTCTCTTTTGTAATCGCGAAGAAGAGCAAACTAGAAACCACCAAATATAACACAAGAACTCTCGCGCTTGATTTATTCTCTCAATGGAGGGGTTTGGAATCAAATGGGCAATTTCGTTTTACTCCACCAACTCATGCTATTTTAGCTATGGATCATGCACTCCGAGAGTTCGAGGAGGAAGGGGGTGCCGTTGGACGACTTGCACGCTATCGGCATAACCATTCTATACTGGTCAAACGAATGACTAAGCTTGGCTATAAACTGTACATTGACGGAGAAATCCAAGGCCCTATTATCAGTACTTTTTTGACGCCGTCCGACAAGGAATTTGATTTCGAAATGCTGTATGATAAAATGGCTTCCCGCGGGATCGCGATTTACCCAGGCAAGTTGACTGAAGTAGATTCTTTTCGTATTGGAACAATTGGTCGCCTTTTTGAAGGTGACATTCATTTTCTAGCAAGTACTCTGGAAGACTGTATGCGAGAAATGGGGATACCCGTGCCCGTGAATTACTAAATCCACGGCGCAAAGTTACTGCAAGAGGTGCTGCAATTGCCAACTTGCAGACACGGAGCAATACCCCGTACTTGAAATTGCAAGTTGGTCCGTGGGGGCTTAGTCCCCGCCGCAAATTGTGGACACGATTTGTGCAAGAGTACGACAAAATTGACATTGTCCGCAACACTCTGATCAGTTCGGCATAGTACCGCAAACACCATGAAGAGGCACGCAGTCACGCCATGTCGACACATCATTTCTTATCTTCCTATGGTTGCCAGATGTAATCCTGGAACATTACCAGCACGCAAATAGCACATAATTTTTAACTTTTAACACTCCAGATTATTCACAGTAGCCCGGTTTCCTATCAACCAGTTAAATAAATGACTTGGAAGCAGTTATTATTAGGTCTGTGAACTGTGAACAAATAAGTATTTGCTTGCTTGGATAAAGGAGATACTGTATGGCGGATTCTTCTAGACACTGGACTCTGTACTGGTATTATTCTGTGAGAAAATAGGAAATAGAATGAAATGAATTTTCTATTTTATTTTTTATTATTTTCTATTATTTATTTTGTACTATCGAGACTAGACTTGTTGTCGAAATCAAACAATGTCGACCATACATACATTTACTTTGGATGGATCCAAAAAGAACTAACTGAGAGAAATCAGTTCTAATCGCTAGATATGTCACACCGGACGCAGTCACCGCTTCTAAGAAGGTAAAGCAGGATCATGGCCGGTATCGGTGGGAGTGTATTTTTGGCGGATGTGGATAGCGACTACATAAACCCATCGGCGGCTTGCATCAATCCTCTTTTTTCTTCTGGAGATGAGGGCTCGAATCGAAAGCAAGCGCGAAGTATTGGTCGAAGTGGGGCTGCTCTAGTATCTATTGACAGTGGAATCTTCTCGGGCATCCGCGAAGGTACGAATGAGAAGGATGAAACAGTTGCTCGCGTCACTTTGGCAGATTGCTTAGCCTGCAGCGGCTGCGTAACGTCTGCGGAGACCGTTCTGGTAACGTCTCACTCTCTCGAAAAGTTAAAAGCCGTTTTATCGCAACAACAGTCCAAAACTTTGGTCCTTTCCATCTCACCCCATGCTCGGGCGTCGCTGGCAAGGCATTTTAATCTAGATTTGACCGCTACTCATAAGCGGCTGGACGCATATTTTCGCCGGGCTGGTTTCGACTATGTATTTGATACGAGCAGTGCTGCCGACATCGCACGCGAGGAGGTCGCTGCTGAATTTTTTTTGCGCTGGCGAAACAACAAGTCCCACACCCAAGATGATAAGGGGGAGCATTGGAAGCGTCCACAAGAAACGATCGCAAAGTCTGCTCATAAAGGGGTGTTTGTCAGTTCCAGTAAAGACTTTGCGTACGAGAAACAAATGGGTTTTGAGAATCAGCATTTGCCGCTTTTGACGTCTTCTTGCCCTGGTTGGGTTTGCTACGCTGAAAAAAATTGTGCTGAAGCACTTCCATACATGAGCACGTCCAAGTCTCCGCAGCATATTTTGGGGCGTCTATTAAAAGGCAGTAATATTTCTAAAACGTTGACGGGAATAAAAAAGGGCGCGCCAGTGTACCACGTTACGTTAATGCCATGTTACGACAAAAAGTTAGAAGCTTCTCGTAAGGATTTTGTGAATGACTACGGTGTCCCTGACGTGGATTTAGTGATTACTCCAATTGAAGTGTTGGATATGTTTTCAGAACAAGGCATTACAAACTTTTTAGCGTTGCCGGAAGGATCGTTCCCGAAGGATGATGACGCTAGCATCCTGCAGCACTTGTTTGTAGGTGTTGAAAGGGTTTGTGGTGAAGATCATATTATTACCTCCCCGTACGATACTACGGAATCGGGTAGCTCAGGGGGCTACTTGGACTACACGCTACGAGCGACTGCACACAAGTTACGCTTGAAAAGGGACTATTCAAATACTTTGAATTTTCGTGTTGGGAGAAACAAAGATTTCAAAGTAACAGAGCTCGTCGATGATGAAGGCAAAGTGATCCTCCGATTTGCAGTTGCATTTGGCTTTAGAAACATCCAATCTATAGTCAGGCAAATAAAAATCGGCAAATGCAAATATGATTTCGTCGAAGTCCAGGCGTGTCCATCAGGGTGTTTAAATGGAGGGGCCCAGGTACGTGGGGAAAACCGTCTCTCTTCAAAGCGGATACTAGATGATGTGAAGGAAGTATATTGCCGACGTTTGGGAAAAGCGACTTTCCCAACATCGCGTTTACGCCACATTTACAATGATATTTTACAAGACGAGCCATACAGTTTAAAAGCGCTCAATTGGTTTCATACCCAATATCACGCTGTTCCAAAAATGAGTGCTGGATCAACATGGTAAGGTTATTCTTGCTGCTGCTTCCGCTTTCACTTCTGCTCCTCTTTACTTTTCGATTTCTTGATATTACATTTTGACTTAAAAAGTTACTGTAACGATGGCCGTTGAGCGACCCGGGGATATTCGGATCATCGAATACACTGGCGACTGCTCCGTCGACCTAAAAAGTTGGCCAGGATCTGACATCGGAAATGGTCGACGGGTCCGCATTTGAGGATGAGGATATCGTTGCATCCATTGTATGATTAGACAAGTCTTGCATGGGAGTACGTGGTGGTGGTTGATTGCGCGGATGTTGTAAATCACTCTGATTCGGAGTATCAACTCGTACCGTTTGTGAGTAGTTCCAAGTGGGTTCCATTTGGAGTATTTCAGCTGCATGGTCCATTGGTAGGGCTGTTGGAGCATTGGCTTTGCAAATTCTGATTCCTGGCATAATAGATTCCGCCACGCAATTGAGTACGTTTCGCTGACAAATTCGCATCCACCAGTCTGAAAAGCCGTTGTGGCGTGCAATCCGGTAGCTGTAGGTACCGGGAGGGTTGTCAGGAGTGGGTGGACCCGGAAAGTTTTCTTTCGCAAGGTGAGTAAAAATCTCCATGGCTCCCTCTTTGAAAAGGCTCCACTGAGACACATTCCAAATGTAGTTTTTAAAATATTCAAACACATCATGATTAATTTCATGTGTATAGGACGAACACTTCTATTGCTAATTAATTACAGTATTACAGTTATTATCATAGTTTTTATTTCAAAAATGTTTTTAGTTTCCGACATAAAACTTTCAGTGCGTTGATTTAAAGAAGAAAAACCCGTATTGGGTTAGCAAGTCAGTTGATGATCAAACTTTAACTGCAAGGGCTCTATTTTACGAAGGAAAATACTGATTGAGAAATTTCATTCTTTTGACAAACATTGTTTTTAATTTAATACAACCATCATTATATATTATTAGATTTATAAAACTTTCAGTGCTGTTCCTTCCAGCTCTGACGCTTCCCTCGTGGTTCCAATTTCTTTTTCATATTTTTTCTACTACTACGTTTTCCGCCATCCCGAACTTGACGCTCCAGAGCCTGCAATCGAATATTACTGAGATTGTTCCGCCTTCGAAACATTTTACGAACACCTACTGCGCTCGATTTGTTGGAATAAAAATCCAAACTCCGTGATGATGGAACTGACACCAACATATGCATACGAAGTGCCTTCTCTGTTTTTTTTATGCTTTTCATAGGAAGTATAGGGGCCGCAGATACTAAAGAAGGAACTTGTTGTGAATGGTGGTGATAGCTCCTTGCTTCCTCGGTTATAATTCTGTCAGCATTGGCAACGTCACAGGGGGGTGAAGGGCGTTGATCGTTATGGGGTCCACTGTACCCCCAAGGAATCTCAGGTGTACAAACGCTTCGACTAGGTTGGATCTTTCGATTAATTCCATCCACAAATGGGTCCAACATCGCAGATCGAAACCTAACGAAACCTGTTTGTTTTATCACTGAGAAAAGTTCAACGGAATTTTTAGCTCTAAAGAAATTCGAAATGTATTTGCTACGTCTTATTTCCATGGCAGTTTCTTTTTCTTTGACAAGGGCTCTTTTTCTCTCGAGTCCCTTGCGTTTCCAGCCTTCGTATAATTCAGCTTCCATGGTCAGCTGACGCTTCAATTCGTTCTCCTTCTTCCGAACACTGCGTTGGTAGTCGTCCATGGCACGCTTTTTCGCTTCAGCTTGGTCAATACCATAAAACAAATCGCCATTCTGCCGCTGCAAGCTCTCTTCCATCTCCATCCGCATCTGTTCTTCATTTGCCTTCGATATATCATTTACATTCATCGAATGCATACCACCATCGCCGCCTAAAGCATTTGAGTACTTTCGAATTAAAGATGCCATGAGCTGTTTTTCTTCTAAATCTAAAAACTCCATGGTTTCATTTTCGTCAGAAAAATTTTCGCCGGCCTTAATCCTGAATCTATTGTGTTTGAAACCCCCGCTTGATTGGCGTAAGTAAGTCGCAAAATGAATAAATTCCTTTACGTCAACTTTGCCATCTCGGTTTGTATCCATTCTTTTTAAGGCTGCGATAAACCGGTTCGGCTCTAAAGCCTTGTACAACCCCGGGTGTTTCAGTAGCAAAGGCTTGATCACAATACGATTTCGCTTTAATTCGTACTTTAATTCTCTGGCCGTCAATGTTTTGTCATCGTTGGCGTCTAGAATTGAAAAAATGGTCAACAATGCGTTCCTTTCCTCTTCTTCTAATTTTAAGCGAGCTGCTAATTCGATAAATTCTTGTTCGTCCACCACTCCATCGTCGTCTGTATCTGCAATTTCAAGAGCAGAGGCGAACCTTTTGCCTCGTAACACGTTTGATAATTCTGGAAACAAACCCAAAAATTCTCTTAACGCGCCTTTTTCGTTGTGCAACAGAGCTTTGGTCACTTCGTGTCTATCGACAGTTCCTGAATTATCACGGTCTAACAACGCAAAAATTTTGGATAATGTAGAATATTCTTTTGCCTCTTCGATGACTGCATTCACATAGTTGATGAACTCATCAAACTGTACTAAATCATCATCGTTTGTATCAGCGCGTAAGATACTATCCCGGAGCTGAAAGGGTGTAAAACACCCAGAAAGCCCAGGAAAATCGCAAAGAATAGGACAAATTTCTTTCGCATTTAACACCATTTCTCGTAAGACGCTTCTATAAACTAACCCCCCTGTACCATCTACATCCAGTAGGGTGAACAACTTCTTCACTGCAATCTCTTGACGATCTCTTGCTTTTATATTCTTCACAAGGGTGCAAAACTCATCTGATGATACAACACCATCGGCATTATCATCCGCTGCTTGCACTGCCTTCATAAACTTATCAGGATTTTCTAACGTTTTTACAAGCTCTGGAAAACGCTTTAAAAGCGGCATCAAACGTTGTTTCTCGTGTTTTAAGGCCCATTTAATTTCATGCGCAAGAACTCGGGAATCCCCGTTTGCGTCAAGTGCTGTATAAACGTCCAACAATGCCAGGCGCTCTTCTTCCTCTTTTTTAAGTCGCCCCAGCAATTGCAAAAATTCTTCTTGGTCTACCTCCCCGTTATTATCAATGTCAGCATATTTCATAGCACTGGCTATATTCTCGGTAGTAAACAAGGAACAAAGGGTTGGAAATGGCGCAATCAAATGAAAAATGGCGGCTGCACCGAAAGATAAAGCTTTGAAAACCTCCCTTGTTGTCAAAGTATTGCTATTGTCCGCGTCTAACTCATGGAATATACGAAGTAACGCTGCCTTCTCAAATTGTTCGTCTGACATGACATTTTTTAACTCGTCCCCTATGTCATCAAATGCCCCGACCATGGCCGCCTTGAACCCAACACCGGCAGTCACGTCATTCGCCATGCTAAGTTCTACCAATGTAAGTGCCCGTAACTGAGTGACCTGTTTGACGTTTTTAATCCCATCCTAAAATGCGCACGTAATTGTCGCTGACTTGTGCTGCACGCATGGCATGAAAAACCCAATCTCCTATACCAAGATACTTATGTGGAATAATGATCATTTATTGTTACATAATAACAGACAGTTGTATTTCATATTCAACGACTCGATTCGGTGATTTTCTGGGACATGTCCAGTTCACCGAATAAACAAACTCGTTGTTGTCAAAGGTCAGCGGCACATCGAAGCTGTTAGACTACTACGAGTAGAAAGTTCTGCATCGTTTAATATTGTGATACGACTACATAGACACTCTAGACCATTTCATACTTACTACATTACGACAACAGAAGGATTTACCAACTCTTTCTCTCATGGTTCGATCGGAAACATACTCACTCGAACAACCTGAAAAGTAAGGAGCAAATATTTTTTCAAATTACAATTGACCTACCTAAGCCAACCTCTGTACGGTATTATTTTATACCAACAACCAACGCCTTGTCTCCCAATTGCACAGTCCTGTTGAGGCGAAGTAAGTGGAAGGCAGCCAGCCGGATACTCCCGGCTTTGCAATGGCAAACCTCACCGAAGCGACAACTGGGTAGTGTTATCATGAGTACGTATAGGACAGCTATTGTCGAGAAAGAAGACCGTGCCTACAGCGCGGGATCGCTCGTCGCATCTGCTCCCTCAGAGCGGACAAGGTCGGTCGATGTAGCCGACGACCCTGAATGTGGAATCTACGAATGGTCCGGTGTAAACCAAGACGTTACAAATGCTCAAAAAGATCATCATGTTATGTCTAGGACGGTGAAAGAAATGCAGTGGTTTAATCCCCAACAAATAGAAAAGGTGGATGAAGCTCACAGACGAGAGTCAAACTCAAGAACACGAAATGCGTCGAGTAGCAACAGAGTCGGGGAAGATCCCACAGAAAGCACTAAAGCGCCGTCACAAGCAGAATTTCGAACGATCATGCACCCAGACCGACCACACATGTTAACCCCCACTCAAGCAATATCTCAGACTCGACGGATTACACCACGCTCTTCGAGCGACCCTTCAGGGCGCACAGGGACCGCTTCGACAGGATCGACCTCGTACACTTCCAGTTATCACGAACCTGCCTATAACGGTGCGTCAGCAGACACACGGGCTGCGTACTTGAACAACAACATTTCAGGCCTGAGTTCAGTTGGGACAAATGTTTACGATAATGTAAACGAGGCACGGAAGACCAGTTCAGGCGGAAAAGAGACCGGGGCAGTGCAGAATGTTGTGTGGTCTGGTTCATATTTGTGGAAAGTTCCTTTTAACAACGACAATGCCCCACGTGTCCGCTGGTTTCGGGTTGTTCATGACGTGGGAAAGGATGGTTCTGGAGTCTATCTGAAGTGGACCGATCCGCAACGCCCAAGAAAGGCAGCGTCGGATCTATTTTTGGACCATGTCAACGAGATTGTAGTCGGGCAGGTCACAAATGCTTTCTTCAAGCAAGTCAGCAAACGGGGCGCCAATAGTCTCCCTCCGCAGACATTGTGTTTTTCGCTTATAACAAATACTCGGACATTGGATCTTGCTGCTACAGAAGAAGCTGAATATGACCAATGGGTGAAGGAAATGCGAGTTATTGTCGGTAAAAATAAAGCCAACAGAATGGCGTTAAGTGGACGATCTGTCGCTTTGCTGAAGAGTAAGGAAGGCGGAGGTGCAGTGCGAAGCGAAGGGAACTCGGTCCACGACGAAATTCAATCGCAACTTCCACGGCCAGGTCAGCAGAAGGTTGAACAGGAAGAAGGTAATGAAAATAAATTGGCGCTCTCTTCCGAAGAGCTCCGTCGCTATTGGCGGGATACTCTTTTTGACCACTGCCGGCACAATCGGGTGACTGAAGTACAAGGAATAATAAATGAAGGTTGCCCGATCGATTTGATGGAGCGCGAAAGTGGGGACACTGCGTTGATGGTTGCATGTCGACGTGGACGATCTCATATTGTCAAATTTTGCCTGGGGCGTGGCGCCAAAAATGACCCTCACCCTCAGTATGGGCAGACCGCTCTGCAAGCGGCTGTAGCAAGCGGACAGGCGAAATGTGCTAAAATTATTCTTCAAACAGCGGCGCAGCACAAAATGGATGTCGTTATTGTTAATCACGCAGATCCCATGAAGGATTCGCCTTTGCATGTCGCTGCTCGCATGGGAGACACCCAAACTATGGAAGTATTATTACAGCATGGCGCTGACTACAAGTTGGTTGATGCAAAAGGGCGAAGGCCTCTACATGTCGCTGCTGCACATAGTATGTACAAATCCGTTGCCCTTCTAGTTGATGTGGTGGACAATTTAGATATTGGAGAATATAATGGCAACACTGCCCTTCACCTTGCATCAACGGCAAACGATCCAGCAATCGTCAAGTTATTGCTTGACACTGCTGCCGATCCTCGCTGTGTAAATACGGAGAGCAAAACGCCTTTAGCTATTGCCTTGGAATTGCGACATATGGAGTGTGCCACACTCTTAAAGGCAGGCATGGCCCATGTTCTTGGGACTCCTCGCCCTGAACCGTTTCTCTCGAGGTGTTTAAAACCAGAGGAAGATGTCACTCCGAGTGCCAGACCAATGTATAACCCGGCGAGTCACAATGCCTTGTACAGTACGAAAATGAGCGATCCCCATCATCATACTTTAAGTGGGTATGTGAGCGATTACCAATCAAACTACTACACTGTTGGTGAATACTTGACACCGATAAATGATCCACTGCGTCACGACGCGCCAAAACGTTTTCAGTCCGAACTATTTGCTGGTCTTGATATTGCGGGCGTGCACTCCATGCCCAGTGGACAAAGGATTAATCATCATCATTTTCCGAGAAGGATGGACTATGAAGGTAGCTCGAGCCCGAAGTTGTATGCCCAAGAATACTTTGTTGACCCATATTACGCGGATGTAGGAAGCTTGACCAGGCAATCCAGTGCAGTGTCTACGTCCTCAGCCAGTTCCTGGGGAGATTATAGTGCGTCAACTGGGAATGGGTACGATTATTCAACGTCGTATTCAAATGATGATGAAGGCACAGGCGTATACATTTACACAGATGAGGCAGGGACCGTCTGGGAGTGCAAATATACTGAAGAGAATTACCCTTACTATTTGAATGGAGAGACTGGAGAGTCACAATGGGACGACCCATGCCCTTCAGGTTATAATGGATGGCATGAAATGACTATGCAAGAATGGAATGTATGGCAAAATACTAGTGGGGACCAAGGGAAACCTGAAGAGTCGTTGAAAAACAGCGCAGAGGGCTCTGGCGATTACGAATGTGTCGGAACGAAAGCAACTCTTGGCCAGAAAGTACGGGCTCAGCTGGCGAGACAAAGAGATGCGAAAACTTCCAAAACGCCTAGAAACAGTGCACGTGGAGGTAGCACAACGGCTAGAATGGCTTGGGATGGGGGTACTAACGCTGTTGCAACGGTTAGAATGGAACTTGAACGCGCCCGCCAAGCGAGCAAAGACGCGGAATCGATAAAAACGCAGTTAGGTGAATTGCACCATAAGGCAGATAATGAGGGCAAAGGGGGCAGCCTTACTGAAAACTTGCCTAAATCAATGGACCTACCAACTGCCATAACACACCGAGACGACAAAGGCCACGATGAACGGGAAGCACCTATCGATCCAAAGGAAGCATTGATGGTAGCCATACAAAATCGAGGAAAAGAGAGCAAGAAAAACCCAGGCTTAAACATGAAGGGCGAGGGAGTTTCAAAAGGTTCTCTTTTACAGAATTCCAGCGCCTCCCCGCAATTATTGAAGGACCATGCACCTCCTGCGATACCCCCTCCGCAACTAAAATCGACTTCTGGGAATAAACGCGAAGTGCTTAAAACGAACAAGTCTCTTCTTAAATTCTTTAAGATGGAGAAAATGGGTGTTCCCTTAGCCGCAATTAAACATAAAATGGTCATGGATGGAATCGCTGCAGAAGTTATTGGAATTTTCTGTGGAGATAATGCTGATGTTGTAACCACAGCCAGTAGCAATCTACGAGACCCGCAAGCTAACGTCGCATCGATGGAGCAAAAGCGTAACCAACTACGTTCTCAGCCAGGCATGGAGAAATTTTTCAAAATGGAGAAAATGGGACTCCCTGTAGGTGCAATCCGGCATAAGATGACTATGGATGGAATAGCTGCTCTCGATATTGGCATATTTTGTAGAGACACTGGCAATGGCGTAGACAAAGCAACTTCTCCTGGTGGGCATGCCTCCCCTGCGAAAGCTATGGAAGCTGCAAAAGCAGTACTAGAAGCGCGTCGCGAAAAAATGAAAGGACAAGAAAAATTTCAGAAATATTTCAAAATGGAAAAGATGGGTCTTCCATTAGGAGCAATACGTGGTAAAATGACGATGGATCAAATTTCCCCAAGTGATATTGCAGCGTTTTGCTTAGATACGCCTCAGATAGCTCCGCCCAAAGGTCCAAGTTCAGCAAACACCTCTATCGCACGAAAGATGATGACACTTCATTGGGATACTATACCGAAAGAGCGTCTCCACAATAGTGTATGGGGACAATTGGATACAAGTCGGACTGTTGACGAAGAGCAAGTCGATGAGCTTGAAAAACTCTTTTCTGCCAAAACCCCTCAGAATAAGGGAAAGAAAATTCTTAAGCCAACTCGTGGAAAAGCGAAAGGGGCGAGACAACAATCGATTGGAATTGATGGGAAACGGTTACATAATATCGAAATTGGACTGGCCCAGTTTCGTGCGTTTCCATCGTACGAAGACGTCGTGAATGCCGTGTGCACAATGGATGAAAGCATGCTTGGAGTGGAAAAGCTCGGCACACTCTATGATATATCCCCGTCTGCGCAAGAAGTAGAAGTGCTCAAGAAGGCAAGTAATGTCGACGTGTCGACATGCGGTAAGGCCGAAAAGTGGCTACTCGCAGCGTCTAAAGTTCCTCGATTTGTCGAAAAGGTAGACACGTTCCGCTTTAAGTTGACGTTTACCGGACGCGCGAAAGAACTCGCGAAAAATATTCAATACTTCACCGATGTCTGCAAAAAGGTTAAAACCTCAAAGAAATTGATGAGCGTGTTGCAAAGCGTTCTGAAGATTGGGAATATCATGAACAAAGGAACCCATGCTGGAGGTGCGTGTGGGTTTAAATTGGACTCTCTAATGAAATTGACTCAGACGAAGTCCAACGATAAGAAAACCAGCATCCTCGATTTCTTAATTCAATCGGCACTTGAATCTGACGATCCGTCGAAAAGAGCTTTGGTCGATTTTCCGAACGATTTGGACGGACTTGAACACGCTTTAAAAATGGATATTTCGCGCTTAAAAAGTGATTTTGGAGTACTTGAAAAGGGTGTTCGAAAGATGTCGTCCGAAGGACACAAAGAAGCTGCATCGGTGGAAGACAATGCGATGAGCCCAAGAAGCGATCAATATGTTTCAGCATGCGAAGTATTTGTCAGTTCAGTTGCTACGAAAGTCGTGACTGCTTTAGAGGGTGCTCTGGATGATGTTGTCACTGAGGAAGCAAGCATCGTTGCTTATTTCGGCGAAGATCCTTTAGTCTCCTCGACAAGTAAGATTTTTGACATTTTATTCAAGTTTTCAAGTGCATACAAAACGTCTGCCAAAGCAATTAGTGATCGCCTCGAGCGAAAAAAACGATCGGAGCGGAAAGCAAAAGAAAGGGAGCGTAGAGAGCCATTGTCGACCAAGACTGGCTCAACCTTGAAGGAGCGCAACGTCAGCCCGTCACGCAAACAAGGCAGTGGCCCTAATTTGTTGGCGAGTATAAAAGCAAAAGGTGGCATTGCAGGACTTAGAGAAGCCGCTAGAGTAAAAGAATTTGCTTCTCCGAATACAATGCAGCGCCATGGGATGCAGCAGTCTTTAATTGCCCGACTCATTTCAGAGTCGCTTGAGCCAGAGGATGCAAAATCACTGGCGTTAAAACTTATGAAGGGTTCTTCTCTTGAAACGATTAGTCAGTGGTTGGAAGATGATGACTGTCTTCACGAAGCAATGAAAGGCTTTAATGTGCAGCCGAAAGCATCGATGGGTGAAGATAGAGCAAGGGAGTGCCGGGAAATGCTACTGAAATGAGAAGACTTATCCTCTTCAATCAAACTCAAAAGTTATATTTGAACAAAACTGTTTTCTTTCCCAAAGTCTTTCCAGAACGCAATCTCTGGTTACGACGACAAGTATACGATAAAAAAAAATATGTGAGCGTGCATTTAAGGGAGTAACTTATATCATCTTATATCATCATATATACTTTCAAAATTTAAGTTAGTAAAACTACTACTAATGTAATGGATGATGTGTATTATTAAATTAAACAATGGTCTGTGTTGTAAAAATCACAATTCTTCTCATCAATATTTCCCTCCGTCCATCTCGGATTTTTCTTCTTTAAACCAGAGATAAGTGAGTTAAAGACATCATTATTATATAAACACTTCAGGCCGCTGCTCGGAACGTCACACAGGATCCCATTCGAAGAATCGGGATAAAACTACGAGTACATCACAGAAACAGAATCCAAAAAGACTCAACATGGTGATTAATATAAAAATAGTCTATTGGCTGTTATTTACTATATATTAGATTAATATAAATAATAAATGGGTATAAAAAATTGGCTATCATAGGAAATATCCTAAGCGAATCACATATATGATAAGCATAATATGAACGCAGAGAAGATAATCCTGTACATAAAAAAGCTGCTTTCAACATACTGATCAAAAATTTGAAGGAAAAAAATCCAATATGGAGTAGGACCACTCTTGACTATGAACGTTCAATTACAAGGACACTTTTTATGATGGAAGAAAATAGCGACGAAGAGCCTTTATAGTTAAATAAAGGCTCTCTGTACTTAAATTAACTAAAAAAAGAAATGACTGTCGCATAAATCAAAACAAATTATTCCTCCTTTTTCTTCCCTGTAATATCCTTCTTAGAATTATGTCTTCGTATATGACTAAGTTCCCATTTTTATATATCTGTATACTCCGTATACTATTCATATGCAGCACGTTTTTCAAAACTACGATTTCACTTCTATGTTGACTAAAGTGAACATCCATGAACGCTGGTTTTCAAGTTTTATTTTTTGATGACCCGCCATTTTTTAGTGCTTTTCAATTCCTCCTGAGCTACCAACAACATGAACAAAACTTTTTGGGACCCACGTGTTCCACTGGGCACCGAGATCAGGGCAATGAACGAAGATCATGGTGTCTTCAACTTTAAGCAATAATTTCGCTTCGTACATCTCACCGTCGCCCCCCCATGAGCATTTTACGAGATCATTCTTTTTCAGCCCACCACCATTTATATTTTCAATACTTTCCAATGGAACAAACTCATCCATATCACTTTTCCAACCAATATACCGGCATTTCCAAGCTACTATGTTTTCGCGGACACCCACAATAACGCCGGTTCTTCGTTTTCCGTACCGATAAATGCTTACCTCAGCATTTACAGGGTATCTGTTTTGCACCGCACTTGGTAGGTTTGAAAATGCTGATGGGTTCTGTTCGCATAGTCCCTCGATCACCTCTTGTGAAGTGATTTGGCATTCTTTATATGTGTCTAGATTTGTTGCGTCTTCACATAGATTCTTCCATGTCCCCTTCGTGGCTGTACTTGTTTCCAGCAAGTCCTTTGTCCGAACACAGCGATCGGTAAAATAAGAAACTCTCTGAGAATCCAATTTAGATGAGCAAAGTGAAAGGTCAATATCATCTATAAGGTCCACCCACTCTTGTTCTTTTCGATTTTTTGCAATTGTCAGCGCGATTTGGCGTAGCGACAACAACATGCGTTGGTATTTTTCAAATTCGTTTCTGTTCGGGTCCAACAATGCGCACGAATGCATAATAGTTTGGGAGGTGTTCCAAATGATATCCTCATGCTCGATCTCGGGGGCATCGCCTCGATACATAGACGCAAAAAATACCGGCAAATTAATTTCATCCAAATGAAACCTGTGGTATGACATACAGGGCTCCACATTTCGACACATATGGTAAGTTCCAGCAGGCAAATATGCCACATCACCTGGGCAGAGAACGTGGCGCCAGACTCGAGCGCAATGGACCATCGGATATTTGTCAAAGTCAATAGGGTTGCCTGATTCCCATGGCGCCATTTGGTACAAAAATCGGCCATCATCGCGGTGTACCAGAGTAACTTCTTTTTTCCCGACAATCGGTGCTATAAATATTCCCAATCCCCCAGGGTCTACATGCATCGTGCTATACGTGGTTTTGCAACCAGCAAATAGATATTGGAAGGGGTTTTCTCCGTCCAGGTTAGATCTCCAATCTTCAAGCATATCGTAATTCATGCAATTAGGCAGGTAGTCTTTAAGCGCAGATCTGCAGTTAGAATCGCCTGTGCAATTGCACAATTCACCCCGTGGTAGGATTTCCCCCGCCTCTTTCGCACAGTTTTCCCTTTTTTTCAAATTTCTCTGTTTGTTTGCATGAGACTTGGCACCCATCAACTTCCGTGCTTTACTCGATTCGACTGGAAACTGCCACTGGTGTAAGTAACAAGAAGGATCACCCGTCTTCCAATATTGATCCATAAAACGTCCAAACGTCAATTTATCATTAATTGGATGAAATGAAGTTGCCGAAGATTCGCCCTTTTTTATTATAGGAACCAGTAAAGACCGAAGACCTGGAGGCACACTGCTGTCCACTGAAGACTGACGGTTGAACCAGGATTTAGCAAAGTCCGTAAACTTCCTATGGCCAACTAGCACAAACGGTTCTCCGTGTTCTCTCATGTATCTCACACGTGCACTTGTTGAATGTAAGCGAACATCCAAGATATTTATTTCCCTTATCTGCCGCTCCCACATCACTTGTATTTTTGACCGCGTCTCGGGTGGCATGAAAGGCATTCGAAAACGCCGAGCAGGTTCCTCTTCCACTAGTAACCGAGAACCTGATCTTTTCCGCTTGTTTGTGGTTTCACAATTGGTGCCATCCCCATCCGAAGGAACATTTACCTCAGGCAACGTTTTCGGCAGAGTCTGATGCATGGTATCTTGTTCCCTCTGCAATCTTTCAGCCTGTATTTTCGTAATATCCCCACTTTTCACCAGTGCCAGCAAGTCATCCGACAAGAGAACTTTTTTTGTTCGTTTTCGCAAACTCGGGTCAGCCATTTCTGTCACGCAAAAAATATGTGGGACCTGCTATCCTCGGACAGAGGGAGCACGCTTCTTTCAAGTGGGAGAGTTCACTTTCACTGACTACCATCGCATAAAGATGCTCATGTAAATGATGCGTCCTCGTCGACGTCCTTTCGTGGGGCAAGACGTCCAGCTCGAAGTGTTCGTTCGTCGTACTCGCATTTTTCGACTTGAATGATTGCACTCGCTCACCGTCGATAGAATACTTTGACCTATAAGCCTATAAGTAGAACTCTACCTGTATTAATATATGATCATATGTGAGATTCGTCGATCGTACTCGCATTTTTCGACTTGAATTATTGCATTCGCTCACCGTCGATAGAATACTTTGACCGGTGCAGCAGTCAGCAGTCATCAGCAGTCGTCAGCAGTGCAATTGAAACATGATCTGTAAACGCGTTTGATCATAACTTTGATACCAAAGTCAGGGTCGCCAGACGTCTTAACCCTTTAATCCGTGATGAATGTCTCTAACTTGAATTTCGAAAATGTCGTCGATGAGTTGTGCAAAGTTATTCAGCATTCGGATTTCATCGCTGTCGACTGTGACATGACGGGGTTGATAACAACTAGCGACTCGGCTCAAAGTCCTGCAGATACTTTTCAAACGCGCTATGCGGGGGTCCGGGATTCGGCCGAAAATTTCATGCTCTTGCAGTATGGAATTACTGCGTTTACGTTCGATAAGGAAAGTATGGCATATAACGCCAAGCCTTACAATGTGTATTTGTTCCCGCGGCCTGCCAGTGTAGGCAGATTTAAAGAAAGAGACGATCATCGATTTCTGTGCCAGGCGTCTTCGATATCATTTTTATGTGACCAGGGATTCGATTTTAATAGATGCTTTCGCCATGGAGTACCGTATCAATCTATGGAAAGTGAGAAGAGAAAAGAGATAGCCGCGACAGGGAAAATAAAGAATCATGGGGAGCAGGGACTCGCGCGTTCGAAAATTATTATAAATCGTGTCGAGGACCAAGAATTTGTAGAGTTGTGTGTTGGGATGGTACGTAAAGCAAAATTACAACCATGTCAATCTGATGAGCAAAATAAATTGTTCGTCATATTACCTGGTGCCAATGCATTTCGGCGGAGATTATTGTATGATGCAATGGAAGAAAAAGAATTTGAAACGGTCTTGCTGCAGAAGCTGGACGAAGACAACAAGGAAAGTCGCGGTGGAAGCGCTTGTTTGCGGGCTACTATTTACCCGTCAAAAGAAGAGCGAAAGACTGCATTAAATTTGCAGAATCGTGTTGATGTTGAAAAAAGAACCGAGGCAATTAAAATGAATTCAGGGTTTCGAAAGGTCATGGATGTCATCTCATCATCTAGGAAAATTGTAGTTGGCCATAACTGTCTCATCGATTTAGCTCAAACGTACTCGAAATTCGTCGGGACTCTTCCTGCAGAATTTACCCAGTTTGTGGAAAGGTTGCATGCATACTTGCCGACCATTGTCGATACAAAGTATATAGTTTCGACTAACCCGGCCTTGCGCGAACATTTTCCGTCTAGTAGTCTGAAGGATGTTTATGCAAGTGTAGAGGGTCACGAAGGCGCTTATCAAGGGTTTTGTGAGCAGTTTCCAAATCTGCCCAATGTGAAGTTGTCCCTTGGGTTTGAACGATATTTGTCCAACCAGCTTCACCACGAAGCTGGATACGATTCTTTTATGACCGGTGTTGTGTTTCTAAAATGCATGTCTGCAATAGGAGTTTGCCCCCCCGAAATCGCCGGGTTTTCAAATAGACTTCGAGCAGACATGCCGTCTTTCCTAAATAGGTTGTACTTGACGCGCATGGGGGGGCTATGCATGGATCTGTGCGGTCAAAACATTGAGCCAGACCGCTCAAAATGGCTGCATGTAACTGGCTTCCCATTGAACACCAAAACTAACCATGTGATGGCGATTATGAAAAAATACGGTTGTAAGCGGATTTATTGGCTTGATGAATACAATCTATTTGTCGAGTTTGAAAGTACCAAGTATTTTACACACTTAATAGATGCCTGCGATGCAGGAAACCTTTCAAAGAGCAGCATGACAACAAGCGCTGGAGAAGAGCCAGTCAAATTTGAAACTTTAAGGCTCCAACTATTTTCGGATTTTGTGAGGCAACGAAAGGGAGATTTGTTCCACAAAAAAAAACATATTTGCGCTGTGTCAACTGTTGGGATAAAAAGGAAACGGTCCGCTGAGCATGGCCTGTTCGGTGAGGAAAAAACTCGCGCCGGTAGTACATGTATACTGATGTAATTTTGCACTGTTTTTATTAAGTACCATAGTAGAGAGACCCTCCGAAGATGTTGAATGATTGGTTGGTATTTTTAAGGATTCTTATAGAAAATTTAGAAGGAAAAATCTGGCTGCCAAAAGCCAAAAGTGGTGCATTTGTGCATTTGACTATTTGACTCCTGCACAGTATTATGCATATGATGACTACGAGGATCAGTGGAACCTTTCAACGAAGTAGATAGACATCACAAATCACAAACGACTACCAAGACAGAGGGGTGGGGTGGAGCTATAGCATGGACAACTAAACCTCGACTCTAGTATTCCAGAAACTCGAACCTCGAAGTCAAAAGATCACATATCCCGAAGCTGAAAATCTCCTGCAGACCAATCTGCTGACCCCTGACTCGCCGTGAGTTTTTTTAGAGACGTGTACTTCTAACACAAAATGAGGAAGTGTTTCCCACCACTTCTCGTGGTTCTCTGTGTGGTTATGGTTGTCCACGTAGATGGCAAACAATGCTGGAGCTGCAGTGAAACGTGGAGCAATCCTTGTTTACTGGATCCATTAAAGTCTACTGATGTGTGTGACGTAAACTTAGCGAACGTGGCTCGCATACGAGCTTTGTTAACACTTCTTCTTCCAGACGAAAAAGCGGGCTTGTTGTCGAACAATGCGAAGGGAGTGTCTCGACTCAACATACCTGCATACCAGTGGTGGAGCGAGGCCTTGCATGGGATTGGTGGTTCACCTGGCGTTACGTTCAATGGGTCAACGCCATTTGCAACGTCTTTCCCACAAGTTGTTACGACGAGCTCAAGCTTCAACACAACTTTGTTTAGTTTAATTGGCGATGCTATTGGAACCGAGGGACACGCATTTTTTAATGAACATCATGCTGGGTTAACATTTTGGACTCCAAACATCAATATATTTCGGGACCCACGATGGGGTCGTGGCCAAGAAACACCGGGCGAAGACCCTACCCTGACTGCTGCATATGCTGCTGCATTTACTGGATCTTTTCAAGGTGGGGGAAGTTTTCCGAAATACTTAAAAGCTAGCAGTTGCTGCAAACACTACTCTGCATACGATTTAGAAGACTGGGAAGGCGTGGATCGGCACCACTTCAATGCAGTTGTTTCGAAGCAAGATCAAAATGATACCTATTTTCCTGCATTTCAATCATGTGTGCAAAGGGGGCAGGTCAGCAGCATCATGTGCTCCTATAATGCTGTAAACGGTGTCCCAAGCTGCGTGAACTCTGATTTGTTGAATGGACAATTACGTCAAGATTGGGGTTTCGAAGGATATATCACCAGCGATTGCCAAGCAGTTGACGATGTGAAGAATGCCCATCATTACACCACATCGAATGATTCTACTATTGTAGATTCATTATCGGCGGGCATGGATTCTGATTGTGGCAATTTTTTTGAAAACCATCTTGGCGGTTGTATTGCTGATGGAACCTGCTCAAACTCGGTTTTAGACCCTGCCCTCGAAAATTTGTTTGGTGTACAATTTCGCTTAGGTCTCTTCGATCCGTTAGAGAATCAACCGTACAGTAAGCTGGGTGTTTCTGATATTAACACTCCGAAACACCAGCAGCTAGCGTTAGAGGCAGCTGAACAAGGCATTGTTTTACTTAAGAATGACCCGATAGTGTTACCTTTAAATCCCTCGAAAGGAGAAAAGATGGCAGTCGTAGGCCCCAATGCCAATGCTACTGAAACTTTACTTGGAAACTACGAAGGGAATGCGCCATATCGCATAACTGTTTTCGAAGGTGTAAGTCGCTTTGTCACAGATCCTGTTTATGAACCAGGATGTGCAAATGTGAACTGTGGGAGTACCGACCAGTTTTCATCTGCAGCCCAAGCTGCCGAAAATGCAGACTGTGTCATTCTTGTGGTTGGGCTAGATCAAACCGTTGAGAAGGAAGGTCTTGACCGATACGACATCAGTTTGCCTGGAGAACAAGAAGCGTTGATTGAGGTAGTTGCTAGTGCCGCAAAAAAGCCGATCATCCTTGTCGTGATGGGTGGAGGCTGCGTAGATTTGAGTGCTGCGAAAGCAAATAAAAATGTTGGAGCAATTCTGTGGACAGGATACCCGGGACAATCAGGGGGAAACGCTATTGCTCGCACACTATTTGGTCTCAATGTCCCCAGTGGCCGTTTGACACAAACTTTTTATCCCTCATCGTTCGTTCACGAGGTGAGCATGTTTGACATGGGGATGCGCCCGAACCCAGGAACTGGAAACCCTGGGCGTGGTTATCGATTTTATACAGGAAAACCAATATTCGCGTTTGGTGCTGGGATGTCGTACTCAAAATTCACTTATTCTTGGGAACCAAGCACACAAACGTCTGCGAAAGTTGTAGGCTCGAAGATAAATGAGCTTGCAGATCAAACGTTCCATAATTTACGGGCGGCAGATAAGTTGTCTCCCATCTTAAACATATCGTTTTGGCTAGCAAACGAGGGGCCATTTGATGCTACAGAAGTCGTTCTTGTGTATATGCGACCCCCCCCTGACTTGAAGAAGCACCAAGGAGCCCCCTTAAGATCCTTGAGATGGTTCAGGCGGGTGCATACTACGGTGCACAATCGTGTTGTGGTAAATGTATCAATATACCCGAGCGATATCAGGCTTGCCGGGGAAGGAAATGGAGAAATGTTTACTCCAAGAGGTAATTGGACTGTTGAAATAGGGCAGTCCCAGAGCTCACAAGGTCATCAAAGACGTTTCGGGCAATTAGAATTTTCGTTGACTGTACTGTGATGGTTGGGTTCGAAATTGTGTTTGTGGTAGTGGACTGTTGAGTGACATCATCAAAAATATGTGTTCACCATATCGCTATCTTTCCACGTGGACAAGACACCATCATCCGACACCGACACGGTTCCCATTCGCATGCAATATAATACACCAATGCTCACTTTGGTGTCGGGGTGGACAACTACATGTGTTATTGATTCGTCCCAATGGAATTCGCCGCGGCAGAAGCGATCCCCCAGCGTTTAATCCGCTGCCTTGGCAGTGGACTTCTCCCGGCTCGTTGCCCCGCCCCAGATGATCTAGCGCCGAAAGGTCATCGGAAAGGGAAACGAGGAAGCGACACATTTTGCAAGTACAAGCGCTCTAAAAAATTAGAAAAACTGGGTTATTTCGCGCGTTGTTGCAGCTTCCGCCTGAAGATAGTGTTTAAAAAGATCGTTGTCAGCGCGGGCGGGTCCTCAAATCAGATGTTTTAATTTTTGTTAACTTACGAGTAAGCTTAGTATATACTATATACTATACTATTCGTATATGTCCTCGAGATACACGGACACAACCCTTAATGCATGAACCGCGTAATCATACAACGGATGCGATATCTCGCTCTAGAAACTCAACCCGTCTACCGTTTTTTACGACAGAACCCGGCCACTCTTAAACAATTCAGGCAACTGTTTGGAATATCATACAGGGTCTCGTTTGGAGGTTGAAGGAGGTACAGCTACTTCAGCTAGTATGGTTTATGTCCCACTCCACAAATGTCAATCCTTATACCATCTTTCATGACAGAACCCGGCCCCTCTTAACCAGTTCAGGCCGCTGTTTGGAAAATCGTACAGGATCCAATTAGGAGGATGAAGGTACTGCTACATCATCTAATATGGTTAGGAACTCCAGTCGTCAGAATTCACATGGTATCGTCCCGTCGTACCGGAGAAGAAGAACACACATATCTCTGCGATGGGTGGATTACTTCAATCGAAAAATCATCATCTCCTTGATGTTTTTAATTCGCTGGTTACTGATTTACAAGAAGCAAACGCTCATTTTATGGATCATCTTGATCATGATTAATTTCATGTATGAATATGTGATGTAATTTTAAGCTATCATATCATATCTTATAAGTTATGATAGTTATCATATATCATAACTTATATACTTACAGCCATTATTTTAGTTTTATATAAAACCAATTTGGTAAATTGCACGGCATGAACGTCTCTTCTTTCCCATAATAGTACAGAAACCCCATCGATTGCAGTTTTCGCATGCAGTCTATTTGGTGGGCGTTCAATGTGCTCGTCGAGTACTCGTCTCCAGAGCGACAATAGCAAAAAATTCAACCGTTTTCTCATATTTTGGTTCCATTTAGGTTTCGTGATGATTACTAACGCTCTTCAGAAATATAGAGTAGTCAATTCGATTTTTCTTCTACGCGCTTTTTCTCGCTACTATCCTCGCAATAATTCACGTACACAAGAAATACGGATAGGGCAACAAGAAATGCAGAACCAACGATGGTGGACAAGACTATTAAAATATTGTTGTCTTCACCCGTCGTGCGAACCATAATACTATAATGTGGACCAAAGAACAGAAAGGCGGGCTCGGGGAGGAAGTTGTTGTTGCAAGGCGATGAATTGTGGTAATATCCTCAAGGAAGATAAATGGAGACGTTGAGGTCGTGAAAAGAGATCGGTGGGAGCCGAAAACGACTGTGCAATTTTGCGTGTCTGCTTAGGTGCTCTACAAATAAACGCACGCGCGATTAGCATTAATATTGTATGGCATATTTTTTTTTTGTATCGTAGATAGTCAAATTTCATATTCCACAAATATGGAAAAAAATTAATTTCTTATTTATGGTAGTTCTAGGCCTAACTGGACAGTACTAGGTACCTCTAGGTACAATACTGATATCGAATGTCGAGACTGTCGAGATGAGAAGAATGATGTGAGAACTAAACTGGGGAATAAAAAAACGTTATATATATATGACGGCGGGCATGTTTTACAAAATCGAAACATGGCACAAGAATACTCAATAAACCTATACCACTTCTGCCACCAGCAACTCCGCGTGGCTATGAATCACAAGGGCACGGCAGTGCATGGCATAAAAAGTTCACGCTCACAAACATATGGATTTTTTGTCTCAAGAGCCACTCTTCAGGCTGATACTGTCCCCCAGAACATCCAATATTTTCCTCGCACTTTCTTCCCACTCAGCATTGAACTCATCGCTGCTGCCCGAATCTTCTCCGTCGACAGGAAAAGAAAGGGTGGAGAATATTGGCTCGCTTTCTTCGACGTCAGAGCATTGATG
>Ga0099797_100238_pt1 | contig 35936 bp, 32 predicted proteins | sample Uncmet_Sort48C_1_FD_89871 | JGI IMG/M metagenome (GOLD analysis project Ga0099797, IMG submission 89871) | Marine eukaryotic communities from CALCOFI LINE 67, Pacific Ocean - C012_Sort48C_1 | ecosystem: Environmental > Aquatic > Marine > Oceanic | place: Pacific Ocean: Monterey Bay | collected... | reverse complement strand
AGATATCATAACCACCTATTATACTACCTTCAACACCGGCAACTTCTAGGCTACCTAAAGTATCTCTAAAATAATCAACCATATTAGCAGAGGATATTTCATCTAAGCCTGATTGAGAAAGTCTTAATATAACATTGTTATTTCTATCAGAAAAGTATTTATTTCTTCCATATATTGCAAAACTAGTAGGGTCTTTACTTATACCAAACTTACCTAAATAAGGTTGTATTGCTCCAATTACTAGATTAGCACTTGTTACGGTTCCTCCACCTTCAGCAGAATATATAGCATCTTTATCTATTAACGCTCTACTTACTTTTAGTTCTTGAAATATATTTAAATTAGTATCTTCTGCGTATAGTTTTTGTATAGAACCGTTTGCTGGATCTACAGATTTTACTATGTCGTCTGCTACTGAAAATACATTTGTATTATTAATACCAGTTCTAGAGTTAAATATACCAGAGTATATTAATGAGTTACCACGTCTAGTTCCGTTAGGTTCTTCTTCTACTAAATAAGCTTTAGCACCAAAAGATACTGTAGTATTATTATAGCCGCCATTTATTCTTGACTCTTCAATTACCCAATCATTTTCTACAGCTGTACCAGGTCTTTGAAAGCCACCTTTTGCTTGAGGTATACCCATAGAACCATTCCACACAGGTATATTTCCATAATTGGTTACCGCTTTGTTTACTTTCTTAAGAAGGAATGTGTTAAAGTATTTTACTTCTATTACCGCCGCCATATATATTATTATTACTTATTTTTTTTGATTTTAACTAGTAGGACATACGTTTCCTGGGTCTGAGCTATTTAATGCTAGTTGCGTAAACAAAGTAGCTAAGCCACCAACGCCGTCTGTAACTGGTCCTGTTCTTGCGCAAATGTAAAGAGCCCCTGAAGCAGTTCCTGGATCCGTGTCAGTAAATGTAACATTGTTAGATTGATTCGTATTACAATTGTTGTAATCAAGTGATATTGTGCTACCACTATTTGTATACGTATATTTATAAGTGTAGCAAGGTATTCTGTCTATTATTAAATTAAAAGTAACAGTATCTGAAAGACCGCCAGCGTCTGTAACTACAGCTGTACAAGTGTAAGTTCCATCTATCATGCCAACTGGAACAGATCCACCACTAAAAAATAATCTAGCGTTCCAAAACTTATTTACCTTTGATTGATCAACTAATACCGTAGTGCCAGCATATTGAACACCAAAATTAGCAGCTTGAGCATCAGTGTTTTTTACATTAGTAACAGTCCAAAACAAATCTCTCCAAGCTACGTTTGCTGGTGGTATAGCTACACTACCAAAAGCCCCATTTACGCTATCAATACTAGTTATAGTACCATTTCCTCCGCCTGAAGTTCCTGGTGTATAAGTTATATCGTTTACTGTTGTTGTTATATTAGGTACTACGTTTTGCAAAGATACAGGTTGTTGCGTTATTAACGATTGTATTATAGGTTCACCTGCTCCTGAAGAATAATTTATTTCAAAAGTAAATGAATATGTTTGTTTTGTAGCGTTTTGATTACTAAAATATAAATAATCGTCAAGTTGTATATTGTAAGAATCGTTAACTGTATCTGTTATAAGAGTGAATGAACTACTAACATCGTCACCATTATAGTCTTCAACACTAGTTAAAATAACTTGATCAGGAGTTTGCGAAGTATATGTAATAGTATTACCAAACTGATTCTTTATAACAAAATTAGTAGACATTAAATTAGCACCAGCGCCTACACCTAAAGCTTCTGTAAAATTATCTGTATCAAATCCAAATATAGAAACAGCATCTGCTGTTCCACCTAGCACCGCTTGGTTTAATTCAGATATTAAACCTTCAGATGTAGTTTCCCAGAATATGTCTAAGTTAGATTCAACACCGTCAGTTTCCATTACAGCTAATTGAGGCATAGTAATCCAGTTGTTAGAATTTATTTGAGTAGGAGAAAATGTTAAAACGTCTCCAATAGAAGTGCCTTCTGTATTTTTGTTTAATACTATTTTTCTAAAACCACCACTGTTGCTTACAGAAACAACTATAGTTCCATCTACAATACCGTTTCCAGTAACTGTTTGACCACTAACAATCGCCGCTGCAAAAGGAGTAGGACTTATCGTAGCAGTTGTTAATCCAAGAGTGTCCAAACCTGCTAAAGTAGTAGAACCTACTGTGGCTGTTGTTATCACAGCTGTAACACCTATTTGTTTTGAAGGAGTGTTTATTCTAGCTATTAAAGGATTAGAAACTACATTATAAAACTCAGCACTTCCAACATAATTTTCTGTAGGTATACCATCAAACAAATCTCTATCAGTACCAATAACACTCACGATAGGCGACGTTAACCCTGGGTAATATTGTATATTGTTTAAATTAGCCACTGTACTAGCTAAGTTTTCAACTCTACCATGTAAATTAATACTACTTCTAAATTGTTTTTGCTCTGGTCCAACCTCTGTTAAATCTCTAGGTACTTTATTTATATTATCTGCTATTAATACCGCGTGAGAAGTTTTACCTAACTCTTTTAAAGGATCGTTAGGATATGCCGCCATTATACCCGGCAAGTAAACGTTGTAATATTCTTGCTCTGTTTGTTTTACAACAATTTTGTAAGAATACCAACCTAAAGGATTATAATCAACACTTGTTTTGTCGCCATTGTATATACCTGTAGAACCTCCTGGTATTGGGTTATTAAATAAAACTTTTAATGAATTACCTGGAAAAGTAGTAGCGTTAATGCCAGCTGCTAAATAATCTGAAAACACTGTAGAACCAACATATTGATTATCATTAAAAGCTACAGAATTATCACTATCAGATAAAATAACTGTAGATGATCTTCCATATTTATCAGATAATACAATACCAACTTGATAGTTTCTGTTTTGTTTAAGTGAAGAGTTAGGGTATTCTATTTCACTTGTAGTGTTTCTAACCTCACTTGGAGTTGTAAACGTAAGCTGATCACCTGTGGTTAATTGAGCGCCTAAACCACTAGCATTACTTAATGTTATTTGACTGCTAGTAAACGATTGGACCTGTGTGTTAGTTCTAATTGCTCCAGTAACATTAGACGTTATTATGTAACCATTTTGCAAAACGCCAGCTGGCGTATTTATATTTATTACAGTAGCTCCTATTGCAAAAGTTCCGTTTACATCAGCTGTTGCAGTGCCTAAATCAAAAGAAGATTTTGGGCTTACTGCTACGTTGTAATCAATAGTAGCTGGAGGAGTGTGTTTGTTTATAAAGTTTCCATAAACAATTCTGTTACTTATTACCTCTTGTGATAGTGCTCTTACAGGAACTTTATCATATGTTCTAGTTGTTTCAGATGAAGGTAAAACTTTGTAAGGTTTTGTAGACTGATATTCATATTCATAAACAGTTCCGCTTGTGGTTTGGGCTTGAACTCTAGATATCGACACGCTTTCAATTACATTTATAGCGTTTGAATCAGATTCTTTAAACAGTATATCTATATCTGTTACTTTTAACTTAGTTTCCATTAACGCGGAAGTATACGGCATAGGTATTCTAAGCACTATCTTATTTACCTTGTTTTCCATGAACTCTACAACTGTGCTTCTATATGTATCTTCTTCATCTTGTATATCAAGAGGTGGAGAACTTGTAATATCAGTACCTGCCGCTGTTGGATTTAGTTTATACATAAAATAACCATCTTGCTTAGGTATAAAACACTCTTGCGTGAATGGCGACATTATAGAATATTCACCATCTATAAATTTATATCTATATGCAAATCTTACAAACCTATCTCTTAAATAATCTTTATCTCCGTTATAATCTGGGTTATAATATTGGTTAAAGCTAAATACAATTTCTTCAGTAGATGCTGATATTGCAGGTAGATTTCCACCAGCAACGGCCACAGTCCAATACGCAGCACTTGAGACACTACTACTTACAGTTCTACCAATATCAGAAATAACACCCGTAGATTTATTTCTTACACCAACAGTAGCTCCAATGCATATATCGCCTTCAAATCCTTCTTTTTTTATTAAAAGAGGGTTTGGGCCAGCTATAACATCTGCATTTAAATCTCCATAACCACCGTTAGGATAATACAAACTAACAACATCATACATTGTAGTCTCATATTCATCTGATATAGATGATTCTTTATAAAGTTGTATTGATTGATAAGGGTTATATTTTGCTACAGATATTTGTTCTTCTATAGTATAATAATCAGGACTTATAATATCGCTATCTTGATTAGCTAAAATAACGTTTATAACTCTAGGTTGATTTCTATTATCTGTAAAATATAATAAATCTTCTAGTATATTAACTCCAGTTATAGGAAATTTTGTAGAAAAATTAAGAAATCTTCCTTGAACTAAAACAGCAGGTGTGTTTGTTAAAGTATTATAAACTACTATATAGTTTTTTTGCACAACATAATCTAGGGAAGAACTAGTGTTATTTGTTAAAAAAATAAAAACTCTATTATTTATTTCATCAGAACAATAACCTATAGATACTATATCATTAGCTAAGGTTAAAGCTCTAAAGTCACTAATCAAAGAATTACCTAAAACATTTTCTAGCGCACCAACATTAGCACCTTCAGATCTACTCACCTGAGCGTTCATTGCGTTTCTATATTCGTTAGCTTGTAAAAGTCGATCATCACGATCTTTATTCATTTTACCAGTAACAAAACTATTAGTTGCTTTTGCCATTAAATTTTAGTGTTTTAACCATTTAGATTTACCTCTCATTACTTGAGTAAATTCTTCTAATTTAATATTTGATAATCTTATCTTAGCGTTTCTAAGCGCTGCTCTTCTGTCTTTCTTAAATCTTTGTACTATGTTATCAGCTATATTAGCTCTGTTAGCTAATAGATTATATGATATGCTTAAGTACATTGCTTCTTCTGCCATCTTAGGTACTCTAGTGTCTAGATCGTAAGCTAAGCCATCAGATATGTATTCTATAACTATTAGCTTGTTAACTAAATTACTAGAAAAAGTAAACTTACCTTCTCTTTCATTTATACCAAACCAACCATTACTATTAGCGTATTGTGGATTAATACCATATAAAGCACCCCAGTTCCAAGGACCACTTCCAACTCCATAATCTTCAAACATGTAACCATTGTCAACCCAATTTTGATACCATGAAGAGTTTATTAAAGCTTGATTAGCCTCTTGCCATCTTTCAACTGTTATAGAAGTTCCCTCTAAGTTTTCTCCAAAACTATCTTGCGTTGGTAAACCTGTATCGTCTTGTAGTAATTTAGTGTAAGGGTTTGTAGTTAAGTTATTGTTTGGATATAAAGGTCGTTTAACACCCATTGAATCAATGTAACATAAGCTTACATAATTAACATAGTCTTGTGGCATTACTAAAGATAAGCTTTCAGGTACCGTAAGCTCTTGTGATTTAATACTTTTTAAAGTATCATAGCTAAATTCTTGTAAAGATCTTTTAGCAAAAAACAATACATCAGATTTTTTAGCTGTTTGAATTATTTTACCATCACCTACATAACCCACCATATAGTTATTAATTATATCGTTGAGTTTAACGTATTTGTAACTTCCATAGTTTTCTTCTACTGCGTCTCCAATAGCTTCTTCTTGTATTGTATTAGCGTATTGACCTCCGTCTAATACTTTTAGTTGTACAATTATAAATAAGTTATTTGCAGGAGCCGCGTTAAAAGTTATAGTGTTATTAACTACGCTATATTGTAAAACATATTCAGACCATGTGCCAGGAACTCCTGTCGTGCTAGTGTATATTTTAAAATTATTTAAAGTATATTCAGCAATTATTGGATTCCAATTACCAAATACTAAGTCTGTATCAAACGTAGTAACAAAAGGTCCTGTAGTTCCGTTACCTCTGAAACCTTGAGATCCTTGATAATACTGTTGATTTGTTTCAGTTATTGCCATGTTTTATTAAGATTTTATATTTTGTTCTACCTCTTGTGCCTCTGCAGCAGCTGATTGTATTATTGTAGGATCATTTATTATTAATCCACAGTATTTTAATATACCTATTATTAAGTTTGTTTGTTCTGATATATCTAATTCAAAGTTTACTGACGTGTTAGCATATATGTATTGACCTAATGAACCAACAGTAAATTTCCACTCTGGTGCCACTGGTGTAAACAAAGCATTTACATTTAAAGCATTTGGCTGAGGGCTAACTTTTATAAGTACAGAATTGTTCGGCCCAGTACCTGTCGTGCATAAAGGATATTGCATAGTTGGAGCTGTCAATGTAGATCTTGTGATCTTAGAAAAATCACTTTGACTAGCTAGCTCAGTAATAGAATCATACTGAGGGTTTGTTGTATTGTATGTAGATATTATTTCACCTAATTTAAATATAGTTCCAGCTCCTGTATATTCCCAACCTAGGATACCAGCGCCTGCGTTATAAGTAAACGAAGCTGTTCTTTCAAAAGGATATAGTTTATATGAAATGTCTTTAAACATGTTAAAAAACTCTGTATCGTTTTGAGTATTATTTTGATTTTGACGGTTTACTTGGTTTCCATCTGGAAAATATGATTCAAATATTTCGTCTTGAACTAAAGTAGATAAGCTATTAAACTCTGCTGGAGTTACATAACCTCTTTGCTCTTTGTTTAATATGTACAAGACTGTTGTATATACTGTATTTATATTTACCATTGTTTTTTTTTATTATAATATTGGGCCCGAGTAAACGAGCCCTATATTAGTATCACTTGTTTTTATAGTTTTTTATCTATAGATCTATAAACTTCTACACCTTCGTCAGTTTTTAACCACGCGGCAAAAGCTGAATAAGGATTTTCATCAAAAGGAACATTCATTAATTTTCTGTCATTTGTTCCCCACGTAAAAGATCTTTGATCTCCAGATATTTTTATTATACCCATTTCAACAGCTCTGATCGCAAAGTTTCTAAGTTGTACATTTTCATCGTTAGCTAATGATATAAATAACTCAGGGTTATTTCTAGCAAATAATATTACATCTCTTTTTATTTCTTTAGATGACATGTCATTTACTTTAGAACCTAACTCAACTCTTAGTATTGCTTCAGCAAAATCAACCTCCATAGTCATGGCTGAGTTCATTGCTTCTACTTGACTGTTCAAAGTGTCTAACTCGTCTACAGCTTCTTCTACAGCGCTATATTCTTCATATGCTTTACCTTTTAAAGGGTGATATAAAGATAATAATTTTTGTAAGTTTTGTTTAGATTTATCTACCTTCAAAGTACCATTGTCAAAACGTATGTGGCCCATTGTGCACTCTCCACTTTGCTCATCAACTAATGGTGAGTCTTGATTAGTAGCATATTTTAATTCTCTTTGTTTTCCAGTTTTTTCATCAAAATAAAGCAACGCATGCTTTCTAGTGTGTTTACCTGGTATAGTATATGTTAAAGGTGTTTTATTACCTTTAAGAAAATATACTCTATCTTTTATTTCCCAACTTGGTTTAGCTGGTTTTGTTGGTGCAGTTTTTACCGCTACCTCTTGAGTTGCAACCTCAACAGTTTCTGCTTGAGCTTTTTTAGCCATAATATAATATAATTAAATAGTTTATAAAAGTAATAATTACCCCCGTTGATATAACGAGGGTAAGAATTACATTTGTTGAATCAATTAGATTCCTCTGAATAATACAAAGTTGTTAGCAGCTTGAGTTACTAAACATCTTTCTGATAGGAAGTTTACTTCCATAGCATCAAGAGTTGAAGTCATTGCTCCACCTGCAGAACCAGTTAACCATGATTTCATTCTTCTATCATCAGCTTGAGACGCTCTGTATCTTACGTGTAAGAAAGGTCTTCTGATGTTAGTTCCTAAAATTTGATCGTATACTGTTGAAGTTCCAGCTGGTACTAATACACCTTCGATTGAGTTGATACCTACGATACCACCTCTTGTAGAAGCGTCGTTTAAGTATTTCCAATCAGTTTTGTAAAAGTCGTAAGAACCTCTTCTGAATCCTGAGAATCCAAGGTTTAAAGCCATTTCTTCTGAATTTTCAAATAAACCAAAAGCAGTTCCTCCAGCGAATCCACCAGAGATGCTTGCTAGCATATCATCAAAATCTAAAGAAGTTTGTCTTTGTAAGAAAAGCATGTTTTCTTCAATTGCTCCTTGAGTATCTAAGTTTTTAAGAATTGCATCAAATTCATCAAGACCTGCAGCAGCAGTAAATCCTGTTTGTACATTTCCTCTAGACTGTATAGCAGCAAATAAACCTTCTGAACCTGGGCTAAGATTAATAGCAGCTTGGTTACCTACTTGGTTAAATTCTGCTTCAACCATACTCATTTCTAAGTAATCTTCGAAACGTAGTCTAGTTTCAGATTCAGCTTTTAAGTACCATAAGTACCCAGAAGTTCCGTCTTCAGTTGCAACTTCTACCCAACCGATTTGTGCCATATCAGAACCATTAACTACGTATTGGCTTCTTAGGATAATTGGTGAGTTAGAAAATTGAGTTAATACTGGATCTACAGATATTCTAGCTTGGTTTTGACCTGCAGCAGCAAAAGCACCGTTCATGCTTTGACCTTTTTGGTAATCAGAACCATATACAAATATCTTAACTCCAACACCTACAGCAGCAGCTGCTATTTGAACATTGTCAAATGGTTGGAAAACGATAGCTCCAGCAGCAATACCAGAACCAGCGTAAGCGCCTGAATCAGTAACAATACCTTTTGATTCAGCTCCTGTAGCAGGATTTAAAACAACGATAGTATCATTAATTGACATTGTGTTTACAGCAGGTGCTTGTACAGTAATAGTACTTGAAGTACCAGCAGCGTTAACTACAAGAACTCCAGAGTAAGAGATATGTAATCTATTTTGCTCAGACCAAATTACTTGATCAGATGACATTGGCATTTCAGCGCCAACCATTCTTAAGAATCCAGATAACGTTCTGTTTCCATAACGCTCTACTTCTTGTTCGTAAATTTCAGGTAAATATTGTTGTGCAAAAGTATTTGTGTTTCCAGCTGTTCCAGCGTTAAACTGCAAATAATTGCTATTCAATATCTCCTGTGTTCCTGAAGGGATTAACCCTCCAAATTGTGGATTTAAAGCCATTTTTGTTAGTTTTTTTTAGTTAAATTTTCTTGTTTTTATTTTTAGTTTTGTAGAGTCAGCACCACTAATAGCTTTCACTTTCATACCGTTAATAAATACTTCACCTTGAGATTTTCTAGCTTGAGAATCTACAGGGTTTTTAGACTTAGTAACAACGTCTTTAATAGCATCAGCTTTTCCTTGCTCATAAAAATGAGCTGCGATCCTGTCTACATTGTCAGCAGCATACATAGCTTTGTGATAACCTTTCGTATCTTTAACATTACCTTCTGTGTCTAGGAACTTCCCAACTAGGTTATTAATGTTTGATTGGTTTTCAGCAACTTTATCTTTATTTTGAATGTTGTACTTATAATTTGTTTCACCAACCTTAATATCGAAACCTTCGAAATCGTTGTTAAAAAGTTCTTTAGTACTTTCTTTAAATTTAGCGTGTTGTTGCTCAGCTGTTTCTTGCTGCTTGTTATAGCGATTGAAAAAGTCCATAGCTTTTTGTTGGTCCTGAGTTACGCCGGGTCTCAACTTGATTTCGTCGTAATATTTCTTTTTCGTTTCCTCTAAAAAGTTTTTTGCTTTTGCAATCTCTTCTTTTTTAGCGAGTTTCTTTTTACGGACGTCACGCTCCTCGTCCAAGTCTTCATCAAATGAAAAATTATCTTCCATGATAAATCCTATTTCTTCCTCGTTTAAATGAGGTTTAGCTTTTTTATAGTATTCTTTTAATAAAGTGTTTTCATCAACGCTACTATAATCAGCATTTAATCTTGTATAATCTTCTATAGTTCCACCAGTTTCTTCCATAAACGAAACTAATTTTTCTATATTTTCAGGTAACTTTTTGCCTAATATTCTTTCGTCTTGTATAGCTTTTGTTACTTCTTTTTCAACTTCTTTAACTTCAGCTTCAATTACTTCTTTGATCGGAGAAAACCCTTCAGCAGTCTCGTTGGACTCTTGTACAGGTTCTCCCACCTCTGCGCTATCTCCGGATGGTTCTTCCACAGGTACTTCCTTTGCTTCTCCGATTTGAATGGCATCTTCTTTAGGTATTGTTACTTTAGTTACTTCAGGTGCTGTTTCAATTAAAGGTTCTTTTATGTTAACTTTAATTGGCTCATCACTTTGTTTTGTTAATTTTTTAGGTGTTTTCTTTTTAGACTTTATTTTAAAGTCACCTTCCTGTTTAACAGGTTCATTTGTTTTTGTTTCTGACATAATATAATATAATTAAATAATTAAATAATTAAGCAAAAGCCTGCATGTCCATACCGCCTTTTTCTTCAAAGTTTATAGGTGGATCATCATTTTGTCTTTGTGCTATTAATTCACTTTGTTGCGTGCCTTCCATTTTAATACGCTTATCTTTACGATCTTCAATTTCTTGTTCTTTTTGTTTTTGAGCTTGAGCTTCTAGCTTTTTTAATTCTAAATCAAACTTATGTTGCATTTGCATTTTTTGCTGATCTAGTTGGTGAGCAGTATTCATGCGTTGTATTTCCATTTGATTTTTAGCTTGCTCTAATTTTACTGTAGCTCCAGATATAGCTTCTTGCTTTTGTACTTCAGCCATTGCTGTTTTTTCTGCAGCTTGAGCTTGAGCATCTGCTTGAGCTTTAATATTAGCTTGTTGTGCTAATTGATCTTGTTTAGCTTTAGCTTTACGTTTAATCTTAAGCATTTGATTAGCTAATTTAAGATTTTTTATTTGTCTTAAATCTATAGCATCTTCTAAATCAATACCTCCTTTTTGTAAAGCAATTTGTATATTTTGCTCTAGTTGTTGTTGCTCTTCTTCATCTGGTTCTAATTCTAAAAATATACCAAAGTCATGTAGATTTAAATTAGATACTTCTATTAAAGTATTTACGTTGTAGTTAGATATAGAGTTTTGCAACGAAGCAGCAGTTAATGGAAACTCTAAAGCATCAGCTATTTTTAAAGCTATGTTTTCTGCTATTATAAGACTTATATATAAACTAGACTGCTTAATATGTCTTGTAGCAACGTTAGACGCGTTAGCAGCTATCTTTTGTAATCCTACTAACGTTTGTTTGTCTGGTGTACTACCATCGCGAGCTTCGTTAAGTCCGGTTACATCACGTATCATTTGTAAATAATACTGATATGTATTAATAAGACTTTGTATTTTTTGTTGACCGCTAGAACTACTAAGTTCTTGTATTGGAACTTTACCAGCATTCATATCACCATCTTGTGTAAGTGATCTACCAACAATACTACCAGTTTGGAAGTACATGTTAAGTGCTTCTGCTGGATTATAATTTGTACCATTACCTAAATCAACCTCTGCTAAACCATCCATATCTAAATAAACACCGTCTGGTACTATTCTAGACATAACTTGTTGTAGTTTTAAATGTGTTAATTGAATCATATCAGCAAAACCTATACATTTACTAACTAATGATTCTATTCTGCCTTTGTATATTCTAGGCGCACATATAGCATAATTCATTTTAACCTTTGTAGTATCTGCCGTAGGTCTTGACATGTTTTCTGCAAGTTCCCACTTTAACATAGTATCAGTGCCTAAAACTTTAGCACCGCTATATAAAACTTCTATAGATCTTGATACTCTTTCAAAGTTTTCATTTTCTGGTGGATTAAATGTGTCTGGCTTTTCTAAAGCTTTCATTAACCCTTGTTCTGTTTGTTTAATTTTAAATACTTGGTTGTGATATGTTTTATAATCAAAGTATAAAACTTGAACAGTGTTTTCATCATAATCACCCCAACCAGTAACGTAAGATCTGTTACCTGGCATTGCTTGTATTCTTTTTAATTCTTCTTCAGTAATATCTGGAAACTCTTTTTTAAGTTCAGGTATTGTTATAGCTTTTAGTTCACCAACATAATATATGTCTTCAAAGTTAGGATCTTCAGAATATGAATATACCATATAAGCAGGATCTACGTAGTCAACTGTAATTCCTTCAGCTGTATTGAAATTAGTTTTAGCAGCACCAATACCACAAACAGTTAAGTCCATGTTTATTCTACGTTTAACTAAATCATATTTGTTTTGAGCTAAAACAGTAGATATAGCTTCTTCTTCTGCTATTTCAATTGACTGCTTATAACTAAGTTGCATATGTAATTCTAACTCTTCTGCTGTTTCTGGTATTATATCTTTGTTAGGGCTTTGATATAAATCAATACCTAATGTTGAGTTTAAAGAATCTAAATATTCTTTAGCTACCATATCTTCTTGTAGTCTTGAAGCGTACTCTGTTCTTTTCTTTATAGATTCAGGGTCTTGAGCATAAGCTTTTATATCGTAACTTTTATTTGATATACCATTTACAACTATATCAACAAACTTAGATAATATAGGAACTGGCTTCCAGTCTAAATTAAGATAAGACAAATCACCATTAATAGATAATTCATCTTTGTATTTTTGTATACTTTGTTCACCACGAGCGTACAGTCTTAATTGGTGAAATTGATTCCAATTAGTTAAATATCTGTTACCAGAAGTTCTGCCTTGACCAAACCACTCATATTCTATCGCCATAGCAACTTGACTTCCGTATTCCAAACTTGCTTTTTCAGCATCACTTACTACTTGACTAGGGAAAGCACTGTTTGTGTTAGTATATATATTCATTTAACTTATAATTTTTGATGTAGTTCCTTGATTGTTGTATTTTTTAATACCTAAATCTATTGCTTTTAATTCAATTTTATTGACTGGTGAATACCTATGTTTGTTGCAAGCCATTAAAGCTAGACCTGAACTAATAGAAGCATCATGCGATGTTCTATTGTTTATATTAAATTGAGCCCAGTCTTCTAATGTTCTTTGAAAATAAGTGTCACCATAGCCTGTTTCTCTTTTTCCAACAAAGTTTTCTATATATGTTTCTATAGCAGAAGCGTGAGCTTGTTTTATATCTTCACTAGAGTTAGGTATTCCACCTATTTCTTTTTCTGTTATAGATAATTTGTTTCTTTTTTTATCAGGTCTGTTCATAGCAAAACCTCTGTAACCTCTACGTTTAAAATAGTAAAGTAACCTAGGTTTGTTATTTTCTGCTAATATTGGCATACCGTAAAATACGCAAGCCATAAGCACATCTTCAAAAAATATTTCAGCCGTTTGCGGGCGAGCGATATACTCTAAGAAAAAATGATTTGGTGGTACCTCTTCCATGCTAAACTTAGTTAGACCATGTAAAGAACCATTAGAACCTCTTTTATCTACTGTACCTGATATATCATATGGATCACAACCAAAAGCACCACAGTGTTCATTACCAGGATAATTAACACCATGTCTAATAAATCTTTTGTTTTGAAGGTGTACAGGTGGAACCCAAGTAATTAAAAATCTACCATCTTTGTTTGGCATAAAAATTACTTTACTATCCTTTTGTCCGTTTTCCCATTGAAAACTACCTTTAGTTACTTGCTTAAAGTTTTGTACATCTTCGTTAAAATCTATTTGTTGGTATATCTTTGTTAAATTAAATAAAGACATTTTAGATTCATCTCTAAACGCGTGTTTAGTTGTACGAGGAAACTGTCTATAAAATTCATTTAATCCGTCTTGGTCATCTTTAAGACCCTCTACTTCATTATTCCAGTATTCAATAACCCCGATTTTGATTGGCGCTCCATGAGGTCCATACACTTCTTTTGATGGTGTTTCGAAGACAGGGTGGCCATAAGAATCAATGTATCCCTCGTAATTCCATTCCATAGGAATGAACAAAGAATATAGTCCTGAACGAGTTTGTCCATTTGCATTTCTTTTTGTAACGTCTGAGTCATCATATAATTTTTTAAAATTTCTACCACCTTTATCTAAAGCGTTTGATGTTGATCCCATCATACACTTACCTATTACTCTACTACCTAATCTAAGGGTGGTTTTCGTAACACGCCAGTTGTTGAGGATGTTGTTGGGCCTTTCCCACTTCCCCGACTCATCGTGGACGAGGAGCCTGAGTTTCTCCCCATCGTAGGCGTTATCGCCTGTGTTCTTCCAGTCGATCGTGGTGTCCAAACCCGAAAGGGCTTCACCGGCTTCACCAGTGGTTTTGACGATACTTCTTCGTGTGAACTTGGACGCGGGGACTCTGTAGGCAAGCTCGGTCTTTGGACGGTCCATTCCGTCCTGGATGGGCTTGAAAAAGAATGGATAATTAACGGATATTGGTACAACCTTGTCGGTAAACATCTTCTTAGCATCGGCGCCAGATTTGGACAAAATCCCAAAACGTGCGTCGGTTGATATGGTCGCCATGTTAACGCACTCTCCGGATGCCATAAACGAAAAGCCAGAACGTCTGTTCTTGAGATAGGACATACCGTAACACCTGGAGTCTGCAACACATGCGGCCCAGAATATGAAAAAGAGACGGTTGGCCTCTCTAAAATCTGGCTGCCCAACATCAATCTTGGACCACTGCAAGTACATATAATGAGTGCCAGTAATGTAAGTAGGGATACTTTTATTAAAGTACCAGAAACCTTCTTCTCTACGAGCAAATTCTTCATCAATGTAATCATACCATTTTTCTTTAAAGTCCTCTGGATATTCTCTCCAGTCAAACACTGTTTTTATTTTACTTAATACTTTAGGATATTCAAACCTAGTCCATTTGTTTTTTTCAAACTTATGAACATTGCTTTGTTTAGGTAAAGCTATTTTAAGATTTTGTATTTCATAAATCTCTCCAATTTGTCCAGTCTTAGATATAACAACCATGTCATGGTCTTCGTTATATCCATACTCCCATTTTTTATACCTATTCATTCTGCTAAGAATTTTAGGTTTAATATAATCAGGTAATATTTTATATAAATTTTGCTCGTACATTACTTAGATCTTCCTTCAGCAAAACCACGAAACGTAGTTTCTTTTTTAACTTCTTTAGGTTTATCTTCTAGCAAGTTTTTTTCTTCTTCAATACGATTAAGTATTTCAAAGCAATCAAATATAGCTAGCTTTTTTGTAGCAGCTGCGTTTTTAAGTCTGTCAGCTGATATGTCATCGTCTGAATCTACTATAGGTTCTTTTGCAACCTTAATTAATTCCTCAACTGCTATTTGCCCAGCTTGGATTATATTCAACTTCGTTTCCTTCGTGTTCATATTTTATAACAATATCATTTGATTTCATACAATATAGTCTTTCCTTTTCTATTAAAAATTCCCACTCACCGTTAGGTGTATAACCTACAAGGTCACCTGGGTTAATTTTAAGCTTGTTTAAGGAGCTATTGCCATATTTTAATATACCAATAAGACTTGCTTCTTTATCCAACGTTAGATCGTCTTTGCTTTTTATAGGTTTTATAAAACACCTATCGCCAAAACTATTCCAACCGTTAGAATTTTTATATAAATATATTTGATCTAAAGCACAAAAATAAAGATTATCTTTAAAAAAAGATCTGCTTTTTTTCTTTTTACCTTTCATATCATAAAAAGTTCTAAATACATTTTGATGTATAACAACAATATCACCAGCTTTAATATCAAGATTAAAAGCTAAAGGTGTTTTAATAACTTTAGCTAATCTATTTACAAATTTAAAACTTTCAATTTTAGTATTTAAAACAAGACTTTTACTATCTATGTTTACTGTATTACTGTATTTATCCCCTAAAGGTTCTACAATAAAATCATACAAACTTTTCATTAATATTCTAAATCATATTCAACTGATATTGCCATGTTAGAATTAAATTTTTTCCATGGCAATACCTCGTTGTTTTTTTTGATGTGTATATTATAAGAATTGTCAGCATCTTCAAATAGTATATGAGAAATTTCATGACCACCATAAACTTGTTGACCAACAGCGTAATGCATTGCGTCATTTTTATAGTCTGATCCAATGCTAATTTTTCTAATATTATTTTGCATCTTCTTCTACTATGTCTTCGTAACTTCCATCTTGTAGATTTATGTTAATTTGACCGTACTCTTCTTCTAATTCTTTTTTAGTAGAATCAATTTCTTTACTTAAAGCTTCGATTTCTTTTGATACATTACTTTTTTGTACCTCAAGAACACCTACTGTTCTAAGCATTTCATTTAATTTACCTTGTTGTTCTTGCAATAATTTTAACTGTTCTTCAGTGATCATTGCTTTTACTGTTTCTTCTGATTTTTTCATTTGATTTAATTTAATTGTTAATTTACTCTTATTTATATAGTTACTTGTATATTACTTATTTACATATAATAATATCAGCTTCAGTTACTCCTGTTCCTAATGATGTTATAAAATCTACAGCTACTGGTAAAAATGATCCAGCTTGCACGCTTTCAAAAGTTATTGCTTGTGCGGCAACTGGTACACCATCGTTTACAGCTGTTATAACTGCTTTAGCATCTACAGCTCCAACAGCTCTACCTGCTTCAACAATTGTTATTATATCTCCTGGATTATAACCTGATCCAGCAGCAGCAATTACTAATGACTGTATTACGCCTGGAGCTCCATTTGTTGTTATAGTTACAGTTAAATCTTGAGCCATATTATTAGAGCAAGTTGTATTAGCTGTTATACCATTAGTGTAAAGTGTACCGCCATTTGTTGGATTACCAATAGCACTAACAGAAGCTAAACTTGTTCCTGCTACAATAACGTTTACGTTACCTGTAACACCCATGTATAATACAGAGCTTTTTAAGTTGTTACCTAAAACACCTGTTTGGTTTTCAAAAATCCAAGCTGGTTTACCATCTGGAGTTCCTACTAAACCTGTTGAACGCATTGCTTTACCAGCTATACCATCACTTATTGGAAATTTACCCATTTTTTTTTATTTTTTACTTATTGATTTAAACTTTTCTGCGCCTCGTGAACCAAAATAAGCTACGTAGACTGTTGTTGTTAGAGTTTTTAATAAACTTATCCACTCTTGTTCTACTGTAAATGATAATGCTTCGTGGCTATCAACCCATATAAAAGCAATTGTCATTACAGATAAAAATATTAAAGACATTGGTCGTGTGTTTTTGCTAAGCCATGAATCGCTTTTCATATCACTTTCCCAACGTTTACTTACTTCTTGCATTTCAATCATATCTTGTTCTAATAATTTTAATGCTTTTTCTTTATCCTCTACAGGTAGTACAGGATCTTTATGTATTAGGTTTTTTACTAAACCAAAAACTCCAGCATCGGGTAATACATCACCGGCTAGATCTAAAATACCTGGCGCAGCTTTACTTAAAAACGCACCAACTTTAGTTTGATTAAATTTCTTTTTACTCATTATGATCTTCTATATGCTTCAGCCTCCCATGGTAAGTTTTTAGCACCTTCTTTCATGTCAGCTCTTGAATATGTTTTACCTTTCCAATAAACGTTTTCATTATCGTAGTCTAAATCACCACGTTCCATTTGCTCTATATGTATTTTCTCATGAGCAACAACCTCGTCTATTTGGCTTGGATCTAAATCTTTATTTACAATTATAGTACCATTATTATTGGCTTTACCCATAACATCATCTTCCATATCTATATGATAAATAGGAGTACTTTCTACTTTGTAAGGTGGGTTATTTAATTTAAAAGCCATATTAGTTTTTGTAAGGAAATATTTTATTTAATGCTCCTTTTCTAGCAGCACAACCACAGGGGATATTTAACCCCCTGCTCATTGTGTCTACTACTTTTTTAATACCAGTAGCTTTAGTAAACTTCTCTATGTCGTCTCCTAAGCCTAATGATTTCATTATGCAAATGCCACGCCTGTGTATTCTACAAATACAGCCGCTGTTGTAACCACTGTTCTACCTTGTGCTCCACTTATACTTGGTTGTTGTGGGACTTGCGCAGTTGCAATTGGTCTACCAACTGTAGATACAATTCCTCCTGGATTTGCTACTAAAGCTGAGTTAAACGCTTTTAATACGTCAACCGCAACTCCTGCTCCACCTGTAAAAGTTACTGTACAACTTCCTCCTGTGTATACGATTTCAATTTCAGTGTTTGGATTAGTTGCGTCTCTTTTAATGTGAGTTATTTGATCAATTCCGATCATTACTTCTGGGTCTGTTGCATCGCTAGATACAATTTTTAAAAATTTTGCCATTTTTTGTTAGTGTTTAAATTTATGTTAATGTTAGTGTTTGGCTGAGGTTTTTACAGTCCTCTCTGTTTTATTTATGACCTGGTCCGCAATGCTTGATAGGTGATAATCTTGACATATCACAACAATGTTTAGACATAAACGATCCACCGCTAGCTCTTTTGTCTACTGGCATATCCTTCATCAAATCTTTTCTTTCTTGTTTTACTGATTCCATAGTTTTATTTTTTGAATTTTTTGTTATCGTATTTTAAATCTCCAGCTAATCTTGAAATATGTTTTTCATCAGCTGTCATATTTTCATCACTGTGACCATGTTTGTTATCATATTTAATATCTTCTTTAAGATATGTCATATGAGCTTCGTCGTCTCTTTTAGTAGCATCGTAGTTTGATTTAGTCACTTTAGTGTCTTTGCAACATCTAGCATTGCCAGTGTATTCTCCGTAATGTCCTTTTTCCATTTTATTATCCTAATTTTGTTGTTGTTGGTATAACAGTATTTAATCTAGTTTTAGGTGTTCTTAAAACTTTTTCAATGCGTTCTTCTGATGACAAATTTCTAAACTCTTCGTTCTTTTTTAATTGATTAGCAAATTCATTGTCTTGTTTTAACATAAAATCATCATAAACTTTTTTATCTGCTTCTTTTTGTTTTGTTTTTTTCTTTTTACCAGCATCAATAGCTGCCATTGTTGTAGATTTTACTGAGCTAAAATAATCTTTCATTACACCAGTTAAATCTTGAGCTTTGTTTTCACTACCATCAACATAAGCGTTAAGCGGTGAGTTCATGTGCATGCTACTTGTAGGAACGCTTGCTACATTTTTTTTTTTGATTCGGTGAAGGTTCGTTCATTTCTCTACTCATACTTTCGTCTCTTTCAGCTGATTCTTGTTCAGGATCTTTACTGACTTTGTCTGAGTGTGATTTTTTAGCTTCACTAAGTTCTGTATATAAGTCTTGGTGCATTTCATAGAAATCACCTTCTTCTCCTTTTCTAACAAATTTCTTTCTAGCTTTGTCTATTTTATCTTGTACTTTACCGTGCATTTGAACTGGATGTTCTTTACCGTCTACAGTAAAACTACTTTTACCTGCAGCCTCTGCGTCTACTTTAGCTTTTATAAAAGCGTTTCCTTGTAATGGTGTTGATGCTTCCATGAACAATCCTGATCTTTTGTTCAAAAAACTTTTACTAAATGGTGAACTCATATTTTTATTATTTACATTTGTTTTGAACTAATTGTTCGTTAACTTGAGATAATCTATCGGATTTTTCATCCCAATTACCTATTTTCTTTTCTTTTGCAGCTTTAGCTTTTATATCAGCTATTTCTTTTTGTAGTCTTGCTTTTTCAGCTTTTAAAGAACTACACGCTTTATTTTCCATGTGAAATGGACTATTTATTTTAAATGCCATATTATTTGTTTTTACAACCAAAGTTGTTTGCGTAGTTAGCCATTTTAACAACCTCTTCGCTATATTTACCTTTACTTGACATTACAGATGACGCAGCAGAACAAGCGTCTTTAAAACCGTTCTTTTTAGCCCATGCTGTAAATTTACCTTTATTCTCTGGTTTAATTTCAGGAAATCCTGTTTTATAAAAAGGAGATCTCATTATATTTTAGCTCTCATTGTTATAGGTCCAGACTTGTAAGGTGTTTTAGCTTTTAATACTTCCATACCAGTTATACCTGAACTTGAACCTACACCGTGAGCTCTACCTTCTTGATCTAATGGTCCGTCCCATACGTGAGATTCACCTACTATACCTACTTTAGTTCCAGGCTTTAATTTTTCCATTGAAGGATCATACTTTCCGTGATGCATAATTTTTAGTTTTTATTTTGGTTACATGTTGTAACCTTCTTTTTTATTATCTATTTGTCTAGCTGTTTTTTCAGCCTTTCTTGTTTTTCTATCTGCTTTTTTGCTAGACATTGGTTTTTCTAATTGTTTCATTGTTTTTAGAAACTTATTTTCTTTTCTTTCTATATCACCAGGTAATAAATCTCTAGCTGGAGCGCTAGCAGCTCTGTTTCTAGCTAAAGCACTTCCGTATATACCTTGCATAGCCTGTGAAGCTGAAGGGTTAAAGTTATTACCCATCATACCTTCTTGAGCTTCTGTAGGATCAATCATTGCATTATTAATGTCTGTTAAAGAACCATTACCAACACCACCAATAGCGCTACTACCAATTGGAGCAACATTATTAGCATTAGGATTTGTAGCTCCTAAGCTTTCTAATTGACTAGAGATATCAGCTAAATCTTTGCTTATATCTTCGCTAGAACTACCAAAATTAGTTAAGCTATTTTTTGGTTTGTTAAATGGATTTATCATCTTTCTTTATCTTTATTTACATTATATATAGCTTTTGTCATTACTTTATCAGTATAACTTTTGCCATTAATTAGTTTGTTTCTTCTAGAGCTTGTAGGTAAATCATCTTCGCCTAACATTATTCTATATACTCTTTGTATTAATTGCTTGCATTTAAAAGACACTTCGTATAAGTGATGCAGTTGTGTTGTTCTATTTCTTTTACGCCATATAACAATCCAACCTTGTTTTAATAATCTGTTCCATCTTCTGTTATCCCAACTGTAAGAATAAACGCCAGCTATAAAATCTTTTTTGTTAAAAAAACCAATACAATCTAAATATATTAATAATTCTAAGTCAGCATCTTTTAATTCATTATTTTTACATGCCCATTTTCTAATTATTCTATAATGTTTCATTAAGTTTAAATCCTTAATGTCACGTGCGCTTAATCTCATAAAACAACTACAACATCTTGAGCTTTTATAACATGAAAAGTCTGCTTGTTGATTTCTATTTTGTGACCAGCATGTCTGTCGAAAAAGATTTTATCATCTTTGTTTATACCTACTATTTCAGATCCTACAGAAACAATAGTTGCTTCTACGTATCTTATATCTTCTCTTTGGTTTTCCGCAAGAAGCAAACCACCTTTAGTTTTGGTGGTTCCTTCTTTTGTTTTTTGTATGATTAAATTTTTACCTATTGCCTTCATCTATTCTTAAATTATTGATTACACAATCGGTTGATAATATAGTTGTAGCTACTGATGCTGCGTTTTGCAATGCACTTTTAGTAACAAGCAATGGATCTATAATACCTGATTTAATCATGTTTACCATATTTCCTGTAACAACATTTAAACCTTTACCTTTAGTAGTAGGCAGATCATAGTCTATAATGCCAGCATTTTCTAATATTGTCTTAAAAGGTGCTTTGATTGCTTCTAGCAACACTTGTTCACCTACTGACTTAGATTTTATATGCTTAGCAGCATTTAATAGAGCTATACCACCTCCTGATACTATACCTTCTTTAACAGCAGCTTTAGTAGCACATATTGCATCTTCAACTCTGTCTGTTTTTTCTTTTAATTCAATGTCAGAATTAGCACCTACTTTTACTATAGCTATTCTAGCCGCAAGCATTGCTAATCTTTTTTCTAACTTAATAACTTCGTAAGAAGGATTATCTTTTGATAATTGTTCTTTAATATCTTCAATTATATTTAAAACTTTATCTGAAGTTTCTTTTATTTGAATAACGGTTTCATTGTGTGTTGTAACGCTCTTTAAACACGATCCTAGATGCTCTACTTGTATCAAATCTAAATCATCACCTAAATCTTCATTTATAATTGTAGCACCCGTTAGAAGTGATAAATCATCTAGTATTTGTTTTTTATTTACACCATATGTTGGTGCATTTACAACGTTAACTTTTATGTTACCTTTATTTTTATTCATAGCTAAAGCAGATAAAACACCTTGTTCTAAGTCGCCTATAATAAGCAAAGGTTTATTGTTTTTTATTACATACTCTAGCACTGATTGTATTTGTCTAATTGTATCAACTGGTGATTCAATTAACAGTACCAATGGGTTTTCAAGTTCAGCAGTTTTGTTTTGCTTGTTTGTTATAAAATGAGAATTAGTAATTCCTTTTTCATATTGAACACCATCAACTATTTCAAATTCTGTTTTACCTGACGCTGATGTTTCTAACATCACAACACCAGTATTATCTACAGCTTTAAATGCTTCAGATATAATACCACCTAGTTCTTCGTCATTATTAGTTGATATAGTTGCTATTTGAGTTATCATATCACCTTTAGCTTCTATAGCTACAGACTCTAAGTATTTAACTACTTTTTTAACAGCAGATTTTATACCATCTTTTAATTCTCTTGAATTTGTTTTATCAGAAACTTTATAAGCTTCTTTTAATATCGCATGAGCAAGTACTGTCGCGGTTGTTGTACCGTCGCCGGCTTCGCTAACTGTTTTTCTTGCTGCTTCTTTTAATAATGTCGCTCCCATGTTTTCCACAGGATCTAGAAGTACAATTGAATCTGCAACTGTAACTCCATCTTTTGTTATAACTGGTCTTCCGCTAGCGTCTTCTAGCATTACACACTTACCGCTAGCTCCAAGTGTGGAGCTAACAGCAGTTGTGAGTTTAGTTATACCTTTAAATACTTGTTCCCTAGCTTCGTTACCGAAGTTAAGGTTCTTGACTATTGAGTCTGACATAATTTAATTAGATTAGATTTTATTTATTTTATTTAAAAGTTTTCACGACTTTAGGTCCATTAGCGAACTCTAGTTTTTTAACATAATGAGCAATTGACGAATCAATAGCTTGTTCTGCTCCTTCTAAAGTTTCACGTCTGGTTACGTCGTGCCAAGTATCATTTTCTTTTTGATCTTGGTGTTCGGTTTGATAGAAACCGTTTGGTAATTGCACAATACGCCAATTTGACTTATCAGCAACATGCTTCCAAAGGTCTATGGTTTCTTGTGTAATTTGTGGTTGACTACTCCACGAACTAGTCTGGTAATAAAATGTCATTTGGTTTTGGTTTTTAGTTAGACATTGGTTATTGCTCTTTCCCGAGCCGGTATATGTGTATTATCACTTGTTTTAAGTGAAATTTACCTATTCTTCTTCTTCCTCTTCTACTGGTGGTACCGGTGGAGTTGGATTTTGCCATGTAAAGTATAAGTCTTCGTTTACTGGTGTAATCTCAGATTGAATAGTTGCAGCTATACTAGCTTGCATTGCAGGTACATCTAATGATCCTTCTAACCATCCGATAACTACGTTTTCAAAAGCTTCTGTATCTTCGTAAGGTACAAAAGGATCTCCAGCTGCGTAAGTGTAACTTTGTGTTCCAATGTTAGTTGATGAATAAGTTTTTCCTCCAGATTCTTCAGAGCCAGTGTATCTGTAATGTACCGTGTATATTACATTGTCTTCACCCTCTGCCTGAATGTGAGCGTTCATTTGTGGGATGTCCCATTTGTAAGTAATTGCCATTTTGTTTTTGTTTAATTATTAGTTTTCTAATTTAGTTATTCTTGTTTTTAAATCTTCTATTATTTCCTGTTGTTCTTGCATTGCTTTTACAAGTATTGGCACTAGTACAGAGTATTTTACTGATTTGTAAATTCCACCTTCTTCACCATTTACATCTGGTTGCTTTTCTTCTTTTACTAAACCTGGAAAAACTTCTTCTAACTCTTGTGCTACAACTCCAATTTGTTTTAAATCTTCTCCTATAAAATTAAAGTTTTTAACTTTAACTTTCATTACATCCTCTAACTTTGGAGTTGCATCTATTATATTTTCTTTTAACCTACTATCTGATATTTGGCCGTAAGAGTTGTTTTTATTTCTAAGATCACCATCTCTTTCTATTATACATGTGTTTGTAGCACCACCTGAACCATCTCCTGCTTGTGTCACTAAATTATACCAAGCGTCTGTAGAGTTATAAGCTTTAGATGTAATTATTAACATTTGCTCTACTGTGGTATTTGAATCACCTTCTAATTTAAAAGGAACTCCATTAGTAGTTAAAGCTCTTAAATGTAACGCAGCACTTGGGCCAGTTGTGTTTATACCAACCTCGCCACTTGGTTCTATAGTCATTCTGGTATTTGCACCAGTACCAAATCTTAAAGTATTAGCAAGATCACTAAACATACCAGTGTCTGGATCATTCCCAAAAGAATAACTTGGTGTGGCTTTATTTCCATCACCTGCGAATATAGTACCGTCTACTTCTAACTTAGCCCCAGGATTAGTAGTACCAATCCCGACGTTACCGCCAGCTTTAACTATCATTTTAAGAGAATTATTTGTAGATATAGCTAAATCGTGATTAGTAAATGTGCCTATTGTTGCAGATGCTGAGCCTGCGAAAAAACGAGCAGAAGCTGTGTTACCTGCGTTAGAAACTCTAACTACACCACCTCCAGTTCCACTTTTACCTCTTACTTCTAAAGTAGTTGCAGTTGCTCCATCATTAGTAGGACTATCCGTCCCGATTCCGACGTTTCCGCTTGAAGCAGTTCCGTCATGCTTAACACGCATTGTTTCATAAAACTGAGGTAACCCATTGGCATCAACCCCAAAGGTCTGACCAAGTAGTATATCTCCGTTATGATTGCTTAAAGCTACAGGACCTCCACCTGATTGTACACCAATAGAAAAACCTCTAGTATTACTATTTGCTCTTGTTAAATCAAAAGGCCAACTATAAGTGGAGTTTGTTAAAACCGCAGGTGTTGCAATTTGTAATTTAAAATCAGGATTAGTTACCCCGATCCCAACGTTGCCGCCTGTAAGTATAGTTAATCTTGTGGTTGTACTTATGTTTCCATACGCGCCAGAAGTAGCAAAATGAGTATTACCGCTTTGATCTGTTGTCCAGCTTGAAACTGGTAAAGTTCCATTATACATTTCAATTATTCCACCTCTATTGGAGCCCTGTAATCTTAATCTAGCATAGCTATTGCTGGTTGATTCTTTAATATGTAACTTTACGTCAGTTGCTATTGATGCGCCTGTGCCGATCCCTACGTTTCCTGTAGAGGTAATACGCATTCTTTCTGAACCTCCAGTATCAAGTGAGAAAAATCCTGTATCAACTGAAAGACTTGTATTTGCTGCTTGTGAAAATAAAGAACTTCGTAAAGTTCCTCCGCTTTCTAAATCAATTCTACCATAAGTAGATCCATTGATTGTGAGCGTGGTTTGATTACTGTAAGCGTTTGGACTAGTCGTCCCAATCCCGACGTTGCCTCCGTTAGGGTTTAGAGCTAAGCTGTAGTTTGTATTTAAATTAGCCTTATTTGTAGACTGTATCCAAGCGTAGGTTGGACCAACATTCATACCGAAATCAAGAGTTTCTCCGTAAGTAGAGCTCCCAGGTGTTAATCTTAAAATTCCGTTTTGAGTAGTTCCAGTGGTTTGAGGTATGCCTTGATTAATACCTGTCGCCCCTCCATCAACTTGCAACTTTTGCCCAGGACTAGCCGTCCCGATCCCGACGTTGCCTCTATCTAAAACTAAAACATCATTATAACCAGTACCATTATTAACCATGTCAAAAGCATACTTTACAACGTTAAGTGATGTCTTTTGTTTCAAGTCTAATCTATAATTTGTACTACTTTCTACCCACTGCCATCTTTGAAAAATGTAATCACTTGCGCCAGTAATAAAATTACAAACAGTTAAAGCGGCAGTGGATGCACTTGTGTTTACAATTTGCAATTTAGCCCCAGGACTAGTCGTCCCAATCCCGACGTTGCCACCCGCGGTGATACGCATTTTTTCAGAAGTGCCGGGAGAAAAAACAAACGAAGAGCTGCCAGCGGTGCTTACAAACTCTGTTATATTAGTAAAACTAGGTACTTGATCCCCCCAGTTTTTTAAAAAGAAATTATTGCCCTGACCATTCAAGAATAGTCCCGCGTAAGATGCGTTACCTGTGCTTTGGTTATCTACTTCTATTTGAACCGCGCCATTAACATTGCCTTTTACGTGTAACTTATTTGAAGGACTCGTCGTCCCGATCCCTACGTTGCCATCAGCAATAAGATTAGAAGACTCAACTCCGCCGTCTGAACCTCCAAATCTCCAGCCTTCAGTCGCTGTGTGCTCATATTCTTCGCCTGTGTATCCAGGATCTGTAGTTGTAGGTGTTATAATTTCGTTAGCTAATGGAAATATTACAATTTCAGCTGTTGTTGCTGTCGAACCATTATGTTTAGCTTCAATAGAGTAATCTTCATTATCGTTAGAGGTTATCCTTAATGTAATTTCTGTGTAATCTCCGTTAGTAGACTTTACGTGTATGTCCTCATAATGGTTAACAGTTATATCAAAAGTACAAGCAAACACAACATTACCACTTGTGCCTGTCATGGTCATTTGTATAATAGAAGCAAGATTATTACCATTAACGGTAGCTATCATAGTGTAAGTGCTGCTATTTATACCTGCTCTACTAAAAGTTACCATCGGTGCGGATGCACCTCCAGGAAGTTGTGTTGTTTTAACTACATTCCCAGAAGCATCTGTACCTAGTAAGTATGTTGGAGTACCTGTTTGGTTTGTTAAATTATAAGTATTAAACTTTATTGCTCCGTCAGAACCAATACGCATTTTTTCACCTCCACCATTTGTGTAGAATGTCATATAATTATCAGAACCATGAACATATAGAATTCCTCCAGTATACTGGTCAGTTGTTGTTGTGCCGTCAGCAAAGTTTATAGACCCTTGGGAAGCTGTGCCTGAATAAAGAGTTAAACCAGCAGAATTATTTCCGGCTCCAACAACTAAATGAGGAGCATTTACTCTTTGATTAAAACTACTTGGGCTAGTCATGCCAATACCGACGTTGCCGGAAGAATCAATACGTATTCTTTCTTGTTCTACATTTGAAGTGTTATTTGTTTTAAATATTAAATTTGCTCCAAAAGCAGTTCCATCTGTTTGTGATAAAATAGATGACCTTACTACTACGCTACCACCATAGGTGCTCGAATTAGTACCATATAATGATAATGCCGCAATACTACTATAAGTTCCTTGTTCTGCTTTTAATATAGCAAAAGAACTACCCGTGTCAGGTACTAGACGCATTCTTTCTGTAGTACCTGTGTAAAAAAGTAAACTATCTGAAGAATTAACTATAGCTGCTAAAACAGACGTTTGGTTAGAATTCCAAAAAGTGATTTGACTTTCACTACTACTACCAGCGTCACGACCAACTAAATCTAAACCATAAGCACTTGAAGGTGTTTTAATTTGTAAATTAGAATAACTTGCGTTTGGTGTTAATCCAATCCCGACGTTTCCTGCTGAGGTGATACGCATTTTTTCAGCCTTTGTATTATTGTTCTCGGTTACAAAAGCTAAATCCGTGCTCGCGGAACCAACACCTATACTTACTATTCTTGAAATACCTCTATTGCTTCCTTTATTGTGAAAAGCAATTTGAGAAAAAGTGTTTGTTGTTACGTTGTCGTTACTTACTAATACAGTAGCCGTGTTATTGTCTTGACCGCTATCACTTGTAGCGTCGTATATAGTAGCGTTATCTTTTTTAACTTCAAGTAAAGCTGTAGGCCCAGTCGTCCCGATCCCGACGTTGCCCGCGGAATCAATACGCATTCTTTCTATATTGTTTGTAGCAAATCTCAAAGGATTATTAGTATATTGCCAAACATCAAAATTACCAGTTGAATTATTATATTCAACCCAAGATTTAAAGGTAGCGCCTCGCATAAACGCTAATGTTGCAGTACCAGTTCCTGCATTGTTTATTCTTATTCTATGTTGAGTTGAATTATTACCTGCAACCTCTAAAGCATCACTAGGACTATTTGTTCCGATTCCGACGTTACCCGTGTTAATAGCAGTAAGACATGTTCTCCAATTCCAAGATGTTCCATTATTAAAAGGATCATATTGATCCCTTACTTGTATGCTAAAAGTTCCTCTTGCGCTTCCAGCAGCTGCGGGCGAGCCCAATAATCTTGAAGTAGCCCACACATTTGTACCATCAGCGCTCGCTGGGGTTTGGAAAACAATACTAGGTCCTGACATTAAAGTTCTTGAAGTACTACCTTCATCTTTTAACATTAAATGACTACCGCCAGCTGAACTACTGTTGGCTCCAGCAAATTCTCCTGATCCTGTATTATCAATTTGTAGTTTTGACTGAGGGCTAGTCGTATTAATCCCGACGTTGCCGTCTGCTCTAACTACAAAAATATCACTAGAAGCAGCTCTTGCTGCAAGTGCATAAGCAGAAGTACCAGTGTGAGATGTTCTCGCAAGCAATCCATACCCATTTGTACTATTACTGTTATTAATTAAAGCAGCATAATCTCCAGCTGTATTTGCCTGTACGCTTAATTTGTAAGCAGGAGAAGTATTACCAATCCCGACGTTACCAGAATTACTATTATATATATCGTTACCATTAGCTAGCCAAAGACCTGTTCCAGGCACTGTATTAGCGTCAACCCAGTCTATACCTGTTGAGGTTGTTGATAAGACTTGGCCTGCAACGCCAGAGCTATTATTACTATCTAGTAAATATTTTGTTGAATATGTTTTTCCTGTACCCATTTAATATGTATTTCTTACTATGTTAACCCATTCGTATGTTGATGCACCTGTTTGCATACACATATCTGCGTAGCTTGCGTCTTCTGCTGTTACTTCTACTACTGATACGTTGTCTACTGATCCTACAAAATTTCCCCAAGCGAAAATAGCAAGAGTAGAACCGCTAGAGTGAGGTGCAGTGTATGTTATATATCCACTATAGAATCCATTTCCACTAATGCTTGTTCCATTATCAGTTGCTCCTATAGCAAATCTAACTGCTCCAGAAGTGTATGAGGATATAGTAAATTGATACCTGTAAACAACCCCAGCGCTTAAGGTAGGCGATTGACTTAAACCTCCATAGTTATTTGTTGTTAAATTACCAACACCAAACCCTCCGCTAATAGTCCATCCAGTTCCTTTAGTCCAATTCGTATCTGTTGCAAAATCACCATTTGTTACAAGTTCTGTTCCTGTAACCTCCACATACTCCGTACCAGTTCTGTAACGCATTGTACCTACTTTAGTAGCTGAAGGTGTAGCTGTATCATTAGCCATTTGAATACTACCAGCTGCTTTAAAATTACCTGCAGTAGAAAACCCAAATGCATTTGTAAAACTAGATCCATTATAATAAAAGTAGTCTAAACCATTATTACCACCAAAATCAGTACTAACAGCTGTTCTTTTAGATATATGCCAAAACACATTTGAACTACTAACGTTAGAACCTAAATTTAAACTAGCATAACCATCGCCATCGTGCATAGCACCAATCGTTGCCTGGTTATTACCTCCTGCTGTTGTTAAAATACCATAACCTGTATAACCAGCACTACCATTGCCTCCAGCAGAAGTTACTTGTAGTTTAGCGCTAGGGTTTGTAACATCAATACCAACTTTTCCGTCAGCACCTAATCTCATAGTTTCAACTGGCGTTACATAATCACCAGCATTTCCTGTTGCAAATCTGTAAAACCTTATTTCACTATCTCGCATATACATCTGCGTAGCATAACCATTGCTTCTTAATTTCCAGCCACCATCATAATATAAATTTTCTGCGTACCAACTATTGTTAACAGCGTAAGATTGCATCTCTAATCCACCAGCTCTTATGCTAGAGTTTGATTGTGATGCAACAACTTCTAAATGAGTAGTAGGACTAGTAGTCCCGATCCCGACGTTTCCGCCAGGTAAGATAGTCATTTTTGTTGTATTAGCAGTTTTAAATATAGTAGATCCAGAGGCACCAATAGTACCAAGAACCAAATTTTGGTAAGTGCCGTTTGCCTCAACAATACTGTTGCTTGAATCGAGCTTTAATTGTAAAAAATTATATGTTCCACTAGTAACAGTAATCATACCCGCAACAGCAAGTTTCGCGGTGTCTGGAAAAGTAGTTGTGCCAACAAGTAATCTATCGTTAGTATTATCCCAATATAAATCTGCATTTGAACCTAAAGAAGAAGTCGTATTCCAAAAAGCAACTCTTGTAGCAACACCAGTTCCAGTAACTGTTCCACCACCGCCTGGTATATCACCACCTAAAACTTTTACAACATTACCTGATGCATCTGTACCTAACATGTAAGTTGGAGTACCTGTTTTGTTTGTGCCATCGTAAGTGTTGAATCTTATACTTCCATTATTTGCAATGTTCATTACGTGTGTGCCCCCTTGTGTTGACAAATTAGTTGAATTTGTATAAAATTTTATTTGTGTCGCTGCATTAATTTCATAAGGACCACCGCCTATATACACTACATTAGTAGTGGAGTTTGCGAAAGAGCCTATTAAAGCCACACCTGCTGACCCTGCTCCATTGCCAGAGCCTGATGCTTGGTTATAATGAGTGCCTGCTAAAAAGCTCCATTTACTAGTTCCACTTCCGCCCTGGCCTAACAGCATTGAACCGCCATTAACGTTACCAGGGTAAGCAACTTGCAGCTTTGACTGAGGGCTAGTTACCCCGATCCCAACGTTGCCGCCGTTTGTAATACGCATTTTTTCTGAATACCCACCTAAACCTACGCCATTAGTAGAACCAAACCTTAAATCATTTTGATATATTATAGCAGGGTCATCTGTAGAGTATGCGCCAGCGTAAATAGCTAAACTTGAAAGATTATCGTAACTTATTACTTGTAAAACAGAATTTGTGTTTGTTACATCTCCTTCAATTAATAATTCTTTAGTGTTTGTAAAATGATTAAAAGATGAAGTTCCAATTCCAACATCACCTGTAAAAATTGCGTTTTGTGAAGCGTCTAAAGTTAATCCTAAAGTTGGAGTAGTACCTGTTTTAACAATAAATGTTCCTGCTGTACTAATTTCTGCGCCTGACACATTGTTTTCTGGTGTCATAAAAGAATTAGCAGAATATTGTAATTTTTTTCCTGCAGCTAAATTTATATCACCACCTAAGTATAAATCTTTCCATCTAATATTTGAAACTCCTAAATCAACCGTATTATCATTATTTGCTGAAGCAGTAGTTGGACTTATTGCAGAGGCAGAATCATTAATTCTTAAACCAATAGCGCCTTGAGTTATAGCAATATCTCCACCAATAGATGTTTTAATAACTCCTGTTCCGACTGTTACATCACCTGCAAAAGTTGCGCTACCTGCCATATTTAAACCTAACCCTGTAGCAACAACATCTATATAATAACTACTATTTGTTGAAGAATAAATAGTATTTGCATAAATACTACCTGTAAAAGTAGAATTATTATTACTTGTGCTAAATGTTATTGGGCCATTAGTTAAAGTGTTTGAAGTACCTGAACCATCCCACTTAGTTACAGATTGCCCTGTGCCAAATCCATCTAATACAGATGAGTTGTCAATTTTTTCCCATTGATCACTTGCGCCTTGTTCTATAAACACAGCCCAGTCACCAACTTTCCAGTCAGTGATACCGTCTAAATTAACCGAACCTGCATTTGATACTATGTAAAAATTACCTGTTGTGCCTACTCCGCTAGTTAAAGCAGGATTACCTTTATTACCAGCCGCTCCTCCTTCTGCTTGAGTTCTAGCATCCCAAGTTCCTTGAAATACTAAACCTGCAGGTATTAAAGCTATTTTGTTATTTACATAAGCTGTAGTAGCTATTGTTGTATTGTTTACTGCGTTAGCTTGTGTAGTTGTTATCCAGCCGTCTATAAGCGTACCACCGGTAGTTGTAGCTGTACCTACGCTAATAATTTCTGTTGAAAGTTTTTTATCACCATTGTAGTATAACTCTGCTTGCGCTCCGTCTACACCTACAAAGTAATTTACTCCACTTGTATTTTCAAGAGCTATAATATTTCCTTGAATAGCTAAAATACCTGTCCCTGCATCTTTTATATAACTATTACTTCCATCGTGATATATTTGAAGATCATCACCATTACCAAATTGAGCTTTTACACCATCGTTATGTCTTGTAAATTTTTGAAATCTTGTTTCTCCACCACCACCATTTATAGTAAAATAATTAGTTACACCAGTTCCAGTACCATCATCACCTTGAAAAAATATGTCTCCGTCAACAACGCTGTTTTTTATATATAAATCACCAGACCCATTTTGGTCTATGTGACTATTAGTGCCGCCGTGATATATTTGAAGATTTGAATTTGTACCTAGGTTTAATTTGAAAGAATCAGGAAATACAACGCCAGCGACGCCAGTCATTGTCCCACCAGCAAGTGGTAAGTATGATCCTGGCACTACTGAGCCTCCATTAATTGAATCTACCCAAAGTTCTTTGAATCTAACACCACTAGAACCTAAATCAACATCACTATCTGTTTGTGCTGTAAATACTCCATCACTTATTTTTACTTGTGTAGCGCCAGCAACTCTAAACTTAATTAAATCATCACTTTCAAATCCTATATAGTTATCATCATCTCTACCAATATGATTAGCACCTAAAGTTATATCACCTGCAAAAGTTGCAGCAGCTGTTGTATGATTTAAAGAAAATTGTACTGCTCCACTTGAAGCGTCAGCACCATTCATTATTCTGAATGTATTAGCGTAGTTGTCTAAATGAGTTGCTTGAGTTTGTGAAGTTCCTTTAAACAAAACAAGATGTCCACCTTCTGATGTTGAATTAGCACCTAAAGATAAATTTGCTTCACTAGCAGGGCTAGTTGTACCAATTCCGACGTTACCGCCAGAAGTAATACGCATTTTTTCAGTAATACCCGAAGTGTTTCTAACGCCATCACCATCTGTTCCGAATACTAAACTACCATTATAACCTGTGCTTCCTACAGATACAATACCAGCGTGAGTCCAACTTCCTTGATTAGTAACGTTATCGGTAAAAACAAGTCCTTGTGTAAAATCTACTGTTCCGTCTGCTGAATTATTATTTATGTTTAAAGTACCTACATTAGCTCCTTTATATGAAGAAGTTGTAGATCCTTGGAATATACCCTGACCTATAACATCTAACTTAGCATCAGGCGAAGTCGTACCAATACCGACTCGTTCATTTATATTATCCACTCTCATCACCTCTCCATTGGTAATTGAGCCAAAAGCTAAATTTCTAGAACCGAAGCCATATATTCCTCCTACTCCTGAAATATTAGATAACCTTAATACATCTGTGGCTGATGTGCCTATGCTTATATCATTAACTACAGATAATTTAGCGTTAGGAGTTGTTATACCTATACTGAAATTACCACTAGCTGCTTGAAACATTGCGCTACTGTTAATATTAGTAGCAGTTGTCCATTTAGCAAGATACGTATTTGAGCCTCCTCCTGTAACTGTTCCTGTTGTAGGCGTCGTCCAAGTTGGACTTGCGTTTCCGGCAGAAGTTAATACTTGCCCTGAAGTTCCGTAAGCAGTTCCTGTAGATCCAAATGATATTCCTCCAGCTGAAGTGATACGCATTCTTTCTGTGGCAGAACTACTAGTAGCAAATGTAATATTATCACCTATTGCACTTAATTGACCTTCACCTGAATTGTCTTTCAAAACAATTCTTGATCTTGCGTCTGTAGATTCAAATAATGCAACTGTATTTTCTGTACCTGCATTAACGTGAAGCTTAGCATTAGGCGATATTTCTCCGATACCAACGTTGCCGTTATATTTAATTCTAAATGCTTCAGAATGAGTTCCATTATCTCTTACTTTAATTGTAAAAGTACCATTACTTATATTACTTCCGTCTTGTATAACACTTAATTGAGCAACGCCAGTTGAACTACCCGCCCAGCCAGTTGCAGATAACACAATACTCGAGGTTTGGTTTGCTACATTACTTGAGTTATCGTTTGCTATTCTTAATTCACCGTTTCTAAATCCAATTGGGTATGTTGAATTACTGTTTGAATCAATATGAAGTTTGCTTGCAGGCGAAGCCGCCCCGATCCCGACGTTGCCTAAATTTAAATCAAGCGTTAGAATATCTGTTGTATAAGTTCCGTTGCTGCCAATAATACCGTAACCACCTGAGTTAACAAACATCGATAAACCATAGTTACTAGCGTTTCTTTCTATATATAAACCTCCAGCTCTATCGTTTGATGACTGGTCAATATGCAAACGTGTTGACGGCAAAGGCGTCCCAATACCTACCTTACCGGCGAAATATCCATCATTTAAAAAATTTAATGCCATGTATTATATTGGATTAATATTATATGTGTGTTATATATGCTGTGTAGAATCCTGCCGATGTGCTAACCACTGGTGCAAACTTAAAATCTAAACTACCTGTTCCGTTTCCTGTTACTTCAGGATAAACAATCAACGAGCTAGCTGTTTCTTTAACTGTAGCTATACAGTCAGCCGCTAAAGCACCTGTTCCAAACAATGCTGTAATATCTACTGTAAATGTTGTTTCGCCTCCTGAATCAGTTCCTCCTGTTAATGCTATTTTAGCTCCATTGGCATTTGCTTGAGGTCTTAAAGTAGTCCATCCTGTAGCGTCTACATTAAAATAAGTACTGTCATAAGCTGAAATACCTCTAATAGCTAATGCTTGAGTGTTATCAGTTGCTATGTCTTGCCCTGTTTGAACTACAACCCAATTAGAAAACGTTGCTCCAGGGTTGTCTATATCAGCATAAATTAAATCACCTGGCTGTACCACTTCAGAAAAGAAAGTACCTCCAACTGTTACCGCCCAGAAAAATCCTTTTTTAATATCAGTAGCTGGTGAAACATCTAAATCAGGCGTATTTGTAGCAGCATTATATCCGCCTTGAAATACTGATTGACCAATATTAGATTGATCTACATATCTTTTTGAAGCAGCATCTCCATCTGCTACCGGTACTAAAGGCACAGTTACTTGACCTGCAAAACTATTTTGCCCAGTTCCAGTAGATACAAATTCGCCTCCTATAGTTAAATCATCTATTATAGTAACACTGTCTGTTAAAGCAACTCTAAGTTCTGATGCGCTTATTCTGGTCATTGTTGTTTGACCACTTGTACCAGATATAGTAACATCGTCATCAGTAGAATTACTACCGGTTAATCTAATAGCTGTGCCAGTAGGTGCTGTTGTTAAATCATATGTAACGACATTTGTATCTGTCCAAGGTACGTTAACAACCATTTGGTCGTTTGAGTTAAACTGAACGCCATATGTTCTAGAAGCTGTAGTAGTTACAGCATTAGCCGCTACTGTTTGTACTGTGTTTGAGAATAATTCAACAGTACCAAGAACACTAGCTGTTGCTTTTCCAACTGTAGCACCATCTACTATATCCCAAGTATTATCTTTACTTAAAAATCTTGTTGTTGCGTCAGAAGTTCCGTTTATAGCTGAAAGATCTGCTGTTAACTGAGTGTTATCGCCACCACCTTGTTTTGATAAATTTATATATGTACCGTCTAATACAGTTACAAGACCTGTGTTTCTTACTGTAGCTTCACCTGCAACAAATGTAACACCAATACCAGTGCCAGCTTGCACAGAAGTAGAACCTACTTCAACCCAACCTGCAGCGCCACTACCAGCATCTGCTACATATTGCTTTAATGTATCTGCTGTTGTATTAAAATATATTTGTCCTATAGAACTATTCGCCGTAGAAGGATATATAGAAATTAGAATATACTCATAAACAATGGCAAGAATAAGTTCGTATGTATTTGATGCAAACGTTACTGACAACGATGCCTGGATAGGTACTGAAGCTAGTAACAGACAAACAAAGCAGTTCACAGCTGCAGCTGTTGCTAAATACCTAAATATA
>Ga0099797_100237_pt1 | contig 35942 bp, 30 predicted proteins | sample Uncmet_Sort48C_1_FD_89871 | JGI IMG/M metagenome (GOLD analysis project Ga0099797, IMG submission 89871) | Marine eukaryotic communities from CALCOFI LINE 67, Pacific Ocean - C012_Sort48C_1 | ecosystem: Environmental > Aquatic > Marine > Oceanic | place: Pacific Ocean: Monterey Bay | collected... | reverse complement strand
GCCATTGCCACCTGTTACTCCTAACAAAACCAACTGCCACATAGGGAATCTTGCATTTCTTCGTGGAAGATTCCTTCCGTGATTGTCGGACAAATCTGCAAATGACCAAATAAATATGTACCACCTTGCCAAGAATTTGCTTCTTGTATATGAGCTTTGACATCCCAGTATTTTCCTTCTCGCACTACGCGATCAAAACCTAAAATTTTGTTACACTCTGCTTCAATTTTTTCTTTAATATGATTTTGCCAAAGAAGTTTTTCCTCAAGTCTTCTCCAGTCCATATCGGGTGTCCAAAATTCGAAAATGATCCTACAGCGTGGTACTATTGCGTGAAGGTGTTGCCCCATGGAAAATCTTCGGATCCATGTGATGTCTGGATGTAATAGTCGCTGGGGAAACTTATTTGAAAGAATGGTATAATGTTCTATATGTCCAAAGTGTCTTTCAAACATTCTTGGGCAGTCAGCTGTTGTGCCGGTGTTTTGGTGTCCGCTCTCTCCTGTAGCAGTAGCAATACCAGCGGTTGGAATTGAAATATTATTATAGTAAGTCTTAACCTTGTCTTCAAAATGTTTGAATACGTCACCCACGTCACCAACGGTACTATCATCAACAGTTGCTTCCTCTTTTCCAGCTTCTTCACCAGAACTGCTGATGTCACCTGAATATAACGTTTGCCATGTGATGGGAAATGACAAATGCGGCAGCGAAAAGCGAAAAGCGGGATTCTTTTTTGCTCGATTTTCCGCTTAGTCTAGCTTAACCTCTACAGTAAATCCAACATTCCGTGTTGTGAAATTACACAATGACGGCACTTTTCAGTTCAACCCCTCTGGCGAGATAAATTTGACTGTGTATTCAACTGCGAACGAAACCACCTCTAAAGAACACTGCAATAAATGAATATTATAATAACATACCAGTTCCGCGATCGATGTATTCGTTCCTTTCCTCCTGTGACTCTAACTTCTTATAACACTCCTGACACAAGTCGTAATGCATCGTCTTCCATGACACAAGCTGATATCGTCTTCCATGACCAATAACTGTGCCGCATTGGCCACATACGAACATGTACCATCTTCCTGCGCCTGCATAATGTTTTGGAAAACGACATAATTATGGACGAATATGATGGGTGGATCCAACTGGACTAGATTGGAACATTAGTCTTGACATGACGGCAATCAATCACTCTACGAAGCCCCAAATGACCGATCGAACTTTCAACTCAAAAATTCAAATGCAAAAGCGAAAAGCGATTTCGCTTTTCGCTTCCGCCCTTATATTTTACTGCTGAAATGATCTCCTGACAAGATTTCTTCATGTTCTGTTGGCGGTTCTTCACCGTCTAAGCTAACAAGATCTCCTCCTATTGATAAGAAGATTTCTTCACGTTCTGTTGGCTCTTTTTTTTTATTACACAGAACACACATGACAGATGAGGCACAAACTGCGCCCACTACCATCGTGAAACACACGGCAACGCGCGAGCAACATGAAAGAATATCCCCGATCCGCTGGCTGACACTATCCGCCGGCTTGAGAATGTCACCATCGACGAAGTCATCATCGCTGTTCTCCTCGTCTTTCTGCACCTGTGAAACATCTGCACTGCCTGGCGATGATTCAACGTCCACGTTCGACACTGCAACACTAGCGTCAACGACGACGGTCGATGTTGCGCTACCCGCCTCACGATTTCCTGTTTCTGCAGTCTCTCGATAATCGTTTCCGTTGATTGATTTCTCCACGCAACTGTCGATCGTCGTTTCCGCTGATTGATTGATGTTTTGCTCTACGCTGCCTCCGCCACCATTCGCGAGCTTAGAATCCAGCATTGCTATGCCCATGAGGACTGCTGCCGCAAAAATGACGAAAATTAGCACCGCGAGTTTCAAACCGAGTCCCACCCCACCAACATCACGTTTGCCCATCTTGTCATCGAGAAATTTTCTATTAGAATGAGTATCGGCCGCCACGGGTGACGCAATCGCCATTGTCGAATCAACCACCGGAGCGATTGACAATATTTCAGTTCGGGTGTCTTCTGTGCAGATAGTCTCGTCCCTCCCTGTCGCTGTCGTGCCTTCCAGAATTGACTCGTTGTTATCTTTCGATATCCATGCTGAAATCACGGACGGAACTTGCGTCAAACGGCTAGGACTTATCAAATTTATAGTTGAAAACTCATTACATCTGTTGAGAGAAACGTCAGCGTCCGTGACTGGACCTGTTCCTGCCAAGGTACTAAAGTTGTCTGTAAAGCTGGAGGAGCTCGAAGGTATTTGCGGTATTGTTGGCCTCCTTGGTTTCAGAAAATCTAATGAAGGAATTCGAGGCGTTTTCTTCTTTTCCAATATCAATGGTTTACGAACGGAAGTCGGCGATTCATCATGATACTCATCCAATCCTGCAAGAGTCGTGCCGCAAAGCAAGTCTGCGTTGATTTCGTTTGGGACGTAGTTTCCTGCGCTGTGAATGCCCACATCGTCCGAGCCCATAGTGTCTGTTGACAGATCAGAGACTGTATCGTCAATTATCTCTAATATTGCGTCGTCGTCTGCGTTGCTTTGAAATAGACTAGATTCATAGTCATATGGCGGCACGATCATGCTGTCCCATTTTTTATTCACCGACTGCCCATGATGAGGCACCAAAAATGTATCAACTGCAACTTCATCTTTCTGTTTGCTCGTAGGGCCCTCACCATCAACACTTTTGTCGACAAACGATTCGCGCATTGACAAATCTCTGCACAGAATCATTGAATCGCTGTATGCAGTTACAGCCGTTGGTGCTGGGAGTTCCGCGGCTGTGTAAAGAATGCGAAAAACATTCTTGTTGTCTTCTGAGAACAAATTGAGAGTAAACGGTTGCAATTTTGACAACGCTGTCTGAATTTTGTCTGGTGCTGGCGACTTTGTTGACGACGGCGCGACAGCTTTGCTTCGCTCTTTAATCTTCGCATTGTATAAATCTTTTGTTCCAACATAAATAACTTTCTGTAAAGTGCCACATGCTGTCTTCGTCTGACTCTTCCCGAACCCGCTGCATGTGACAGTCTTTGCGGATCTGCCGACACCGTTGTCACTGTTAGCCCCACAATGTCCAAAAGTAACATTGATCGTCGCCAAAAACGCAAAACTAGCACAAATCAATGCTGCATGAGATGGTTTCGTTCCGAGATTAACGACATCAACTATTGTTTCTGCAATATTTTCACCCTTCAATTCCAGAAAAGTTTTCAATGTCATTTGCTTCTGTCCATTTATCAAACCAGGAGTCGCAAGATGATCCCGCAAAATCATACAAATACGCTGTCTGCATATCCACACTGCGAATAGATCGGTAGACGGTGCCGAAAAGATACCACGCAATTGTTTGAGATTTCCACTAATCACACACTCCTTCAAGATGGTCGCCCACAAAACCATTTCTCGCACTGCTATCGTTGAATCCTCTAGCTCTGTCAATTGAGCGTCAGATAAAATCACATAATTGAAAATGATTTCTCTATCTTTAGCGTCGAGATTCCTTGCTTCGATAACATGCCGACACCATTCAAAAACTACGGCCCTATAAAACGAGTTCTCATCGATTCCCACAGATCGCACGTGTGAAAACTCTTCGTCTACTAGAGATGGAATGCAATGTTTCGGGATGAGATTGCTGTAACAACTGCTGCCATCTGACTTTTTCGCCGTGGATTCAGTACAGCTTTGCTGCCTTCCATCTGGATCGCGTTTGGAGTCCGACACGTTATCTTGGACGCTACCATCATCATTTGTGCTGCTCAGAGTGTGTTGCGGGAGTTTCTCGACACTTTTAGTTTCAAGATCTTCAACATTTTGTCGAACCAAATCTTCAACTCCGAAATCCACCAATGCAGGATCCGAGACGCTTGTTGACATTTTCAAGATTAATAATCCCAACATCGTTTCCTCCGAAGAACGACTCAATGACGATGCCGACGAGACTGTCGACATCAACATTCTTGCTGTAGTTTCTGTTATGATCTTCAAACGACCGAAGAATTAACTTTGCCGATGACAATATCGGATGTCAAGACATGACAAACTCAACTTCTGATTGGCGTTTCAGAGAAGTTGGAGATCCATCGACATTCTGTATTAAATTTGGAATGAAATTTGAAATGATCTTATCGAACCCAGAAACATCCGACATACTGACACCATAATCACTTGACCTTCACAACCAACAAATTGTCACACTGTTTGCTCAACCCACCACATACATCTCTGCTACACACTTATACAAAATGCAATCAAAGAAAATGAATGTATCGATCATTCGTTTGTACTCGACGAACTATTAGAAAGACAGACTTCGAAAAGGATTTTTTGTTGAGAAATGGATCTTCAAACGATGAACGAATCGAAATTTCTCGTCTTAAATTCTCAGAACTTTTGCGGCTCGAGCTCGACTGCGTCGTTTTGCACAAACACACTGACATTGCAACGCGGAATTCCTGGCGATTCACCAATCAAACACTGTAAACGAATTGTACCACGTAACCAGGACCCTCCAGTAGGCTGATTATTCGAACGGATCATAATACTGATTTAATGTTTGCGCTACCATCTGACATCTTCTTACCAGTTTCGCATCCGCTACCATCTGCTTTCACGTTTCCTGTTCTAAATTTCACCGCCACCCTTAACTAGAGACTGACTGTGACGACTCGAGTTGTCGTCGTGGGACGATGACAACAAAAAAATATGATCCTTGAGCCTCAAATGATCTACTATGCCACCTTCCTGCGCTCCTTCTCCCCTCCCATTATCTAATGCATCCATCCTCGACCAATTTTTCATAAACGACTTGCGTTATCATGATAATTCACCACCCCACTTGACTTCACCGACGCCCTCCGCATTGAAACGAGTCAGCACCTTCATAAGCTGCTCCAGTCCCACAATATCGGATTCCTCTATCATATTTCTGCGAACACCTATAATTGCAATACTCCCCATTCAACACGTGTCCACCACTCAAGCTACTTCCTTTCTAACATTTGTCACTCTTACGCTCCATACATCCCGTACTACTACGGGGAAAATACAAGGCGGCGTTTTTTGATTACCCCGTACTACATTCTCGACAATCCACACTGTCATCTTCTTTGTAATCTGCACCTGTACCGCAATATCGAATATCGGAAAACTTTTTGGAGCACCAATCAATGCAATGACCATTTGAATCTATGGGAGTTCCGCCATTTGTGTCAGCTCCCTTAATACAACTTTTTGCTTTACATTCCGCCGGGCATGATTTCAAATTCCCGCCACCGCCACTTGGAGAGCCAAACTTTCCATATTTCTCATAAAAGCCTTCTGGCAAGAACTTACTCGCATACCCCAACACAAAAACCGCATAGTCCATTACAACTTTATTCAGCCTATCCGCAGTTGGCATCTCAGACCCATCACCAATTCTACATCGATTCAATATTTTCATCGTGAATTCGCTTTTCACAAACTGTCTCCACGGTGCAGGCTGAATTCCATTTTTCCACGCTGGTAAAATATCAGTCGATTTCCCGAGGTCCACTACACAACTCTTGTCCTCAAATATCGCTTCTAAATTCTCATCAATTTCTTCTTGTCGATTTGGTTTCTCATCACTACTCAACATCGGACGAAAACCAGCTTGAGTCGCTATTGAGACGACATAATCGTTGTTTGCGTCGTCACCGACTGCAGTCACAGTGTACTCGGTTTTTGTTGTTTGTCCTGGCCCACTGCCGAAAAGCCTGCCATCCAACCCTTTGATTTTCTCGTTTCCCGCCTTCCCATAACCAGTTGTCCAATACGACTTATCCGCCAAAAAATAGTTCAGGACTTGCTTTTTGTATGCAGTGTCAGCCTTAAACGCATTCGACCCATACCATGCAAATTGCGGAACGAAACTTGACCTCGGCGAGTCAGCGATATCACTCCAAAGCTCGATGTTGTTATATCGCGCCAGCTTACGACTGTTCGATTTCCCATTGCTACTCCAATATTCATTGAAGAAATCCACACGGTCCGAACTTTGCGCAGCAGCATCCGATCCATTTTTTTCTAGTTCTGCTGCCAAATCTGCAACCAAATAGTATTCGTTAAATGACGCAGTTAACGCATCTGGATTTTTACTCGATGGTAGCATCCTAATCCTTCCGTCATTTGGGGAACCGTTGCACTGACTTAAATTTGGATTGGAAGAGTCACACAAAAAACTATTCCATTTGACTTGTTCGGCAAGCTTCTGAACATACGCAAGTATCAAATTCGTATTCTTGAGATTACAATCGTCTTTGTCACTTTCAATGCTGCAATGCTGTCTCATATATTCCGCTGCGAAAAAGGCTCCAACAAGAAAGATGACCGTGTCGACGCTGCTTATATTATCCCCCCAGTTTTTACATTTTTTCAAACCAGTTGCATCTGTTGGGTTGCGTTTCACCGACTTACATGTGATCCAGTGATACAGCAATCCAGAATCCTCATAGCTTGGCCAATGAGAATTTACATTTTTCAATGTTTGCAGTATATCTTGACTGGCATCCGATCTTGTATACGGTATGATGTTTGAACTACGGCCTTTCTGGAATTTTGCATTGATTTCCGCAAAAATGACCTGCGACATCAGACCCCAACCAACACTTGCACTTGAATATCTTCCCTCTTCACCTCCGGCACACACATTTGTATTGGACATAACCATGTTGTCACACCAGAACCCGTTTCGGGGATCACGCATTCGCATCCAGAGATCGAAGGATGAATGCATAATTTGTTCCGATACCGATGGCACTAGAAAAAGATCCAGATCGACTGTTTTCGATGGATTGCGTGTGATTTTGGAACATCTCTTGTCATGCTGAAGGTTCAATTTTTAATAACGGACTTTTGTCGGTCATCACGGGATTGGATCACACTACTGATAGTAGTTGCACACAGAGATCTGTGCAAGGAACTCAACTAGAACGACAAACTATCGAAAAATCGTTTTAGTCGAGTTCCAAAATTTCTGATACCGGCTTTCCAATTGAAACCACATGATTGCATCATTAACATGCAGAATTTACCTGTTTCATGAGTTTTTGTATGCCGACGCGGTAGTAATCAACTTTGGACGCTTTACAATTTTGCCATTTTGAATCAGCATGTCAAGAGTGCTTTAGAAACTGACTCCGAAAATGCAAACGTGCATGTCGAAAGCTGTCTGGAGAATCCACGAACAGTAGTACCCTTGCGCACGCAGCAACAACTTTTAGGATCGCCGCCTTTAGTATATTCATGCTTACATTCATAGTTTTTTTTCGGATGATGGCGATGATGATGATTCTTGTTTGGTGTGCAAGTCAGGTCCTGTTTGATCAGTATTGTCCCGTCTTTTTCTGTGAAATCATCGAAGCTCTCCTCGCAGTTTGAGTTTCCAAATATCGTCTCCTTCATATACTCAGTAGTATGAAACGTGTGACCTTCGCCAGGGGGCATGTCTTTATCTTTTTCTTTGCATGGTGAATCGCCAACTGTACACTTGAATCCTGTTTCTAAATCTATCAACGAATATTCTTTTGACGAAGTTGCTGCTGCTGCTGCTGCGCCCAGCACCTTTTCCGCTCCTGCAGACTTCGCCGACTTGGCAGAAAATGATCGATCTTTCAAGGATGAACTGATCTCAATGGCGTTTTCTTGATGTACCACTTGTTTTCCCCTCTCTGCTATAATTTCACCGTTTTCACTGACCTCCATCAACTTTAGATCATTTGGATCGAGCTGGCGGTTGAAACTTGATGTAATACTTGTGCGGCGCAAAACTGCATCGGCTTGCTTTGCGGATTCTGGTTCCACATCAGCGCGAGCAGGAGGACCAGTTGCCAATAAATCATGCGCTTCTTTCATCAACTCAGTACCTCGACCATCGTCTGCCGAGTCGAGCGAAAATGCAGCTGCGGTAGTTGTAGCTGCTATGGACCATGATGACGTCACCAGTGCTGTCAGTGATGACCTTGATGAATTCTGCACCGATGAAAAGAAATATGTGAATGTTGACGCGACATGCACCATCAATATGCACATGACGATCGTGCTGGATGTCGTCATTACAATGCCAACACGAGTCCTGCCACCTTTCACTTTCGATACTGATAGTGATTGCTACATTTATGCTACGGATGTTGAAACGCCGAATGACTGGGGTTCCAAGAACGACTTCTGCGTCTACTGAACCAGCACCCATAACAAATGTTTTCTCTTCGTTTGCTCACTCACTACACTACATTAAATCTAATATCTCGAGTTCACTCACAGGGTAAATCAACGGAACGGATTCGCGGAACAAGAGCATGCTCAGCTCTCATGAACGTCGGCTTGCGAACACTGCAAACATGCATCCATACCTTGTCTCCACATTGAAATATTGCCACATGCCCAGATTGTGACATGTTGCATAAATCCAAAAACTTGTATATTCTCCGCTGACCACCGACAGAACAGAAACCTCGGGTACTAATTGTGGATCGATATAATTATCCAATTTCACCAGTCCAACATCAGAGAGGAAAATTCCAACCGACGTAGCTACAATGATCATCGGAGATTTGGAAACGGATTGATTGTCCAATCAAAATTTCGAAAAATTTACATTACAAATGGAATTGAATTCGGATTTAAATATGTAACTTTCGTCGTTTACAAGGGAAAATAAATTCATTTTGAATCAAATCCCGCAATGCATCCAATACTCTAACTTTCTTTGTCCTCCGCTGCTTTTTCAAAAATCACAGACTCGATATTTACACAGCTAACGGAACTGACGCGTCTATATCGTCCACTTCCGCTGCTGCAGTTACATCGTTCACTTCCGCGACCAGATAAATAGCTTTATTTGCGTCGTCATCAAACGATTTTCTTGTTTGAGCCTGATCACTACTGACATCATGAACCGTGCGAACTGAACCAGGTTTTTGTGGCGCGATGTTGTCGATCTCTGTCTCGCGCCCCATCAGCTTAGAATTACAATTTCCATCTTTTGTACTATTCTGAGCTGCGTACTTCGCTCCACTATCCTCGCGCTTCGACTGCGCTGATGAGAGATTCGCGCGGGTTTTTTTCGAGTCGCCCTCGCTCTCGTCATCTTCCTCATCTTCTGAGTCGCCAACCTTGTGTGACCAAGCTGCATATAAGGCTAGGTATTTGTGGCGCTTTTTGTGTCCACGCCAATCCATAATATTCAAAGAGTGTGGATGTTTCGGCACTACAACTGATCGCAATTTTGGTTTTGATGGCTTCCTAGAAATCTTTTTTTCGTCATCTTTTCCGCCACGATGATGATCATCCTCTTCCTTCCCGGACGCGGAACGACACTCAACTACCTGAACTCCAAGAATAACCAAAGCGTAAAATATCCACATATAATGCGCAAACAATAATCCACAAATTCCAACATATGCAAAATCGGAGACTAAAGGAAGCAATGCGTAAGCTTCAAATTGAAACCACAATTCTAATCCTAATGTCGTTATCTGGTAAACAACGTCACTTTGATATTTGAGCACGGCAAACAAATGCTGGAAACCCAATGGCCAAACGATCATCGCTGCATGTTTTGCTTCGTCCAAATGCAATAAACACGCCGCATAAATAATTGTTCCAGATGTATGATGTATGGTTGTTGCTACTCCATCCCAAAAAAATAATACCCTTTTCAAAAGACTTCCTTCAAAGAAACTTGGAGCATATATTGGTACCAACAATTTACTCGACAACTCCGGAAATCCAAACTTAAACAAACAAAACACATACAATGGCAATCCTAAGAAACTGCCTGATACCAACGCTCCGAAATTACCTGGCACCAAGAAAACTTGCGAAAATTTCCATATTCGACCCTTGTTCGGCGAGTCCACTAAAAATGGCCCAATCCAAATTTCTAGTGCGAAACCCGATAAAATCACCACGATTACCATGACTACAGCAAAAGCATAACTAAAGTCAGCTTGAGCTTCGCGTTTGAACGCCGTACTGACCATAGGAAGCGGAACCATCAAATTCCAAACTGAATGTTTAATTCTTTTTGTGGCGATTGTGAACCGCCGAACCTGATCCACCACTCCATCAACACAGTGTTTGTATGTGTGCCGAGCGTCCCAAGTGCCACCAACTATATTCTTTTTGGCCCCGGGTCTCAGGAGACACTTTGAATTCAGCATTGTTTCTCCACGGACCTCATGCCAAATGAACAATTTTCCGACCTTTGACGACACCAGGCTCAAGGACTCCATGTAGGGTTTTTGTGGTAGAACCGGATCATGCTCTGCAGACAACATCAATATCGGTGTTGGGGGGTCTACTTCGGACAATTCTTCCATAATGGGATCCGTTGGATAAGGAAAACCAGCGTCGCCTTCTTTAAAGCTGGCTCGGTAACTGCAACACATATTTTGTAAACCAGTTTTTTCCCAATGATTCTGGAAATCATACTGCCATTCGGTATTCCAATATTCCATTTTCTTCGTATACAAATCCATCCACTCTTCCAAAACCTGTTTCTGGTACATACCAGAGAGAGCATCTTCTGTACAAAAATAAAACGGTGTTTGTTTCCAGGGTGCCTTCTCCATGTAGTGCTTGAAAAAAGCTGTTGGATGCGGCGCTTGTAGCACGATCAACCCTCCTAGTTTGGAGGCGTCATCGAACGAAAGGAAATGCGTCGCATACCATGCTAAAATTCCACCAGTACCAACACCAACCAAATAAACCGTTTCCCACTCTTTCATCGCATTTGCAATTAGTTTTGATAACGTCTTGCCCAAATCTGGAAAAGCACAAGCATCTGGAGAGAGTCGTGATTGCTGTGAATCACCCCAGCCAGGATAAGTTGGCGCCCAGAAATGAAAATTCTCGCCCACACTAAACATTGCGATAAACTGCGACCAAATTAGAGGATTCTCAGGAAAATCATGGAGAAGGATCATCAAATTGTCTTTTGCCGCGTCTTTCTTTATGTCGTCGACTACTTTCCAAACTTCGATATCTGTTGCAGCATCGCGCTCAGATTCAAATTCCACACCATGTCGCACTCGATAACCATTTTTGCCGCATTTACTACCAGTTTCTGTTGGGAAAAATTTAGGCGCTGCCTGAGTAATGAACTGCATTGAAAACGTTCGGGCCGGACACATACGTTTCAGCGTCGTATGTTCCCCATTTCCTCTGGGATTTTGGTAATCTTGTTCCAATACATTCCACGCACTAACTTGATCCAGATTCGCTCTATTTGGATTGAATGTAAACGGATTCGCAAAAATACTCTCATCATAGTTCGCTATCCCAGAATTATACAACCTCGGTGAAGCACCTTGTTCATCAAGCTTTGCGACAAATCCGGCGACAGGAGGTGCCATCCGCGCATGTTCTAAGACGAATCGGACTGGATCTTGCTGCCACAACTCTTTTACGGCACAATAATCTAATCGGACTCTATGAATCAATGAATCCAACAAATCCACAATGCCAAGAACCGGATTCACATAGTCCACGCCAAGCCTGTACCCTTCTTCAACTGTCATGTCCATTGTCCAATTCGATTTCCTCAGAACTTCTCCCATCCGCGCTTCTGAGAAAACTTTTTTCATCAAACGCCAGATTTGATATGCTTGCACTTTGTAAGCAGTTGCAATTGTGTGTCCGTGTAGCCGGTGAAAACCTTCATTCAGAAAGAACGCAAACGAAGCATCGACAAAATCTTTGATGTGTTTGTCCGTGAGCGACTGATCAAAATTCACTCCGGAGACACTTTGACTGGTGGTCCCAAGCAGACTGTGAAAGGCTGCCGCACTAATACTCTTGCGTAAATCCTTACCCGCCATCTTTTCATAAGTATCCGAACTCGCAGGAAAGTGCTGATGGTATTGTTCCCCACCCTTTGCATTTAGTCCGGGAAAGAGCTCCTCACCGAAACGTCGACTACTAGCATGGTGATAGGAGTCTGTGCTCTGCAATATGGGCACAGTTCTTTGAGGAAGAAAAACATCATTCCTGTCCCCGATCCAGCAAATTCCAACTTTGTTGCTGTAAGGGCCCCGAATTTGTTTGCTGCGCAAACCTTCCACATACTCCACATGGGAAGAAATCATGCTTCCGAACCCTTCTGGATGAATGAACAGTGGTGATGTAATGGATTGATGCTTTTGCAAATAGAAGGGGACAAGAAATTCGCGCTTGGTATTCGTATACTCGGTGTACCAACTCGTAAACACACTGCACTCAGCTGACGCGATTAGATTGCTTTTTGTTCTGCGTCCTAATTTTTGTGATTGATCCCCCCATTCCCAAGCAAATAATACTTCCACCTTCCTAAAATCCCAATATTTACACACATTGCCCACTGACAAGTATTGCTTTGATCTGCATTGCGTTGTTCCACTCCCTTGTCCGGCCGACACGCTAATACTACTGCTCGAAAATCCTTGCAACTGCGAAGAGCCAAAGATACAGGTTGGAAAATCGAACAATAGAGGCTGATCTGAACAGAATTTTACCAACGTTCCCGCATCTATGCTCAATAAATTTAGCAACGCTGAGGATCGCATGCTACTTCCATAACCAACTGTGCGTGATTCACCACCTGCCTCTTCGCCACTGTATTCATAATCACACGAACACAAAACACCGTTCTCCGCGAAACGACCCAAATAGGTGTTTACAGCTTGAAAACATTTCTCGTTGCAAGATCCCATGACCAACGCGGGCATACAAAACTGCACAGCCAAAACTGTGGCTGCCGCGAGATCCTCAAGGTTGCCCGACGAACACTGCATACGTTTCTTCTTTGATGTTTTTGCTTGCTCCACGGCTCCTTCGACTAGGTCAGTGGCGTTGCTGTTTGCACTCATCATTCTTGTCCTACACTGCGGTGCGCTCAATGTACCCGGCGAGTCACATCGAGTCAATGACTGAATGGACGATGAGCGCGTTGACCCCATATCACTCAATTCATCCGTTACTACTTCGGCGGCGCTGTTGGTACCATTATAATTATTCCCGCTGATAGTACTGTCACCTGGCGCCGCGAAGAGATCTCTCTCTCTCTGACGTGTCAGATGTTCCAAGCTTCGCTTTTTTTTTCCAGTACTTTTCCCCGGGATCAGAAGTTCTTTTGGTGTATTCTCGTCGATGCAGTCTTCGACCACACATTTTCGTTTTCCGGCCATATCCGGAAGACCTTTACCAGCGTGGTAACAATGAAAATGAGGCTCGAGCCCTGCCATGAAATGGTGCAGAAACTTGCACATTAGACTTTCACCTTGTACGGCAAATGGACCATATTTCCACTCACATATTGGATCCACGTGTGGCAAACTAGACATGTAGTTTTCGCAATCTGTTTGCGAACTAAATTGCTGATGTTTTCCCACGCACTCTTTCAAAATTTCTGAACACATATTCGATACCGTCCCTTCCACTTTCGCAGAGTCGATGAATGCCTGTCCAGTAAATGATGGAAAACTTAAGGTTTCGCCTTTTTGAATCATACTACAAGGGTAAAATTCGTAGGCCACATCCCATACCACATCTCTAACGCTGCTTCCCAAATGTTTCCACTTTTCTCGAAAGTTAAGTTTCGCTTGCATTCTCTTACTAACCGGGCTAACTTGCAAAACCCATTTTTCCGCTCCGGTTTCGATTATTCCGGAAACATTTGAATGTGGAACCGCTCGATACGATCCTATACCCGTGGGCGATGTATATAGTCCAACCCCCTCTATATACATGTAGCTGTTATCGTCGAATAGTATTTTCGCATTCCGGAGGATTTGTTCCGCGTTTTCGGGGTTCAATGATCCATGATCCGCTAGCAATACATTTTGATATATAGGGAACGCGGTCGAGGAACTGGCTCCCATCAGATTCCCCACCATATCGTCTTCAAAAAGCAAACAATGTTGCGTTTTAGGACAGCCCGGGTGAAATTCTAATGCTTTCATACCTTGTATCTGCTGCCATATGCCGTATGAATTCTCATTGTCTGTCAAATCCTTCGCAAATTTGAACTTTAGGGTGCTGCATTGGGAATACTGATATGACGCCGTCACTAAACTGCTGGTCCCGAGACACAAAACTAATAATATGAAACCGTATGATGCTCCGATATGTTGCGCCATGATTACCACCCTGACAAATGCCGTAATCGATGACCGTTTATAATCACTTTTCGGATGGCTACTCACCTTAGTACTTTCGTAAACGCGATCGGTTGATCCGTATAAATTGGGTACTACTGTCAGTCGTTCCTGGCATCGTCGTGCACGTGCAATTGGTGACCGTTGAATTCTTAATAATGCTTGCCCGTCCGACATGATTGATGTTTGGGTGAGGTTTTATTATGGGGGGAGGAGGAGGAGGAGGAGATCCAGGAGGAGCAGGACGACCAGAAGAAGGAAAACTAGGGGAAATAAATTTTCGTAAAATAACAAGCCTGAAAACTGCAAATTTGAGACAAAATGATAGAACACACACTCTTTACCTGGTGTCTCAATCAAATGACTACGACCAGATGTGAAATCATGAATCAAACTCAAAACGAAACGAAAAAATGATAGAAAAACGAAGATGAGAAAGGATTTTTTGTTGAGAAATGGATCTTCAAACGATGAACGAATCGAAATTTCTCGTGACTCGAGCTCGAATGCGTCGTTTTGCACAGACACACTGACATTGCAACGCGGAATTCCCGGCGATCCACACTGTAAACGAATTATACTTAAGCTGGAAAACTGCAAACAAGAAAATCGCTGTTTCTTTCCAGAGCCTCGACTCAAAACCTTGGAAGATTCGGAACAACACTTCTGACAATGGTTTACTTGCCAAATGTCTTCAAAAATTCAAATTTCACAATCCTGGCCAAAAACCAAAAAACTTTGTCAAACTAATTGCATAATTCACGCTGCCATTTGCCTTTATATTCTCCAACTGTGCTTGTATTGCCTGACCCAAGCGCTTTGGATATTGAATATGTGGACAATGTTTAAGGTGAATGTGTAAACCTCGTGGCATCTCTATGTCCCGTGTCAAAACGGTGATGGTCGGAATCTCACGAATCATACATCCAGCTTTGTGTTTGTGGGTTTTGTCACAAACGTCGGCTTCATAATAGCGCCGACAGTGATGAAGTTCCATGTGGATCAAATATCGCTCTACTGTAACCATCTCAGAAATACCCTCCAACTCTTCCATCCGCCCAGCATCTCTGTCGCGTTGCGACTCCGCCCGCTGAAAAAGGTTTGGCTCTTCAATTTGTATCCAATTTTGGAGGTCCACCACTTGTAAATCCGACAGTTCAAAATCAAATACCTCAGCTCGCCCCATTTCGACCCAACTGGGATCTTCGGAAATAGGTCCATAACCGAAATTTGTTGCGTCACGAAGGGTGATGGTGGCTGTTGTACTTCTTTGTAGTACTGTTGGTCGTGCATCAGACGTCAGGACACTCAGTGGAGTTTTTGCATTGTCATTACCAATTAGCGCGATGCCGGCGTCGGCAATGTTCGGGCTATTTTCACGGCGGCTAGTTGTTGCTCTGTCGGCTGTCAGTGCTTTTGGTTGCTCTGAAGCTCCGCTCCAGCTCATGGCGTGCGCTTTCGCATTCTGTTTTTGGATGACCATTGCAAGTAACCGCCGCGGAGAACCTGGAGCCCACTCGAGGTCAATTGACTCTTCACCTTCCTCACTCGAGCTCGATGCTGTCGCTTTGATGCTGTCCACGTCCCTTAATTCTTCAAGATCGACATCTCTATCTGATTTGCACATCTTATCAACGTTAACAGAATAATGATCATCGTAACGAGCAGATCTGAACTCTGCGAGCTTCTTGTCAGTATTAGAAGCACGTATGTATAAACTGATGTAATTTCCCAACAAAACAACGCAACACATTACCGTAGTAATCCAAGAACAATTTTGTATGCACGCTTCCAACGGTGTGGCATTTTCCAAGGTCGCGTGGTCAGTCACAAGCGCACCATCATCAACGTCGTTTCTGTTGCCACTACCACCGCCATTGGTATGTGTATCGCTACTTTCTGCATCCATTTGCTCACGATCACTGTTCGCGGCTCCGGATGACTGTGGGTCGGCTGGCACGAGTGGATATTCGCTGGAGTCAGAACAAATTTCACTTTCTGCATTATTTTTATCATCCTGCGAACCCTGCGTTTGCACTCGATCGTATGCCTCTGCCACGACGTCCCGAGCTACACCTGTCATGATGCTACCAGCATCACTGATTGGGTCACCAGTCGCGTGATGATCTGGAACTCCCATAGAATGAGGACAAGACGACTCTAAAAGGTCGCCCATTGACGTAATTCTAGCAACCGAAACTGCCAGTGTGATCAGGATCAAGAGAGTTATAACGAAAGCTGCTATCTGTGGTTCGCGACGGCTGCCAATCTTACTAGATATCAAAAGATCACTATCAGTCGTAGTTCCAACGTACTCCGGGACTTCTATGACAGCATCTGCTGTTAATTCCTTCAGGGCGTCGGGATCGGTGGAGGTTTCTGCGGTCATGACAAAAGCCTCACTAGCGTTTTTGATGTCGCAACTCTCCGTTGGAAGAAAGCTGTTGTTCACGATCGAAGGGCCCAACAATGCCGAATTCTCCACGAAACTCGAAGAACTTGATGGGATCTCCGGTATTCGCGGTTTCTTGAGAAAGTCCAAAGACGGTATTCGTGGTGTCTTCTTCTTCTTCAACAGAAAGTTCTGCTGATTTGGAGAAAATGTATCATCCGGTTTTGCCTCGAACATCTGCAAACTCGAATCGTATCCTGCTGCAAATGTAGTTCCAAAAAGTAGATCTTCATTGAGTTCCTGTGGAACCTGTTTAGAATTCAAATCTGCCACTACACTTCGCAAATTGCTACTACCACCAGTGTACTCAGTGTTACTAGCACTACTATTACAATATGACAAGCTTGATGCATTCTGATGAGTAACTTCACCGGTGAGAGTGCCATCCGGAACAATGTCGTATTCGCTGAATTCACTGGTGTCACTGTCAGTGGCGTGGTCTTCGAACTTGCTCGGTTCGTAGTCGTATGGGGCTATCATATTTTTGCTTGTTATCTCATTTCGTGGTGCACCCAGAAACTCTGTGCTGGCATTTGCTTGTACACCACTGCCGTGATTGAAATTGTGCCCATCCAATAACTCGCTATCTGTCTCGTGCAAATTCGAATCCACACCGATGTCACAATCCTCAACGCCACTTTCGACATACTCAGTCACAGCTGTCGATGCTGGGAGTATCCCAGCTTTGTAAAGAACGCGAAAAACGCTACCATTGCATTCGGAGAACAGATTCAGCTTGAAAGGCTGCATTTTTGAAAGTGCCTTTCGCACTTCGTTTTGGCTTGGTAGTTTTGTTGGCGAGGGGACTCCTGCTTTGTTGCGCGCTTGTATCCTCGCATCGTACAAATCCTGTGCGCCGACATAACTGACTTTATCTACATTCTCTCGTGCATTCCGCGTTTTCGCACTAAAATCTTCCTCACTCTGACCTATAACAGCTTGAGAAGTCGCTGAAAAGACATCGATCGTCGCCAGAAACGCGAAACTAGCACAAATCAATGCTGCATGTGATGGTCTCTTCCGCAAAGAAACGACATCCATCATTACATCCGCAACGTTTTCGCCTTTCAACTCGAGAAAAGTTTGCAATGTCATCTGCTTCTGTCCACATACCAAACCAGGAGTCTGAAGATGATCTCGCAAAATCATGCAGCAACGCTGACGACCAACCCACACTGCAAACAAATCCGTCGACGGTGCGGAGAAAATACTACGCAGTGCCCTCATGCTTGCGCTGACAACGCACTCTCGGAGGATGTTTGCCCAGAGGAGCATTTCCCGGACTGCAATGGTCGAATCTTCGAGCTCTGCAAACTGCGCGTCGGATAGAATCACGTAACTAAATATGATTTGCCGATCGTTTTCGTCAAGACCACGGTCTTCGATCACATGCCTACACCATTCAAAAACGAGTGCGCGATGAAAGGAGTTCTCGTCTGCTCCTACAGATCGCACATGTGAAAACTCTTCGTCTATCAAGACAGAAATGCAAATTTTCGGTAAGAGATTGCTGTAGGAAATTGCTTTATCAGGACTTTTCAGAATATCGCTTGGAAGATCAACATCATCATCGAACTGCTTCGACTCTGAATCCAAACCGCCACTCCCGACCCCGTCAAACACGCTACCAACACCGCAAATACTTCTCATGTCAATCTGTGGGGAGATGTTCTTGGAATCGTTATTCACTAAAGACTCAACTGCGAAATTTACCAATGCAGGATCAGATACACCGGTCGACATTTTCAGAATCAACAAACCCAACATAGTCTCCTCTTCGGCGCGGCTCAATGAAGATGCCGATGACACTGTTGACATCAATGCTGACGAAACCATTTTTTCTTTTTTGCACGATGATCACTTTCGAAGGATCCCCGCTGGAAACAGACAATAACGAAGAATGACGATGCGCAACTGTTTGTCTTTGTCACACCCAAGACTTCCCTTGCAACCACTGCACGAATTTCTTTTCTCCTGCTGAAATGACATTCTCCGACCACACGGGAATGTTTCTGATTTATTAAAGATTGCAAATGCGAAAATCGATTTCCGATCACGATAATACAACGCGATTATAATTTATCTTCCTTGACACACATCTCACAGACAGAGACAAAACCACGAGAACAAAAGACACACCTCAAAGATGAAACTCGACAACTAACCAAACGAAATTTGTACTGGATGAATGAATCGATGAAATTGGCACAATGAATCGAAACGACCGAAAAATTGGAATGATGATTTAATATCTGTTTTCTCTCAAGCCACTGCATACATCAAATTGCACCATACTGTCACTTGTGCGCAGACGCATATTGCAGGTATTTTCCATACGTCGATTTTGTCACAACCGTTCTGGTTCAAATGAACCTTCATTTTCTGTTCGAAGAAACGAAACTTCATGATTTTGAGAAACGCTTTCCTTGTAGCACTAGCCAAGAAACCGGAAATTCAAAAAGTCCAAACTCTCGCAAACGTACAGATGTAAACGCAGTTGCTGCCAGAAATGTCCTAGTCAAGATTCGCGAACATATCCTTTGCTCCACTCAGACACCGTTGCTGCCAAGGCGATTACCAATTTCAAAAACAGAATGAATTCCCCAGTCTTTGACTTTTCATGGGCTCCAATCATCTCAGAATCGTATCGAATGTATGCAATGCAGACAAGCTCTCACGCAGATGAATATTCCTTTTTGTCGCCAACTTTTCTGATGCCAATTTTATATCCTTCGATATGCAACCAAATATTCCGGATAGACCCGACCGCTATTACCAACGCTGAACTCCCTAAACCGTGCAGTTTCCGCATCCGCTTCCGCCACCACCGCATGATGCATTACGAGCGGGAAAACACCCCCGATCATCGTCATACTCCCCCTTGTCGTCTTGTTTCTTTCTACTGTCGTGCTCTCAAAATATCCAGCTGTGACACGGCAAATGAAGACATAGAAAAGATTCTCATCCGGACGTAAGACATTACACTCGTCGAACAGTGTCTTATGAAGCTCGAATGGAATCGGATCGCTTTGCACATTGCTAAACGTCGAATTGAATGTTGATTTGTAGTTTGAATATAAGTCGCTTTTCGCAATATCCTCTGCAAAGTCTAAACTGCAAAATGCTGATCTCATCCTGCCGTCCAAAATCTCCATAACACATTTAGGTTTAGTCCCGTAGAGCAGATATACTTCGTTGATTTCCGATTTCAGCTGCGATGGAAACTCCTTGCACGCCTCAACCAGCCCTGTTCTCAATTTCAATTCCGGAATTCGCACACCGCACTTCTCCAAAATCGGCAAATCAGTATGAATGATGCGAAGTTGTTCGTCCACATACCTGTTCCACAAATACAAGTATTCAATGCGCCATGCTTGCGCTAATTCAAATCTCGTGCGCCCTCCTCCATAAACTTGGTCAGAACCACCCGATGAACCTTCATGAACTAAACATCCCTCGATAGCTTTCAGTTCGTCACATGATGTCACCGGAACTACTTTCCAACTAAATGGGGACGCACCGTTGCTGCTCGCTCCACTCCAATATTTCGGTACAAACACCGATGACAATGTCTCGACAATTTTGTCAACTGTGTCACTTGATGATCGTAGATAGAATATGATTACACCTCCCATCAACCAAGACAACGGGTCAAAACTCAAAAATAATCCACCATGGAAGAAAAAACATGCCTGCCCGCTTTGCCCATGCTCCTCAGGAAAACGTTGCATCGTAAACTCATTTCCACCGACGCATGGAATCGTAAACTCATTTGTTCCAGATAATTTGAATAGTGCTGTTAGATACAACACCAAACACGAACATAAACAACTGCAACAACTCCAACCGATGCAGCAACAACAGGAACAACCCCCCGCCTGCGACGTTGATTCATCAGTCTTCATTTCGGCACACAGGAACTTGCTGTCCCCACTTTCCTCAAGCTCGCTATCCATCGCCTGACCTGGTTCTTCCGCCATGTGCTGCTCCGTCGGCTCAGTCAAACTGTTTCTCCCGACACCGCTGACGGCTTCATTGACTGTTGTTTCGTCAACAGGCTCTTCATCAATGTAACTTGCTGTATTTTCATTTCCAGAAATGCTTTCAGTTGTGTTGCTTGTGTCGGTGGAGTCTGAAACTAATGCATTTCCGTCAATTTCATTGCCAAAATTCGTCGAGGAATCGACAGAATGTGTGATGCTCGGCACACCTCTTGAGAAATCTTTGACTGCAATGACCACAAATACAGCCACGCAAAACATGGCCACCAGAGCGCAGACTTTAACATACTTTTCATCGTGACGACCGCCTAACTCGCTAATTGTCAAGAGATCACTAGCAGTCGTCGCACCAGCGTGGTCTGGGACTTCCATGACAACATCCACCGTTGATCTCTTCGGGCTGTTGGGACGAGTGGCCGATTTCGCACTTGCAGCGAAAATTACACTGTCGTGTTTGATCGCACAGTTTTCCGTTGCAACTGGCACATCGCTGTTGTTCGACGAAGGGTCCACTAATGATAATGCTGAATTTTCTAGAAAACTCGAGGAGCTTGATGGAATTTCGGGTATCTTTGGTCGATGAAGAAACTCCAATGTGGGTATCCGTGGTGCTTTTTGCACAGTGTTGTGATCGAAACTGGAATTGAGTGTCTCAATATCCATGTCCTGAGCCGTTTTCTCTGAGCAAACTGTTGTTCCGAATAGTAGCTCCCCATTCAATGACCCAGCGTCTCCTAACGGTTGCCAGACGTCTGTTTTTGCAGTTGTCGACTTCGAACTTTCCGATATCCCAAGACTCCGCAGAACCAATATTAGCTTCGAATTGCGCTCCGACGAAACATTAACGGAGGCCGCAACCATCTTGTCGTCAACCCTTTCAATACCATCGTCTGTTGCGAAATCCGACGATTCTAACAGGAACTCACTAGAGTCGCAATAGTCGTATGGTGCGATCATGCCATCACTTTTCCAAGCATTCTTTTCGGGCATCAATACTGCATCCGCTTCGGCATCGCTTTCGCTACTATCAGAAGAATCATGACCGACAGAATCGAATTGCTCGGATCCAATTTTACGTGATGAATCTGCGTAGACACTTACTGCCGTTGACATTGGTCGCGCGTCATCGTGATAAAGAATTCGAAACAGACTTTTGCGCGTGTCGGAAAACAGATTCAGAGTAAAAGGAGGCACTTTAGACAAAGCTTTCTGAACTTCGTTTACTGTTGGCAGTTTCGTTGGTGACGCCACCCCACCTTTATTTCGAGCTTTTGCCTTTGCACTATACAGATCCGATGTGCCAACATACGTAACTTTCTGTAGATTACTTCGCGTTTTGTCAGAAACTTTCCCAGTTTCAATCGTGTGCGGAGCCGATGAAATGACGTTGATCGTCGCCAAAAATGCAAAACTAGCACAAATCAATGCAGCATGTGACGGATTCTTCCGCAAAGAGACTATATCGACCATCGTAGTTGATGGAGATTCACCTTTCAATTCCAAAAACGTTTTTAGTGTCATGTTCGGTTGTCCAGCAATCAATCCTTTCGTTTCAAGATGATCCCGAAATACCATACAATTCCGCTGCCGGCAAATCCAGACTGCAAACAAATCGGTAGAAGGCGCGGAAAACATCGCGCGAAGTTGTTGTACATCTGCACGAATTACACATTGTTTCAACATGTTAGCCCACAACAACATCTCCCGTATTGCAATTGCACAATCCTCCAATTCGACCAGTTGACCATCAGATAAGATCATGTAATTGAAAATGATTTCTCGATCCTTCTCAGTCAATCCTTTCGCTTCAATCACATGTCTGCACCACTCAAAAATCAATCCTCTATGAAATGTATTGCAATCAGAACCAACAGACCGGACATGTGATATACAGTGTTCCTCCAACAAAATCGGAATAGACTGTTTCGGTAGAAGATCACTATAAATCGATTGAGTTTTCGTATCAACATTGGTATTGCCACCATTTTTTCCATTATCATCAGAAGAGCCACTACTGTCGAAATTCTTATCACTGGAATGCTTGCCAAAATTTGTGGTCGCAGATTTGTTTTCTTTCACCTCTTTCACCAAAGATTCCACTGCGAAATCAACTAAAGAAGGATCAATCCCGCTTGCAGATATTTTCAAAATCAAGAGACCCAACAGGGCTTCATCCTCTGCTCGACTGAGAGAAGACACCGATGATATTGTTGACGCCAATGCTGACGAAGACATTTTGTCTTGCTGCTGTTGATAATCTATTGCGATGAATCTGTCTGATGTCTGAAAACTCGTCTTGTCTCTGTGTGGATTCAGACTTTCCCTGTGATTATAGAAACTGATGAAAATACTAACTTGTCCAAATTTTTAACAGACACAAAATTACTGATATAACTAACGATTGATGTCCCCGCTTGACAATGAATCCTGACAAACTCACTGCGAAAAATTGACAAAATTGGTACACACCCAAAACCTCCACAATTCACCTGCTCATTTCCACACGTTCCATCGTTTTTTGCTTTGAAAATCAATCCAAACGAACCGACTCACAACTGCACGCGAAAAACGATCACACAGACATCCCAAACGCGTTAAAACAATTTCTTGGAGACTATTGGAAATTTCCAATTCGTTTTTGGTTTGGTTGATAATTTGCCGGAATCGAGAGAAGTTGGAATGATCATTATTTTACATTTTTGCTTTCGACTGAGTTGATCAAATTGCACCATAACGACAACAACATTCCAAGAACTCCATTGCATCTGGCGCATGCCACGACGCGTTACTTTCACTTGTGCACAACCACACATTGCAGGCAATTTCCATGCATCCATATTGTTATAACCTTTCTGGTTCAAATTTCAATTGTTTCGCAAGCGAATCTGCATTCTGAAGAAACGAAACTTCATGATTTTGAGAAACGCTAGCTTTGTTGCCTAGTTATGTCAACCTTGCTAGTTTACCGCAATTTTGCATCTTTGATCTTCTCAGACTGCTTCAACACAGAATGAATCATGAATGACCATCGACACCATTACGAACTCCTCCTTGGAAAATGCGATGCAGAAACGTATTCCTTGTAAAACAATTTATAATTTGACCAAAAAACTACGAAACAAACTTTACTTGCATAGACACTACTACATCGATGATAAAAATTTACTTGCTCATCGAGCTTAGACTACTAAACTATTATAGCAATCGAGCAAAATCTATATACTGCATAGATAAATTGCAAAAGTATTACTTGATAAAATGCTACAATCGTGTGGGAAGATAAAGACTTACTTGTAAGAAACCGTTGGGGTCGCACTTTCGAATTTCGGGATCTGCTATACAACGCTCCACACATACTGTCGTCGATACAATAGATTAATGATGTTCGTAGTGATGCGTATAAATGATAACAAAAATGCTGAATGCTGTGAGAGAATCTAGATTATTGATTTAAAACCGTTTGAAATTTTTCCTTCTAAGGCAAAAGTCTATTAAATCCAAAAACAATCAGATCCTCCTCTTACCTCGTCAACGAAAATTCTTCTACACTGTGATTAAATTGGATTTCAACAATCACAAAACTTTTCTCCTTCGATGCACTCCTAACCGTTAAATCTTTCCGATAACATTTTCCAAACAACAGAAAACATCATACCCTGCATACCGTTCGTTGCTAACCTCGTCTTCAATCCCCTTCCAAACAATCCTACATATCCATCTTTTTCCACTATCAACCTTACACACTCCGCATAAGAAACTTTGACTTCGGAAGTTTGTCTGAATGTTTTGACAACACGTAAAGAATTTGATATGGTGTCCGATGTCACACTAGCGCAGAAACCAATTCCTGCATTCCTCATCAATTTCTTATGGGTCTCCTTATACTGCGGGACATATTGATCCAGTGTATTGCTCGTTGCGAACCAAGGGTAGTGTCCAGCAAACGTAGCCGCCGCGGTAGCCAATGCACCATACCAAAATACCGGAAGACCATGCGTTGCGTACTTTTGCTTCAATATCGGGATCCCATTAGCACCTTCGACTTGCATTGTGGTTTTGATTGTGTCGATTGGGGTGAGAAAGATTCGGAATCCTGCTGCAGCTGCGGAAGCACCGAGAGTTTTCATTGGCATAGGTAATGCATTGGTGAAAGAATTTTGTTCCATGAGCGCGAGGCATCCGGCATTTGCAGCGGTGTCTCCGAACCTGTCAGTGTGTTGTTGTTTTTTGATAAAATGGGGTTGGTGCAGAAATCAAATGTGTCTTTTCTTGCTGTCATATGAATTCTTTGTCACATTGTTTAATGCCATGCAACACTGTCACTGAACTTTGACGTTGACCAACGAACAGAATTTCCAAGTGAACAATACCTTGCCAATGGACCCTGCATTAATGCTGGGGCATATCCTTTATAGAATCTTAAAACACCTTTGGCACCTCCACCTCCTTGTTGATAAATTGTTGTTGCTGCTTCTTTAAATGTCATATTTCCATGACGATACCTGGTGGAGAGACGTGTGCATCGTTGTAAAATTTGATAAATTCATTTTCGATTGCAACAAATGAACAGACACTGCCATCGAGGATAATAAACTAAGATTTTTCCAATTCAATCACAAATAGACTGATAGCCTTCAAAACTCCCCAAAAATCCACTCTAAAAGCCACCAAATACTGATAATTCATAATCGTTCTCATCCACATCAATGTACTTACTTGTACAACCATTGCTCCTGCACCTGCTAATCCTCCACCAAGACTTCTTTTTGCAGCGTTTTGAAGTATTTCACCAAGAGGTTTTTGATCTGTTTTTGTTGGTTGGGAAATTTTTTGATCATGGATTTCTGATCTCAACTTTTTTGACTCACCAGAGTAATCAATATACTGATAAACGCATTACAATGACGTCTTAAATAGAAAAGACTGACTGTTAGAATACTCAATACTGCACAAATCCAAACTAACCCCAATACCAACAGCACTTTTTTTATCCGCCCCAGCACTTATCGTACTTTTCTTCCTTACAAACCCTTCTAATTTTTGCTTATATTCATGTGCTCTCAAAAAATCTTCTCTCTGTACTGCTGCTAACAGCCCTTCTCTTAACTTTTGACCCTCCACGAACTTGTCTTGGTATCTTTTAAATTCTGCTTGGAGTTCGTGTGCTCGTTTGAAATCTCCAGTTCTTGTTGCGACTTTGATGTCATCCCTGAGTTTCGCTAGTTTGGAAGTTTCTTGTAACGCAACTTTTTCATCTGGAGCGTAGTTTTCGTGATACCATTCGTACGCTTCTGAACCAAAGGTTGTGTCTGGAGCTGTTCCGGAACCATCTGTTTTGTGGGTTTTTTGTACCGAATTCAATGATTCGAATGGAATTGTAAGGGTTGTTCGTAAATTCAAACGAAATCATGAATCAAATTTGACAAACAACAACTATAAAGGATTTCACTTAGTATTCAAACAACAACAAAATTCCGAAGAGCTTCCCAAACCCAAGACTCAATACCTGCACCTTTGACCACCAACAATTCCGCCAATCTATCCCTTGTAAATCGTTTGAATCCACCATCTTGATATTGAACTTTGATAGTATCATCGTTATCTCTCAAATCTACTACGGTAGCCAAATAATTTCCCCCCGTCCACCATTGCCCTGTCCCCCTCAACGCCAACTGTTTTCCAACGAAATAATCACCTGATGCCATCTTTATCGCTAATTCGGTCGATACTGCTGAAAATCGATTTGGTTCTATGGGCTTTATACCCTGTATAGCTGATCTTGAATTGTCTATTACTTTTGATGATGATGAGCCTGCTCCCATATACTTGGGAACAAATTGGATTGCGATTCTTTACTTACTAGTACCGTGCTTTACTGCCACAGTCTTCTTCTTCTCCTCGAGTTCTTGAGATATTGCTGTGACCTACGTCTTTTGCAGCAACAACAATGACTCTCGTGACCAAATTGAATGTTTTCGTTTTTCGACTACTACTTGAATAACTTTTGATTGGTCTAATCAATAATACTCTCACACGACAAATAGAAACGCTAAATTATACAAATTTCAAACAAACTAACTCTGATAAAACCTGATTATGATCTTAGAAACAAAAGATCCTCATTAAAGAACTGCTCTCACTGATTGCAATCGCGACAGACGAAGAAACACTACTCTATCAACTCTGACCGATCTACATGATTTAAACCTTATAAATTTTCAATACGATTCTATATGATCACACTATCAATGCAAAATGTATTTTGCTCGACGAACGAATCTAAATCCGAACTGAAACCCTCGATGGAAAATATGGAAAATGAATAAATCGCTATAAATCTGATCAGAAATTGCATGCTAACGAACAACAACAAAATTCCGATATCAAAGATTCAACGATTTGAATTATTATCTAAAAATCAAAAAAATTCGTCAATGCGAAATCGACATTGTTTTGTCAGACTTTTAACAAGGGGTTCATGTTTCAAAAAAATTCTCAATCGAGATTGACATTTTTCAACCGCTGTATGCTGCGATGTAGATTCAGAGAAAATCATGGATCGATAGGAAACGACAAGAGAAATTGCGACTTGACTGACTCTCATGCCAATAACTTCTTCTTGCAATGCAAAGTTTAAAATTATATTGTAATGCGTGGACAAAAAAAAATCAACTGCTACTATCCAACGAGAGCCCTCATGCACTGAGCCGAACAATTCCTTGGGGATCCAATACGACATATCCACACAAACGCGACAGAAGCAAGGCTTCCAACGATTCGGACGTCACCACTGTCCTCACCGATTCACAACTTTTTGTACTTTTTCTATTTCTTTTTGTCTACATTCATTTTCTACAAGAGATACAAAAATGTTGTTTCGGTTCGACTTTTTTTAAAAACTCACTGCATCCTCCTTGTTGCAATAAATTCGAACTCTCATCTGTAAGAAAATACTATGTCGACCTCTCCGTGGTTTTCAATAACAACTTCGATATCAATATCGTCAAAAGTTCTCTTCCGACTTTCTCATAATTATCAGACACTTCTCAAAAAATGATTCCTCCACGACCACTGTCAACTCCCCAACTATAAATTGCCGCCTGCGTTTTGGACACGTAGTTGAGAATTGAAACAGAGCAAATCACTTTTTTGCGAATGTCTAGTATTAATGATCGAGTTTTAGCGTAGTAGCTTTTTTCAACTGTAGCGGTTGATTCATCTTGTAAATTGTTTCAGTCTTTCAGAGTCAAAGCTGCAATTATATCATTCAAAGTTGCTACTGCACAGATGGTCTTTCTTCGCGAGGACGTAGTAGTTTCGTTGAGTCTTCCTTCTAGACTATTTTAACAAAGTCTTCTCTCGTAATAATATACAAGCCTAATATGTAAAAAGTATTGTAAATCTATTTTTTTTTTTTTTTGATTTTTTCTCCTGTGTCCTTGCTTCGTCTTGTGTTCATGATTTACGTAAATAAGCAACTTGAAAAGTATGTATCAACAACAAACCAGTTTTTTCATTCACCGTTCCTGCTCTTTTCGAAGCTGCTCAAAAACTTCACAACTTCAGAGACGATCATTGAGATCAGTTCTAAAGTAATTTCGGTTTTGTCGCAGCTGATAAGAACAAGGCATGCAGAACTTTTTTTTTTTTTGTTTCTACAACTTCAACAACCAGAATCGTCGTGCTTTCGAGGTCATTTCCGCAATATCAACAAAGTCTTCCTCGATCGACTGCTTCTACTGAGTCGCTCCTTTCTGTTATACACTGGTGTTTCTGCTGAGAAATAATTTCACCTCGAGATTGATCCAACAAGAACGCAAGGAAAAAATCAGAATGCTTAAATAAAGAACTTACTCAACCATTGGGATATCAAAATCACAAGAACTGCCACAACAGATTGCAATAACGATATTCCAATGTTTACGATATTTTAATCTTGTATGCAATGATTCTCGATTTTACAATATCGAGACCCATCTCAATCGGAATTGGCGTTTTCATAGAAATAACGCATTAAGAACCACTCTTGATAAAATTTTTCTGAATAACTACTTTAACTAGTAACATTAACATGCGAAATTACCATATTTACAAGTATGGTCATGTTTCGCTTATATAGTCTTGCCAAAAATCATGTAAGATTCATTCGTTGTATAATTACTACGTGCTAGATAAAAATATAAATATAGTACTTTTTTTTGCAAGATAAGAATCTACTAGGACTATCAAAGTCACATTTACTCGAGCCACTCAACTAAATCTAACGACACTATGTGTACATCGAAAATCTATATCTAAAATCATGTGAATAGACTCATCAGTTTGCGCTGCTTGAAAATAATAAGTCAAATCCTTTCAATATGTTACTTCAAAAAAACGCAATGAAGTTAAAAAATTCGTTTTAGCACTATAGCACGCTGCAATGATATGAATCAAGGGCGACATATCCATTGCCAACGATACTATAGGCTAGCTGTTTTCTAGAAATCTACGTTAAATTACTCTGAATCTCTTTAGTACAATTTATACAAATTTGATTGCATAACAAAAAATGTTGATTACTTCCATTCCAAGGAATAGTCGACTACTAAGGACATTATTATAGCTTGAAATTGTATAAAATTATACGACATAATTCACAATTCTAAATGTACATGCAATGAACAACAGGCCAAACAATTTAACACTTTTCCAATTCAAAGTTTGTATTTTCCAATGTGTTTTCGCCTTTGGCCATGATTTACACGAATGGTCTCCTCTTACCCCGCTTGTTCAATTTCTTCTTTGTTCGCAATTTCCTAATTTGTTTTCTCTTTCTACCGATCTTCTTATGGCTATTCACAACCATTGCTTTAATACCTGGTCGACCACTCAATCTCCTCTTTCTCATTGCACCATGATTCTTTGCCTTACTTCCTCTATAAATATACGAAACTCCACGCTCTTCCCACCATTCGGACAATTTCCTGCGTTGTTCTGTCTTAGCATCGACAATATCTTCCAAATCTGGTTCGACACCTGCTGGACAGTATGTCTGTCCATTCCAAACACCGCATGCAAGATTTGCATTGGCTCCTGCGTCGCCACCTGCAGCACTAGCAGCAGATAATTTCCTTTTCCTCTTCGCTTCTTTCTCTTCTGTTTCCATCAAACGCCTCTTCTCAATCAATGCTCTCCTCCTACTTCTCTTTCTCAATTCCCTTCTAGTGAAGGCTTCATGCTCGTAATACCGCATTGTGTCTGGGTCGCCACAATCTTGCAAGAATTCACAATGCTCTGGTTTACAGTTGCCGAAATGTTCGAGTTGAGAATCAGGAGTTGCATCGTACGGAAGCGACAAATACGGGTCCGCTGTACTTGGATTCACGCCCAACTCTGCGCAGTATTGATAGCATTCTGGTGGCATTTGCTCGGTGAGATTGGATATCATGGCTGGATCGGTATATGGTCCGCAGGCTCCACCATCGGTTTCGTGATAGATCATGTCACGGATGTCGCATTCGCCATGCTGTAGGTGTTTTGTGAGTTTGGTTTGACAGAGTTGATTGTTTGGTTCACCGACAGATAGATCCGTAGTCACGCCAACAAGAACAGACGATGGATTGATCGGATGTAAACATCAAGAAATGAATCATGATCTAAGCTGTTCACAATTCAAAACCAACAATACCATGCACTCTCCCAATGTTTCTGCAACTCGATCTGTTACCATACCTTCCATCAGATCGGTATAACACCTTCCTAATTCCTCTGCGTCTGGAATGCCTGTGTATTCGTCATGAAATATTTGTACAGTAAGATTCTCTGACCACGCGGACGGCGCCACTTTTGTCACCGGGGAAAATATTCTCCGACCTTACACGTCGGGCCCGTATACATAGCCAGATATTGTCAGTCTGTTTGGATCGACAAGATGGAGCCAACAAGAAAGAAATTGATAAGGCATTATTCCGAAAAGGGATATGCTATGCAACTGTGTCGCATAAATACGGGTTGTCTGTCGTGCGCCTCATATATTCAACGGATTATCTTCATTTTTTGATATCCGATTACGCGTACACAGATTTAGAACGGCTGTATTACCGAGTTTTTAAGAATTGGACCGACGTAAATTATCGTGAAGAGGAAGAGCTATCAGAAATACTAACATTTCAGCGAGAATGTAACTCTTGGCCTGGGTGTATTGTTTCGATTATAGCAGTTTTAATATCCAACACAAAAATTGGCAAAAACGTAGTGTCATTGCACAGTTCGTCCGGGCAGCTAAACGAACAACAGCCAAATTTCATCGACAAGAATTATAATCGACAAACTCAGTTCGATCATGTATGCGATGCGCCTGCTGTTCGGTTCGATCACTTCATGCAGGGCAAAAACGCAGAGCACATAATGTCTCAATTTCAAACCGATGGAGTGGAAGTTGGCCCAATTGCATCAGAACTCAATAAAAGACGCCGGTGGGATTATGCACAAACTGATTCGAAAAACAGACGCATGAGAATGTCTAATGATTTGTTAGACATCTTTGATCCAAGAGCAAACATACATAGTAAGACCAATATCTCTAGAATGTTAATGGAAAAAGAATTTGACGAGTCGTCATGAGGGCCGTTTTGATGTGTTTATTTACGGCCCGGTGTACAAAAGATTTGAACCAGCAACGTTCGGTGCAAACTTGAACATTGCTAATTATTCTACACTAAATACCAGGAGATAATGCTGGAGGGCTGCCAAAAGGACATTGACATTGTTGACGCACAGTGGATGACAATAGCCAATGTGAACACTTTTGGAAGAATTTACAAGGCCATTGACACAATGTCGCCAGATTACTGCGAAATGGTAAAAGCCATGCCAGGGTTGTCCGAAAAGTTCACAGACAGAGAAACGGGATCAGAAACTGCAATTATTGGCGATGATTTCGGACGCTGCCACCATTCGGCAAACTGCCAACAAAGAAGTTGAAATCGCGAAAATAGATGAGTCTGTGAGGCGTTATTTTTGCGAAAGCCGTCAGCTTAAGGTCTGCGAACATAACGAACAGGTCCCAGTGGTGGAGTCAAGCATCGGTGGACAATTTACGCAACAAGGCTACTGCATATGATGGATGCACGCGCAAATCAATGCCGCACCATTGATCATCGTGTGGACCGATGAATATGGAGTTTCGGCTTTTTGCTCCAATTTTATCACGCGACACCGCTGGAAGAAAGAAAACGGGTTGGCAAAACGACAAATGCTTGGAAGATAAGAGACGAGAAAAACTTCAGCAAAGAAATCAAATGAAGAACTTGTGCACTGTCACTATCGCAAATCACCAAAAAGAATACCATCCTGATCCAAATCTGGCAATGGTACATTCTCCAAATCCAATCTTGGCAATTTACAGCATGGATCTGCTGGATCATTTTCACATGCTATTGCGCTTACGGATGCTGCAATACCTTGGACTGTTCCATTATCATGCTTGTATGTATCGTTCATGAAGATTTCATTAAGAAATTCTGGATCGTCTTCCATATGATGATGAATTTCTGCTTCTACATGTTCATAGAGATCCATAGTAGCGTCGAGGACATTGTAGAAATCATCTGGCATTCCTGGAAGGCCTGTTTTTTGGGAGAGAAATGTGGTCCGATGGCCAAGAGATGAGATCAAATTCATTTGGGAATTCATCTAAACGTGTGGCTTTACAAAGAGAAAACATAGAGTCACTGATAGCAACTCAGCTCACAGTATTCGATCATTGTGACTGTCGCTTCAGAGGTTTTTTTTGTTTTTTTTCTCGCGCCAGATCACATGAGCTGATACTAACTACGGGAACCCCCGATGACTACATTCCAGCAAAGGGCCCTAAATCAATGAAGTCAAATCAAAATCGCACAAAAATGTACCTTGCAAAGTCGTAATACAATGATGCAAGTCCTCATCGGGTGGACATACATCATCTGGATTTGCTTCAAATTCTGCTTGGAAGTCATCCAAATATGCATCCATTTCTGCATCATCCAATTCATGACCCTCTTCCCAATCCGATGGTAACGATGCACCATGTCCCGCTAACTTTCTCTTATTTTCAGCCATCAATTTTCTTCTATTTCTTAACTTTTCGATGACCGCTTTGTCCATGAGTTTACGACCACGGTTATCACGGAAGTCCTGTTTTTTGGGGTTCGCTAATATTGGAAAACTTTAGTTTTGTAGGTTTCTAGATTTTCAGAACTTATGAAACAAATCTCCAACAGTAAACAATTTCCTGAGTCTTTGATGTCTCATGACATTTTGGATTCAGATCAAACGAAATGTCACAGGAACCAAAATTAAAACCATGCCAACAGACACCAAATGTTTGTTCAACCGAAACCAATACATGTTCAACTCCGAACAAACTTCTGATATATGGATGATGATCTTTTCCTTCATCGATTTCTTTCAAAATTCTCCTTCTAATAGAAACAGTTGCATTGGTCTCTGCTACATTTTTGGAGATACCTTTGTTTTTAGAGGAGTTTTATTGGTCCACCGATAATTGATGAATTGGACTTTTGGCATCAGAATTTATAGAAGATCCGATCATATTATGACTCATGATACGCTGCAAGTTATTGGATAACCAAACTATCCAAAAACAAACTCAACTCCATCAGATTCAATACCTTCCATAGTCATCTGCAAATCATGCATTACGTTATGAACGTGTTGCGCTTCACGACATAATCCACCATAGTCCAAAGGTTCGATCATAGAACCCCAATCATCCCAATCACCATCGTTATCGTGATCCTCGGATACCTGTTTGTGTATAGTTTTGCAATTGTGACAATTGTCCATTCCGATCTGAAATCCAACTCAAATTCACAGTGTCAATGACAATGACATCATCAATGATCATGTAAGAAGCTTGGAAGAACAAAATCACACAAATCATACCGACATCATTGACGGTCCATACATATCACAATCGTGTGTAGGTGCGATTGGTACATCCATACAGTGACTTGGTCCGGCCAATGCGTTCCAGAGGCGGGTTACCTATCGTGTTAATTTGTGAAGACTTTCACGACTGCAAAACTGATGCTGCATTTCAAAACACTTGTCCCTTGTCCAAAACTGTTGTTCGACGACTTCTGACTGTTAGCAAACAGTATTGATCAACTTAACAAAAATCTAAAAACCTCTTCTTCCGTTGGCAGTGGTGGTGGACACGCTTCACCTGGTGGACAGTCACCAGTCATTTTCTTTTGGATTCTTGCCAAACCATCGGCTTTTTTGTTCATGTCTTCATTTGTCATGGCACCTCCAGCTCCTGCCATTCCTCCTTCTGGCTCCATGGACATGATTGCTTTTTCAGCGTTTTTCCCGGCACCTTCGCGAGCAGCTAAGTTCTCGGAGGACATTTCAAGGAATGAATGCTGGAAGTCATGATAGGACTGTTGCCATGGGAAGCAACCGGTTTCCAGGAGACGAGCATCTGTTTGTTTAGAATGTTTTGATTTTGAATGACTTTGCCAACTTTTCTCAATTTCATTAAGTGACTCTATCCATCATGCAATTTTACTTCCCCTATAAAATTTCAATCCAAAAACAATAAACCCAACCCAATACCATGTGGGGAAATAGGATCACCACCTTCCATAGGTAGAGCCATTGTAGTATCGTCATCATCATGATCCCATACGGAGATAATGACCTCATCATCACCCTCGGACATTTGCAACTTTCTCCAATTGATATTGGTATCGGATGCGATTTTTAGACGACGACCTGAATGGGATTTGTTTCGTTTTAAATTTTTCGAAGACGATTCCTATTCATTGAATGACAAACTTCAGTTCAAATTTGCTTGATTAGAAATTCCAAATCAAAACAAACTCCCAATCAAATCCCACAAACACCCGGTATTACCTCCACTATGCGCCGACATCGGTACAACATTGGTTGGTCCTTGTGGAATCGCTGGATCTTCCGCAAAAGCCATAGCAGCGTCTGCAGGTTGCTCAATTGCAGGAGGAGCTTGTTCCAACGCTTTCTTTGGAATACAACCATTTGCATCTGGGACAACTCCTGCTTCGGCGGAAATCATCATGAATTCATCAACGCATGCATCTTCCATTGGACCTGTTTTTGGTTTGATGTAGTTTTTGGAGGACGCTATTGAAGAAGACGTTGAGAAATCTCAGTATAGAATGTTCTGTTATCAGCGCAAAACTTCTAATTTTCTGCTTTTCGAAATTCAAAAACCCCATAGTAAATTACCCATTCCATCTCCTCCTTCCACTGCAACACTTTCATGTTCTCCCTCCAAACAATGCGAAACATAAGTATCCGCACAAACTTTACTCGACGGAGGCGTCGGTCTCTTAGGTACTGTAGCCGCATCGTGTAATGCAGAACCCATGACGGTAGCGTTTTCAAACGGCATCGTCATTTCACATCCAGAACCTGGCATACCGATACATGGAGGTTCATATTGTGGATCGAAGAAGCAACCTGTTGGATATGTGATATTGTCTGGGTGTGGATGTCCATCTGATCCAGTTGGATAGGTTCCATCTGGGTAGAAGTCGATCACTGGATAGTTGGCCGCCTGTGAATTTAGGTGATTGTTTTGGGAACTTTTCGAACTCAGCTCATGCGACACAATCATTGATCTCGCAGATTGAAATTTGAATAGCAACTTGTAAATGGCAGTGAGTCAACAAATCCAAAACTCACAAATTATACATCCATCGCTGCATTCATACTATCATTCAATGCGTGAGCCGTGTCATTCAAGAACATCATCGCATCATACATGGATTCCATGGCATCCCTGGTGGCATTCAGATCTTCCATAGCTGGATGATCCATTCCGAGGTCGGTATAGTTCATGGTTCCGTTCTCGACTGCGCCTTCAAGCTCGTACATCATCATCTCTGCTTGGTGATACATTTGTTCCATTGGTTCAAACATGGATGTATAGAGATCGTCCATTGTGAAATCAGTTTCCATGAAGGTTGAGACAATGTCCTGTAGTTTTTTGCGTAAATGAAATTTAATTGCCATGCTCAAATTCGCTTGCAACGGCATCAGAATGATAATACCTTAAGAACTGTACGGTGCCGCATGTCAAATCAACAGAACAAAAGCCACAATATACAGATGTTTGCATTGGTCGATCCGAACTCATTCCACTCAATCGTCGTTTGGAATCTAATCGACGTACATGACGTTTCATGTTGTCGTTCAATTTGCGAAGATCGTTTCTGTGTGTAAATTTTCAATTTTGCTGAAATTGCTATAGTATTATTAC
>Ga0099797_100236_pt1 | contig 36056 bp, 25 predicted proteins | sample Uncmet_Sort48C_1_FD_89871 | JGI IMG/M metagenome (GOLD analysis project Ga0099797, IMG submission 89871) | Marine eukaryotic communities from CALCOFI LINE 67, Pacific Ocean - C012_Sort48C_1 | ecosystem: Environmental > Aquatic > Marine > Oceanic | place: Pacific Ocean: Monterey Bay | collected... | reverse complement strand
GACACTTCCGCAGATTTTGCGGTCAAGTCACGAAGTTCCTCGAACTTTTTCTTGGCCTTCTCGTGTCTGCTGTTCATTTCTTGCACGACTTTCATCTTCTCTTCGATATTGTCTTCTTGCTCGGCTTTTTCAGCCTCGTCCGTCGAGTTGGTAGAGTTGCCGTCTGGGCCAGACGCCGCGGGGCCAGATGCGTCACCCTGGATACTAGAGTCGGCGACCGGAGCGCCACGCATGAACGCGCCGTTGGCCACGAAGACGACGGCGAACAGGGCCAAGAGGAGTGCAGAGAGTTTCATGTTGCAGGGAGTTTTTACGCGTTCGCAACGAGACAAATGGTGATGGTGGATACACTCTCACGCAGGAACACAAGGGCTTCCTCACAAATGCACACTTGTAGGTAGGGTGGACTCCTTCCCTCCACCCCCCCGATCCCGCACCGCACCGCACCCCATGGACGACGGACGCACGGAGAAACAGAGAGTGTAGAGCCCGCCTGGCTAAGTTTTCTATTTTTCCAAGAACACCAACACACAAGGGAATACATACCATCCAGCAATACAACCGGATACCACGACAGTTCATCCTGTTTCTCGAGAGGGGTGTATAAGTATGTTTATTCCTAGGATTGTCCATGGAACGGTACCTATCACATCCATGCATCTCCCTCCCCCCCTCTCGTGATGCTCGGGGCATTCTTGGAAATCGACTCCTCAAATTAGTGCGACCACCGGCGGTGCGGTGTGTGGACATTGTACTTGTGTGTGTATTGTTGTGTGTCTATCTATCATATGTGCTGTCCTTGTTGTACAGTACTGTACTGCTACACTGGACCGAGGTATTTAGTACAGCTTATTGACCATCGCAAGATGGAAGACAAGGTCCCGGGCCGATGCTCTGTCCATTGTGTTGTTGTTTAGTGTGCATGGTCGCGTGAATACTACTACCGAATCACCTAATTACCTAGGTACGTAACTGTTAAATTAGACCTATGTATGGAAGTACTACTATGGTACTTTTTAGTCCATCGTGTGGTAGCCACAAAAAACTCGATCGTGAGCCCGTGAACGGTAGGTAAGGAATAGGTAGGGTATGTGGTGGTAGGCAGGTACGTAGGTAGGTAGGTCCGTAGTTAGGTACGTACCGTTGGTAGGTAGGAGAAATGATTTGAATCATTCCACTCGGGACGGACATACTTTTAAGAGATCAGGAGTAATTTATATATGCACATAGTGTTTCACAGGTTCGAAAACCTTAATACAGTCTTTTTTTGAAAAAGAATGATTCGAGAAGCGGGACTCGCCTGTCTCCGGCGTGGCATGGCGTTGCATTATTATTGTTTTCGTATGCGTGTGCGGGCAGGGCGGACACGTCACGACGTACGTACGGCTGGCCGTGTCTGACTTCGTTCTCGTACACGACAGCTGCAACTGACGAAAACGTGTACGGTGCGATTTAGTTTGTCCTTCTACATTTTCCAAGCGTCCTTCTATATTTGTTTCAGCAAGATGTCCGGTGCAGAGTTGAAAGCCAAGGGGAATGAATTTTTCAAGAAAGGTCAATACGAGGAAGCTATTTCCTGGTACAGCAAAGCGATTGAGGTAGAACCGGATAACCATACCTACTATAGCAATCGGTCCGCAGCACGGCTGGGTTTGAAAGACTACAAAGGTGCGATCGAAGATGGCCAAAACTGCATCCGTTGCAAAAAAGATTGGAACAAGGGATACTTCCGTTTGGCAAACGCACAAATGAAGTCGGGAGATTTTCTAGGTGCGTACAACACGGTCAACAAAGGTTTGGTCATCGTGGCGAATGACAAGGATTTATTGGCCATCCGTTCCCAGACCGAGGCCAAGGCAAAAATGCAGGAGAAAGCCCAACGTTCCGAACTTCCCCGCAACGAACAATTGAAGGCCATGGGCAATGATGCGTTCAAGCAATCGCGTTTCGATGATGCTATCACATTTTACCAGCAGGCGATTGACGCGTCGGAGAACGGTGAGAAAGTCTGGATCGATTCGTACAACAACATGGCGGGGTGCCACCAACAAATGGGCAACCACAGTGCGGTCTGCGAAGCGTGTTCCATGGTGTTGGAGTACGACGAGAACAACCAAAAGGCACTTTTGCGCCGTGGCCTGGCTTTCGAAGCGCTCGACCGCTACCAGTTGGGGTTGGCTGACATCCGCAAGCTCATCTACTTGAACCCGAAAATCGAAATGGCCAATAAAGCCCAGCACCGTTTGGGACAAGCCGTCCGTGACTCCCGCAAGATGAAAGCCGAGATTGAGAAGAACAGAAGAAAGTAAGTCCGTTCAACCGGAGGGGGTTTGGTGGGGGGGACACGCCCCGTTGTTCCTTCCCCGTGGACGAAACTATCTCGTAGCCTCCTCAGTTTTTCCTATGTTACTACATACTTAAAATCACCCACAGTTAGTAGATATACTCGTACTCTGTAGTATAAATACTTGATAGTAAACTAAATAATAGTGGCTGTAATTATTAATTAGCAGTAGAAATAAATGTTCATCACAGACAATACTTGATACCGAACGTAGAACGACCCAAAGGTTGGTAAATAGTCGGCGATGATCAAGGTCCCGATTGGACGACAAATTCTGCATTCCCGTACAGGGTTTGAATCTTGACCTGGCCGCCATGGGGACACGTTTGTGGTGGGACAGACGAACTCGTCACTGAGTTTCCAGGGGGGACTGGGACGCAGCCCCGCGTCGACCATAGGCCCGCGGGCATCGTCTCTCCCTCGATCAAAACGCCCTGGACCCCGTGCAAGCTGCTGATGGCGTACTGCCCCAAGAACCCATGCCCGTTCATAATGACCTTGACATTTCCAGCTGCCTTCGTAGCCAAGTCGATGTGCAACGTCCGGGCATCGGCAGGGTTGGAGATTCCCTGCATCCCCTCCAGGGTAATGTCACCCGTTTCCGTCGCTACAATGACCGTCGGGGGGCCTTGATTGGGCGGGGCCAAGCTCTTCAAACCAACGCCGAGTAACATGACAATGACTTCCACGCTGCCTGATTGAGAATGCATTTCAAAGTGATTCGCTACCACTGCGCTGCCTTTGACGTTACCGGTCGCCGTGACGATATTAATGGACGCCAAACTATTCACGCTGTTCAAATACAGAGTGCCACTGCTCGTAGTCAACTTCATGTTCCCCAAAATTTGCACCGTAGCGCCAACGATATCCCCCGTGGTCGTCCCAATGGACATCAGATCGCAGGCCACCAAGTTGCCAAAGAAGATATCACCGCCGTCAGACTGCAAACTGATGGGGGCGTAATCAAAGGAAGGGTGTTGCAAATCCATCAGGTTCAGGCCCACACCACCCAAATCCAGCACTGTGACGGGAGAAGACGTCGATACCACCGTGACGCCTTCGCCAAACGAGTTGGTGACAGTGACGTACCCGTCTTCGCTCTTGAAATCGATGGCCCCCATCGCAAAAATAGAATTTGCCACGACGTTTCCCCCACCATTGCTTCGGACGGTGACGTCACGGTATGGGTACTGCGAGACCAGATCTGTGATAAATTTGTCCGTGTTATTCCCCGCAATTTCACTCAGTGAGATCATGATGCCCGACGTCAAGCTGACCTGCGATGCTGACGTAGTGATCTCCAAATCCGTGCACCCCAATGGTTTGTACGGCGGCTGCAAGGTTTTCGCATCTGCACACACTTCCAAACCTGTCAAGATTGCCGTTCCCGCAAAATCAATTTCTACAGGAGTAGGCAGCTCCAACGTCAACGCTGCCGTGGGACAGTCGCTGTATCCACCCAAGAACTGCATCATGGCGTAGTCCGGGGGGGTTACTTTCAAATGCAATGTCCCCGTTTCAAAATCATACGCGGTAGAATGCACGGCGTTCTGAAACCGACTGGTTAAATCTTCCTTCACGCTCGAGTAGACCAGCGTGGCACGGACTTCGTTGTCTATCTCCGTACCATTGCGTGAAACAACATTGACGTACCCGTATGGGAAGGAATGGTCCACGACAATCTTGAACAGGTTAGGGTACTTGAAATGCGCCCCATCGTCCACGCAGGTTCCATTAGGCCCCAGCGGGGTCATGTCTCCGCTGAAACTGTCATAGCAGCCGAAAGGCAACGGCAGGTGGAGCACATGCGTCGTAGACTGGGGCGACCGTGCGATCACCCCACACACTGTGGAAGCCCGCAAAAATAGCGCGCCTACAAAAACCGCTGTTCCCGCCACACCGAGAGCGAGAAAGACCAACACTTTCGCAAACAGCGGGTTGGAAATGGTCAGCGCGCGATAATTTATTAACATGTTGCTTGGGGCAAAGCTGCCGCAGCACCCCGCGCACGAGACTCCGGGTGCAAACTCTCCGTAACTTTTCCATATCGTGCTTACGGCACTGTGGGTGGAAGACACACCTGGCATCTCTTCGTCATACTCCCCAAGGCTACCGTAATCATATGCTTGAGACGCCCGCTTGTCCATAGAATTTTCCCGTGAGCCACTAGAGTCCCCTCCAAACGACGCGCCGCGCGAGCCTGGCCGGGATCTCGACCCTGACGGATCCGGTGTATGGAGCAAGCTGTCAGTCATAGCCTCATTTGAATACTTCGTGGGCGGGCCGCCGAAATGTTCGACCGTCATTTGCCACACGCGGACACGCCAAGCAATATACACTTGTAGCAAGGCAATGCAGGCCGTAGTAACAGTCATCCAGCCAATGGCCTCAAAATTTGCCTTGCCCGTGACTGCGAAACCGGTTACACATTTCGTCTGGTCTTCCGGCAAGCAGTTGGTCCAAAAGGAAGCGGCCGGTGGAAGCACTTGCTTGATCATGTCCCAATTCTCATGCACCCATTCGTACGCATTGTCCGCTCGAAAGAAGCAGAGCGTGGCGAACGTTCCCAACGGCACCATAAGGGCCAGCAAACACAGCATGTAGTATACCAACAGCTTGGGCTCACGCTTGCCTGCCACCGCCAACCCAATCGTGCCAGTAAAAAAGATAACCCCGCATTCAAGAATGGTCAAAATAACCAAGACGAACGAACCATCTGGAGCAGCGAAGGAGGTTAACTGCCCGACGTCACCGATCAGCCACACGGTGACCACGCCGAGCACCATCAACACCGCGTTCATGGCCTGCATAGACACGATGATATCTTGACCAGGCCCCATTCTCTTGGTAAAATGTGCAACGCCCACTAACATAAAAAATGCCAAGGCAAACCCCAGTCCGGCTAGCATATCGAGATTAAAAGCCAATGTCAGTTTCAAGTCATACTCGCTAGTGAATGGCAAAAGGATGGCCGTCTTGATCTTGTTCCAGTTGTTGTCCACGATGGAGTCCCCTTGTTCGCTGTAGACCAAACAAAATCCGGACGCAACAATGGTAGCGACCACGAAGGCACATTGAAACATAAAATAGAACAAGTGTGATTGCAACGCTCTGCTAAAGTCATACGATGCCATTGATTGGCCCCATATACCCAACAAGATTCCAGCCCCGCCGCATGTCCACATACCGATTAGCGTTGCGATCTGCACGCCCCCGTACGCGAAAAAAGCAGTGTATCCGGCGAACAGGACCACGGTGAGAGATGCAAGGATCTGGGTGGTGTTCAAACATTTTGTGCCTCTCACAATTTTCTCTTGCACGGCGATCCTTGTCTTGGCTGCCCGCGACGTGTCGCCGTTGGACAGCGACACTACAAATGCCGTCGTGTACACGACCGCGGCCTCAACGCCCAGCCACAACGATTTTGGCATGATGTAGGCCCACGCGTCCATCTGCAGCCCGTATCCTCCGACGCCCATCGCCCACAGCGACAGCATCACGAGCATCCCGAAGCTTCCAAAAATCAATGGGAAAACAAGCCCGTTGAGGAAAAGTCTATGGCAGTTGTTTGGCCCCCGGGGGACGTATCGCCAGGCTCCTTTCGACAGCAAGTGTGGATTTACGGCTCCAATTCTTCCCAAATCGACCATTTCTGTTTTTTCGAAAGTGGACAAAGAGGTGAAGATCGCGACCATGACTGTGCACAAACTTAGATCGAGAGCGGCGCATGTATAGCCGCCTTTGCCGCCCGCGGGCTGGAACAAGAAAAAGGCGTACGTCTTGGCTGCTTGGTGCGTCCCCCAGCTCGTCAAAGTCCCCCAGGTGAACAGAACGTTGATGGTGACCGTGCAAATCACGGACGTGGCCAACCCTTGTAAGAACTTGGGTGAGCGGTACACTTCAGCCAGCGACTTGTACTCGTCCGGCTCCCGCGCCAATTCAGCTTGCTCTTCCAGTCGCCGGGCCAACGTAATATTCTTCCGTGTCACGGGGGTAAACAACCCGGAGGAATCACTCCGCCCATCGCCCCTGGGGGCGCGCCGAGTCGCATCGGGCAAGCGCTGCGGCGTATCCATGGTGAACAGGAAAAGAGAGGCGTTCGCAGGTGTTGTAATCGGGTCACGCGAGCAGCTCTTTGGTGTCTCCCTCGGACAGAAATACTTTGCGCGCACAAGAACTTAACACAAAGACGAAGTGGGGGAGATGAGCGAAACCCTAGTCCCTCGCCCGACCGACCACTCCGTAACCGAGACCTCCCAACATGCTCAGGGGTGTTGGATCCCCGCGGACGGGTGGAAGCGGTGGGAGATTGGGAGACGGATCACCGGATGTATCGCCTATGTAATAGACATACTCCTCATCCTCCTCGAATACTCATCTTCCCATCTTCCGACGTGAAAAAGGCATGGGTGCACGTATACTAGTTCGTCTCTTCAAGTATAGGTTACCTATGTATATGTACATACCAATGACGGTTGTATCATGGTGTTATGTGTAGGGTTAATGAGGTCGGGCTGAAGGAAGACGCTGAAAGGCTCGAAAGGACTGGAAGCAAAGTTGTACTTGTATACTATAGTACATATACATAGGGATATGTACGAATTGTGTGACATTGTGTAAGTCGGCTTTTCCTGTGACTGAACGGCGGTGAAGACTCTACTTCTACAATGTTGCAGGGCGCATGCAAGCCTGTTCTGCAGTCAGAAACCCGAATGTATGGGATAGCAACAATGTTTCGTTCGGTCCTCCAAATCAAGCAACTGTGCTTCAATACACTATCTCGAACTGCTTGTAGTCCCACTCCCTGTTGAAACCCCTCTCGGATTGTTGGCAAGCCATATTGTTTGATGAGTGTTTGAAAATTACACCTGGTATGATAACAATATTTTCAAAATGCCTAAAATGATCAATTTTAGTAAATATCTCTGTATCTTTGTCTAATTCTTTTAAATATTTGACCACAGCAGATAATTGTCCCCACTTAGCGGTTTGCGTCCCCACCCCCACGATCCCCAGCCACTTAGCGGTTTTATGTATAATCCGACCCAGCATATACTTCCCTGATTTTTTGCCTTGCGTTGTACACTGCTGTATACCCAAATGCCCTTTATGCCATCATTTTTTGACCGATTCATCTCGGCCGCCATTTTGAATTTTGTTTCGTCGAACTCCCATAGTCTCCACAGTTCTGTTGGTACAAAAACATCGGTTGCATGTGTGACTTATGGTCCCATCAGACATCATAATTTCCGCGAAGCCCCAAATATTGTCGGCTGTTAGGGTTAGGATCACCTGTTGGGGCCCATTTTTGGGTCCCTAGATCTTTAGGTCCCAAATCAAGGCAGTGGGACGGATCTCGAACGAGGATAATGAATACTTTAATAAATGAAGTTATTACCCATTCTGAAAAAGTTGAACAAATAAACGTTAATTACAACCGCTTTTCGAACTCATCCTGAAGAGCGCATTTACTTTTCACCATCGACCGAAAATACCTACACTCAACAACAGAAAATGATTGGCTTGTTGAGCTGTACACTAAGAATTCCATGCACGCGCTTTTGTCTTTCTAAGTAACCTTCTATCTGCGAGCCTACTTGGACGTATTTGGTAACAGTAATGCATTGTTGGGTCTTGGCATGATCTCAAATTTGGCCCCACTGTACGCCCTTTCTCTTCAAAATTCTTTTTATAGCTCAACGATTTTTTGTACATTTCTACTTGTGGGGATTTTGGAGGTAGAGTATCCGTCACTTTTAATCTTCGTAAGTATAAGGTCGAGTCCTGTCGTTATGTTGTTCGTTGTGTTGTCTTCAAGGAAGAGGATCCATGAGAAATCTGACGTGCTGTCGACGGCCACGAGGGCCAAATGGTTTCCGTTCGTTTTGCTGACAATACTAGTTGCCGCTGTATAGGTAGATAGGTAGATATGCAATGTCGATGTGGATTGTATGGCCATTTACATCTCCGCGTGTGGCGTTACGAGCTGTTGTTGTTTTCTTCGGGTGTTTGTGATTCACAGTTGCTGACTGCAGACAACCTATACAGTCGGTGGTGACACTGTTTCGCTTTAGAGTTTTGAAATGTGGAATTTCTATCCATTTGTTGTCGACGAATTGTTCAATTTGATCCACACTAGATGACCAAGGCGGCAGTGCCACGTATGGAGACTGACGCAAAGAGGGAAAGAAAGAACCATTTGGAGCTTTTCTATCATGAAATGGCTCACCGTCGTCGAACTTAGTCCAATTCCGGTCGATTTTCGATTTTGGTGGTGAATACATGAATCGTCACCCTGATTTCTCTTGCTGTGCTATATCGAACGAATTGTATATAGACACAGCACAGTATTCCGTCCGTATCGATCGTCTGTCTGTTTTCTTCCCTGAGCGAGTTGGTCACTTCCCTTCCCTCGGCTCGGAAAGATCGTGTGTGGTTTGCGTGGCTTTAGATGATGGCGACACTTATTTCTTAGTTTCTTGGGACAAAAGGAAGCCCTTGCACCCACGTTGTCTTGCCATGGCACGTCTCTCGGAAGACGATGACGCCAACTGCACCGACGATACGTTTTTGTTTGCCGTAGGGGGGCGCTCGCGTGGAAATACCATTGGTTTCGTGGACCGGTTTTCCTTTCTACAGCGACGGTGGACGCACGCCCCGCGGCTTCAAGAACCACGTGGTAGCTTGGGGGTCGTGTTGAACAATGCTGGTGTGCTCTTTGCCATCGCCGGTTCCGGGGTCAAGTCAAATTTGGCCACTTGTGAATACCTCGATCTGAAAGAACCGCTGGAACGGCAGGAATGGAAATATTTGAAATCTGTGGAAATTCCACGGCACGCGCTCGCAGCCACAACAACCAATGGTGGGAAGCACGTGTATTGCGTCGGTGGATGGAAGTACGGCACACTTGCTTGCAAAGCTGTGGATAAGTTGGACGTTGAGGGAGCGGGGTTTTCATCCTCCGAGTGGACCCCTTGTGCCCCCATGCTGTCTGAGCGAAAATTGCATGGCGTCGCGTCGGTGGGAAATAAAATATACGTCTTTGGGGGGCTTACTGCGGGGAGCCACGTTCCATTGGCAACAGCAGAAGTCTATGACGAGGGAACAGATACCTGGAGCAGAATAGCGGATTTGCCCCAGGCGGGTGCCTATGGCGCCTGCGCCGTCTTGGGACAGGTCTACGCCGTCGTTTGGGGGATGAAGAAGTTTGGGATTTTTCGCTACAACGTGGAGACAGATACATACGAACACGTATCTGTACTCCCGTACTCAAACTGGCATGGTTTTGGGGTAGCATCACATGCCTCGAAAATTTACCTCGTTGGGGGAAGCGAAAGTGGTCAGTGGACTGGTAATTTTTCATCGTTCGATGTCGTCACATCTGCGTGGGAAAAACTGCCCCCCGTCCCGTACGTGCGACGACGCCTGGCTGCGGCAGTCTATTCTAGTCGCGACGTGTCACCACTGCCGCGCGGTGCCGCTCACATGAGCATGAAACGGAGGGCGATAACGGAGGGCGATAGCGTGCGGAAGAAAAAACGACGCGAGGTTGCCTCTGCCCCGTTGGCTGCCATAGAAGAAAAAGACTGCAGCAAACTCGCATTTGTGGTGGAGTACGACGGTGCAGGGTACCATGGATTCCAGGCACTCGAAGACAAATCCTTGCCGACCGTCCAAGAATCCTTGGAAAATGCTCTGCGTCGCACGACAAAAATATGCGGGCGAGTGGCTGGGGCAGGGCGCACAGATGCAGGAGTACACAGCACTGGAATGGTCGCTACCGCCCTGGTATCAAAGGAAGATTGTGTGGACGTGTCTCTGTTTTCTCGCAAACTAGCATCGCGTCTTCAGCAAGATATCTCGATTCGTGTTGTGAAAGCAGTGGAGATGTCTTTCAACCCGCGTGACACCACACTAAAACACTACACTTACAAACTTGGGTTGGGAAAACGTCGTGCTTTGGGGCGGCAGTACGTATGGGACATATCTTGCTGGAATATCGATGTCGACGCATTGCGACAAGCATTGCAAACGTTCGTGGGGCAGCACGATTTTTCCGCCTTCTGTGATAAGAAGCAATGCAAAACAAAGGACAACGTCCTGACGTTGAATAGCGCTTCGGTGGTCGTGAAAGACACTCGCGATCGTCAAATCTGGATTGAGTTTGAAGCGAAAACTTTCAGGAACCGTCAAATTCGAAAAATGGTTGCATGTGCTGTCAATGTGAGCCGAGGGACACTGAAGCTAGAGGATATGCGAGCCATGCTGGTGGAACCGAAGGATGCGAGGACACCGTCTGCCCCGGCATGCGGTTTGACGCTAGCATTTGTTCGTTATGGGGATGCTCACCCAGAATTAAGTGTTGCTGCCGAAGACTAGAGAGAGAAAACTAACGATACTTTGTTCGTAACAAAATAACTACTTATCGCACTTGTATAATATATTTCTTACTAGTATATGTAAAAAGGTTTCCCTCCCCAGTCCCTCAGCTTTCTTTTGGAAAAAAAACTCGTCGCTCAATCAAGCAACTGTCGCGTACGCCTATGTTTATTATTATTACAACCTTGACAGTCTATTCGGCATACAGCTCCGAGGAATCCAGTTTTGGGTGCTTTTGGCGCTCTGGGATTCATCTTGGCGTGTTGTCTTTTTCTCTCTCTCTCTCTATTTGTTTTTGTTTCTCCTGGTATGATTTGATACCTGGCCTTCCTCATCATTCCAACGTCCATGTGAACGCTCCAGCCTGTTCAACTTGTCGGTGGTACACGGGTTCTGTTTCTTCAGTAGTTACGTTGTTCGTGGCTTCGTAGTTGCGGACGAATGTTTTGCTCGTTTGGTATGCATTCAGTGCATTAGAAAGCTTAACGTTTTCGTCTGTGACCTGTGCCAATTGCTTCCGGTACATTTCTACTAATGCGGCAACTTTGGACTGAGTCGTGTATTCGCTCTTACGATGCTTGTGCTCTACCGCTTCCGACTCTATAAAGTTACGAGCAAACTTCAACGCACGTTTATAGCCATCTAATTCGTCTGCTAATTCCTCATTCTGCTCAGTGGCTCCTTGAAGCTCCGCCTCTAGCCTAGCCTTGTCAGCCTTCAGTGCTGCAATCGTCTGCTGCGCTTCTATCAGGCTTGAATCTTTCGGAAGCGCCAACGACAGCGTCTTCGGGTCTGCAACAGTCATACTTTTTCGTCGAGGCGGCGCAAGCTTCCGTTTTGACCAATCTGTGTTGAGATCCCGCCATTCTTCGCTCAAAAAGACTTTTTTGCATGAGTCGCATACTGATGTGCCCGAAGCGGAACACTCTTCGCAATGCAAAAATTTTCGAACTACCTCGCCGCTACCGTCCACTCCACTCTCCGGTGTTGCCTTGGTGAGAGACTTCACACGCTCGTTCAGTTCGACGGTTTTTCTTTGGAACGGTGTTTCTGGATTCTGCGTTGCCCCGCCTCTACCTTTCACTCCACTCTCCAGCATTGCATTGGTGAGAGACGTGACACGTTCGTTTCGATCGGCCGTTTTTCTTTGAAACGGTGTTTTTGGGTTTTGTGTTACCTTGCCGCTACCTTCCACTCCACTCTTCGGAGGTGCCTTGGTGAGAGACTCGACACGCTTGCTAAGTTCGACGGTTTTTCTTTGAAACGGTGTTTCTGTGCCGACGGTCGAACTTCCATCCTTCGCAGACGCCACACCCACGTTAACAGTGCTCGTGTCCACACCATTCGCTTTCCCTGACAACGACGGAGAATTAACAGTTGGCAATAACTCCTTGAGACGGCTCATATCCGTGGATGGACTTGTGCTCCTACCGTCTTTGCTCGGGACGGTAGGCATTCCCAGGTCCACCATGTCTGCGCCTGAAATACCTGCCATCGTCCTCGACTGCTTGTTCCTCTGAAACAGCCCGCAATCAACACGTCTCCGCACATGCTGCACGCTCTTCAGTTACTTGTGCGCGTCCTCCTAGGTAACACATCCAACGACACCAGGGCACGAACTAACACGTCGCGTCCAAGTCACACTTCCTTCCGAGTCCCGATGTATCGATGCGACGGTTATCGATCACAGTATTATTAAGTACTACCGATTAGGTAGGTACTGTACCTATAAGGTACTGTATTAATATATTAATATTAATAGATTCATTGATAGACATGATCTTACGAGGATGGCGTTGCAAGGTCCGGAGGATAGCCATACACATTCAGAAAAGTTTTTATAGTCTATAAAAACAAAATAAATGAGTTTCGGCATCCTCCTCTTCTTTCAGCTTGGCCTCTCACAATTCCCTCGCATGAAGAAACGGGGTTTTACACGTCTTCCATATGCATTCACAAAATTTGTATATTATCGCTTCCAAAGAGTAATTTCATTTTTCCCGCAGGTTCCAAAGCCGTCGGGTTAAACGCATCTGTTGGAGCATCACTGCCCTGAGGCTCAGCACCTTCTTGCTTCGTTTTCGGTGCCATGAGCTTGTTAACGTCCACCAATCCTGTCATGAAATCGTCAGGAACCATGCCATCCGGTAAAGGTGGGCAACCTAACGGCCTGTCTGTAGACAACCAACGGCCGGTTGAGTACGATTTGATTTGCTTTGCGATGTCCGCTGAGTTAGCTTCTGCTTGATCTCGTGGTGTCTCACCATCTTCCGTCCATTGGTTCGTCATGGCCAACGCATACACTTTCAACAATTTTTCAGACGACAATTCGGCACTCAGGAACTTTCTGGCGTTCATAAAAACACCTCGTGCCGTGTGAAAGGTTTTCGTCTTGCAGTGGAACCAAATCATACCATAATTAGGGTCGGCATTCATACACAGTTGGAGAATGTCTTTCATTGCAAGGTCAGAATTCTTCTTAATTTCCGGCATTGCAAGTTGGATAATTTGCTCATTGCTCGCAGGCACGCCCACTTCTCGCATACGGGAAGCTGTTTCCTGAAGAACTCGTTCAACATGTTCCAGGATAATCACGCGTATATATTCCAAGAATGAATCGCCGTACTGCGGTGTATATCGAATCGCAAATTCGAGGTACAGTTTCGCCGCCCGCAAGTTAAAATACGGTGACGTTGGATTCAATACTAACCGAGCCGCTTCACACCATACTTCTCCTGACTTTGGCACTTCCGTCAATGCGGATTGCAGAATATCGAACTGGGCATCGGGGCCAGCAATACTCTTTAATTGAACTAAACAGGCCCATAAACGCCCAGTCCCGCGATGAATTTCCAATGCTTCTTCTGCTAAAGCAATCGCAGCGTCCCTGTTTCCGTTTCGGATTTCCAGCAGAACCGACTCTAAGAACACTTTCCATTCTTTTTGCGAAGTGCGCCTCCCGTCTGCGAGGATTTGCCTTGCGACCTCGTCGCGGCCCACGTACTCTTCCAAGCGAGCCGTTTCAACAAGTACATATGCTTTGTTTTTTTGGGGTACTTCTTGCAGTGCACGCTTCAAGAACGTGCGGGCCATCTCAGGGTACCGAGAGAGCAACTCCGTCCGTGCTCCGGCTAACCAAACTTTCCATCTCAAATTCGGAGGGCATGTTTTCACACTTTCGTCGTACGAACTGCGAGCAGAGATGATAAAGTTGCGGATATCGTCATTATCTGCAGTATCTGCTTTTGTCACAGTGTTTTGTACAACATTTGCCAGATCCCGGGCGGAATAAATGGTCGCTGCGGTCAACGCTGCGGAACGCTCGAACATTTGTGCCTTTTCAAAATGGACTTTCCACACAAGCTCATTTGCAATGTCGCCGACGGCACGTTCATACACCGCCTCTGTGGCACTGAGTGTCAACACCAGTCGTGGTCTCGTTTCTTGGTCCGCGCTGTGTATTGACGATGCCCAAGTACGGCATGCATCATTGAACCACTTCATCCGCCTGTCCACCTCAATCATCTCGTTCAGTCGGAAGCCGGCAAACCAAAGATGACCAAAGCGGGGCTGCTCCGACAGACCCCGGTGTACAATTGTGAGCGCGCTCTGGTATGCATGCTGCCGTTCCTCGAGCTTTGCAGCTTCCAAGTAAATTTGACCTGACCAGGGCACCTTCTCCATTAACATATCAAACACGCGACGAGCCTCACCAACGTTCCCAGTCCGTCCTTCCATCAATGCGCCTTCAAGAATCGTTCGCCAGGTATCATTGATGGGAAATGAATGGAGCGACCTAAGCAGGTCGCGGGCACCATCTAGATTGCCCATTTTTTCTTCGATTTTTAAGATTTGTTTTAGCAAATTTTCGTTTTGAGTCGGAATCATCTTTTTTTCTGGTCGGTTTGCCTGGTGTGCTAAACCGTCTTTCAAGATTTCGAGGCATCGAAGAAGGTTTCCACTTTCTTCCTCCATCTTCGCATACTCCAGCCACCCATCTTTCGAGTCAGGGTCAATTTCCGTGACCTTGCGGTACAACTGCCGTGCTTCGTCCATGTGGTCATGCCGTTTCTCCAAGTCTGCCCAAGAGCGATAGATTCGCCAAGACGACTTGTAGTCAAATTCGTTGCTTTCAATACACACCCGAGCAAACTCTCGTGCTGCAGCAACACCCAGTGTTTTTTCCTTCTCTTTAAACATGGGATAAAACTCTTTGTGCGACCTCTTTATGTTCCCCTCGGCAGGTACAACCCCGTTCATTTCCGCAAGATCCCCGTCGCGGTTCTTCTTACCACTTCGTCGTGGTGGCGATGGGTGCGCTTCGGCGGGAAAGCGCTTCTTCCCTTTTTGACTTTTTTCAAACTGTGCTCGTTGGTTGGACGCAGCGTTTCCTCCACGCGCGTTAAGCTTTCCTTTACTAGCGACCCGGGTTTCGTTTTGTCGAGGCACGGGAGGTTTCAATTTCTGCTTCGGCTGACGTGACCGTTTGCCGTCCGCGTGCATGGGGACCATACGCTGGGACTGATTCATTGACCTTCCCTTTCCAGAGTGAAACTGACTTTTTTGCTGTCGAGGGGGGTGCGACTGGTAAAATGACGGGCTGTGACTCTGCTGGTGATGGGGTTGTTTCTGGCCGCGAACAACGGGAGAACTGTCGAATTCGTATGCGCCCATGTTACTGTGCCCCGTTCTGCTGTCGCCACCGTTCGAAAACCCTTTGGAGTCGTCCGTATCCGGGGGTAGCATTGGTGCGGTCGAAAGCGTGAATGAAGGTGCGTTCACGTTCATCATTGTCGGAATAGATGAGGAGTGTACTGGCATCGCCAATGGATTGATGGAAGGCGAGGAAATTCCCCCAGATAATGGATCCAAATCGTCGTGAAATTTATTCTTCAACTGTGCTAGTAAACCTTCGGTCCCACTGCGCTGCTGCTGCGGCTGACGGGTCGGTGATGGTGGGTTCGAGTGCAAGGACCCTGACGACGTAGAGCTTCCTAGCGGACCTTTAGAGCCGTATGCGGTCAAACCATAATCAAACGCATTTCCCTGGTTCCAGTCGGGGCGCACTTGGGCGGGCGTCGCTTGCTTGCGCGGTGGGTACGACTTATTGTTCTCCATGATTTTTTCGTGGGATGAAACGATCTCCGTGGAAGGAGTGTTGAGCATAACACCTTTTTCGCCTGGTCCCCTGAAATCCGTTCCTCGTTTTCCTATAGGCGTCGACATTGACATTGGATGGCGACTCCAAGAGGATCCTGAGGCGGTCTCTTGCGCTTGTTGCGGTATTTGGGAAAACGTACCCTCATGCTGCAATTGAAACGATTCGTTACCATCTGCCGGCTTCATTACGGTGGATGCATCGTTCAGACCATCGCCCCTTTCGTACGAATGCCCCAGTCGGCTTTGGGATGGACTGCCTGGGCTTTGCTGTTGAAACGTCTGACCAAACCGGCCAAGCTGAACCCGTCCTCCAAAACTCCAGTTCCCATCGCGGGCAGGTACCGATGCAGATACGCCAAACGCCGCGTTGCTACTTGCTACCGCATGTGGTCTGGAACCGAGCTGTGCCCCTGGCGTTTTTTGAAACGGGTCCGGGTCTCTATGAAAAGGTGTTTTGTTCAGATTCAGAGTTTTCCGAGTACTGGCCAAAGCCGCCTGTACATCCGAACTTGGGGTCTCGCCTCGCCCTCCGGCGTGGTGAGGGGGGGCGGGCGTTCTAAAAGTTTGGTGCCGCCGAACGTTGGCCTCCTGAGGTTGGCTGTAAGCTGGGGCCCACTGATTATTACCGAGCAGATTACTGTTTCCGCGCATTGGGACTGACGCCGCCAAGGCGTCTACTGGGCGCAAAAAATGTGTTGATGAGGCCCTTGCACCAAAGTGTTCGACCGTTTCCGAGCTGTTTCTGCTATCGGTATCGCTGTTATCTTTCCGCAAGTGTCGTATGGGCGAGGCCTCGCCTCGTTGCTCGTGCGCATCCATATTTTTCTCCTTGCAGCAAACTCTTCGGCAACAAAACTTTCAAATTTTTGCTGTCCGCTTGCTTGCCCTATTTTACAACAGAAGGTTTTTGAAAATGATTTAAAGCCCCCAGTTTCCCTAGTGTTTCGTGCTCACTTGAAGAATTCGTTCGGCTTCAGGCTGAACGAAAATCCCAACGCGCGAGAGAAAGGCACAAGGCAGCGAACACGATACTTTCACAGCCCTGACACCAAATCAGCTGGAAAACGTACGCACGGCAATCCTAGCAGAGGGCGAACGGTACAATCGCAAGCCCCCCACAACGAAATTGTACGGCAAGCACACACACGCACTCCCAGCTGGAAGCCTAGGACGCGCGTGGTATCCTTGCGGAGGACTGGGACTCGGGCTGCCAGGGCACGGAGGAACCGAATCCCCAGGCCACAACTGTAGAGGACCAGAGAGAAGCCGAGAGACGAGAGGTGATACGGCTCTTACGACTTGCCGATACGCGGGAACCAGAACGGATTGAACCCGTACCTGCCCGGAGCATGTCAACCCTGAAGATACCACAAGTCGGTCGTCGACATTGTTACGTTGCAGAATCGAGGAACGAACCCCTCGCTCGGCGTGGCAATGTCGCCATGTTTGCAACTCCGATCCAGAATCCAGAGTTGCATGACAAGAGAGAGAGTATCCATCGTGTGCAGTAAGTAGCGGGTTTCCATTCCCTCCTATCTCACATACAGGTACATAGGTCCATCTCTCCACGCTGTCTACAGAGTCTGTACTACTGATGGAGGTCATACTGGAGAGATGGTGTTTAGACTATCCGTATAGTACGGTACCCTGCATCATCGTCATATAACCCTAACCCTAACACTGATAACCACGTGTTTACGCGCACTTTTCAGACCTTGTGTGATCGATCCTACCTACCTCGGTATGATAGCGTCGGTACATCATCATACTATCGCATACGAGAGAAGTTGAGACTTGTCATCATGTGTCCCTCTACGCGGGGTGGAGGTATGGTGTCTACCTCTCGACCGAGGTCTCCATAGTCTATTGTGTGTACTGTAGTCTTTAGCAAGGGCGAAGGGAAGCGAGGAATGGAAGAGGCACACAAGGACTCGTAGGAGTGTGTGAGTGATCGTATCATGACTTACTTTGTATGGTTGTTCTCTATTGATAGGTATCCCTCCGATCGCTAAATGGATGGTCACCGGACGATGTGGTGGTATCTTGATGATGTGTTCCTGCCGCACGGATGCACCGCCGTCAGCCTTGTTTGTACTACGTATATCGTAGACCGGGAACCGTGAGGTCTGTTGACCCTCCTGTCTCCACGTATTCATTCACTACATACGACGGACGGTACTTCTTGTCTGTTGTCATGGAACGAACGCGCTTGGCCATGATTCATTCATTGATTGATTGATCTATCTACGAGATAATAACAAACGGAGGGAACGAACGACGACAATTAACAGAAAAGAAGAACAAATAACTGTTTCGAACAGGGCATGAGGGCATGAGGACCGTACGGCCTCAGACATAGATGGACGCCTGTCGGTCAGTGATCAAGCAAATACACCAGTGAAGGAGGGGGACCGTTTGTTATCTACCGGTGTACGGCGGAGTGTCTGTGTGTCCAATCTTTGTAAAGTCCTTGCACCTGTGTGGCCTTTGCCCCCGTCGTCTTTCACCATGTGCAGCATCCGTCGTGCCACCGTGGAAGACTTGCTTAATATGCAAGACACGAACTTACACTGTCTGCCCGAGAACTACAACTTGCGCTATTATTTTTACCACGTGCTCAGTTGGCCCCAGCTACTATATGTGGCAGAAGATCATAAAAGGCGAGTCGTTGGCTATGTCTTGGCGAAAATGGAAGAGGATGATAAGAAACCGCCCCACGGTCATATCACATCCTTGGCAGTTCTACGTACCCACCGGAAAATGGGTTGTGCGAAGCGTTTGATGGTTGCCTCCGCACGTGCCATGCAGGAAGCGTTCAGCGCAGATTTTGTTTCCCTGCATGTAAGAGAGACGAATTATGCGGCATTTTACCTGTACAACACCACGCTGAAGTACCAAATTCACAAAGTGGAAGAAAAGTATTACGCTGATGGCGAAGACGCATACGATATGAAAAAGACGTTTTCTAAAGATACCTTTGATAGTTTAGATGAGACATCTGACGAGATGCAGAAAGAGGTCGATGCTGACATGGAGATTTTGTTTGGCGGTAATTGAGGTGCGCGGTTGGGGGGGGTGAGGATATGGTCGTGACGGGTGTGTACGCATCATAAGTTTTTGTCTCGCAAGTTACATAAAAATAATAATCTATCAGATTACTACTACAACTATAATATATAGGGTGGTCCCTGTAGGTGCCTGTCCGTAGATACTGTAAGGAGGAGGAGTGTAGGGAGGAAGGAAGTACCATCGAGTAAACTGACTTGTGCCTTGTGCCTTGCTTGTGCCTGGTGTAGATAGGAGGACGGTGGTACTTGGATATCCTTTCCCAGTACTTGACGCACGCACTTTTGAGGGAACGACAAACGACCTTGGATCTTAGTGTAGAGTACTTACTACAAGCATGTATTCGATTTACGACTACAAGTATCGACCGTATATATACGCACTGCAAAATATTGAAGTCACGCACCACGCACCACACGCACACACGCACAGATCGAAGATGAAATAAATGTTGAAGTCCCTCGTATGCGCGTGATTGGAAGGAAGAGGTGGGTCTTCTATTACATCCTCCTTGTTCTCCTCTTCCGAACAAGTCATTTTTAACGTCACCTGATTTCATTTCACGGAAAAACCACCCCCTATTTCTTTCAATCTAAAGGCAGTATCCACATTGAACGCGACAAAAAATATGGAAGCACCAGATGCAGAGGAAGTTAAGAATCTTAGCGCCAACTCAACAGGCGTAAAGTATATTCAGAGTGACACATCTGAGTCTGTGACTTACTTCGTGCGCGATGACGGTTACGTGGATCGTACAAAAGGAGGAGGAAAGATTGGAAAACAATTTACGCCCCCTGCAAAAACAAAGTATATTGTAGCCAGCGCCGGAATATATGCCTCTTACCTTCTCAGAGACGATGGTGTTGTTGACAGACTTGTTTCGGCGGAGAAAGAATCAGAAATACGATGCGAGGATGGAGTTAAATACATCGCAGTCTCTTCTGGCGATCATGCTTCTTACTTTGTGCGAGAGGACGGAGCAGTCGACCGGTCTACGGGAAAGGGAAAAATTACGTCTACGATCTCTGCCCCAGAATCAAATGTGAAATATGTCGATGTTTCTGCTGGAAGTTATGCAACGTACCTTTTAAGGGATGATGGGAAAATCGACCGTACAACGGGTTCGGGTACGATTTCTGCAACCATGGAATGTGGTGAAACAGGTGTAACATATATAGCAATATCCCCTCAAGCAATGGGGTCGGCTAGTGACAAGCACAACACCCAGACTCAACAGAGCTACTTTGTTCGTAGCGATGGAAAAGCTGACAAAACCACAGGCTCTGCAGAAATTCAGTTTACAGTTGAAAGTGAATTTAGTCCTTACATTGCTGCGTCTTCAGGTTTGCACGCTAGTTATCTGCTCAGAGCGGATGGAGCTATCGATAGGATTGTAAGCGAAGGAACAGTGGAGCAGAGCATCAATCCGCGTCCCGGCACTCAATATACATTTGTTGGGGCTGGCATAGATTGCTCCTATTTTCTCCACTCTGATGGCACCGCTGACAGAACAACTAAAGGCGGAAAAGTTTCTTCGACTATCTCACCTGTGCCTGTTGGCTTCAAACCTGAAGCCTCCTCCTGTTCCATTATGTAAACTGGAACGCATGATGGTCTTACAGTCATTTTTCGGCTGATGACAGATTCCTTGGTATGCATACCTGCTTTATCGTATGATTTTGCACCATAGTATATCATACTACTTATGATATGATATAATAACTATATGATATAACTATAGCTTACATGTCATCTTATGATAAGTCTTATGATATATATAAATGTATGAAGGACGATATAAACTCATAATGTTATTTTGAAAATAGAACATTCCATGAGATATTTACTTATCCGTGTTCCGTAAAGAAGGATCGCGCGTTTTTTTACCCTTAGCACGTAAACGTAAAACAGATGCTTGCGCCAATTTAGCCAACTCGTCGAACCCTTCGATGATCAGGACCTCTGCAAACATTCGTTGTTTGAGCAATGCATATTTCCCATTGGCTTGTTCAATTTTTTTGATCCTAGCTTCTAACGCTTTTTCGCTCATTGACAAGACACGGTCAACTGTGTGTGCATAAGACGCTCGCGGTGGCAGTTTTGCGCCCCCGTGCTTATTTTGTAGCGATACGAGTATCTCGTATTTGGCGTGTCGCTTTTCCTCATCGTTCACCTCCGTGCTGTCGGCGAGCTGACTCACAGGTTGGTTGGCGACACGCGCGCTCCGACGTTTTGGAGCTCGAACTTCAGAGGACGAAGAGCTTGCGCGTCTTTTCCGGGTTGGCTTTGTCGCAACGGGGGGCGGCACTACCGACGTCTCACTCATTTTCTCCAACCCTAAAGAGGCCAAAAAGGCTTTATTTTTTTTTATTTGTTCGAGTCGCGCGACTTCGTACGCGCACAGCAAAATGTCATCTTTTTCTAGATGGTCTGTCATTTCGCTGTCGGGGAGGTACCTCGTTGTCTTCAATTCGCGTGCTTCGGGATCTCAGTGATGTCCGCGCAATTTCTGGTTTGTTTGCACAAACACTTGAGTGTAGTAAAAAGTGGGGAATCAATACAAGATTCAAACCAAGACAGAAAGCGAATTGAGTGATTGAGTGACAGAACAACAGTTTCAATTCAATAATCAACCTGCCTCCGATCCATGCAATCGATCCTGATATCCTGATTGGCATGGCGGGACTGGACTCTCTATCGATCTATCACTATTATACTTGTATGGTATTTTAGTGTAATTACTAGAGGCTCTTTTTTGTCGAAACAGTATGTATTGTGTTTTACTTCTTTGCCCTTACCAAAACAAGCTCACAACTTTACCTCGAGATGCGTATACAAACCTCCTCGAGCTAACGTGCTCGCCTGCAGCTTATACTCCAAGGTATTCAAGCCTTCCGCCGGATATCGATCTTCGGCATATCCCAAATATTTCAGGTTTTTTGGGTCCATTTGCTTGTCGCGGACGTCTTCTGGGCGCCCGCCGAGCATGTACCATACGCCAAAATTTTCATCCTGTGTCTCCTCGTACCCTGGGATCTTGCCCATGCCTCTCATACAATCTCCGTGCACCCGGCACGGGCCGCTGCATAACCTTGGTCGCATGATTTTGAGGCCCGCACCCATGCGTACGCGCGCCGACATGTCGTCGTCCTCGCCCCCCCAGCCATAATAAAGGTTGGAATATCCATTGGTAGCTACCATGTGCTGGTAGGATAGAGCAGCGACCCCACCGAACAGTTCCTTGTACAAGCACTTGTTCCGATGGGATACAGTATACACGCTAAGATGCCGCGGCCCGCCCTCATCCTCTTTCGGGCAATTGTAAGGCAAAGCATCAGACAAGGAAATCATATCGACGTCATGCATGATAAAGCAAAAACGGTACCCTGGCGCGACGGCTTTATCTAACGGGACTACTTTCGTCGCCTCAACGGTGCCCACGTTTAATAGTTTGGCCCGGTTGAATTTTTTCTCGTCCACTTGGTCGACCACAAAAATTTGATATCGAAGCTTTTGCTTGCGCAACAGCTTGTGCATGTGTGCCAAAAATCCACGCAAATAATAATCGCGGTTTCGGAAAGGAATCACTATTGCGACAGTATCCATCGCTTCGCAGTCGCTCGGCGACCACCATCCATTCGCCTCCGTTGGTTGGAACCGAGCTTGCAGTTCTTCCAACGTTGGCAGCGGGTCTTCCATGTGAGGCAATGGGTCGCGGATGAGCTCTGCGTGCGACGGCATAACGCACGGCGGTTTGTTTACGGGCGTCTTCTTCTCATTCAACAGAATATCCAAATACGCTTCGTAACGCTTACCGAATAAACTTCGCTCCGACAACACGCGTGAAGCAATTTTGACACGCTGGCGCCGTGCCTTCTCTGCCGCCGGCACACGGTCTTCTTGGACGACTTTACCCGCTGCTGCATTGACTGCCAGCTTCTGCCCGACGTTGATGGACGCAACATCCCACAGTCCATTCCAGCGCAGCATGGCGGCAACTGAACCGCCATATTTTTGTTGCAATTTGTACAGTCCATCCGAGCCCGAAAACGTATGAAACTTCGGCTTTTCTTGGTCTAAATCTATTTTCCGAGGCCCACAGTCCGAACAGTCCGTGCCAAGCGGACAGCCCTGGTAATCTGACTCTGGTCCACCGTCGTCGCAAGATCTATCTTCCCGATAATCGCACGAATTAGTGCAAAAATCCACGGGCTCTCCGACGCAAAGTGTTCCCGAGTGCAACAGAAGGCATACGCATAGTAAGCAAAACGTGGCTCCCCGTCCCCCTAACGAGCGGTGTAGCGTCCCTCTGGCTCTCCACTTTTCTTCTAACTTCCTCTTATTCCACATCCCGGCGTATGATTGAAATCCCCCGTTTGATTCATGCAGTTAGATCGTTGCATGTCACTTCCCCCTATCAATGGTTTGTCATGCCTTCAAGCAACGTTTGTTTGCAACGTATGTTTGCAACGTGTGTTTGTTTCGCATCCGACGTCGTCAACCGACTTTATTTTTTTCTCGTTCCGATCTATCTTGCATGGCATCTTGGCCCGGCGAGTCGTCCGTATAGTTGTCACACTATTGATTGTCGTATTCTCCGACGTAGTGTGTAGTGTGTGTCAATAACGTAAATGGAAGAATGTTCTATCAGAAATATACTTATTACCCCACTAGAATAATGTATATAGATATTCAAACTGTATTACCTACACAAAATGAATAGTCTATCTTTCCCATCACCCATCACCCCTGCCGCCTGCCGCTGACTGACAGCTGGCTGGCGCTGTCAAAAACTTAAAAACTTGACTGAATGGAGTAGTAACGATTGTCAAGTCATGTATGGTACCAACGACACAGCATCGTTATTATATGTGACGGTGGTTGTTCGTTTAAGTGCACTTCTTAAACCAGATCTTTACATACACTGTGCGCATATACGTGCGTGTTGTAGTGGCATTGAAGGAGGATGGTCGATCATACGTGTGCACAGAGATGAATGCTCCTGACGACGTAGGTTGGCGAATGCACGGTACAGTCGAGATGCATTGGAAAGGAAGTGACCGAGACCGCTTAAGAAACATCTGGTTGTTGCGAAATCACAGTGGGCGCTGGAGTAGGATACACCCGTTTGCCAGTGACAGCGAAGAGCGTTCTCGACGCTCACCGCTCAGGCAGGACGTGAGTTTTTTTTACCTGGGGTCGTTTGCTATTGTGCTGCTTGCCCTAGGGTTTTTGACTGTGCCATGATCGCGGAACTTCTCTCGCCCAGACAGAGCAGTTTTGATAACACACGCACTATTGTGGTTTATCAAAACGGTATTTTTGATGCACCGAAGAAAACAATAACCATTCGTTCAGCAACACTGACTCTTCAAATGCTGTTGGCGAAAGCGTCCGAACTTCTGCAAGTGAGCGCGCGCAGAGTCTTTAACTACGACGGGCGCGAGCTCAAAGACTTGTCTCTAGTTTCTAATGGAGACGTGCTGTTTTTCTCCGAGGGCGAGAAGTTTGTGACCCCAGTGACAACGAATGACCCCACAAGCTCGGCTACTGTGGTCCAAAATTTTAAACTTTTGAAGAGACTTGGGGAAGGTTCTTTCGGCCAAGTCTACTACGCGAAGAATACCATTTCTCAGAAAGAAGCAGCATTGAAACTTATAGTCAAAAAATTTACTCAAAACTTTGCTGATAGCGTTTTTTCCGAAATCCATTGTTTGGAGTCGTTGAACCACCGACACGTCATCCAGTTGCATAGCGTCATCAATGCCCCGGAACACATGGTACTGGTCATGGAGTACGCCCAAGGTGGCGACTTGAAAACCTACATTGACGAGCGAACGACGCTAGACGAAAAGGTGTGCAATAGAATGTTTCGACAAATTCTGGAAGCCATGCGGTATTGTCACAAGCAGCGAATTGTCCATCACGACTTGAAATTGCAAAATATCCTTCTGATGGAAAAGGTGGACCCCAATGATGTAGATAACATTTGTATCAAGATCGCCGACTTTGGCCTGAGCCAGATGCAGAAACCCCGCGGAGAGACAGATTTCAGAGGTGGGTCGTTGGCATACCTGGCGCCGGAAGTCTTCGCGGGTGAAAAAACAGATGGTGCGGCGCGTGATTTATGGAGCTGTGGCATTGTTCTCTACGCGTTGCTTACGGGAAAGCTTCCGTGGGGTCAGTGCTCTAGCAAAGAGATGAAGCAGAAGATCGTCGAGTACAACGGTAGCCTAGAATCCTTCTCGGTTGTATTTGGCCAAGGTTTGAAGAAGGCAATCGATGCATTTGGCAATGCTGACAGCACCGAGAAGATATGTGAAGGCAAGGACGGCGTAAAAAGTCTACTATTTCGCCTGCTGCGCCCAAATCCTGCAGAAAGACCCAGTTCAACAGCGACTCTATCGCACAGGTGGCTTGAAAAGTTTTTGTTACACACCCGGGCAGATGGCAAGTCCCCTTCCTCCCCGAAACCGTGGGCAGCAAGGGTAGAGGGCAGAGAAACTGGCTCCTCGTTGTCTGATTCGACCGTTGCCAGTGAACCGTCTCCTGCGCGAAACAAAAGTGTATATGCACTTGCCAATTTTGACCTTACAAAGGATGAGGTACCTCCCATCAAGATGACCAGTGAGGCGAACAAGCAAGGGGAAAATGTGGTACAAGTTGTGGGATCGAAAACCAAGAACTCAGCGGCGGGTTCGTCCATGCTTGCTCAGCGGCGCAGGTGGAGCTTGAAGTCCATTGAAACCATGAAGAGCACCCATGATAGACCACAAATCGCATCAGCCATACATACCAAGGAAACTTCCGCATTCCGAAGCCCGGTGCGGTCAGCGGGACGTTTGCACCGGTGTTTCTCCCTTCCGAATGTTGGCGCCTCCACCCAGAAATTGGAGGCGCAAGTCTTGAAGTGGGAAGAGGGAAGTAGTGGTAGGCGAACCACTGGCAACTCTCCATACATCCTTGGCGTGAGACGAACGCCAAATGTTTCCAGTCCTCTCAGCCCCGCCGCTCGACGGAAATCACCGAAAGACTATGTATGACTGTGAATGAGGGGCATTGAGGGGCTGTGGTAGCCATAACATCAAAAAGCAAACCAAGGAAAGGAGAATCTGCATCGATATTTTTTGTCCATGTCTCAAAATTCTTTTCTCACCATATGTTTGCTAGGTACTACGCTTTTTTGTATCTTCACTATCGAGTTCAACATTATTTTGTACCGACCGATGCGACATGGATACGACATGGATACAGCTTCTAAATAGTAGTTGCATTTTCTTATTGCCAATTCATTATATTGCTATGCTAATTATAACAGTGTTTATATGTATGACATTCGACATATTCGACGAATGAAAAATGTTCGGCCAGTGTTTCTCCCATCTTCTGGGTTGGAACATAGAGACGTTCCAAGGCCAAGAGATATACGGTGACCTCTACAGCAACGACCGCCCACTCCTTGTTCTTACACAAGCATGTCAGCATGCTGGTCATGGTCGGCCTGGGGATGTGCCACCCTTCTCTTCGTGTGGGGTTTTTTCCAACGTACCGCGCCGTCCGTTTTCACCTCTGAACTGCAAGCTGATTTTGCCTTAGACGCAGGGGGTGTTGGTACCCTCGCTTCAATGTACTTCTACGCGTATGCGATAGTACAAATTCCATGCGGCATTGCTCTCGATACTTACGGCCCCTTAAAATCGCTGTGTCTTTCCTCTTTGGGTGCTGTAGCGGGCTCTCTGCTGTTTGCTCTGTCGCCTTCGCTAGGTGGTGTTTTCGTGGGGCGATTTCTTATTGGTTTTTTTGTGGGTGTGGGGTGGTTGGCTGTGTTGAAAATTGCTACGACGGAATCTCACTTTCGTCGCAGGCAGCAAACGTTATCTGGTACCGCGATGACGCTGGGTATGTTCGGAGGCGCTCTCGGGCAAGGACCCCTGGCACTGGTTATCAAGGAATATGGATGGCGAATGTCAATGGCGGCGGCGGCAATTGTGCCTTTGTTGTGCTTCGTATGCGTCATGGTTGTTCTGAAACTCCGCACAAATCAGAGTCGTAAAATGGAGTTGGAAGAGGCTCCTTCTCCTGTACCAGACTTGAAGCGACCAGGAATCATAGAGCAATTGGCAATTGTCTCACGTGTCCATATCAATTTTTTTCTGGCAATCTACTCTGTGTTTGCTTTTGTTCCACTCCTTGCATTTGCATCGCTGTGGAGTGTGCCATTCATTGTACAAGTGGGGGAGGTGGATCAAGCGACTGCCGGGGTAATGGCTTCATTTTTTCTCTTTGGGCTTGGACTCGGCGCGCCAAGTTCTGGTGCAATTTCTGACAGGTTTGAAGGTCGAAAGCGGACCATCCTGCTTGCTGGCTTGTTCCTTTCTTGTGTATCGATGATGCTGTTGGTTCTTTTTGTTGGAAACTTCTTTTTGTCGTCTCTATTGATGTTCACCGGCGGTGTAGGGCAGGGTCCGGCGCAGGTGATGGTTTTCTTCTTGTGTCGAGAACGGAATCCTGCGAACTCTGCGGCAGCTGGTATCAGTATTGTGAATACGGGTGCTTTAATTGCTGGTGCTGCGTTTCAACCCATCATCGGGGCATGTCTCGATATAGGATGGGACGGTTCCAAAGGGGCGAATGGTGAACGACTGTGGGAGAAGGAACACATGAGAACTGTGATCGGTTTGGTACTGTTTCTGTGTTACGCCGCCGCCGCTGCAATTATAATTTTTCTCGTCCCCCCTGACTTGGCGGAAACAAAAGAAGTGGAGGTAGAAATTCCGGATGTGACAGAGGAGAGGTCGCCTCCAATTGCCTCGCACACCGTTTGATCGGTCCCATGCGATCATCTATTCTCTACTCTAAATAAAAAATAAGTCAATATTAATATTAATATGGTCACAGCACCGCATTCTATATGTTCAGCAGTGTTCCTCGCAGTTCGCAGTTTCGATTTCCGATCAACGATGCAGCAAAAGAAATCGAACAGACTTCGGACACTTACGCGAACAACCATCGACGAAATGAAGGGCAGGTACACAAGTTAAGAGGAGGCGAAAACACCCAGTTTATGGTCGTTGTCTCCGCGGTGTGGACAGAAAAGTGTCCTCGTTGTCCGGCCTCGCTGCTGTTGTTGCCGTCACTTCCGCATGCGTTGGTCGGTCTGTGCACGTATGCACGTATCGTCGAGTTGAAAACAGTTGTCCGTCACCAAAAGCGCGCCGCCCACGTCCCTGTTGGGTATAACAAACAACCAGTTTGGCTCACCAAACGACCATAGTGCATTAGAATTTATCCCAGCAAAGTAAAGAATCGGGAGTATGGACGCAGAAAATTTTGTTGTGGCCGTCCCAGAAGTTCCGTTCGTCATTGCAGTCATGACCAGCTATACAGCTGAGAAAGAAACGGAAATGAGTGTGAGCGAAGGCGACGTCGTCCGAGTAACAGACGGGTCGACTTCAAACGACTGGTTCTACGGGGAGCTCCAAGGCCCTTCAAATACTTCTACCCAGAGAGGCTGGTTTCCCAGAACGTCGACCGCTTTGTATGGAGACAAAATAGTTACCATAAAAGCCCCGTACACCGCGTCGAAGAATACAGAAATCTCGGTACGCCAAGGCGAACGATTGATTATCACCGAGCGGCATGGCGAGTGGGTATGTGGCAGCTCAGTGAGCAACTTGCAATCGTCAGGCTGGTTTCCTGGTTTTTGTATTGGAGATGGCGCCTCTCCATCTGCAATGGCCAAGATGCCATCTTCCGAATCTACCTTTGCCTTTGCAGAGGTAGACCAGAGTGATGCACGTGGCAGAAGCTCTTCCCTCCCCCGCATAAATAGTCCTTCCGCCACATCTCCCGAACAGCCCCGAACCATATCACACAATCATTTTTTCGTAGACCATCCCCGCCGATCCGTCAGTTTAGGAGGGCGATCACTAGGATCGAACGCAGAGAAGATACAAAAGTCCTTCTTCGGCAATGATACGGTGTATAAGAGAATTATAGAAAAACAGTCGTCCCCACCTCGCGGCTCGCCTTCCGTGAAAGACGACGAGGCGCTGGCGATGTCTCTGCAATTGCAAGAAATCAAGCGGTCAAAGCAAAACAACTCCGCACATTTATCTCCGCCGCTTCGGGATGATGAGAAGAAATCAGCAAAAGGAGGCAGTCCGCCTACTTCATCACCCAAAGTCGACTCCCTTGGCATGGGGAATGCACCGACGTGTTCACTGTGCAAGGTTAAACACGTATCTGTCGCAGTCGCACCATGTTGGCACACGTGCCTGTGCGACGTTTGCTCCGAGAAGGTGACACATTGCGTCAAGTGTAACACGAAAATAGAAAGACGGCAAAAAATGTTTCTGTAATTTATCCTTTTTTCTGTGAAAATTGTTGGAAGAAATCGTGGTTGCATATATGTGTAAATATAAATCTACGTTTGTATCAATACTGACAGAATACCTTTTTTTTAACTATTCATATCATAATAAAAGTGTAATTTCATGATATATTTACGTACTTTTAAAAGTAATAATAGCAGCCTTTACTTAGGTTTTATTTATGGAAAAAATATTGTAAAAATTTATGATAAATTGTTGATATGCCACTACTTCAGTCGCCTTTCGAGCAAATGGCAGGGACCTTGCTCCCACTCTCTCGGCATAACAATAAACCAAAACGTCGCTGGCAGAAGCGGCTTCTCCCTCATCTGCTTCGACATCCTATCGTGCCAACCCTACATTTTCCAAAACGGGGTACACCGAGCAGCCATCGACATCGCCCCGTTCCGTTCGCCGCCTGTCTGTTTTTACTCGACCATTGTCTCAAGAAGCACCCCTGTTGCTGCGTCACGAAATTCACAAAACAGCATAATCGAGTACATCCATGCTTCCCTGTTGTCGAGCATAATGACCAAAAACCCACCCGATTCGGACTCCACTTGAAATTTCCCAGAAACGGGAATATTTTTTTCCAGTTTAAATTCCCGATTAAAATTTTTATCCATGTCCTCCTCCTTGGCCGCAAAAAATGTCAAGTTGAAGGTGAGTGGAAAACCAACTGTCCGAAAAACGAACGCAATTTCCATTGCGTGTGTAATCGCCAGCCTCACTTGCTTCTTTTCCCCAGCCAAAGCCATTACTTTTGTTTCATCTACGATAGGCACTTCACCGCGGCGTAATGAAGGCTGCACTTTTACGCAACCCCATGGACATTGGCATTTTCCGCCCAGATGCCGTGGGATACCATCTGCGTTTCCGATATCTTGGCGAAGGGTTTCATGAAAATTTTCTCCCAAGATGGTAATTTTTGCAAGCGTCACAGGGTCGAGCCATGGCTTCACCATGGCAAAGGCGGTGGTAATTATGAGCGGCGCGTTCACAATGTAGCACCTATGCAGTGACTCAGGGTAGTGGCGCTGGTCCATGTCAATCATTTTTTTCAAGAGGCCCATGCCGGAAGACCCCAACATTCCGAGCTCCAACCCGTTCAAGTCCAGAATGACCCAACGCCGCCCGTTATTCTGCGTGCAAAACTCGTTGACGGCAGTATGGTTCTTCAAGAACTCTGCCTCGCCAACTTGCAGCATGCCGTCTACATCGCAAAACCCAGTCATTTCGACATAGATGGCGTTTCCATTTGCGTCGCGGTGGTTGGAGCTGTATGGTAACACCGCTTGTAGTTTCAGCGCGCGTTCTGGTGCTGTCGGATCTGTCAACGCCTCGTCTACTTTCATGTCGTGCCGCCAGCACAAGGATCCAGTCAAAATGTGAACCGCTTTGTCACGGTCACCCTTGCTTCCAATAAAAAATTTGGCCAACATACCATCGCTGCATGACTCAAACACGCAAAGAGGTGTACGAGCGACCAATATCGTACATTTCTCACATTTACACGGGAGCGCCTTCCGTAAGTTGGATAGCGTTTCTTGTGGGACTGTCGTACTGGACGCTGCCAATGAAGCCATCGCAGATAATTGGGCGCGCAGTGCTCGATGCGAGCGGGGTACGCGTGTTCCGGAAACAAGCGAGGGTGCGAAGACCGATGGTAAGCTGACGTTGAAGAAGAAGTGTTGGAATCATGCCCACCCATTAAACATGGCATGCAGTTCCTCGACTCCACAACGAACATTTTGAAGTATCGACTCACAACTCACATTCTTTCGTTCCCTTGTGCGTGGGCGAATTGTAGAACTGCGTGTATCAAGTACAACATATTATTAGTCTAATCAGACGAACATCCTATATCCGACCGTGCGTTGATCCGATGAACGACGATGATTGGAGAAGAAAGTATACGCATGGATGTACATGTAGTTCTAGTTCTTGTTGATTTGTTCGAAGTTGTACTTGTCGTCTTATTGTTGTCTTCTTAGCACTCGAAAGCTCCGGACTAGTCAGACAGAATCTCTACGGCGGCGGGGGACACACACTACACCTGACGGTCTCTGTCTCTGCGCAGTACCATCACCATGCATGTATTAGCTCGGAAGTATTGCACAACGGCGGCGAACAAATACTTGTGCTATTCACTCCCAACAGATTCCACGTGATTTCTTCAATTCAGCGCAGTTGCCCTTTTCACTTGTCGCGCAGAACTGCTGACATAGTCAACCAAGCAATAGGTATCATAAACCATGACAGCCCTGCAGATCCTAGGGCAACTTTCCGAGGAAACGTTGGCCACGCGAACGCTAGACAACTTCGTCAACTCGCAATCGCGTAGCATTCTAGTGACACTGATGGCCTCTCGCACTCTGACCGCCTCTGAACCCAACCCAATGAAAGCACTGGTAAACCCGACCATTCAATGGGCAGACACCGCACAGACCAGCAACCCACGCGACGTGGCTCAAGAACGTTCGGCGGTCTCAGTCAAAAGCCCGTTGCGGACAAAGATCAGCCACGATGCACGCGCTTTAGATGCGCTTGCCGAAATATACTCTTGGACTCCAACATCGATGAATATTAGACCTTCTCCAGCAACTGCCGATCAAAAAGCAAACGAGATGCGATCAATGAACAAGTTTTACGCCTCTGCGAGGGATTACATTTTTGACACGGTATTCGAGTCTCCGTATTCCTTAAACGATGATGGGAAGATAGTAGTCGAGGGACACGAGAGTATTGTGGGAAAGCGGCTATTGAGAAATAAGTTTCCATACGCACTTCCAGAAGGGACAAAACATTATGTTCTTTGGTATGCAGGCATAAAGAACGTGCCCCCCGATGAGGAAATCACAAAAGACATTGTCCAGGAATTAAAACGGGTCGTCCCAGATACGGATGATATTGAAGAAGCAGAGCCCGAATTTGTGTGGTATGAGAACCCAAAAATTCACCCGGAACTCCCGTATCACGTCCAAGTCTTTGTCAAAGGGAAAAAGCCGCGCGATGTGGGTGCGGACGTAGACAATGCACCATGTAAGAGCAGCAGCTTAAGCGGTATTGAAACCAATGAATCGCCGTTCATGGTCTACTATGACCCTGCCCAAGAACTCGAATGATAAATAATATATGCACTGCTGTATAATCAATCCAGTTGGTCAACCGATCATAATTAGACTACTCAATCGTATAGTACAATCCATAGCACCCCGAAATGCAAACCCCAAGAAAATTCCATCCATCTCGCGTCTCGCGATCGATGCAGGGAGTCTTCGCGTAGTTGTTCCCTGTTCGATTTCCACTTGTTTCATTTCCGCGTGCACGCGCACTGTCCGTGCTAGTCCGGTTATTTTATGGCATGGTGCTTTGGCTCGTGACAAGTTTTATGAACAGACCGTTGTAGAAAAGGCTGCGGGGGAGGTTGCTTTGCTTCGAAGACCCCAAACTTATGGCGTCCTTGGCCGCTGGACCGTCAGACCCAACGCCTGATCAGGTGGCCTGGCTGGCCGATAAACTTTTGAATTGTGGGGAAGAGGCATTCGATGATGGCGGGATGGCAAACGACTTGGCCGGGTACGTGGCGACGATGAGTGTTGATGATGGGACCAATTATCTGTTGGCAATATCTGGCAAAGAAATATCCAGGTCAAAGTTTCGAAGAATACTTCAAGAAATGCATGAGAAAAATATGGAAGTAGGCCGGTGCGCTAACGTTCGACCGTCGCCACAGCTTAACCGGAATGACCCAACAGCCATCTTTTGGGGCGCCGAGCCCGCTGCTCCTAGTGTACAGGTAGCGTCCACTAATGTACAGAAAAACGTCGTTCCAAAAGGTCTATTTAAATCTAAAAAGAAGAATGGGGGCAACAAAAGTCGGGGGGCCATGATTCTGTCTAATTCCCGGCAATTGGATAGGCCGCAGGAGCGAACACTGGGGGCAAAAGGTGGGCCCAATGAAACCGACACCGAAAGAACCGATACTTCCAGTGCAAGAGGTCAGTTCTATACCAACTGCGTTTTGTGTGGAACGGTTGTGTGGTACAATGAAGAGAAGGACAAGGTATGCAATTCCGGCTTGCATCCCCAGTGCAAGAATCGTCCTATCGACTCGGTGGATCCGCGTACGGGACTAATCGACCATAGTTATGGCGATCGGACACGGAAAAAAATGAGCAATCGGAATAAAAAGTTGAAAGAGCAAGAGTTACGTGCCGATCCTCGGACCGGGAAATGGGTGGCCAATTACGAGGCAGCTGTCGCCCAAAAAGATAGGTTATGCGCCTTTGACCGCCAACAGGCAGCGCGGTCGATGGTGTATGATGATCAAAACGATTATTTCCAACAAAGCGAATCCCGATGGCTGAATGATGAGGAGCGTGACATCGCCTCGCGGAAGGCGGAGGCGATCCGTGAAAAGAAAATTGCACAACGAGCCCAAGTCTCCATTTCATTTGATCTTGCTGGGCGTCGCGTCACACGGCACATCGACGATTTGGTCGAAGGATCAGATGAACCGTAATGACACAAGCATCATCGCTTTTTGTTACTCTGTCCCATCACTTACTTTAATTGCTTGTCATTGCTCACTTTAAGTCAAGTGTAACTTTGTAAAAGAAATACGAAGTAGATTCTAGATATATATCATCACGGGTTGGTATATTAAATATTTTAATTGTGACTGTGTCCCTGCTGCAACATACGACGAGTTAAAATGGTGCGTGTAAGAAATCCCCAGCCTGATCACATCATCCGTGTTCTTCGTGCGCGAGAGTGCAACATCAGAACCCCTAAAACAACACTATCTCCAGGTGAGAGCACAAAATAAATTTCTTCTCCCTTCTTAGGACACACACTTACAGCAACAGCAACGCAACGCAACAGGGACAAACCACTGCAATCAATGTTGCGCACTACTCGCTGCATGGCATGCATCATCTCTGCACCCCACACCACTGCATCTCTCTCTCTCTCTCTCTCTGCCCCAGCCTCCCTCCACTCCTTCTGTCTCGTTTCCCCCTCCCCACGGTCCGCCTCACTGAGCATACACATTATACATTCAACCACAAACTATTTCAAACACATCCTTTCAGTCGCATATCACATAAGAAAGATGTCGTCTTGGAATACTGTTGCGAAAAACAAACATCGCACCACACCGGTCGCCACGCCCTCCGTAGGGCGTCACGCCGGGCGGATCTTGGATGGTGTTCGTTTAAACCCAGTCCAGCAGTTGCACTTAGATGCTGTTTTGAAAAAAGCACGCATCGATGCCACCATTTCAATTGACGAAAACAATGGAATGGTGTTCTGCAAGGGATCCGCTGCACTCAAAGACATTCGTCGACTCATCATGGCCACGGACAGTGTTGAGAACCTCCCATTGGGAGCTCACGTAGTCAAGATGACGTTCGACTCCTACTCAAAAGCTGATGACTTTGTCCGACACCTTCAACCTGGCGTGCATGTTCAGCGCAATGGGGCAGAAGGGAAACGCAAGATGATCGTCAAAATCCCAAAAGGAAAAAAACTGTCGTATAGACTATTTTTGACCTACAAGGATGGCATGAAGATTCCCGCGGACGGACAAGTCTCCCTCGTTGCCGCCAAGGCTACTCGTGCTGAGCGTAATTGGCGAGATGCCGAGCAAAAGAAAAAGCAACAAAAGGCAAAAGCAGATCGGTTCGGATTAAAAGATACCAAGAGTGGTTTCCGGGCGGACGGTTCTTATGTTGCTGTGAAGAAAAGCCAGCCTGCTGCTGCCGCCTCGAAAACCGTCAAGAAAGCAAAAAAGCGGTCAACGGAAAAAAACATGGCGGCTCCGAAAATAGTCGGCACACCATTGACACTGGGTATATTTTGCAAGGCCCCAGCTTTGGAAGATGGGGAGACTGCAAAGTTACCGGCGATGAAAGAGGTGGAAATTGAGGAAGCAAAGGCCGTCGTGGTGGCCGATGCATGGATGACGAATGCGACCGAACAGGAACGTACGGCAAAACCGAAGGGAAAGAAGAAATCGCCAGCCTACTACCGGCGGTTGGCGAAGCGTGCAGCTGCAAGAAAAGACGCTGCCTTTCCCCCATTAGAAAGTTTGCCAGCTCCCTCCGCAGTGATGCGGGCGTCGAGCTATGGTGCGGCCTAGAGTGCAGAAGGCACGAATCGTTAGTTATAGTAAGTTATGACGGTTCACCCGTTTGTTTTCACAATCACTTGTGCAAATGTTGCACATGGAAAACAAGCGTTATATGAAGAGGAGTTGAAAGGACTTCGAAACTAAGACGAGTAGCGTCACATTTTTGAAAATCGGATCAAATAGAAACTGGCCTTTTGCCTTGGAGACAATGGGTCGGCGGTCGTCCGTGTTTTTGACATGCTGCAAAGCTATGAAATTAAAGGAAATAAATAAAGCACCGTGATTTATTCGACGGTTTTTGTACAAGTGAGGCGTGGAAAGAATTTGCTCGCAAGATGGATGCTGCTTTGTACGAAGCCCAAGCGAAGTGGGACGAGAAGTTTGGCAAAACGTGGACGGAATCGGCCGTCGATTGTGTCAAGAGTGTGGTTGCGTCCCTCTCGCCTGGAAAACGCCCGCGCGACGACACGACATCGCCGCGTGAGACCAAAAGGATACGTACAGAAGTACCTGCTTAATAGAATTTGCGTGATGCCTTACATAAGAAGTTTTACGTTGTTGTTATGTTTCTTACTTAATATTAGTCCTAATAAATTAT
>Ga0099797_100235_pt1 | contig 36176 bp, 26 predicted proteins | sample Uncmet_Sort48C_1_FD_89871 | JGI IMG/M metagenome (GOLD analysis project Ga0099797, IMG submission 89871) | Marine eukaryotic communities from CALCOFI LINE 67, Pacific Ocean - C012_Sort48C_1 | ecosystem: Environmental > Aquatic > Marine > Oceanic | place: Pacific Ocean: Monterey Bay | collected... | reverse complement strand
TTTATTTAATTGACGTAAGAAATGTGTATTACATAAATCAAATTAATCCTTGCTTCCTCCTGCAATAGCCCTTTCATCCTTCCCTTTATCCTCTCCAAATTGTCTCCTTGTGACAAAGTTCCCTGTATCTAGACTAATAACATTTCTCCATTTTAATTTATGAAACAGCGGCTTGAATTTTTTAAAGGTGCTCGGTATCTGTTTTGTGAATTAGATTTATTATATAATATATACAATAAAATAATGGCTGTATGTACTTAATTAACTCAAGAAATATGTGTTGCATAAATCGAATTAAAACCTTTTTCTTCTCCATGTATTATCCTTCCTAGAACGTCTTCTTGTGACTAAATTCCTAGTAAGGTTATCTAATAACATTTCTCCATTGTAATTTATGAAATTTATATATATCGATCGATACATTATCATTGTTCTCCTTCTTCGCCTAGCTCTTCGATTAGCAGTTGCCAATCTGAACTTGAATGAATTTCTACTGACCTTTTCAATGCTTCTAAAGCTTCGCTCTTTTTGTTTACACGTAAATATGCCCGGCCGAGAACTTGTTGAGCATTGTAATTCCGGGGATCCATTTCTAACGCAGTCTGTAAACAAATTATTGCTGGCGCGTACAGTGATTTATTGTAAAATCCAGTTCCTGCCCTGAACCACCCGACAGATGTAACTGGAACCAGTCCTCTTGATTGCTGGAGTAACCAGTTTTTGACAAGCCGGACTGATTCTTCTGAATCATAATCCCTAAGCTGCAAGATTTCTTCATATAAGTCGTCAGACATGATAGAGGGACAAACCACCTGTACACGTCGAGACAGGCACAGACACTCAAATAGACTCGATTCTGATTGGTTTTCAAGTGATCCTATGTTCGATTACACTGATTTCCTTTCGCAGTAGGTGTCCTTCGATGTATGAAATATCCAGTCGAAAACATAGGCAACGACGTTCAGACGAAATCTTCGTCCACCCAATGTTTTTTACATCATACAGTACAGTACGTTACGTTCAAGAGAATTAAGTGAATTGAGGTCTTCCAGTAAAACGCCATAATGTTACTGCTGATACTATTGCAGTGGTTATAAATAGAATGATCTAATTATTCGTTCGTTTGCATTGTATTGATGAATGCACTTTCCTTCCACTATGGAAACTAAAATCCTCGGATTAGCGCCATGAGGTTGAATGGGCAATAGGAAATGTTGAGGGGTCCACATTTACGTATTCTTGCGGGCGCTTTTTTTGGGGCAATGCCGAAACACCATTTGACTGTGCAACAACGCGATCGGTTGAAATGCGCTTCGTTTTACTTCGGACTTTGCATTTTCATGATTCTGATTGTCATTTGGAACGTTAACGCTGGGGAGGGTAATGTGTTTGCGAAAATGTTTGCTGTGGAAGACTAAGCGCAGTATGTAGGCCGTTTGTACAAATCGTCTAAGTTCGCGTCGATTCATGGGATGAGTGACATATCAAAAGAGACTCGCTTTCATCAGTTTAAATTGTTTATGTCTTTTATTGAAAAGAGCTCATATCCAGATTTGCATTTTCCAGAGTAACAATTTTTAAAAGATGAGATATGGCCTTATATATTTTTATATATACCTCCATTTTCTACAAAAGGTTCGGATAATAAGGGCGCATCAGTGACGGTGCAATGCTTCTTACAGCGCTCAACGATGGAACCTACACGTCCGGCACCCAGTAACCTCAGCTGCATCTGAATTGACTATCAAACACGTCATTTATTTTAAAAGAAGTACAATTTCGAAGAAGACCCCCCAACGAAGTATCGACTGTTCTTTCCTCATTCTCCACACTCGAGTGGTTAGATACGTCTCCCTGTCGAGTTAGAACGGCGGTAATGACGATGATGTATGTAGATGGATGGTTTGGCGATGTTGTCGATCGCGGAACAGACTCGTACCAAATATGTACCACCCTTACGTGCATCTGAGAACAACATGATGACGTCGTCTCAAATTCAAGCGTATCTAAGAAGATCCAGGCGGGGTATTACGATGCCCTTTTAATTTTAAATTTACATATATATTATATATTACACACATACCTTTTGTCTTTTCTACTCTGTATATTTTGAGACGTTCATTATTTTCATCATAGGTTACACGGTTACACATAAAAAAGTTACAATACGCGTTTTTTCCCTAAATGTCTAATCTGTAGGAGGATGGAAAAAAATCACTACGCCAAAAAGAAGCGTCAGCCGATCACATTTCTCCGTGCAATATCGAAATACGTCACGAGGACCCGCTCAATAATCCATGCCCAGATGATTTTAAATTGACGTTGGCCATAGAAGCACTGTGAGCAAATTTAGTAAACTCGGCTTCTTTGACTGGGAATCGACACTTTTGTTGTTGGTTGAAGAGCCGCGCGCGACTAGTTTTCTGTTTTTCTGTTCCAATGCAATCTGAATATTGACTTCTATAATTTATTGTGTCACCAACCCCAAGCCCCTGGGCCATTTCGGAAGAATCCCAATCAGAGCGAAACCCATACTTGTTGAATCTTGCAACAGGGAGAGTATTTTCAGATATCAGTCTGCCATTCGTCTCTTCCGTAATTGCACTGCCTTCTGCGGCTGTGAAAGTTTGTAGCTGCTGTTTTACACGAAGTGCACGATCGGTCGCCTGCAACTTGCGCTTAAGCTCTAGTTTTTTGCGTTCTATTGTGTCCAATAGTGCTCTCCTGTTATGTTCCAATTCCGTCATCAATACACCTTTCCTCCAAGACTGTGCCAACAGAATTCCTGATAATCGTCTAGCCGAACGAGAAGAGAGTGTCAGCTCCTCTGGAAACGTAGAGCTCTTCCGTAAAGCCTTTGATAGTGACAGTCGGGTAGTCCTGATCGCCTCCTTGTCTTCGACGTTTATGCTGGGCCTAGAATAGTATGGTGTATACTGAACTAACGCATCGCCCAATTGTTTATATCGCTCCTTGTTGTCGGAGACGACTGATCGGGCGCTACTTTGGAAAGTAGTCCGCGAAGACCGCGAGGAAACTAGAGCTCTCCTGCTCATCGCCCTTCCTTTTCTTGGAGCTCAGGGTTGATATGTATGTTTGAGAACGACTTCTCTTCACTATGTCACTCTCTTCCCACGATACTGGCAGTAATTGGCTTTTTATACGACACCCACAGTCTGAATAACTTCACACTACTTGGTAAAGCTTTCTTGTTTCTTCTGAGTACGGGATCAAGAAATTTGAAGGAATCCGTAATTGTGCATCCACTGGAGGAGGCAAAAACATACAGTACTCGTGCTTCATAGGGATGACCATTCTACGAGTCCTCGTAGTAGTAGTATGATCAGAGATGTAAAATTACAAAATTACGTTACTTTCAGGACGAAAGTTACCGTAACTTCTTACGTAATTTTGCACACAAAAAATAACACTTTCGTAACTTTTAGATTTCTTAATCCACTTCACACTTCACACGGGGACAGCCTCTTTTAAGTTGGTTTTGTGCTGATTTTATGTGAAAATAATATAGTCACATCATCACGCTCTGATTCATAATTACGAGCTTATTGTGTGATGGTATTACGGAACGTAACATAATGATATCACCAAGCTTATTGTGTGATGGTATTACGGAAGGTAACATTATGATATCATCATTCAGCTGATTGTGTTTTATAATCATGTACGATGGATACACACGGAACAGAAGGCTCGATTTCGAATGAAATCTTTTGCCTGAAGTCTACCAATCGTCACCTTGGGCATTAAGGGAGCGGATGGAAAACGCTTTGGAGCAACAAATCCACGCAAGCGTTCGGCCATCTTTCGTTGACTGGGAAGAAGAATTATGTCCGCAGGAGTTGGCGTGAGTCCACGTGTGAAGTGCACGTTTTGTGAAGAAGGGTTCCAACACAAAAAAGACCTTGCGAAACACCTGCTCCTTGTTCACGGGATTAAAGCCGCTGCGAACGAAGTGTCGTTGCCTAATGCATGCCTCAGAGGCACCCCTGTCCACCAATGCAGCTTCTGTAAAGGTGTTTTCCCTAGTATTGACGTTTTAAAGTCACATATAAAGTTTTGTAAAGACCACGTGGGTATTTCGTCTGAGAAAGTACCTGTCATTCGACGTCACCACGAAAAGCCCAGAAAGCAGAGTGCTGCGCATGGTTTGAATGGTACCACAAGCACAAAAAGAAATACAATTCATGGTAGCTCACACCATAATCTCGCGGGCACCTCGGCGCTGGTTCTTGTGGCCTCGCAAATAGATAGCGGCAGCACGATTGCTGAGAACAAGATGACGATTTCCAAGTGCACCGTTAAAGACTTATTGGCGAAAGGGCAACTCGAACGAAAAAAGAGGAAGCATGCCGGGAAAAAGAAGAAAGTGAGGAAGAAAACGATTCCACCAGTTTTGCCGTCCGCGTTTTGCATTCTCTGTGCTTCTGATGCACCTGCAGATGTACAATGCCAAGGACCGTGCAAGGCATGGTTCCATTTTTCGTGCGTTGGGCGTATTGCAGGCCTCATTCCCAATGTGACTGGTTGGACGTGCGCACAGTGTGGACCAGCAAATGCCGAAAAGCTAAATCTAAATTTCAGCACTTGTTTTGTGTGCGGGGTCGGCGGAAATTTGGTTTGCTGTGAAAATTGTCCGAGGGCCTTTCATCTGAATTGCTCTGGAGTTAATTGTGGCCTACGCGTTGTGCGCCCTAAGACATCGGAAGCTACGGCGTCGACTACTCCAGACTGGTGCCGCTTGTGCCAAGTGGCGTCCCCCAGGCCTTATTCTGAAGGCGTGCAGCGCGATATTTTTGCCGTGACTACAAACATGCGGTACAATTATCACCGTGCACTTGATATTGCAAGCTTAGAAGGGGGAGCTTTCTTTTCCGATTATTTGCGCTATTTTGAACTCATATTTTCTGCAAGCTTTTTTGAGGAGGTTTTTGATAAATTTTGGATCATTTGGCACCATGGTCCGCGTGACCATAAAACTTGTGCCAATGCTATATTCTGCTCTATTGCTAATATGATGGGGTGTGGCGGGTATAATACTATGATGCTAGCGCTTCGTTGCTTCAAAGAATCGGGCAGCACTTATGCGAACGCGTTCGGTGACATGGGTGGTCGTGGCTATGGATGGCAAATGTGTACAGGGTGCAACGAGTTTCGTATTCTCCGGACAAGGTGCATGAACTGCGCAAAAAATTACCGTAAAGACTTGTCGCTGTCCCGAGAAATGTCGTGCGAAGCGTTTTTGTTCATTCCAGAGATTCCTAGAAAAATAGAAAATATGCTGGAACAATATACGAGCTTAGAGACATGCACAACCTTCAAAGAAGAAAAAAACATCGCTATGCGCCGTGCTTTGCAGAGTTTGATGGTCAGCACCCACAATATCATCAAAAAGCACCGAAAAAAATGCACGACTCTATTGGAGATTGGCACCATTGTTTTTTTACACTATCAAGCTTATGTAAATTTAAAGGATGAATCTCTAAAAGCAGAAGCGCTCGAAAATTTTAAGGGGGCGGTCAAGACTTGGCTGGAGACGGCTGGGACATTTACTGCTATGGACTCGGACGACGAAGAGTTTGAGGAAAACTTAAATAATTCCGTTTCCATCTTGCTGGATTGCACTCAAGGTCTTTGTGCTCTGCGTTGGGCGATGTGCCATGACCTTGTCCACCCCTGTGTCAAACATGGAAAGTCATGCCCATTTGTGGGTCTGACCACCGATCCCAGCAGTAGACCATATAATTACGTGGGAGTCGCATCCAACGAGGCCTCGCCGTGTCCTTACGAGCGTGCTCTGCAACTGGAGTACCAAACCTCACTGGTTGATGAGGGTGAGTTTTACAACGACTCCTCTGCTTGGGATTACGATGGCCGCTATCCAATTACTCCTGTGAACCATTGCATGCGTTGTGATCGAAAGTGGGGCAAAAAGAATTCGTCTGCTGTAAAGTGTTGTGATGGAATGCCACCGTTAAGAACGATCGATTACAGCACATGCTACGATTATTTGATTTGGGGCTATTGCTCCCAAGTGATTGGAATAGATGCATTCAAATTTAATCTGAAGTCCTTTGTAAAGAAATTGCCTGTACTGCGATCATACGGAACATTTGAAGAACTTGGACATCGTTGCTTTCTCCACCAATGCTACTTTATTACTCATTTTATATATGCCATGAGTGAGTGGGGACGGTATCGTCTGTGCATCAACAAATTCTGGGAGGAGTACGCTTTCATCGTGGAGAATATAAAACTCGTTGCCAATCATATTCAAGATTTCGAGGTGCTTGGAGAATTTCTGAACTGCCTCGGCATCATTGGCGTCGCTTCAAAGGGCGAAGAACGGATTGCAAATCTTGTTAAATATGGACAAGCTACTCTTTTACACGTGGAACGGGTGCGTTTTAAGAAGAGTGGGCAATGGGTTTCACGTGCAACGAAGTTGAAAGATCAGTATCATTCTGCATGGTGTGGACTCGTCGGACTTACGGAGTACAACGAAAGACTTGTTGGCAACGAGCTCCGCGCTAGTCCGCCTCTTCGCATCCCATGTTACTTCCTGGGCTTAAGTGCATCGTACGAATTTGTGCCTCCTGCATCACGGACTGCCTTTCGTTTTGAGATAGGTCATAATGAAGATGCGAAGGAATCCCTTGGTACAATCGGAGTAGATACAACATCGACTCGCCAGGCTATCGGCCGTAGAAAGGGAGGAAACGGAAATAGCGGTCATCGCACACCTTCCCCGACGAGCAGCACATCTTCGACTGACGCGGGAACAGGATCTAATTCCACGGTCTCGCCAAATATGCCAGTTGAAAGTGCCGATCGAATATATTAAGTCTAAACCCACATGATACAAGAGAGAACTCCAGACAAATTTTATGAGCATGCGAATTTGAAGTACAGACTGTACTAGAATTATTAGTCTAGAAATGTTTGCAGTACAGTAGTGGTAATAGAAGTTGGAAATTAAGTACATTAATCTGTAGTCTATCTACTATTACTCCTCATCAATCTCGAGTATGAGTGACCTCAACAAATTGATTGAGTTTTGCCTAAGTCAAGAGTTCTTCACGTCCACGAATTAATCATTAAGGTATTCAGAACAAAACGCTATGCTCGGGGGAAAATATTGCAATCCAATTCACTGAGAATGCGAAGAAATGATGGGATGAAAATCGATGGGAGTAAAACGATGCTTTTTGATGATTACTCGATGATTAGGGACGAAACAGCGAGTAATGAAAGGGTATCAATGGAGCTGATGTTTTAATTAAAATGAAGAAAATTGATTAAAAAATGACTGTTTGTTGAAAAGTTTTGAGAGTACGAGTATTCAAACGGATATGATATTGAACGAGACTTTTGAGGCTTTGTCCTCTTGAACCCTAACCTTAATAACTCAATACTGTATGTGAATAATAATAGGCCATTCACCTACAAAGAAAGGTACGAAAAAAGGTTATAAAAAAAAGTTATATTAAATAAATGTGATTGGTGGGAGGGGTAAGAGCACAACACCTTTCATCCAACAAACATCGCTGGATCGCATCAACCATCATTTCGTGGTCTATAGTCAAGTATGCGCTGATTCACCCGGAAACTTGCTTAAAACAAGCTCCATGTGCACACGTCATGGCTTTTGAAGCTTGTATAATCCCGACGATAACCCCAAAAATACCGAGAGCACTCCCAAAGATTTCGACTATAAGAACTTTGACGAAGAGCGTCGGATTTTGGGCATCTGCCAAGGCGCAAGTACTTCCCGCAATGCCAACACAAACACCACTGGCGATATTTGTCAATCCCACCCCCAATCCCGCCGTAAAAAGGGCATATCCGCCGTACATCATATCGGCTAAAACCTCGCCTTTGGGGTTAGCAACTGGATTGTGGCCAACGGACGACTGTAAAATAATAGCCAAGATAACACCATAAATTGCAGTTGCTTCACAAAAAATAATGCTCACTAAATTCTTTGAAGTTATTCGGGGTGCACGAACCGAAGCACCGAGTAAACTGGAGCCCGTGAGAAAAATTCCCCATGCTGCACCAATGACCGAGAAACCTAAACCAAAAGCAACACCCATGTACGCCCACATAAACGGACTTGTATTTACAAGTACGTCAAACCAGTCTTTCTGGTCTGGAACGACGTAACTCATGGCGTTGCGTCAGCTTCCACCACGGGCCGACAGATTATTCTGGCGATGACTCCCTGAGTACGTGTCTCGGTTGATGAGACGTAGCAATGAAGGCAATGTGTGAAGCACCGGTCGACACTGCTGCCCAAAAAAAAATGGAACGCCGCACATGGAATATTTGATGGTACTGTACAACGCCTTCACTCTAATAAAATAAAAGGATTATTAGACTCCTCGCAGTAAGTAGACAGACTGACAAGCCACAATGTCGTGTGATGAATGGACAAAAAATTGAACCTCTCTCTCTTCACTACACTGCAGTATTCGTCCAGACAGTTCATACTTACATACCGTATACTCGTGTAGTTCGAGTAAGGTTAAACACGAGTAAGGTTGACCAATTCATTGTCTCGGCTTGCAAAGCGGGAGTGCCACTCTAGGCATCCTTTCACTACAACTACGAGGACCAAAGGAATAACACATTACAGTAACACCCTGCAAGTCCAGCAGCTTCACAGGTCTTCTTTTTTTGAAAAATACTGTAGCGACTGTAGCATGCACATTATTAGCGGCAACGTGAATTGCCGCGGAAATGGATATGATATTTGGTGGAGCCTCCCTTGCCGTTCGAGGAACTTGAATGCAGCAATGGGCAGAGTGGCCATTTTTCCGCACTGGTTTACGCTCGCACTTTTGAAAATACATACGAGTCCATTTCCATGTTCATTAAGAAAGACCCCAGAAAAATACCTGAAATACTGGTAGACAAAAATGACAAGCGAGAGCAGATGCTATTGGCACGGCGCATAGATGAGTTCGAAGGAACGACGAAGAGCCTTTTTCAAACGTCGAATCTTCCGAGCTTCAGAAATCTGGTTAACTTGTCCCTTTATGGCAATAAGCTAACTGGATTGAAGGGTATTAATATATTGAAAGACTCGCCTCTGGAGGAGTTAAATTTAGGTGGAAATCTTCTTTCCGAACTACCTGAAGAATTTTCGGCTCTGCAGGTTGTTACCTCCTTGAAAAGTATTTGGTTGGATGACAATTGTCTCACGAGTGTGCCAGAGCCCTTATTCACGCTTAATAATATTGTACACTTGCGGCTATCGGGCAATAAAATCGAATCTCTATCGGAGAAAATCGTGACATGGACAGGTTTGGAAACGTTGGCACTCGACAACAATGGTTTGAAAAAGTTACCAACATGTATTGGGCGTCTGTCCAGCTTGAAAGCTTTGATCCTTCGTGGAAATAAATTGAAGGAACTACCTGAAACCATAGGGAAGATGAAAAGTTTAAACCTTCTTCATTGTAGCAGTAATGAATTGGAGGGCTTACCTGATTTTTTTTCTGGCATGACAAGTTTAGCAAAGTTTTATGGAGGCGCAAACAAAATACAAAGAATTCCAGTGAGTATGGCTACTTCAACCAGTCTTGTGCAAGTTTCACTTATTAACAATTGCATATCAGAAATTGATGCGATCGTTGCTGAACGGTGGCTCGATGAAAATGGGAAGCCTAAAAGTGGCTTTCAACTGAAGGGTAACAAATTCTTGAAAGCACGTGTGGGCGGCGCATCACAACAAATATTTAGTCCTATGAAAGGTATGGCACAAGGAGGAGCGAACTCTTCAAAAGGAAAGCGTGCGAAAATTGCGTAGTGGTACGATTAACGGTTAATAGTCCACAACTTCATCAGATATTTTGAGAGAGAGTGTGTGTATGTGTATATTTTTTATTATGAACAGATGCGTAGTATATGTACGTTGTTAAATTTTAAATGCAGTGAGTGTTATTTTTATATACATATGATGTTTTATATACTAATATACTAAGTAGTCATCATATGATATATAAAAGAAAATTAGCACGATGAGAAATGACAATAATTAAGCATAAACTTATATCGAACACGTCAAAGAGTAAGATATGATAACTTAACTATAAGTAAGGTTGTAAGGTTAGCGTCTAATATGATACCTTGCTTTCCCGCCAACAACAATACCGATGCGCATCACTGTGACATTGTATTGAATCGTTCCTCGCCATCTCATTTTACAAAGGATAGTCCTTTTAATACTTCCCAAATCAGAACCAGGTCAACTACAAAAAAATTAAACCACTGCTTGGAAAATCAAAAAGGATATTATTTGAAAAATAGAAATATGGGGGAACGCTCATGCTGCAATTCATCACAGGACGATTAATCAGTTTTCGAAACTTGCTTATTTACGTAAATAACACCCAATATACTTTATATAACTTAACTATATCATAATAACTTATGTTAAGAGAAAATCAATTATATTAAAGCGTTAAGGACTCTAAGCAAAAGCAGAAATGAAAATCGTGCATACAAAGAGGCTTTTACAACTCACTTATCTATGATTTAAAAAAAGAAAAATCCAAAATGGAGCAGAACCTCAGCTGATGATCATGATTTAACTGCAAGGACTCTATTTATGGAAGAGAATACTGATGAAGAATTGTGATTTTGACAACAGACATTTGTTTAAAAATAAGTTACAATATATATATAATAAATAAGCTTACAATATATGATACTTATTACAAAAAAAGGAGGACATTATCTGAGATATACAAAAATAGGGAAACACTCATGCCGCATAATCACAGACTCATCACAGGACGATTAATCAGGTTTTAAAACTTGTTTATTTAAGTAAATAACAGCCAATATACTATTTTTACTTATTACAACCACTAAGTTATGATTAAGGAGGATATTATATATAACAAAAGGATATTATATAACAAAGATATGTTATCATAAGTTACGAGAAAATGAGAAAATTATGAAACCATTTAATTGAGCATCCCAAAGAAGGGACACAGGGCCAAGAAGCCACCCATCGTCAAAACGAAAATTGATGTATAAAATATAAAATAAAGAACAAGTGCGCCTGTGTGCCTCTTCTTATTCTTCATAAGTTTAAAAAGGTAACTTAACGCGCCATTGCCTTTTGGTTGTTCGCCATCATGTCCATAATCCTCCCAACTGCGAACGCGAAGACAGCAACGAGAAGTACTTGAAACAAACTAAATCCGGTAGACACTTTCTTTTCTTCCCTTTTAAATTTATCTGCTAATGCATCGTTTTCCTTCTTGGCATCCATTCCTTCATCTTCGCCTGATCCATTTTTTGTCATACTTTCCATGACAGGTTTCAAAACTTCGTTTCGCTTTGTATCCGCGATAAGGCGAAGCTTTGTATTTTCTTGTGCCTAGCAGGTACATAAAAAGGAAAGAGGAAGAGCTGGTTGTTAGCATGTTTCAGGCGCATATCGCACAATGAAGAAGCAAGAGGGAAACTAAAGATACCACACTTACCAATTTATCAGTCATTTTCTGAAGCTGATCTCTGTCCCCCGTCAACTTCAACGTCCACTTCAATAATTCGTCGTATTTCTTTCGAAGTGCGGTCAAGTCTTTCTCCATCTTGTCTGAATCGTAATTGCTACTCATGGTGGTGCCAGCGGAACCTTTTATGTTATCTGTTGATAGACTGGCTGAGACCTTAGTGCCTTCAGGCAAGCTTGGACTATTCGTGGCATCTTCCTTTCGAACCATTTCAGTGCCCGGCGCTTGCTCTGATGCCGCTTCCCCACTACCCGCGGCTGGGTTGCCGTGTAATAAGTTTTCTTCTCCGCTGTCTTTAGCGGCATCGTCAGTCTCGTTCGCGGGTATGTTGGCCTCTTGGACGGCTTCTACATTCGCAGCAGCATTAACAGGTGGTGATGCGACGGGCTGCTTCCAGAAATCAGAGTCGTACCCAACTTGAAATTTGTGATGTTGAATTTTTCGTTTGTTTTCTGTCGTTGTCGCAAATAGCTGGCTCAGTTCCTCCGCAACTTGGGCCATATCATCCACAGTTCCAGCTTTTTTCATTAACTCCTCCATTTTACTTGCATCAATCGTTCTTGTTTGCAATAAAAACTTGTCGGATCCTTGATACTCGGCCATCTGGTGGAATGAAGTTTGCAAAATTTCGTTCACGTTTCGAGCCAAACAGAATATTTGAATTTCCGCCGTGCCACCAGTAGAAATAACGCCCTGGTTGGGCTGCACCAGGTATCTTTCAGTATTATTTGTTTTAATCTTGAATGCGACTGCTTTATTGCATCGATTGGTCAAAGTCATGGGACATACAGAATCTGCATTTGGAGCCAAGGTAAATTGCAATCCTTCTGTAGTTGATGGAACTGTGCCGACGATCCGCTTAGCAGGAGTTTTTTGTTTCACTGGTGCGTCAGACATGTCTCCTTCGAAAGAAACGGTGAATATGGTCTAGAGAATAGACCAACGACGGGGGTGACGAAAAGCGCTGCCTTGTGTAAGCACGACCGTATGGATTGGAGTCGGCATAGCCAAATGGGCACCAGAAACGTCGGTGTTAACACCTTGGTCCTTGGGACCGTATCAACGGGGCTGAAATACGAGCTTGTGTGTAAAAGTCAAAATTCTAAATTCTTTTCGTTCCTCATTCATAAATAATTACAGGATCGGATGATGATGAATAATTAATTCATTTTGTTTTCATACGATTAGACTACAGAGTACTGTAGCAACTATTGATAAATGAACAAGTTGAGGCAGGCACAACTATAACTACAGTATTACTACGGGACTGGATTAATAGAGTCCCACTCTGTATTCTGTATGTATGACAATAATAATGGTACAGTGACGCTGTGACGACGCTGTGACTGCGTGACTGCTGTGACGCTAGCTCCTGATCCACCACAAATGCCCCACGTTGTCATCATACAGAGTACAGTAGTAGCAGTAAAGAACGAGAAGAAGAGAACCGAGTTTCGTTCGAGTGGATGAGCGTAAATAAGATTTCATCTATGTGCGTCTTTCTCTTTCAACAGTAGTGTGTGGAGAGTAGATAAGCGGTGCTTTCAACCGACGATAATGTCACTTTCTCTACGCTTGTTCAAGACGCATTGGGCTCTCGTCATATTTGTTGCAACAACATTGCACTACATTCCGGCAGTATCCTACTCCCTACATAATCGAAAATAGTTTTCTTGACTGCAAGACATGTCAAACCACGAGAGATTAAATGGAGAAAACGTCGAGTTGGCAAAGAAGTTAACACCAGAACAAGTCCAATCTATTCACAATGCATTCGATAAGTTCGACGTCGACAGCACTGGAGAAATTACAGAAGAGAATTTGCAGGCCGTTATGGATGCTGCGTTAGATTTTGAAGAAACTTTTCATGTGAAAGACAAAATGAGGGAAATTTTGGACGTGTGGCAAGCAGACCGAGATGACTCCGGCTCTGTTGATTTCAACGAGTATTTTTGTTTTGCTGCGAATACAATTATTAAGGAACAAAGGCAGAGAAGTGGGTCTGACTCTGTAACAACAGACGACAAGAAAAAGATAACTGGAAATCCAGAAGGGCAAGTGGCAAAGGAACGTACACAAGTCGCATCTCAAGAAGCGTTGGTTGTTGCACCGAAAGAAACCGTAGATGAACCAGAGGAAGACTCCGACTACTCTGACTACGAGGAAGACCCTTGGTATGCAAATGAGGATTTTTGGCTTGGTGAAGATACGTCTGAAGGTGAAGACTGGGATCAACATGGGCTTTCGGTGCGCGTCGGAAAGATTGTAGCTACGAGAGGAGTACAAGTGATTCAGAAGGCCAAAACTGTTTTCCATTACGGATGGATTCCATATTTGTTGTATTTAGGCATGAACCACCCTGTCAATGGTGTGACTCCATCTTTTGGAGATTTATTGGGGGCGAGTGTATAAGTCTAAAGGTGCTACCTTTACTCTGTGTACACAGTTATTGTTGTTCATACGCATATATGATGATGCACAAAACAATTAAAAAGAAATCAGAGCATAGTACGTAATATAGCATAACTAACTTCTTTTCAACAAGCTATATCATATTTCGTATGTATCTTATTTTAAAAGTAAGATATCATAATATATGATGATGATATTCATATATATTAAATAGTAGGCTGTATTTAAACACTTGATATATGATATAATAAGTAAGGCTGTATTTAATTAAACACTTCCTGTCTCAAGTATCCATTTTAGCGATCACCATCACCATCACTGTTTTCTTCCATAAAGAGTGTCCTTGACACTGAGCGTTCGCAATTAAACGTGGTCTTATTCCATGTTGTATTTTTTTCCTTCAGATTTTCGATCAGTTCGTTAAAAGCATCTGTATGTAGATGATTGTCCTCTCTACCTTGACATAAAATCTCCAAATTATGTCTATATGTGGCTTGTTTGCGGCATTTCCTGACCCATTTTTTGTATCCATCAATATTGAGCACCATGTTTTGTCTTCTAACATTCCTGGGTGATTTCCGTGGCGTAAATTTATCCTTCAGATGAAGTCCTGAGTTTTATGATATAAAAAGTATATTGGCTGTTATTTACTTAAATAATCAAGTTTCAAAACCTGATTAATCGTCCTGTGCTGAATTGCAGCATGAGCGTTCCCTCATATTTCTATATTTCTTAAATAATATCCTTTTTGATTTTTGATTTTCTAAGCAGTGGTTTAATTTTTTTGTATGATATGATTAACTAATCGGTTTCGAAACTTGTTTATTTAAGTAAATAACAGCCAATATACTATTTATAATTATCATATGATATGATAGTTGACCTGGTTCTGATTTGGGAAGTATTAAAAGGCTATCTTCTGTAAGATGAGATGGCGAGGAACAGTTCGATACAATGTCACAGTGATGCACATCGGTATTGTTATTGACTGGAAAGCAAGGCGCCATATTAGGCGCCAACCTTACGATATGATAACTTATAAAATAGTATATTGGCTATTATTTATTTAATTAAATAAACAAGTTTTAAAACCTGATTAATCGTCTTGTGATATGAGTCTGTAATTATGCGGCATGAGCGTTTCCCCGTTTTTGTATATCTCAGATAATATCCTCCTTTTTGATTTTCCAAGCAGTGGTTTGATTGTTTTGTAGTTGACCTGGTTCTGTTTTGGGAGGTATTAGGAGGGCTATCTTCTGTTATATGAAATGCTGAGGATCGGTTCGGTGCGGTGTCGTAGGGATGTTCATTGGTATAATCATCCTGTTGTTTTAATCGGTTATCATAAGGCTTTGCTTCGGATATCAACGACGTAGTTTTACTATGATAACTTACAATTTGTACGTAAGATATACTTACTACACACAGTATAATAAAATATACACACACGATTATTTTTTTTAACCAAAGACCTACAGTTATCATCTCATGATTAATCGAAAGTCTATACGCCCATATCAGAGATAAATTTGATGCGACTGTCAACCCCCATTTTAATTGCAACTTCTTTGTATGCACCCTGGTGATCGTAAGAGAAAGAAGTTATAAAAAAATGTTATCATAATATGGAGAAGAAGATTAGGGTTAACATGACAAAAAAAGAGAAACATGAGTTCGTGATATTGCAAGGTTGATGTTTGGAGTAGTCAACGCGAGAAATTGAAACTTACTAATTTGACCGGGATGTCTTTGCATGAAAGCTTTTGCAAACGATTACACCCAACCAAGACTGGAATCAGATGGTCTAACTTTATCCGCCGACATTTGTTCAAGTATAACTCTTCCAAAGAAACTACTTTTCCTAGGTTCTCAATGCTTCTTCCAGTAACTAATGTGCACCATGATATGTTCAACACACGTAAATGATCATTGGGCGCTCCAAATGCACTGACTATCATGTCCACAGAGCGATCAGAAATCCCAGCTCCAGTTAAGTGTAACTCCTGAAGCGAGGATACCAATGAATGTGGGTAACCGTCAAGAAAGAGTGAACTTGCCAAAATTGTATCGTCAACTGTCGGGGACCCCAACCCCAGACACTTCAACCCATGGCCTTTTTCTACCATAAATCGACGCACTGGACCAGCATTTTGAATTCTGCAACCACCAACATTTAGGTGGGTCAACTGTAAATACGAAGCCTCCCCGATTAAATCGAACACATGAGACGTGATCTTCTTTGACGATAATTCGAGACGCTTCAATTGGCAAACGCGGTTAGGCCCATTGTGCTTAGCGTACTCCTTTTCAGAACAGCATCCAGAGAGAATCCTCAGCAAGTAGACTATGCCAAGATCTGATACGTGTACATTGACAAGTTTAAGATGCTCTAAACGTTGGATAGTACCTTCCAAAGCACTCAAGCCCGAATCACCAAAATCTAGAATATTCGTCAAACTCAAACTCACTAATTGGGGTGCACATGCCACTAAAGACCCTATGTATGTCACGGGGGCCATGTCTATTTCAAATGATCTGAGTGCCAAGTTCTCGGTGAGCCCACAGTCCCACAAATTGATTTCGTTCTTTATATTTCGAAGCTGAAGATGCAGCAAGTGGGGGGAAGATTCAAGGTCCAGTAGCTCACTTAAATCTCTGGCTGAAATATTGACTTTGTCCAGGGTAAGGAATTTCACGTTAGTTTCTTTTATGCGCTGAAATAAACGCTTCGCCGCTTGTTCGCTACGTATATTATCTATGCGTACAACTTCTATCATTGCCAACCACCGGGAAGGTATGTCTTTGCACAACCTGTAGACACAAGCATACACCTGTAAAAAATCTCCAATATACTCGGTGATTAGACTGACGCATACGTTCGGCAAACTGTTCAACGTCGTCGTTCCGCGCTCTTCCGGCGCTTTTTCACTCATTACAACTCGTTACAAACTGTGGGAAATTGCTGCTGCGTGCAGTTGATGCTTCAAAACCGCTCCTCGTAGACATGACGCACTTCTTTGTGGAGCACGGTCTAATGTTTTGTACTGTCATGATTTAGTTCTGGACTGGAGTCGGTACAGTCGTCCCCTACGAGGATTACACCAATTTATTGTACTGTAATCCACCCGGAATAGAAATGCGAGAGTAAAGATCGTTTTTGATCCTACTATTATTGTCTAAAAGTGGGATTTAAGGGTATTTTTAATAATTAGTCGATTATGGCTCGTCAGAGAAGACGCCTCTCAAGATTACATACCGACAAATTTGTGTGTGTGTCCCGCGTGACCGATTGCTGGGCAACCCTTCGTATTTGCAACCATGCATGCTTCGTTGATGAGGATCATCACCCGCTAATATGAGGTGTTTGCTTTTCAACCTACCCCGCCCAAGCTGCGCAGAGTTCTTGAAGACTGCTCGGGTACGGCGATTCGCATCAGGCCTAACCCCAGAAACGTTAACAAAACTTTCAGACGATGGTGTATTCATAATTACCATGAATAGACCAGAAAAGCTTAATGGTTGGACTGAAAATATGATGTTAGAAATGGAACGCCATTTTAAGCGTGCTGCTAAGGACGAAAAGGTAAAAGTCGTGATATTGACGGGCGCTGGGAAATATTATTGTGCGGGCGTGAACTTGAGTGGCATCATTCGGCCTATGCACCCAAAGAATCTGCATACTATGATACGCGAAAAGAATCAGCTTCTTTTTGATATGTTTCTAGACTTTCAAAAGCCTATCATAGCTGCTGTCAACGGTCCCGCTAGTAAGTACCACCTTCCATCGCCTCGTACTCATAAGAGTGAGCTGTATGCATGTCTTAATTAGATTATTCTAACTCGTTTTCACCGTCTATAACCGTTTCCATCTATTTGCTCCCAAACGCAGTTGGCGCGTCTGTGACCTCAGCAATATTGTGTGATGCTATTGTTGCCAAAGAAACTGCCACATTTTCGACCCCGTTTTTTCGCTTGGGTGTACCTCCTGAGGGATGCAGCAGCGTTCACTTTCCTCGCATATTCGGCACAGAAAACGCTGATCGTTTAATGGGTGAAGAAGCATGGGTGCCAACTGCTAACGAAGCTAAGGAACTTGGCTTTGTACATACTGTCGTACCTTTTTCCACGAACGAGTCAGGAGTTAACGCGTATGATCACACCTTGCTGCTGAATTCATCTATTGAGTTAGCGCAAGAATGGATTGCAAAGGGAAAGCCGCGTGAAATTGGTCCACTTAGAGGTGGGCCCGAAATTGCTGAAGAATACAAGCGAATCAATGCCCAGGAGTCCCTAGATCTTGCTGACTGCTTCCTTGGGAATGATTTCCTGGAAGGTCAGCGAGCGTTTTTGTCTTCCAAGGGCAAGACTGGCCCTGCATTAGTGTTCTCTGCTTTGAAGTGGACGCGTCCAATTTGGAGTCTCTTGTTGCCGTCGAAAAAATAGCGGTAAAATCAGGGTGCTTTGATTTATTTTTTAACGTTCAATTACAAGGACACTTTTTATGGAATAAAAATAGCGATAGACCGCTTAAATTGATGTTTGAGACAGAAAACGTTTAATTGAATACATACTTAATAGTTAGATTTATTTTAACTTATGATATCCATGATTTGACCTTATAATATGATACTAGTAGATAAATTTGTACTTAGTAGTACTTTATAAATACTGTACAGTACCAAGTACCAAGTAATCCGAACTCAGACTCACAAGAAGAACAAGGAGAAACGTCCGAACGAATGTTGATTTGAATTCGGAATTGGTTGTGTTAGGATACGTCGTCCAAGGTAAGAGCATGTCAGCCCTATCTATTTCGCGATGGTGTCCTTGCTTAAAAGTATCTAATTGTCGTGTGCTTGTGTGTCAAGAAAAAAACGTGAACGCATGTGGATCTTTACCAGCTTCCATCGGTATCTGCACCAGCTTTCGGTCGCGCAAACAATTCGTAGTCCCACTTTGTCTGCAGACTAATTGGTTCGGCGACTTCTGGCCCATCTTTTGTAACTTTTGCAAACGAAATCCTGTTTATCGTCCTACAGTCTCGGTAATATAATGTCCGCATGCAGGTTTCAAGGAGTGCACGTGCTTTGGCTTCAGACATGTTTTCTTCCCAGCCGGTCCGCAACAAGGGCATTGCTATGTATTCGCCGTAACCGGTTGCAATAAATTTGTCTTGAAACGCAGTCGCGATATTATCAACTACACCTAAAAACTTCTCGCCATCCTGTTTCACACCAGCCACAACTAAAGTATTCCACAAAGGATTTTGTTTGTTCCGGCGCTGGTAAAGGACTCGCGTCATGTAATGAAATATGTTGTCAGGTCCCAGAAAGCATCCGTCATCTTCGCAAAAATCCGCTGTGTTTGCATCGTTCAACATAGATATTATATGTTGAAAGTCACTGTATTCGCCACTGGCTCCAATTAAAGTTGAAGAACCAACAGCACGCACGCGACGTAGATCTTTGTACTTGGCCAAAGAGCCGTATGACCCCAGAGTGTCAGCAGCCATCATGATTCCGTCAGCATATTGCACTGCCAAAACTGATGTGCCAGTAACGATTGGTTGCTTCGTGTGCTTCAGTGGCTCCGATAAATGTCCAGTTCTGGCAACAGCCTCCAAAATTTCCATGCTTATACGAAAGTGTGTGAAGTTTTAGTAGAGTGATGCGAGTATTCGATGGAGATAGGCGGCCGTTCAACCATCCCGCTCCGAGTACACAGTCACCCGACTCTTTCATGTGACATGAAAAGAGTTACCTCCATTGTTGTTTCCCCTGTCCAATTCGAAATTTGAACACTTTCATCATTCTTATTATTGTGACATCTGCAGTCCTCGTAGTGATTCTATACTATCTAGCAACGACAAACAAAAATACGATTTCGGGAATAGAGGATCTTTGTATTTAGTCTCCGCATTTAAGCACTACGAGGACGCGAATGGATTTACTAGACTAGCCTACTTACTAGGGATCAACCACATTTCTCTACGACAGTACATACATTTGCAAAGTTCCTACTACTAGGTGAAGAAGAAAACTAACCATACCAGACTAAACTACTTTTCAAAAGTAATTCTGCCAAAGAAGAAAGAAACGAAGGATGAAAAAAATTCACGGCAGAACCGTACTAACAATATTCTAATGGAGGAAAGTCCTAAATTACTGTAGACCACGACTGTGGCGCTGTGGCGGCCATATTGCTGAAGAAGCCTTTATTATTATTTGGTATGTACGAGTACGAGCATTAACACGGACGCATTTATAATATGTTCACCGCTGCTGATGGATGAGTGCTGGAACCCTCGCCCGAAGAGGGTAAGTTCTGACCTGAGAAGTTCATCATTGACGAAAATACGCAGAAACTGGTGAAATCTTAATTCGGACGAAGAAGCATGGCCGAAGACCAAAGTGTTCTTCGAAAAAGAAATGTCGGTAGGGCGTCTGAATCAAACGAGGCCAGTGAGGGAGAACTAATTGATGGGGAAGACAAAGTAGAGGGTGAGGTGGGCGAAGAAGATTCGCTGGGGTCAGAGGAAGAAGATCCTGATGAAGTAGATATGTATACCTCCACTGCACGGGAGAGAAGGAAAAAGAAGGTCCGGGCCCGCTTACCATTCTTCAAGCGCTTGGGTGCTACTATTGAAAGTTCAGAAATCCAAATTATAATTGTTCTTCTTATATTAATAGACATGGTTGTTGCGCTTGTCCAAATATTCGCCAAATTGGGGCAGGTTCCCTTTTTTGCTGGATCTGATTCCATGGTTCGATTTCTGGAATATTCCAGCGTGTTTGCAGTGATTATATTTTTGTTCGAAATATTATTAGCATTTGTTGCGTTTGGTTTACGGACTCTGTCTCACCCTGGGTACGTCGTAGACGTCGGCATAGTATGTACGCAATTATTTATGAGTGCTGCCTACGGATCTATCGCAGTTCGCTTATTGGGTGTCTTCCGTTTTTGGCGCGTTGTACGCTTGAGCCGAGATATGGTTGCGCAAATAGAAAGTGCCCACACGGAAACTCTGAGTCTTCTAGAAGAAGAACGTGATCGAAACGATGACTTGTTGGCTCAATTACGAGGGAAAAATGAAGATTTGCGACGAGAAATTGACCGTCGATCCAGAGTTCAAGAAATGCTTAAGAGTTATAAGGAAGAAGTGGAAACTCTCCAAGAAGCATTGTTCATTGCGGCTCAGACTACTGCTACAGATGCAGCAAATTTACTTCCACCTGAAACGATAGAATCATTGACTGCCCAATATTCTGCCATTCCCGCCAACCGGAAAGATGGGTCTGATCGAAATTCCCTGACTAAATCAGGGATGAACCGGCCCTCAAAAATGGTCGTTGGTGAGGATGGACAATTCCGGAAACAGTAGGCTCACTGCTCATCTACCTAACTGTATGAGGATACTCATTACTATTACTCGTTACATGCTTGAGGAACTTCGGGTATATGATGTTTTTATATACTACTTCGTAGTGTAAGTTGTTATCATATGATGATGATATTTTTTAAATTTTATGTATATTCGTACATAACATAACAATGTTTGATGTCAAAATCACAATTCTTCATCAGTATTGTCTTCTATCTTCTATAATAAATAGAGTCCTTGCAGTTAAATCATGATCATCAACTGAGGTCCTGCTCCATTTCGGATTTTTCTTTTTAAATCATAAGGGAGTTAAAAGCCTCTTTATATGCAGGGTTTTCATTTCTGCTTTTGTTTAGAGCCCTTAACGCTTTAATATAATTGATTTTTCCCGTCTACTCTTTGACGTGTTCGATATAATTATTCTTCTTTCTCATCATAAGCTGTCTCAGTGACTTTCTAGTCGTTTTGATTGGTGTAGTTTTAGATGTAGCAGTGACTTCGTATAACTTTTAAAGCTTCTGATCATGACCTTGTTTAATTGGGGGTCTATCTTGAAACTTTTTTTTTTTTCTAAATTACGTATCATACCTTGCACTTCCTGTTTTTGTTTACTAACTTTGTCGTGTCACTTTTTAATCATTCATTTTCTTTTAAGTTGTTGAACTTTCTTCTTCAAAAAGTTTCACCGGTACGACCACTTCCGCTTCAAACACCAATTTTGAGGATGGGCGCTCTGTTACAAGTGTTTACAGTGTGCATCACTATTTGCTGCAAGAGAAACCGCAGTCGGCGTAAATAGTTTGTCCGGTAATGCAGGAAGATTCGGAACTTGCGAGAAAAGTGGCGGCAGTCGCTATTTCATCGGGTAAGGCGTTTCGTTGAAGCAAGGTTTTATCCATAATTGATTTCTCTAATTTCCGAAAATTCGGAATGCCACGAGCTGCAGCAGTATTTATTGGACCAGGACTGAGTGCATTCACCCGAATATTGTATGGACCGAATTCCGCTGCCAAATATCGCGTACTACTCTCAAGGCAACTCTTTGCTACTCCTACCACGTGGTAATTTGGGACCACAAAACTTGACCCAATAAACGACAACGTCATGACACTTGCACCACCGCGTTCAAACTTACCACCTTCAATCAATAACTTTTTGGCGTGGCGACAGAGTCTATTAAAAGAATAAGCTGTTGCATCTTGGGTGGCGCAAAAATCTTCAAAGGATACCTGACTATAATCTTGCTTCAAGACACCAGATGGGGTAAATGCGACTGAGTGGAGCAACGCATGCAGTTTACCGTCAAACATGTCCTCCAAACACAACATGGTCTCTTGGACTTGAGTTTCGCAGGTCACGTCACACCACAGCACGTCCATCCTACCATGTCCATCATCCCCAGCAATATGCTTCCCGACTAAATTTGACACAGATCCTGCTATCCTTTCTGTTGCGCACACAACTGCTACGTTGGCACCAGCGCTCTGCCACGCTTGCGCAATTGACCAACCTATTGACCACTTGTTGGCAACACCGAAAACCACAGCATTCCGACCCAATAGCTTCAGTGACATGTGTCCGCGCACTATCGGTCGCTGTGTTGACTTCGTGTTAACCCGTCTAATATAGCCCACACATTTAGTGCGCGTGCTCTTGCCGTTTCCATACTTACGTGTGAAGCCGGCGTTTCTTCGCTCGGATGAGATGACTCCCAGAACCCAGAACAACTCGCAAATACTTTCATCTTTCCTGGATGAGATATGGGATATGGGATACGATTGATGAGATACGTATTTTAGGTACGACGTTAGCTAGGTGCTTCGCAACGAATTAATACCAGTACTGTATGCAATATTGTATTCTAGTAAATGTACCTGTATGCGAACACAAGATAGCTTTCAACGTGCTTTCAAAGTCCGGCCAGTAGCCCCCTTGTTTCGGGAAGTGCCTCCATAAGGTGTACTTTTCTTGGCATGCGCTGCACTTTGCTTCTTCTTCTTCTTCTGAAATGGCTTCTTCCCTGGACCTTTTCCATACGGATGCCGCCTATTGCGCAGTAATGAAGATGTTTCACCACGCTTCTTCTTGATGCGCATGTAGGCACCAAACTTAGCAGTTTCGCCTTGGAACTTGCTATCCTTGGTGTGGTGTTCAGTCTTCAACGTATCCTCCGAATCGGTGCCACGTGACTGGGCATGAGACTTCATAGCTTTCAGCTTCTGAGTCTCTTTGAAGTTTGGGTCAACTTTAGAGATCCGCAGTTGCCTCCCTTCAAACGTTGCTCCTTTCAATAAAGTCGCTTCTTTAGCAAACCCTCGCTCGGAGAACAAGACATAGGCAAACCCTTTACCCTTGTTCGTCACTTTGTCACGTACGATGCGAACATTTAGAATGCATTCATCCCCTCCACTAACAGACAGGGCAACAAATTTCCGCAACTTTTCCTCATTTGTTTCGAATGGTAAATTTCCCACAAAAATCGTTTTCTTGTGGGAGCCAACGGCAGTGGAGGCTTTCTGTGAGATATAATCGACTCGCAAATGATGCCCTTGGAACACCGTTCCGTTGAAGTCGACGGCTGCGGGCACACTGTCTGCTGATTTAAACACAACGTACGCGTTGACCGTATCTTTAACCTGGGCGTTCACTTTTCCTAAGATGTAGCTTGCTCTCCTGTTTAATTTCAAGTCCTTTTGGTTGCTTATTTTTGTTCCCTCGATGGCAACAGAACGGATGCGGACACTTTCAACAGGTCCAGCCCTCTTGAAAAAAGTCGACAACTCCTTTCGAGTCACTGCTAAAGGAACATTCCCAACAAAAACTGTTTTATTATCTTTACTTTCTTTCTCTTCTTTAGACAAACGGAACTCCTTGGCCCGATTTTTGCCAAATGTAAGGCCAGATTCAAACGAAATCCCTTCCACTTTCCGCTTGCGCTTCGTCAGTACCGTTTGTTTCACAGGTTTTTCCTCCGTCACCACAGGAACAGCGACGGGGACACTAGTGTCCGTCAGACTAGCAGCCAAAGATCCTGGTACATATGGTTTGTCGATTTCCGGCATACTGAAGGACTCCACGTTTCTATGCGTCTTGGTTGTAAAATTTTTCGCGTCAGGCGGAGCACCCGGATAGAGTTTACACACGTCTCCGCTTCGATGCGATCGGTGGAGGGAAAGAGGGAGGGATTTATCGCGAAAATTATAACAGCATCCCATACCTCGTATCCCATACACACATACGCCTGGTAACAAAATGGGAATTAGTTTTCACTAGTCACGTACGAGGACGTAGTCTAGGACTGTAATATTAATATCGCGCAATCGCTCGCTCTATGACAAATTCTGGTTGGAAACTCGTGTGTGCACAGATGTGCGAGTATTAATACTGTACTTCAATATACTCGCACAGCAAAAAAAAGTGGTTTGTCTGATTGCACAAACTTCCTGTTACTAGAACATCCATCCGTCAGCAAAGTGCGCTTCGTTATTCAATATCATACAACTTCATGCCTGTACGTTAAAATTGTCCATTCACCAACGAGCAAAGTGGGCTTTATCGACCGTAGTTTACAAACACACTGAGAAAGAGTGTGCAGTGTTCCATCTGCCACTGTTGATTTGGTTGTTGTCGATCCACGGCTGGTTTGAAGGGCTACATAGAAAGCTTTACAATGGAGAAGCCTGTGCAATATGAAGTGCCATTGGAAGAATATGGTTTCTCCGAAAAAGAGCTCGGTATCTGCGTTAAAGTGCTGGGCTGCTTGGCCAGTGAGAAAGGGAAACTACTATTCGAAGAACGGCGAATGAAATGTTTGAGAAAAGCCGTCGTGCCTTTCATCGAAGCCATGGAAAAAAAATTTCCCTCGAACCTGGACAAAGTTGCGCGACGGAAAGAAGCGAAGCAATTGAGAAATGCAAGACGACAACGACAAAAGCTTCAAGATTCGCAGTACATTGACTCCTCAAAGCTTCGGGCGAAGAGATTGGAAGAACTAAGAGCACTCCAATCTATGGGGGAGGACGCGACGAGGTTATTGATTCCTGATGGTGCTACCGGTGACAGCTTCGAGGGACCTCAAGCCGAGTACGTACTACAAGATATTAGTGAGGATGAGTCGGGCGAACAAACCCTATCAGAGGATCGAGGCTTGTTGAAGAGAAAAGCTGACGACATAAGTGGTAGCAGTAGTGGCGACAAAAGAACTGACCCTCGAGTTCTTTCGCGTCCCCGCTCCTGCTATACATGTAAAATTCGATTCTATAAGCTGCATCATTTTTACGATCAATTATGTCCTGCATGTGCTGCACTAGGATATGCAAAACGAATGCAAACCACTGATTTGACCGGTCGTATCGCTCTTGTCAGTGGAGGTAGGGTTAAAATTGGTTACCAAACTGCTTTAAAGTTATTGAAAGCAGGGTGTACTGTCATTGTCACTACTCGCTTTCCACAAGACGCGGCTAGTCGCTATGCTAATGAAGCCGATTTTCCAGAGTGGGAGGACAAGTTGACGATTTATGGCCTTGATTTTAGGTACGTTCCTGGTGTCGAAAAATTCTGTGCGTTTCTTAGCTCGACTCTACCTCGGTTGGACATTATTATCAACAATGCCTGTCAAACTATTAGGCGCCCGCCCGCATATTACAAGCATCTATTGCCGGGAGAGGAAAGGCCCGTAAATGCGGCGCCGAAAAGTATCCAAAATATTTTAGGCAAACAACTGTACCAGGATCGTGTACTCTTTTCGGATTCTGTAACTTTGAAAGAAGATGATTCGCCAATTCATCTCACCCAGAACCTTCTAACTGCACGTGGAGACGAAACTTTGTCGAAATCTGGTCGTCCAAAATCGAACGTAGCCAGTGCCGTTGAACATAAATCTATCATCGCGAGCACTACCGATGAGAACGCCTCGTCCACCTCGTCAGTAGGATTTGCCAACATGTCTGCCTCGGAAATGAGTCAAGTTCAGCTCGTGTGCGGTGATGGCAATACGAAAGATTTTCCGTGTGCTGCGTTCGATATAAATCAGCAACAAATTGATTTACGAACTCACAATAGCTGGCTTGTAAAATTGGAAGAGGTTGAAACTCCGGAACTATTGGAAGTTATTTCGATTAATATGATGGCTCCCTTCATATTGAATAGTCGTTTAAAACACTTAATGTGCCGTGCATCCTGCGCAGAAGTCAACAAATTCATTATCAATGTTAGTGCCATGGAAGGAAAGTTCTACCGTTTCAAAACTGCAAATCATCCTCATACAAATATGGCGAAGGCAGCATTGAATATGATGACGCGCACGTCAGCTGAAGATTATGCGAAGTCTAATATTTTTATGAATTCTGTTGATACAGGGTGGATAAATGATGAAAATCCAATAGGCCGTGCTCGAAAAATTTTTGAAAAAAACAACTTTCAAACACCTATTGATGAAATTGATGCTGCCGCTCGGATTTTAGACCCAATCATGGTCGGCGCAAACGCGAAATTGGGACATTGCCCGAGAGGAAAATTTTACAAAGATTTTAAGGAAACAGAATGGTGACGATTGTAATGGTTATTAGTGTAGTGTAGTGTAGTGTAGTGTAGTGTAGTGTATCTTAACTCTACACTTTACACACTGAATGAAGAATTTGTTGGTTCTTTATTTAAGGTACGAAGACGATGTCCACCAACCGCTAAATGAGAAAAAGAAAAAACGTTTCATTCGATTCATATATTCCCTCGTAGATTCACTTGTGAATATATGACTACTCTGAGTCACGATATGCACATGAATGAAGCAACTTATCCATCGAATGCATGTATGCATATCCAATTTTTTGAAACGACCCTCTGCGTTGAAATAGGCAAAGTTTCTTCTAGTGCAGTTTCTTAAGTAGATTCCATCGTTCGACAAAACAAGTGTGAGACTAGCTTGGAAATGTCGAGGGTTGCAGCAAGGAAGAAAGAAAAGGAGGGAATTCCTCCTCCTTACGGATTTGCAGAATGGCCTAAAACACAGCAGGGGCTGGCAAAAATGTTTGCTGCACAAGAAGCATGGCTTCGAAAACAGCATATTGATGCACAGGTGCTCGCCGATGCAGATCGGCATAAAGAAGAAACTGATAGCCGGATGGAGAATATTAAACAGAATAGAGCCAAGAACATTATTTTGCTCGAAGCGGAGCGAAAAGCACGAAGCAAACGTTCCGAAAAGCAGCGTGAGCAGCGACTGCAAGCCGCAGCTGCCAAAAAAAAGTTTCTGGTGGAACAGAGAAGATTGGAAAACTCACAACACTACTCGCATGTAAAATTCAAGCAAGAGTTGCTGTTCAAACAAAAATTAGAAAAGGAAGAATCAAAATATCAAAAAGTCGCGAGGAAATATCGCTTAAAATGGAAGGAAGTGGTGCCAAGGCCATCATCCCCTCAAAAGCCAATAAATTTGTTCACCATGGTGGATAGAACAAATATGGGTACACTATCCCCACGAACTAGAAGGTTAAAGCAAGGGCGACCAGTTACAGCTCCATTATGTTCGTATACTCCAACAGAAGTGAATCATAAGCCCAGAAACAGAGATCAAGTACGAGCACGAAAACTATGCAATACATTAAGACACAAACAACTACTCGAAGAAACCAATGCAGCCCGGGCAAGGAAACAGGAACAACGACATGCACAGAACCAACGACAACGAGAAGCTTTAGAATTAGAAAGAAGAAGAAAGTTAGAAGACAGCTATCAGAAGAAAGCCTTTCACATTCTTGAGATTCAGTCAAAAGATGAACAAAAAAGAGCTGAACGCGCAATGCTCGCAAAAAAAAAGGTAGAGAAATGTAAAGTTCGACGAGCTATTCTCACAGAAGAGTTTGAAAAGATGATTGAGGAGCGGAAACTACAAGCTATTCGTGCTGAAATGAAAGGTCATATTTTGAAAGATGAATATGATGAAAAACTATGGAATATTTGCCGGGCCCAAGCTGAGGTTATGCGAGAACGCATTGCTATGGCTGCGAGAAGACGGTTCTACATCGACGAGAAAAAGCAATTTGAATGGGAATACCGTGCTATGCAAAGTGAAAACAGGAGACAAGATCGAACTTCCTGTGCATCCTCCCGTCGAGAAGCAATGTTGATAATGACGCGAGAAAAGAATGAACTAGCAACTAAAGCTCACGCGGAAAGATTACAGCATATCTTAGAAACCATAGCTATGGAGGAGGAAATGAAAAAGCTAAGGAGTGAAAACAAATGGCAAATTATTGAGCAACGGATCGAGGACATGAAATACCGAAGACAACTTCGAACTAATATGCACATGCACAATTGCAGTTATCATAGACAATACGTTGTAAACGATAACGCGGTGCCACTGAGACCAGTATTGGTAATGAACGTTAATCAAATTGAGGAAGAGACGGAACCTTCTATCTTAACTACTCCCGTGTCAACTAGTTTGCCTAATAACTAACTCAAGATTTGGAAAATTAAAAATATACTAAGTGGCCGAAATGGAATGATATCACAATTGGCTGTGAACATTCTACCGCAAGGACTCCCTTCCAGGAGGAAAACAATGATGGATACAATGTTTAACATTGATCCCTAAAGGACACAGTTCTTAATCTAATAAATTACAACCATTTTAAATAAATAACAGCCAATATACTATTTTTATATATATTAATACAGTATTAAATTATGTATTCGGGGGTTGAAAATACAACTATATCAGCTAATTTGACCACATCGAAATCCACAAATGTCATCCCTGCTGCCAATTCTCATAACAGAACCCGGCTCACCTTAACCAACTCTAGCCACTGTACAGAAAATTACGCAGGATCCCATTTGGAGAACGAAGTCACAGCTACATATAAAACCACACCATCCAAACCGACTGGAAGGTCACTCAGACAGTAAGATCATTCAGACAGCTTAATGCTGGGGAATGATAGTGTGTTGATTATATAAAAATAGTATATTGGCTATTATTTATTTAAATAAACAAGTTTTAAAACCTGATTAATCGTCTTGTGATGAGTCTGTAATTATGCGGCATGTTGATTATATATCTTAGAGGAGAATACTGATGAAGAATTGTGATTTTCACAACTGACAATTGTTTAATTTTTAATTTAATACACCCCATTATATTAGTTATACTTCGTAGTATATATAAATATGAAGATTTTATGTCAAGGGCAGAGAAGACAATCCTGTACATACTGGCAGCCCACCGCCTCGCCCGGATCTGCCAAGGCGAATTCATATAGAGAGTGTGGCGGCAGTTGGTGCCATCAAATACCCAGACCCGTATACGGACATTGCGCAGCGGATCGAAAAGTATTTGTTGATGTTTTTGCTCAGTGACCCAAAAAGTCAGAAGAAACGTGGTAAAAACTCGACGAGATAATCAGTAATAAGTTTAGTCGATTCTTGCGTCGTCTGATGTCGTTGTCTATCTAGTACTAACTGTACCTAACGTGTATGTACTTGATAAATAAGTCATCCAGATGGTCTCTCCGTCTCTTCCTCTCGCGCGGCCGGCCATGGACTGTAGACCAAGAGCAGGGCAAGTATGATTGTTTGTATGGAGTACTAGCGTATGTCATGATGGTTATCCATCATTGTATGAAAGCTGCGGATTTTTCAAAGAATCCTGCTCATAAAACTAATGAATATAAAAAAAACATATATAATCAATCGTGTATATAATTAATGACGAAAGCTCTCAGCGATGCTGTTGATACATAAGAAATTCGTGTTTTCTTGCTTTTCGCATCTCCCCGAAAAGTTTATAAATGTATGCACTCAACCATCGATGTAAGACGATAAATCTATTTTTGTCTAGCGATGAGTTTGTCTCGTTCACGGTCTCAGGGTTTCGCTCTTCCTCTTTTGCTGTTTGCTCTTCATCAAACAGTTTTTCAAACTCAGGAAGGAGGCTCTTCGAAACGTTTATCATATCTCTTGTAATGGGTGTCGGCGTAAAAGGCGTTTTATTTATTACCATAAGCTCGCCAATGTCCATCTCATCCTCATCGTATATTGGCTCCCATTGTATGCGCGCGCTCTTGTCCGCTAACTCAAACTCAAGCACCCGGCAGTCTATTTTTTCTTCGGTTTTTTTGTTGGTACCCACTACCCGCTTTTGTTTAGTTCCTACAATTGCGTCTTGTCCAGAGACTTGCCCAGTTTCTTTGCTTTGCCATACCGTACCATACTGTAGCGTACGTTTTTTTGGTACCGTAAAGTATCCTCTGTTTTCAGAACGGGTGCCGATATATATCAATTTGCTGTATGCAGCATTTGTGTCAAATGCATCGAATGTTCCATCTGGTTTCATTGCTCGCATATTCGTCGCCAAGACACCTTCAAAGCATACAGTACTATCCTCCTTAAACTCAAGCTTTTCGTGAAAAAAACTATCCAGATCGCTTTTCTTACCGTCTGTAGCGCTTCTATATTCGAAATATACTCTGAGCCCTGATAAAACGCCTTCTTTATTTATCACTTCTATTGCAGCAATCCGTCGCGGTTTCCCAAACTCTGTTTCTACTCTGTTTTGTTTCTCTCTCTTTTTATCTGCAATATTATTGTACGGAATTCCTGCAATCCTATGTTTGTCAACTGGGATATCGTGTAGCTGGTCCATTAATTCATTGACGCGCATAAAGAATTTGCTATTCAAAGTACGGTTCTCTTTCTGGTCAAATCTAAATACATGAAATTTCAATTTTGTCCAAGAACCTTCGTCGCCTCCATCCCATTTCTTCTTGTCAAGTGTAGCGATGGCGTTCTTAACTTCCTTGCCGTCCTCGCCCAAGCTTTCTGTACTGTTGAAACTTTTAGACCCTATTTTAATGCTGATTCCAAATAGCGCACAAAACGAGCAGATTAACTGCAACCTGTTCTTCCATTCGACTTTAAAAACTTCTATACGTTCTATTTCTGAGATGTGTTCGCGAATGTTAACCCGCATCCGTGCATCGGAAAGTTTCATATTAAAAAACGCACGACTCGTCAGCACATCATCTCCTTCGTCGCTCATCATACCTTTCGTAAGGCCCTTGCTAGTAAATTTTTCAATGCAATTTTCAAAACTATACTGCTGATCAAGTATTCCCTCAGGTATTTCATGGCAAAAATTACGTTTAACCCATCTGTCAAATTTATTTTTCCTGTCGACGCTATCTGCTACGCCTATGAATACTTTGTGCTCTTCGACGTAATCTTGCAGCTTCTCCAAGCCCGACTCAGCAATTTTCTTGTCTGCACCATCTTTCTTTGAACGACGTAACCAGTTGCTGTTCAATAACGTTTTGTCGACGTACTTGGACCTTTCAAGTATTCTAGAAATTTCTTTGCTTCCGCACTCTTCCATAAGTTTCATGAATTCCGTTGCTGCTTCAATTGCACTTCGAAGGGAGGGTAAAACATTATGGTGGATATCTCGAATTTTACACATTATTTGATGCACGTGTTTATTCACAGACGATACTTTTAAAACCTGATGACAAACAATAGCATTCACTTCATCATATAACCTCGTCTGCTCTTCGGTTATGGTGTTTTCTAATTCTTTTTCTAAACCTTCTACTGTGTTTTCTAAACCTTCTATTGTGTTTTGTAAACCTTTAGTAAGTTTTTCCGTGTCCTCCTTTTTGTTGTATTCTGTTATCTTCTCGTTGGCTTCTTTTATTTGTTTTACGAGATCCTTTTGTTTGTCTGTAATGTCAAGCCAGAGTGCCCACTCTGGGACATGTGGTACTTTTCCGACTTCTTTTCGACGCCGTTCCAGTATTTCTCTGATATGATCTGTGGGCTCAAGCGGTTGAGATGCATGCAGTGCGATGTTGTATTGTTTGTCTTCAAATATCAATTTCAAAAGTGGGTTCAATAACTCACTTTCTATACTGCAGCATTGACAATCGATGCATTTCTTTGGAAGATCGACAGTCTTCTCGCTTCCACTGTCATCGATGACAGTCATTTGCCACGTTCCTCCCATAATACTAGTTTTGCGCTCTTTCTCAACAAATTCGTACACATCTCGCTGTTCCTTCTTTAGCTCTGATTTATTAATGCACCCATGGCCTTTCACATATGTAAACGACTCTCTTTCTTTGTCTGTTTTTATCAATCTTTGCAATGCTGTTGAAATGTCCTTGCTGCTATCTATGCTGTCTAACAGTGCAAGTTCGGACCTGGCTTCTTCTTCTCCCTGTTTGTCACCTAAGGTTTTCTTGATTTCTACTATTTTTTTCAATTCTTCACTTGCATGCCCCACTTGGTTATTCTGACTTTCTAACCGTGTTTTTAATGATTTTGCTGTGGATTGCCGCTTCACGTACGTTCCTAAGTTGATCAATGTTGTATTGCAGCCAGCGCAAACCATACTAGTTCGAGTTCTTTTGCCAGTTTTTCGTTCTCGCTCTTTAGAATAACTGTTCTGTCGCTGCAGCTTCTTGTCTTTTAAACTCATCGTCCTCGTCGGCTCTTTTCCTTGATCAAATTCGGCTTTCGTCATCTTTTTCAGCTTACCACCTTTAGTACTACGCACGAAAATATGTTCCTCGTCTCCTTGTAAGTAAATTGACGAACCCCATTGGCTGCTTTCCGATTGAAGAAGTTTAAAGTTTGTGAGCATTTTATGGTAGTCGTCTATATATGTTTGATGAGATGAATCTTCTGTTCTAAATTGGAGCTCCGCGTATGTTCTTTTTGCGTTGTCAACATGCATCCAGAGACTGGAAAGGAACGGAAAACTCTGAAAGTGAAAAAACTTTTCTTTCTTATCAACTATATTTCCGTAAAAACCACAGCAGTTACGCTTTTTTAACAGCTTATCCTCAATATAACCCCCCCCCCACAACTTCCTTGGCTGCATTTAATTGTGCATTGCATACTGCACATTCGGGGTCTTCGGGAGTTTTGTCTGAACCTGGGTTTCTATGATATTCTTTGATCTGTTGGAGTGCTGTTGCCGACAAATCGTCGTTTGGTCTTCGGGCATGTTCATGATCATGGAAAAAGTATAACGCACCATTTTTCAAACTATCGAGAAGCGCATTTTTGACTTTATCAGTTGCAGCTGTTATACGTGAGTTGATTTTGTCTACTATGTTCTTTTCATTTGCTTTCAAACGTGCTTCCACAGCAGCTTGATTTTTCAATATTTTGTCTTTAGCGTTGGTGAGAATTCTTTGACCTTGTTTGTGCGTTTTTATCTTTTCCTTCGCTTCCTTTTGTTTTTGTATCTCTTCCTTCTCTCGATCTGCAATTTCTTTCAAGCGCTTCTGTTCTTCCTCTTTTTCCTTCTCTTGTTTCTTTTTTTGTTCTTTTTTATATGCCTCAAAGTTGTCTTTCTGCTCCTGAGCGATATGCTCCTCACTTTTGGGAGTAGGGGGGTTCTTTACCAGATCAAAAATCTCTTCTTGTTCTTTTTTTTGTTCTGCGAGCTGTTTGTCGAGACTTTTAAACTTGTCTTCAAGGCTATTTTTGTTGCGTTGTAGCTCCTTTTTTGTATCCTGGAAATGATCTGTATTTTCGTTGCAGAGCAATTGGTAACGATCATCGACGGTTTCATTAATCGATATTTTAACCGACTGCACATCTTGTTCGATGCGCTGAATAAGTTCGTCGAAATTCTGCTGCTGTTTTAAAACTGCTCCCTCTATCTGAGTTTCCAATGATTTTGTAAAGTTTTCGGAACCTTTCGTTTGCCAATGTCGTTTCAAATCATCCCCAGCATGTTTCGTAGTCGCAGAACTTTTCTTTTCTGAAGTTGAATGCTTCTCGAAACTTTTATTGACTCCGAAGGAAGAGGTTGCGCATAATATTGCGCTCAGAGAGCTTGATACCAACCCAGGGGCCGCAAAAGCAAGCTGTGCAAAATTAATCAAGACGAACGTCAATACTATAATCAAAACGCTGAGGACCAACCACATCAAAATGGTTCTATGAGTAATCCCATTTTTCTCCAAAACCTCGGCAATTGCATCTTTAGCGCCCGCGGAGGTGTACTTGTCGTTGTTGGAATTCCGTTTCTGGTTGACAGCAAAATTGAGCAACTCTTTGAAAGCCTCTTGGTGCTTTTCGGAAGCTATTCTGTTCTGGGGTCCTTTTATTGCTTCTTTGGTCTTTGTCAGGAGAGCATCTGAATCAGTCAGCTCGATTATAAACTCCTCGCAAAACTCCTTCCAACCTAACGTTTCTGTCCGTTCAGGATCATACATTGTTTTGAACATCGGATTCTCCGATAAGTTATCAGCTAGAAAAATATTTTGAAGAATTGTTTCAACAACTACATTTCGCTGGTCGTCGTATAGGGATGTGAGTATCTTTTCCGCATACATTTTTTGCGCATCAGATGCACCGTGCATATCTCTTCTTGATGCGAACGGTGGCGCAATGACTTTCAACTTTTTTGTTAGTGTTTTTCGAAGGTGCGTGTCAACCCATTTGAAATCATCATTCTTCTCACTACAAAACATTTTCGCAACTGAGCAGCATCTTTGTACAGCTTGTACATCTTGTTTTGTATAAGTGAATACTTCTTCTTCTTCTATGTCATCTTCCATGGTCTTCCATGGTCTCCCATGCTGCTCCCATGGTAGATTTAATCCAGTAAGCTCCGCGAGTTGATTAGCTCGGTATTTTCCTTCTTTGTAAAGTTTTAATGTTTGTCTAATTTCTTTCACAATCTTCTCCGTACCATGCTCGGCATCTGTCAAAGTCTCATCTGGAAAGGCCTCCTTTACGTGCTTCGTGAGCAAACGTTTTTTTGTAATTTCAGCGTCCTCTTCTTCGTCCAAGATTGCTTTCCATTGTTGCTCTTCCAGATCAAGATGAGTTAGAATTTCGAGCAAATACGGCTCCACGCTACCATCGCCCGACTTCAAATCCAACAAATATATGGGAGGGCTCATAATTCCGTCGCTAATTAGAGCCATTGCTTGTTCGAGATGTTTGGTTTGACTCAACGGAATTTGTAATTTCCTTGCTCCATCTTTCAATTGTTCCATGAGATCTTTCAAATCGCTTTGCTCCAGTTCTGCTCGAGCCTTTTGAAATGCCTCTTCCAGAGATTTAAATATTTTTGCTTGAAAGGCCTCTAACTTCTTCGAATATGTATAGCAATGCCAACACAACCCACCGATCGCTGCTATCGTTGGAATGGCAGTTTCGGGTTTTAACACGATGCCCAGTAGTACCCATACAAAGGCATGCGCAACAATCATTGTAGACAAAAATCGACAAGTCTCCAAGGCAACATCTTGAATTGTGTCAAAAAAGGTCAACCACCATTGTTTACACGTAGTGCACGCAGTGGTACTTAATTTGAGTCCACTCAATGAGCTCTGAGTATTGCTTCTCGTTGTCACCACCGTTGACACGCCGGTGATCATTTTGTAGTATATCCTGAAATTTGAAAACAATCCGAGCAACGCTATGCCTAAGACAAACTCCGCAAACACAATCATTTCCGCGTCCATCGGATTTTTCCGATATCCTCCGTGCAAGTAAAGTGCTTTGTATGCATAACACACTATAATCATTGGAATGACTGGTCCGCAGACGACAAGGGCCATGCAAGCAGATTCGGCAAGATTGTGAACAATGCGTTTGATTTTTTCTTTCACTCGTTTCTCATAAGTTCCAAAAACATGATTTTCTCCTTCTTGTTCTTCCTCCATTTCGTTTTCATGTTTTTGCCTTTGTTTCTCAGCATAGAGTACCATTTCCATTTGCAAAACATGCATGTAGTCTAATTTGGGCATTAGTTGATGGACTAAAAACGCCCGTTCACGGAGAACAAACTCTTCGTTCCGCAAACT